>JAAUYM010110519.1_pt1 | contig 12917 bp, 19 predicted proteins | sample 7278001 | NCBI WGS metagenome assembly JAAUYM01 (sample SAMN14350224, study PRJNA611818) | marine sediment metagenome | isolation source: surface marine sediment (1.8m) | place: French Polynesia: Moorea | collected 2018-08
CTCTCCTCCTCCTCCTCCTCCTCCTCCTCAGACGCTATGGAATGGTCTCTCTCATAGTGGTAGTTATAGTAGAATGGCATCGCAGAATATAACGCCGTGTGAAATGATTAAGAATTCTGATGATGTTATTGATGCTAAAAGTAATTTGAAGAAGGGCAAATCAACCATAGGACAAAAGAGCAAGCCACATTGAACATTGAGCTCTGCTTCTCTAAGCTTAATTATCGCTTGATTGCTCATTTTTCAACTTGGGTAATGGTAGCATTTGAGATGCTGTAAATTCCTCTTCGTTGGTTTCTTTTTGTTGTTGTTGGCCAAGTTTGAGGATGCGCTGTTTCCTGGTTATGGGAATGACTACAGTCAACTCTCGATATAGCGAAGTCGACCGGCAACAGAAAAAAACACTATTATTTTGAATTTATTAGGTATACTAGTACATTGAGAGTGGATTATTACATTATAATATTGCAACTTTATTACTAGTGATGATATATCGAATTTCACTATGTAGAAAGCTAGCAGTTGTATTAGGTAGTGTACAATCACTCGTGATTCTGCTGTGCGCTCTTGGAAACAACCGAGACCGAGGAGAGAAAGAGAGGAGAGGACAGGGACTCAAGCAAAGAGAGAGAGAAAGAGAGAGACAGCTGAAGCACAGAGGGGAAGGGAGGGCCAGTCAGTCAAGTGCATCATCCATACAGAATCCTGTGCACTTTGCTTACAAGCAAGGTTAATTGCCTGAGGGAGGCGGACGGCAGGTAAGACGTGACATGTACCTACCTTAGTTATAGCAAGGGACGTCCAACCAGAGTTGCCCATTCCGCCTCTTCACACCCTCCAGCTTCCAGATCGACCCATCTTGCCCCGCCGCCGCCATGTTGCCGCTCTCCGTGGCCGCCAGGCAGCACAGCAGGTGCCTGCAGGTGGCGATGGCCAGGTGCAGGCTCGTCTCCGCCGCCTCCGCCGCCACCTCCGCGGGAGGGAAGCCGCTGTCACCCCTCGTCAGCGGCGCCAGGACCACCTCTCTGGTCCCCACCTCCTTCTCCAGCCCGTCGTCGTCGTCGTCGTCGATGATGATGCCCTTCTCCACCAGCGCGGTGTCCCGGAGCGACGACCACGTGTTCGAGTGGAAGATCCACCGCGCCCTCAGCCTCGTCCAGATCCCCATGTTCGTCATCCCCTTCGTCTGGACGAACCCCGTCACCGACGCCATCTTTTGCACGCTCCTCGTCGTGCACTCGCACTGGGGTAAGAACTAATGACATTATATTAAAGGTGGTGCCACGGGCATCTTGAGCGCGCGCTCGTTTCAGGACTGGAGGCCCTGGCAGTCGACTACATCCAGCCCGCCCGCTGCTTCGGCAACACCCTGATCCCAAAGCTGGCGGTGGGCGCGGTCTGGGCCCTCTCCGCCTTCACCCTCGGGGCTCTATACTACTTCAACTACGCCGACGTGGGGCTGGTGCAGGCCATAAAGATGCTCTGGAGCCTCTGAACTGAGTAGTACTAGTGCTGGTGACTGTAAAGGGAGGACCGTTATTCTCAAGCCCAGTGTCGAGTAATAAAGATAATTAGCTTTGTGAAATTGATGTCTCAGCCATAATCTCAAGGATTATTAGCTTTGTGCAATTGGTGTTTCAGCTAATAACCTCAAAGACTATTAGCTTTGTGTAATTGGTGTTTCAGTCACTCTCTTGGAAGACGCCGAGAGCATTTCCGCAGATCAGTCACAGGTCAGACTAGGACATGCTAGTTACATAACGTAACACACAAGCAAGCTGAATCCATCATCTCCTGCTGGCGGCTCCAGAAGCGGCCGCGGCGGAGGAGGGCCTGTTCTGTCCGTCGTCGAAGACCTTGACCATGAGCACGGAGGTGGCGGCGCCGTTGTTCCCTCCGCGCCAGCGCCGCCGCTCCTCGCCGTCCACCAGCGCCGTCTCCACGGTTAGCTGGTGGGTGCCGGCGGCGGTGAACGGGACCAGGAACTGCGCGGAGAAGAAGTCGTTGTGCGGGGTGGCCGTCTGGGACAGGTGGCGCTGCTCGCAGGAGGGCGAGGGTGGGGCAGACTCGTCGCCCTGAAACACGCCAGTTGAACGGTTCATGATTGGGAATACACCAATGCAACAGTTGTTTCTGAGAACTGCAAGAACACCACGTGATCTGCAGTAAGTGCCAACCTGCTTGACCTGCTGCGACTTGGGTGGAGCGACGAACGCCGCCGACATGGACACCTCCACCGCCTCGACCGTCCTCCACGGCTCACCCTGGCTGGCCCCGCTGGTGGAGGAGGCCACCACCCCCTCCACCTTGACGGCCAGCTGTTGCGAGACCGACACCCCGACCGGCTCTCCAGGCTGCCTGGGCTGCGGGGTGACGGACAGCTTCAGGCTGGTCCTCTGCAACTGCTGGAAGAAGAACCTCGGGTAACAGAGCGGAGTGGAGAGGACGAGGGTGCAGGCGCGCTGGAGGATGTCCGTGTGGGCGTCACTGATGGGCGGGGGCGAGTCCGGGGACAGCGACTGGAACTGGCTCGCAACTCTCTCGCCCATAGCCACCATGTCCTGCGGAGAAAAAGTCAGTAAGCAAGTGCGTCGTGAAGTTGAAGTTGAACTTTTCCTTCCCGCATACCATAAGTTGGGAAAGTAACTTGTCGGGGAGTGCCATAAACTTGCCTGAATCTCGATGGTGTACTCCTCAGTTGGCTTGGGCAGTATCGGCCCGAACTCGACCCCCACGTCCTGGTAGATGCTCCCCTGCAGGTTCCCCTTCAGGCAGACCATCTCGATCCACTGTCCCATGCAGCTGCACAGCTGCTGGAGCAGCTGCACGTGCGCGAGCGAGTCCGGGTCGGCGTCGAAGCAAGACTCGTACAGGGCGCCGTAGGAGTCACCAACAGATCTAGCAGAGTTCAAGAAATGAGATTTTACGTCATGTTTGGAGAGGAGCGAAGCATTTTTTGGTATATAGAAACAGCAAAATGTTTACCTGAAGTCCTGTACACTCTGCCTGAGAAGTCCGGTGATCCTCCCGCATCTCTGCAGGTCGTCCTTGGTCTGCTTGGCCTGTGCGCCGGCGACGGCAGGAGGAGGGGAGGTGCGGAGGCTGTTGCAGTACAGCAGGAGCTGAGACAGAGCCTCCAGCATAGAGCACCGACATTCCAGGTATCTGTACGCGTAACGAAAGTAAGTAAGTGCTAGAGAACCACATGTTCAAGGATATGAAAAATCCAAGGATCCAGTCTGCTCCTGGTAGTAGCACCTCGTCTGGAACTCCTGACTCCTGTAAGGCGACGTGGCCGCCTTGATGAGAGTGCAGCCCTTGAGGATGAGGGCGTTGGCCCTGGTGGCCCGCTCCACCACGTCTTCGTTGGTGTGGTCGCAGGCCGCCATCTCTCCCTCGAACACCTTGGCCAGCCCTCGGGTCCAGAAGTACATCTGCTCGGAGGAGGCGTGGGTGGAGGACGAAGAGGCCAGTTCGGAGGCTAGAGCGTGGTGGCCGTAGCGGCAGGCGGATCTGTTGTGGCCATGTACCATATCACGAACTCCATATCAGGAACTCCAAGTGAGGAAATCTGTCCTCTTCCTACCTGGCCATCCTGTATCTGGTCCAGGCGTCTACAGATCTCGCACACAGGAGGACCGAGGACCTAATCTCTTCCATCCACATCATGTCCTTGAAAGTCTGCAAGGGAAGATGGACAAGCATCCGAAACCGACATTCTCCATCACTTTCTCCATCTCCCCCCTTCCGCCCTCCATTCCCCCTCACCTGGAAGAGCAGAACGCAGAGCAGGAGGGCTGCTCTTTGGAGATCTTCTCTCTCATCCTCCCTGCATGTGCTCAGCCGCTCGCAGACGGACAGCAACGTCTGGTGGATGTCGGGAATTAGGGGACGCAGAACACCTAAGAGGAAGTGACGTACGTATGTTGTACTGTATGTAGGAACTGCATTACTACACGTACTAATAGTACTACTCACCCGACTTAAGGTTTGCGAGCGACGCCAGCAGTTCCCCCAGCAGCCTGGCGGCGTCGGAAGCGGAGTCCACCTGCAGCAGCATCCCGCCAGCTATGTCCACGAACTGGTCGCAGGCCTCCTGGTGAACGCGGCACAGCGTGGAGACGGATCTCAAGCAGTCCTGGTAGGAGAAGTTTTTTTTTTATACAGAAACTTTAGTTTTCCTGCTAGATTGTTGGCGATTACCTTGAGGACGTCATGCCTGGTGACTCTGTTGTCGGAGCTGAGGAGGAGGAAAAGCGCCTCCACGGCCATGATGGCATCCCCCAATATGTCCGCACCTAAAAGTGGCAGACAGCGACGCACTTTAGAGAAGCCTCTTGCCTACTCGAAGATTCATTCTACTGCTGCTTTTAACCTTCCACGTGGTGCATCTCCTTCTTGCAGTCCGCCGCCAGCAGACACAGCAGCCGCACCGCGCCGGCCGCCACCTCCGGATCGGAGGAGTAGCAGAGGGACTCGCAGAGGCGGAGGACAGGGGCGCCGGAGTTGGTTAGGGCGAAGCGGTCGGGGGCGGAGGAGGAGGCGCGGAGGACATCGACCAACACGTCAAGGGCGCTGACGAGGATGGAGTGCCGGTCACGGACCGATGGGGAGGACGAGGCGGAGGTCGAAGTGGACGAGGCAAAGGAGATCATGGAGGAGATGTTGGACTCTGTCCACAAGTGGGCGTGCTTCGCACTGGCCAGGTACCTGGGAGACGAAGATAGGAATGCAGAATTCTACATGTCTATCTCTCGATTCAGCGACAGCAACAAAGTATTTGGAGACATACTTGAGATCCTTCACCACCCTGGTTTTCACAGCCACCCTTGGATCTCCGTCCAGGTATCGCAGCAGGAGAGAGACCTGGTCTGGCAGGTCCACCAGGGTGTGCGCGGAGAGCAAGGTCATCGTGTGCAGGATGACGCAGGTGAAGTCCTCGGCGGGGTAACTGGGGAGCATCTCGATGCAAGTCTGCCTGACGACCTAGGGACGAACGAGAACACCGGACAACGTCGACAAAGCAGTCCAGGCAACCCTCTTCCCTCCCTTTCCCACCCACCTGCGCGGTCTGCGCGTCGTGGTGCATGTGCTGGAAGATGGGCACCAGCTTGATCTTCATGTCCAGCGGGGTGGCGAAGCCGCGGATCATCTCGGAGATCTTGGAACACATGTTGACGGAGAAGCTCTTGGATCTGGCGGCGAACCTGCTGGCAGCGAAGATGGCGGCGTGGAGCTCGACGGCGTCGTGGGAGTCCAGCGCGTTGCGGATGTTGTGGTGCACCTGCTTGCGATCGGGGATGATGACAGCGATGGCCCCAAGGGTCCTGGAACAAGAAGGAGGCAGCAAGCAAAGAGAATCGGTTACAGGGCTACCGAAGAGTGAGACCCACACTTGCTGATATCCACCTGAGCGTCAGCGCCCTGGCCACTGGGTCGTTGGAGTGGAGGACGGTGAAGATCCTCTTGACAAACTCGTCCACGTTGGTGATCTTGTCGAGGTGCCTCTCGCTCTGCTGGATGACCCTGAGCACGCACAGCTTGATGAAGTTCGGCCCCTGCCTGAAGACGTCGGCCAGCTTGAGCAGGGCTGAGTTGATCAGGATGGGGAAGGGGTACTTGGCGAAGAGGCGCGGGAACCGGACGATGGCCTCTCCCTGGTCGCCCAGCCTCCCCGACCTGAGCCCCTGGTCAAGCTCCGCCAGGGCCGAGTTGGCGTCTCCCTCTCCCGCCCCCGACGACGAGGACGTCCCCGAAGTCACCCCGACCAGCCCCGCGGACCCGCCGTAGGCGAACCCGGTGGGGGCCGGGTGCGGGTCCACGAAGGGCGAATCCAGGGATCCCAGCACGCTCATTATCACGAAGTGTATGGGGGAGAGAGATGAGGTTTACAGCACAATCACAATTTACAAGTCTCTCTCATGTAGTGACGACTTTTTGTTTTGCTTTTTCATGTGTTTTTCCGCCGGTCTGGTGTGGATCGGGTCTGCTGCTCCTTCCTTCTGGATTGGTCATCGTGGGCCGACAGGCAGTGCCACGGCTGTCGGAGGAAAGTCGACATTCTTCTTTCATCCAGTCCCCTGTCAGCTGTTGCCTAAGGCAGTGACCTATTCGAGTGGTGTTCGCTGTAACTCTCACTTTTATACGTAACCCACTCAATCTTACAAATGCTATGGCGTTAATTTGCTTTACGCTGACTTGCATGAAATGCCTTTCAACACGTGAGATTTTTAACTTCGTTTGCGATTTACTCTATAAGTTAATGTTTTTTTTACTGTTCAAAAGTTTTTACTTTATACTCTCTCTTTTGGTGCTTTCTCAAAGAATTGATCTGACGCTTCTCCATCTTTCCTCCATTGTAAAAACAACTTGGAATTTGGAACTGAAGAACTTCTCAACTTCCAAGTTGAGCGGCCCCTCTCCTCCGGGGCATTGCAGACCCCCCTCCCCCTCTCCAGTCTCGACCTTGACCTCGGCCTCCAACGATGAGGACGACCCTGCTCCGCCGCGGCCTGGAGTTCGGGAAGCTTCCCGTGACCATCCGCGGCACCACCCAGTTCCACCTGTCCCCGTTCGAGCAGCGGGCCTTCGCCGGCGCAATCTCGCAGGGGCTGCCGAACATCTTCTGGAGGGCGAGGTCGAACGTGTTCACCGTCGTACCGCGTGAGCTCCCAGATATCGTCAAGATCCCAACCAATATTGGTATCGCTAGGTGCACACTCTCGGTGGCGACACTAGTGGTAGTTAGCGATGGGGTCCACATTTGGGTTGCTCTAAGGTTTTCATATCACTAATATATCACTTATGTAGCATTACTACACCAGAGCAGGTGTTAGAATAGTGAAAAAAACCCTTGGAGCAACCCATCACAAAATTCACGCTAGTGATTATTGGTTGGGATGCCGACTGTGAGGAAGAAACACACAACGAATGTGTCAAGAGGAGTGTGTTGCAAAGACGTGTCTCGTTTCCCTTTCCAGCCTTCATCCTGACCTACCTGATCTACGACACGGTGGAGAAGGAGCATGCGCGGTTGCAGAGGAAGCAGCCGGGGGAGTTCGACCACGAGACGTGATCAGCCCGGAGGCACACACGGACGATGCCAGTTAGTCGAAGACTTAGATACATTTCATCCTGAGAAACCTACCGTTGCAAAAAAGAAAAGATGAATAAAATTCAAGGATAAAAACATAAAGGTAAAACAAACATTTTGTTAACGTGTAAAGAGAATTGGGCACTTACGTGAATTGCTTAGGCTCGTTTTCATTATGTGAAATTAGCATGGCTAATTTATGGAGCAAATTATGTAGTACAGTCTTACATTATACAGGCAACAGGTAAATAGGCACACAGGCACAGGCAACTAAGAAGTGAAGGAAATTGTACGAAACAATGTTCCAAGACTTGGTTTATTGACAAACTTTACATTTCGGCTTCAGAATCGCACTAAAGGCTAATTTTTGTGTATTATCCTTTTACTCGAATGATGCAATTAAAACAGTGAACTGTATTGTACTACATAAGACCTTAATCTGAGAGTTCTTCAGACGTTGGTTGGCCCCAGGTCATACGTCCGCCACTTGCCCTTCTTGAAGAGGACCGCGGCCAGGTGCCTGATTCTCTTGCAGGCGGCGTCTCTCCAGCCGACCTCCTTCGCCTCCATCACTTGCCTCGACACCTGCTGGTGGGAGTGGCTGTGAAGGCGTAGGGCGAAACCTTCACCACGACTGGGAAGGAAAGGAATTATTTATTTATTTATTTATTTATTCATTTACTACTTCTTCCGAAATTTGGGGAAAAAATGTTGGATAAAAAATTAATTTAAGCACCACGGCAGTTCTGCGCTGTTGAGCGAGTCCTCCGGCCTCCTCCTCCTCCGCCTCCTCTTTCCCGGGCAGCAGATCCCGGCCACCCCTCCGCGGTCGCGCCACACCCGCCGGAGCCACCGGAGGGTGCCGGCGTCGGACGCGGTCACCAGCAGGAGTATGAGCCCCTGGAAGGCGTTGGTCAGGTCCAGGAGGAAGAGAAGCGGGGCGGGAAAGACTTTCGACGGGACGTTCTCCGCAAACCACGTCAGCCCCAGCACGAACACCAGCTTCAGGACCTGGGGTGGGGTGGGAGGAGATGATCAACATGAGGGCCTTTCTTTTCCTTTTTTCTCCCTCGCTTTAGTGTACCAGCTTCTTCTTGAGCTTTGACTCCCTGATCATCCTCGCGTCCCCCCTGGGCTGCCTCCAGATCCCGCACATGAGGTTGTAGGTCGTCACCGCGTACATCACCAGCGTGAACGCGTTGGCCGCCACGCTGATGCCGATAAAGTACAGCAACTGAGAGGGGGGGGAAAATGCTAATTTATAGGTATGCAACTACAAATACAGTGCGTTCTCGTTTGTTCGCCGCATCCGACCTGTGACTCGATCCTGCCCTTCTGGAAGAAGCACCTCTGCTCGCTCAGCCTGGGCCGAATGGCGTCGAAGTCGTCCGACAGAAACCTGTCGAGGGAGGGGTTCATTTTTTTTTCTTTTTCAGAAATGGTGCATGGCGAATCAGTCATAATAGTCTCAGACCTGGAAAGGAAAGCTCTTATAAAAGGGAATGATTTAAAATATACTGTACCACACTAGAATTATTTGACAGTAATATTAATTCTGTTGCTTTAGACACTTGACATCATATATTTAAAAGCTGGTAGTATCAGCGTCTGAGCAGGAGTATCAGAGTATCTAAAGGCACATAACTGCACGTAGTCATTGAAGTAAATTTGTGTAGAGTTGTCCTGATTTTGTGGTATACTAGTGCTACATAAGATTTTTAAAAAGTCATGCACTTTAAAAACATGACTTGTAAATAGCATTTGATACAACTCTATACCTCTCAATTAATTATTTAAGAAAAAAATCTTGTTGGATGCACTCTTTGAGCTACACAATGGTCATTAAACAACGGGGGCAAAAAAAGCTTTCCTCTCCATGTCCGAGACTTTCATGGCTTAAGTAATTTGCAGACTTTCCTTGATGCGAGCGCGGTGGCGACGGTGAAGGTGAGGGGCGTCGAGACGCAGACGGCCAGGTAGCGTCGGAACATCGGGTGTCTAGCGCCGCCCAGGCGACTTCCTGGATGCTTTTTATGAGAAAGAGGGGGGGTGGGGGAAGGGTGCAAGAAGTAGCTTTTGGTCCGACGCGCCTGTTCCTCCTCACCTGGGCGGTGTTCCTCCTGATCTTCCTGAAGGTGTTGAAGACGTTGTAGGAGAGGGCGGCGAACCAGCAGCAGGAGGAGATGTGGGAGAACTGCACCAGCAGGGCCAGGCACTCGCACAGCCACAGGAGCGTGGACAGGGACTCGGAGGAAAACTGGCGGGGAAACAAAGAGAGACTTTAATCAGATTCAATTTTCAAGCCATTCCAAAGAAACAATTGGGGTCTCTAAGAAGTCAACAACCCCTCTTTTTTTATAGTTCTAGAGATTTAACAACTTTTTCTTAAGGTAACTTCAGTTGAAATAAAACAGTGTTTTAGTGTCCATGACCCTTCTTGCATCCTGTTACAGACGACAAAAAAGCTGAGTCTATACGACAAGGCGTCATTGGATCCGATCTTTCTTCGCACGGCACTGTGACAGGATGTTGTCGACACCTGCCAATATTTCCGCCACGGACCCAATATATGGTCGAGTGCCAATCAGAGCCGTACTATATCACTTTCATCGGCGTCTCTGAGCGACAGCATCTGTAATATTGGAGTCGTGGGCATTACACCTGTACCCACCATCATTACCACCTTCTAACAAGTCCTTTTTTTCAACAGTAACATTTCAAAATCGAGTGTTAGTTTAGAATCTCATAGTATATCTTACTTTTCATACAACTTTTGTTGTGTTCGAATGGAAAAAAGGCAACTGGACTGTAGTGATACACACCCACAGTAGATGTATTATGAACCAATAATGGCTTTGCTCAGGCTATGCTTAGTAAGGGTTCCGATCGCATGCTAAAAGTCCAAAAAATATTTTTGGTGGGGGAATATGAACTGTCACTCTGTCATCAGAATGCCACCCGACTGTCAGTTTCATGATAATTTCTTCGTTAAAAAGGAGGGGGAGAGGCCTTCTTCTCTTTCAGAGGGCGTAAATGCTGCCTGCAGTCATGTCGAGAAGCAATCACGCAGTTTTCCTCCTCCTCCTATGCTACTTGGCCTGCTGCTGCCACGCCTCCAACAGGAGCGACGTACCGTCGGTGGCCGAGATCATCCCCAGGTTCCTGCTCTCCCTCCCAGACCTGGACGACTTCAGACTGAAGTTCATCGCGGAGGAGGAAAGCACCGCAAGGGGAATCGACGTCAGGTGCTGGAGAGATTGATTGATTGTCCAACTGACTATAGCTTGATCGTACTAACACATGACATCCCAGCTTGATCAACCAGCCGGTGGAGGTGCTGACCTACGAGGAAGTGAAGAGGTTTCCCGAGGCGGACTGCCAGAAGCCGTACCCTCGGCTCCCACCAAGCCTGGAGGTGAGGCCGACTCTGTTCGTGGGGAACTTCGTCACCAGGGCCGCCGGGCAGACCATACTGGAAGGGCTGGCCAAAACGGTCACGGTGTGTCCGGATGAGGTCAAGCAAGGTGATGAAGAGAGATCCAGACCAAAATACAGCTAGATAGTGCAAAGAGTTTTTTTTTTTTATCCTGGCAGGTTACTATGAGCACAACAACGCCTTCCTCTACTTCTTCGACGGTGACTGCGACCAAATCTCCGAGCTGTCTGCCACCGTCTTCGAAAATTACTTCGTGAAGAGGCACAGGCACGTGGCCGTCGTCACTCCCTGCCTCAAGGAAGGGCAGCAACCGGGGACATTGAAACTGCCGATTATCAGGCACGAGTTGAAGATCATAATGGTGACTCAAGAGCTGACTCTCTTGTGCTTGCTTTAGATACAGCATCTATGAAGACAAGACCGCCACTACTTTTGTGTACAAGGAAGGCGAAACCCTGCCACCGACGAGGGACATCTTTGAGCCATTTCCTATGAAGGTAAAGCGGCCTTGTACGTACATATGTTCTGTACGTACACAGAACCTCAGATTTGCACCATTAGCAACTTTCTTCTTCTCCTCCAGGGCTACACCTTCAACATTGGGTACATCCCCTTCAGCTTCTGGGGCTCGGCGGACTACGACGCCGACGCGGAGAACCCGCACAAGGTCTTTGTGAACCAGTCTGGCGGAGAGCCGGAGATGCTGGACACCGTTTGCAAGGTTCGTTCAGTCGTCCAGTCTTAAATTGCAAGGATGCTGCGCTACATAGTACCGGTAAAGTGTACTGCCTACTCCGCAACAGATCCTGGACTGCACTGTGGACTACTGGAGTTCCGAGGGCGTCATCTGGGGCGACGTCCGGAACGGCAGGGCCATCGGACTCCTCAAGGACCTTATCGACAACAGGACCGACTGGATCGTGGGCGCAAACTACTGGACCGAGCCCTCGTCGATGGTGGAAAATTTCCTGCCTGCAGCACTTTTTTTTTTCAAGAAGTGAACTGCCACCAAGCTTCCCCTCTCCCATGCAGGTTGCAGTGTATGGCCACGGGATATTCAACCAGTGTTCTCTCGCCATCGCCAGCCGACTGCCTAGAGCAATCAGGTGGCTGTACAATAATACTTTTGTGATACTACCGTACAGTACAGTCCAACATGGTTAGTAACGTAATTGAGATATCGAGAGGTGGTCCAATTTCCCATTTAACCAGGTGGGGCAGCAGTACTTTTCATTTTTTTGTGCTCTGTAGAAAAATTTTCAGACTTTCTGATAAGCGAGTTCGATTTGTGCTACTATATTACATGGTCTCGATGGCTGTGTACCTCTTCTTCAGGTCGACAATCACTCTGCTGAAGCCGCTGGACGTGTTCGTCTGGATCTTCTTCGTTGTGGCCTTCCTAGCGGTGCCGCTGGTGTCGCGAACCCTGGCCAAGAAGGAGCTGCGACTGGAGAGAGACTCCTCCTACTGGACCTCCTACGGGAAGACCGCCTGGTACGCATTTGGCTGCCTCATGGGGGAGACCTTCGACGTGGGCAAGGAGGAGAAGATGGACACCGCGTGGGGTATCAGGTTGGTAGTGGTAGCAATACTGGACATGAACCCGCAATTGAAAAAAAAATTATTCCACTTGCAAGGTGGATTGACGGGGCCTGGCGCATTTTCGGCCTCATCATAACGACGGCGTACTGCGGGAACCTAAGGGCGTTCTTCCTGAAGCCGGACTACGCCAAGGTCGGCTGGGGACGTCTTCATTAAATTAAAAGTCGCTGCTGACATTGTTTTTGCCACTCAGGATCTCCCCATCCACAACGTGGAGGAGCTGATGGCCAGCGGGATGCCCTACACCGCCGTTACTTACGGCATGGCCATCGAGGACAAGATCGCCAACTACCCCGAGAAGCTCTACCGTGACTTCTGGGCCAACAAGATAGACGTGTCCTACAACGAATTTCCGTTCGAGAGAGTACGTCAAACAAAACTAGTTCAGGGTTTCCCAACGTATAGTACGCTTACCACCAGTGGCACCCCCGACAATTTCTGGTGGCCTACCACTGCTTGGGAGAGCATGCAGAGCTGTATGTAGTACGTAGGTACATGTACAGTAATATGGACTAAAGTGTCATTTTTTAGTACCAAAGTGGTACGTAGAATGCTCTAATCTGGTGGAAGTGATATGCGGAGGTTGGCAACCCCTGACGTAAATGTAGTGTGCAGTTGAACACACGACGTTTTTCCTTCTCCCGCAGTTGATGGACGTCTACGAAGGGAACTCTTTGTAACGGGTGGGCCAATAGAATCTGAGCAGGTAACAAAATGGGCCCTGGGGCCTAATTGGGGGCCTTTTTGGGCCCGGTGCACTAAATAAAAAATGTGGGCCAGAGTCTC
>JAAUYM010113444.1_pt1 | contig 12917 bp, 16 predicted proteins | sample 7278001 | NCBI WGS metagenome assembly JAAUYM01 (sample SAMN14350224, study PRJNA611818) | marine sediment metagenome | isolation source: surface marine sediment (1.8m) | place: French Polynesia: Moorea | collected 2018-08
CGTAGACCTATCACACGATTGGACCGGAGGAAGAGACGGGGATTAAACATCATTCATGTTGCTTTTTTTTTTCTCTCTTCCAATCTGAGAAAAGTGGCCCTCTCGCACGAACGTGGTTTTAGGCTATAATACGGGAATATTATGGGGAAACAAAAAACTTTTGGGCAATAATGTGGGAAAAGACGATGTGAGTGATTGATAATTTTTTTTTCCCTTTGCTCTCTCTCTCCCTCCCTCCCTTTTTGTTTTGGAAGGAGGAGACGACGACAAGCCGCCGCCTCTGCCGCCGCCGTCGGCCGCGGTCGAGGCCGCGTCCGAGCCGCCGCCGCCGCCGCCGCCGCCGTCGGCAGCGGTCGAATCCGCGTCCGCGCCGCCGTCGCGGCCACCGCAGCTGCCGCCGATGCCGCAGAGCAAGGAGATGGACAGGGTGGAGACGCGCCAGCTGCTGTCCGCCGCCGATCAGGGGCTCAAGAAGGCCAAGAGCTCGTTCTCGGAGAAGATCGACAAGCTCAAGAAGAGGTTCGTATGAATGTGTGTACGGTACTACCCAACCACCAACGGTGGTACGCAAAATGGAAGCTCAGTTGCAATATATACACACTGCGTACACGTTTTTGCACAATTGGCGCCGATTTGTATGCTCAGTCGGTGCTTATTAACAACATTTTTGCATCGGAGCTCAGTCGGAAGTTTATTAAGAGTGCGTTGTTGTTGGTTGGGTGCGTATAACTTCTCTTTTTCCCAGGACCCGGATGGTGCAGCGCGACCAGGAGAAGCTCCGCCGCAACCTGTCCAAGTACAACAACTTTGTCCGCGAGAAGGAGTCCAAGGTGTCGGAGGGGGAGAGGATCTACGAGGAGGAGCGCCACTACCAGAGGTCCATACAGAAGATGCTCAGCGACCGCAGGGAGCAGATGAACAGGCTGTCCCACGCAAAGGTGCCTCTCGACACTTCACACGCCCGACGGGACTATTAAACTTACAAGCGAAACAAATTTATGAAAAAAAATTGTGACATTTATGTGGTATTCTAATGACATGTTTCAACACATGTTTAAAGCTGAATTTGTTATGCTCGTAAATTTAAAAGACCCGTCGGGACCGTGACTCCGGACAGAGTATCTGAGAGATACGGGCATTGTGCAACATGACACAATCTCAAAACAGAATTGCCAGAAAACGTGGAGCAATTTAATTGACACAGGTGGCAACTCTGATTGCCTTTTCAAAGTAAAAATGTTTACTACTACGAGCAAAATCCCGAATCATGTGCCACCACATGCGAAAGGTGTGGACAGAACGCTTTGGATTCCCGACGAGACTTTAAGCTTACAAGCGTAACAAATTTGCGAAAAAAAATTGTGACATTTATGTTGTATTATAATGACACATTCCACTGCAATGTTTAAAACTGAATTTGTTACGCTGGTAAGTTTAAAAGTCCCGTCGGGTTCTTTTACAGTAATGCTTGATTTCTGTCCCCCCCTCTTCCGCCCACCCCCTCAGTCTCTGATTTCCGCTGCGGTGAAGGAGCGAGAGATCTTCCGTGAATACCTGCAGAGGGTGGTGGAGCTGGAGGCCGCTACCAAGAACAGGTGATTTTTTTTTTTGGAGGAAAATTGAATTTCAATGTTTGAGAAAGTTTTCTAACCTCTTCGCAGCAGGAAGATTATTTTGCTGATTCTGTGCGAGATCGACGTGTGCACCAAAGTCGAATATACTCGTATAAAACCCACGCGACTCGTTTAAAAAAAACGAATTACATCCGGAAAGTTCCGGATGTACGTAATTCATACTCGGGTAATTAATCAAACAGCCTCCAAACTTTCCCGGGAAAGGGGGAGACTTTGCGGGTTAATGGAGGACTGAATCAGCATTTTTCTTTAACTCTATTTCCTGTTTCCCTGTTTGACAGCAGTTCCTGCTTCCCTCCCCCTCCTCTCTCCTTCCACCTCTCTTTTAGCATTTATTCTTGGAAACATTTTTAAGTTCCTAAAATAGTTCAAGCTCTTCCACGTGAGAGAAGGCGAAAGAAAAGAGTCTGACTGGCACTAGTACAGTGGAACCCCGCTCGACTGGGAATAATCTCGTCCAGCAAGTTTTCCAGTTAGCAAAACAACTTTAATAAACAAAAAGTTTTACTAAAACTGTTCCATGAGATGTCAGTGTCCACTTGGGCGGGTTCTACTGTGCTGCTAGTACAAACCCTTAACGAGATCCTTTTGAAAACTCGTTGCGTTGGCGTAGCAGATCCTGGATCGCACGTGGAGAGACAGAGAGAGAGAGAGAGAGAGAGAGAGAGAGACAGACAGACAGAGAGAGAGAGAGAGAGAGAGAGAGACAGAGAGACAGAGAGACAGAGAGAGAGAGACAGAGAAAGAGAGAGAGAGAGAGAGAGAGAGAGAGAGGAGTTCCGTGCGAGGGGTAGCGGGAAGAAGGTTGGAGGAGATGGTACAATGTACTAGGTGCCATAAAATAAATAGGTATAGCCCAACAGTGCTGTAAATAAGCCACAAATTCAAATCTGTATACGTACGTACACAAGGAAGTCTCGGATCGAGACTTCCGTGACGTACACCACATAGTAGGTACTAGTACGAGGCCCACCAAATTTTACATACGGGCACAAGTGACATGCTAGAAGAGGAAAGTAGAGGTGGAGCAAACTGAGTTCAGGCATGCTAGCCACCACAAAGAGCAAAGCGATCTCAAGCACATTTTTTTCCAGTGCCATAATCTTGCCCAGCATAAGTGCTAGTAACTTATGAAAAGGAGACTCCAAACTCATTTGTATTAACAAACTTGAAAAGTCCACATACTCGTAGCCATTGTTAGCCAACGAAGGCCATTGTGTAGCCCCCCTGGCAACCCTGACACATGTACCGGTATACTAGGTATGCTGGGAACGAATGTGGTCTCCTCCGCAGGTACAAGGACATCGGGGCCCTGATGAAGCGCTGCGAGACGCTGGTCGTGACAAGGGACAAGGCCAGGGAGTCCCTTCGCAGGTGCAAGGAGGAGATCACCAGGCAGGAGGCCGGGCTGGTCGTGTTCAAGGAGGAGCAGAACGAGAGGATCCTGGAGCTCAGGCACGGATGATCAATGCCTATGATCTTGACCTTGATCTCTCTCTCTGTAATCCGGACATGTTCGATTGCAGTTCCAATCTGAACACCCTGCAGGACTCCCTGTACCAGATCCAAGCTGAGAAGGACTCGAAGCAGCGCCTCATCGACCAGGAAGGTTGAGTCGAACAGCATGGGTAACGCAGAGGAGAAATTGTGTAACAGTTTGATTCCATTGGCAGAAAAGGACCTGCTGAACAAGGAGCTGAGCATCGCCAACATCAGACTGAGCATCCTCACCCTCTGGCAGTACGTCAACTCCAAGAAGGTGAGGAAGGAAGGGGGGTCAAAGGTCACAGAAAGGATTTGGTTCTCTTTGGGTTTTTCGTTTAGTGCAATTTTGTGCTCATTGTCTTGCTGCAAGTCTTTCAACAGTCTGATCTTGTACTCATTCAAGGTGATCTTGCCCATCGACATAGTGAAGCAACAAAAGTTGGAGAAGCAGCAGCAACAACAAGACAACCGAGGCGACAAAAAGGCGCCGCCGCCGCCGCCGCCTTCGTCCACCTCCGCGAAGCCTCCTGACGTGGAGAAGCAGCTGGAGGCCGTCCAGGCACACATCGAGGACTTGCAGGTGGGGGGTGGCGGGGAGGAGGAGGGTAGGGGCTTTTTTTTATTTATCGGGGATATTTTCCGGGTTCGGAAAAATAATTTTTAAATAAATAATCTTTAAGGCATTTCTTCGCTTTTCCCGGGGAATCAACTGTCGAAAATCTCGGTTAAAAGAATTTCCCGACATTTTCAAGATTTTTTGTCATTTTTATACTTGAAGATCCCAATATTTAAAAAACAAAAGCAAAAAGCGATAATTTCCTTGGCATCAATCAAATATTTTGGCTAGCTGTATCATGATTACTATTCGGTTATTCAAAACATTCAAGAATTCGAGTCTAACTTTAGTGGGGGTGGTGGGCGGCGACATCGGGCGACAGTGGCAACTCTGACCCCAGTTTGACACCCTTTGCAGGCGGTGATCGCCCGCGTGAGGAGGGCGGAGGTGGCGGACGGCTACATGAGCCCGCTCGTCTCCATCTCGGAGCTGAGGCTCGACTACTGAGCGCCCTGTACTGTACAGTACAGTATGTCTTACTGCTATGTCAATATTGAAATAGAAGTGAAATCAACAGCTCGTGTGCGATCGCCCGTCTCTCTTGGAAACGGGGAGAAGGCCGACGTTATGTATAGCACATACCCACGAGTACCACGCGCTTCTGTGTGTACGAGTAGGTAGGCAAAGGGAGGAGGAGGAGGAGGAGAGCGGACACGGCAATGGGGGGGGGGGTGGCGAACAGAGAGAAAATGTCCAATGAATATAGCTGCGTCGCCGTCGTCGCCGTCGCCGTCGCCGTCGTCGTCGGTGTGGGTGGGCGGCAGCAGCAGCCACCCACAAGAGAGATTTGTTTAAAAAGGCCGCCTCGGTGGAGGGGTGGTGCCATTAGTGCGTTACCTACCCTTCAAAGCAGAGGGAGGTGGGGGGTTGGAGACAGACAGAGAGAGAGAGAGAGGGGGGGAAGAGAGCAAGAGGACTTCTTCAATCTCTTCTCTTTCCTCCCTGCTGGAACTTGCACAAACTTCCTGACGTCTGGTGGAAAAGGGTAAGTGGCGGCGTCACCCCCATCGATGGCTCCACTTTTTGGGCAAATATCCCCCCTCCTTTACCAAAAATAGACCTGTCAGGCCACTCAAGCATTGGAAGCGTGCGCGCTTTTTTTCGTAAGCTACCCTACTACGCCCCCTTCTCTTCTCCTCTTGCCCTTCGCCATGTGTTGCTGCTGTACGTAGCTGCTGCTGCTGCTGCTGCTGCTGTATCCTTGCCAAACGTTCTTGATGTTTGCCGGTTGGTTGGTGGTGTCAACGACCCAAGATGGGGTGATTAATGGCGCTTCTCTTTCCCTAGAAGTGGTGCATTTTTTGGAGGAAAGAAGAAAATGTTCCGGAATTTCCTAGGATTTTTTTCTCTTTCTTCGAGGTGCATCAAGTGATTCATCCATCTCTGTTTTGGCGGGCAATTTTCCCTTCTTTTTTCCTGGTTTTTTTAAATCCAAATTACGGGGTATGCTGCTGCTGCTGCTGCTGCTGCAATGAGAGGAATCCCTCATTCTCTAGAACGACAGAAAAAGACGTTGCTTTTGTCTACATCTTCTCTTTCGCTGATGGTTTTGTTTGTAGAAATTACGTACTATAAAACACAGCAAATTAAATGCTGAAATTGAGATACTGCTAGAAAAGACCATAGAAAGTACTATAGTTGTAGAATAATTTTTAACGGCAAAAGTAGGAAAACGTTTATCAGCTCGCTATAATAGTAAGAGATCTGTTAGAAAATTACAGGAGCTTTTAGGAGCAAGCAGAAAGTCCTGCTCTAAGTTTTACGGGGTTGGTTCTGCTACTGTGGTAGTTCTCGCGAAGTGGAAGGACAAAAGGCAGCAAAGGAATGCATGGCGTAACAGTCCAACAACCGCTCTTCTGAGAAACTCTTCCCCGGCGTCCAAGGGAACCACGTGGAAGCCGATGGAAGGAAGGAAAAAACAGGCATGGCACCACCAGTTTGGCACTGGCACGTCAGTCAGTCGCCCGAAGAACGTCGCCGAGTTCGGTAGTTTCTTTCTCTCCCTCTCTTCATCGTCGCTACCGAAAAATGTTGCGGTAATGTTGCTGTCCTCTTTCTTTTTCCAGTAAGTTTATCTGTTCGCCTCTTACCGACTTATTCTTGGGAACTAAGGCGGAAGCTTTTAATCACTGCCGGCCGGCGTCATGCAAACAGAGAGAGACGGGGGGGGAGGGGGAAACGTACGTCAGTCAGTCAGGACTTAAAGGCGGCGGAATTTACCGCCGATATAGCGGGAGGAGGAGGAGGAGGAGGAAGAGGAGGATTTAGGCTTGCGGTTAATTTTTGCCACCGTGATACAGGCGAATTTTTCCTCTCTCTCGTCATCATGTCGCCACGCTACTACGAAACGTCACAGCATTTCCCCACTTTCATTCATTGTGCGCGAAGGGGCGGGGGGGGAAAGATATGCAAAGCACTCGAGAAATTTCACCACTTGTTTTATACCATCATCATAACAACTTGGGGGAGGAAGCGGTGCGACCATGTGGCGTGTGGGTGTGGCGAAACGGAGAGATTAGCATCGTATCAGGTCAGGCGAAAAGTTGCAAACTCTGGGCCAAAAAACTATCACATTATAGCCAGCCAATGCTTCAGGAAGAACGTTGCAAACTACTTTGTCTACTGGCAACAAATGCCAAGAAAAAAATGAGAGATTGGCACATTTTTACCTTCGAAAAATATCTGGCCTGTGGACCCAAAGGTTTAGACACTCTCCAAGAAGAGAGCGCGCGCGCCCTCCTCGTCCCGGCCTTTCTCGCGAATTAAAATCAGGATAGACGAATGATTTTTTTTGTTTCAATTCCTCTTCTCATTACTTTACAGCCTCTCCCGGATGCATCCACCCTTGAGCATGGCCACCCACTGGACAGCCGCCGCCGTCGTCGCCGTCGCCGCAACCGCCAATCTCCTTCGCCACAGGCTCTTCTCCAACCTGCTCTCCTGGCTCCGCGCCAGGAGGACGAGGCGCGACTTCGTCGTCCTCATTCTCCTCGCGTCCCACGTCTTCTGCAACGTGCACCCGGCGAAGGGCGCCGCCATCGTCCCGGCCGCGGAGGACGCCGCCGCCGGCGAGGCCGAGGCCGACGCCGAGGCCAAGCCCCGCGGGCGTCGCGAACAGCGCTCCGTGGACGCCGCCGGGCGACGCCGCCACCGCCTGGTCTTCTCAGAGTCCCTGGGCGCAGTCGCCAACGCCGACTTCGCCTCCCGCCTGTCCGACCCGTGCGGCGCCGGGTCCGCCCGGCCCATAGTCATCCCCGGCGCCCCCGAGCCGGAGGTGCTGAGCGTGGCCGGGAGGGAGGCGGAGGTGGCCACCCTGACCCTGCAGACCAAGGTGGCCATACGGGAGGTGCAGGCAGACCTGGTGAGCCGAAACTGCTGCTGTTGCTGTAATTGTTGTTGTTGCTGCTACTGTTGCTACTGCTAATTCCTGCGTCTGGAGGTGCCAGTGCCACTAAAGTGTGCGCTTTTCCCCTCAAACCCAAGCAATCGTACGAGTGCGACGGTGAGGGCCTCGACTCGCTTCCGGCCCCCCCGACCGTGCCGTCCGGGTCCGCCCCGACCCCCGACGTCCTAGCGCAGTTCTACTGGCACTTCCACGCGCTCTCCTCCCACTTCCACTTCATGCTGTCCGACTGGACGGACGGCGAGAGCTGCCTCAGGCACCCAGAGAACTTGACGTCTCTCACGGAGAGGTAAGTCGGGTTTTTTTTTTTGCCTTCTTTGAAGAGCAAAATCATCCAAATTTCCTCCTTTATAATAAGCTGGTTTCGACCGTGGCAAGGCTGACAATCATTCGTTCCTTTTCTTGTCAGCGTCCGCGACTCCCTTCGCATGGGCATGTGCTCCCTGCTGGTGTCCTCGGACCCCGACCCGATGGTGGCCCCCTACCCGACGCCCTCCATGCAGGACACCCACAGGGAGAGGCTGGGACAGCACCTCTACCACTACCACGACTGCAGCGGGAGGGCGGCGCGCGATTGCATACTCACCAAGCAGGTATAGTTTGAAACGTAGTACTACATCTTGCAAGTCGGACTTTGTTTAATTTTTTTTTTAATCCTTGTCTCAGGCCAAGCAGGCACTCACCCAGTTCAGCTCACTGGTGGCTTCCTCCACCACCAGCACCAGCACCAGCTCATAAAAGAGAGGATCCCCACTACTACAACTACGTACAGTATAACAATGCCGACCAAAGAAAACGACGACTCTACTGGTGACCAAAGTGCAGGGGAAAAAAAAGTCGTTTTTTTCGCCCGCCCGTTTTTGCTCAAAATCATGGTCGATGATGATATATCTAATGTACCTAGTATATATCCTAGACGAAAAACGTTTCTACCTACAGATTCGGCATGCAGTATTATTTTTTACTCCATTGTTACCAAATTACACTAACTACCTATACCCACACACCCAAGTTGGCCGCGTGACAAGCAAATGTCACGGCTTTTCTCAATGTCAGAGGATCGAACCCAAGAAGAGGCGGGGGAAAAAAAAAAAAGAGCGACCAAGATTGATCGGAAAGAAACACTCGAATCCACTAATTTTTTAATTGTTTTTAGTGGGTCATCTCTGTGCGTACCTGTAATACTACTACGATACTACGTCTGTGCTCAATATATTTCGCGAAATGAACCACGAAAAGCGGTCCTTTCTTTTCACCCCCATCTGGTCCCGTAGTCGGTGTCCCCCGCGATGCGGGCGCTCCTGGCCACGGAGAAGGAGGAGGAGGAGGCGGGCACGTCGCACCTGGAACCGCAGGCGAACAGAGACATCGCTTTGTGTGTGTTTGCAAAGGCTAGGCTATCTGTGGTGTACCACCTCTGTGGTGTCCTCACCAGAGCAAAAAAAAATATATGCCAAATATTTGAAGAAATTTTGCCAGATTCATGATTTTATACATAGGTACCTCTTTTTTAATCCATTTCATACGTACCGTAGCAAAAGATATGAAAGCTCCTTATAAAAAAAGAGAGGCTAAATAGTCAATAAATTCAACTACATACTATGAAATGTCAAAGTGAGAGTCAAATATGCCAAATTTGTGGGGGGGGGTTTCTGTGGCATCTGCCAGTATGGCAGCACTGTTTGTCACCTCATCCCCCTCCATCCGGGTTCGCAGTTGCAGGTCCACGGCTCGCTACAGGTCCCGTGCAGGCAGCCGGGGTAGGTTCGGCACCGATCGCACAGGTCGCCGCGGTACCCGTTGCCGCAGGTGCACTCCCCGGGCACCTGGCGCAGGTGCAGGTGTGAGTGAATGTGTGGCTCGACAAGAGAGGAACTTTCCAGGAACTTTCTCCTACCGAGCACGACCCATGCACCGGGTGGCAGCCGACCTTGCAGATGGGCTGGTTGCAGAACTCCCCGCTCCATCCTTCCTCGCAGTTGCACTCCAGGGGCCGCTGGCAGGTGCCGTGGGAGCATCCGGGCAGCACCATGCAGGAGGTGCAGTTGTCGCCCTGCCAACCGATGTGGCAGCTGGACGGGGGCAGTAGGTACAATGGTACAGGACAATCTGTCAAACTGTTGTCTCTTTTCAAGGTTAGTAAGTTTTTTTGAGGGGTGGGAGGAGGACGTAGGACAATTTCACTGCGTCCGGGTGCACGCAACGTACTTGCACTTTCCGGGTCTGTCGCAGAATCCGGTCGTCTCGTTGCACCCGGGCTGGCAGATTGCTGGAAAAGTCCGAACAGAGTACGTAGATCACTTTGGGACCACTTAAGCGTGTGGTCCAGCAGATACATGATCCAGTCATCCCAGTTTGTAACTCACCCCGCGAGCAGAATATACCGGTCCATCCCGGGAAGCACCGGCACTCGTAGGCGTCGACGCAGCCGCCGTGGACGCACCCGGGGAGGGGAACGCAGTTCTGGACCATGTCACATTAAAAACATGCACAGTAACTACTGTATGTAGTACTACAGTGGAAGTTGCTTAAGACGTCAGTTTTTCAGGTATGCTAACGCAGTCTAACAATGTCTCAATTTTATAAATAACCCACCCACCTCTCCTTCTCAACAGCCAAACCCACCCCACAGAGATACCCTCCCGACGGGACTTTTAAACTTACGAGCGTAACAAATATACAAAAAAATTGTGACATCTCTGTGGTATTCTAATGGCATGTTCAATTACACGTTTAAAGCTGAATTTGTTACCCTCGTAAGCTTAAAAGTTCCGTCGGGCTCCCACCCCTTCCCTCCGTCCCCACACCACCTGGCATCCGTGGCCATAGTATCCTGCGCGGCAGTGGCACACGTTGGGCTTGACGCAGACGCCGTGCTTCTCGTCGCAACCCTCCGGGCAGATCGGGTCGCGACAGTAGTTATCGGGGTTCTGTACAGCAATGGTACCTCATTTGATTACTACCTTGGTGTGCTTAACAAAGTATTTATTGGTATGGTGAAAGTAATGGACTTTCTCACGTGCAAATATCTTTTTAAAACAGCAAGATGGAAAAACAAAAAAGTACCTTCCATCCGAGGAGGCAGACAATCTCGTCCTTGACGCAGATGTAGTTGAGCTGCTCGTAGAGCACGTCCGCCTGGCAGGGCGTGGGCACGATCAGGCTGGGCAGACCGAAGTGGCCGCCGGGATAGCGCTGAAAGTGTATTGCCGGGGAGAGGAGGGAGGAGGGATGTTAGTACAAAACAGTGGGGCTATTTATGGAGAAAGCAGTCCGCGTGCGATATACCTAACTCTGGAGGGAGGGAGAGAGAGACCCCTCATCACATCTTTCGTATTTTGAAATGTGATTGATTGAATCTGTGAGCGTGGGTGGGAGAGAAGGAGGGAGGGGGGGAGGCTGACCTGAATGGGCATTGTTTGCTGCGGCGCCGCCGACGAGGTCGACGACAGCAGCAGCAGCAGCAGCAGCGGCATCATCCCCGCCCCGGGTGACGCCCACAATCTCAGACACGCCTTCCCCTCCTCCTTCTCGTGCCTCATCCAGATCATTGTCGTAATGTCGATTCCCAAACCCTGACAGAGAGAAAGAGCATATTTGCCCAAAGGGAGGATTAGGTCCCCTCCCCCATCCCCCTCTCTTCTCCCTCCTCTTTCACGTCCTTCCAGAAATTTGGGCGGCCCATTTTAGTACTAACTTACAAGTACGTGTGTGTGTGTGTGCGTACATCCGGTGATTTGCTTCAACCACCCTTGCTACAATCAAACTCGGATAGTAGGAAATTTCTGATAAGTGAGAAATACCTTAAAAGAATTTAGTACTCGTACTACAACACGAATTGGTGCACAGAGGCACTCGGACAATTTGGGGAATTAATTGGTTCTATTGAGCCATCTCCCGATCTGCTCTGATCATCCGAGTTCGACTGTGGATACTGCTGCTCCCTTTTCTCCCCGTCCTTGGACCCTTGGACCCGTTTGACCTCAGAAAAAGATCTGCCTACTTTGTTCCCCCTTGCCTTTCGTGCACAGGAGTGACAAGGAAAGGATCAGAGACATAGAAAAGTGTGTGACTTGGCTGTGACAAACACGAGGTACTTGTTCTACATACTACTAGGAATTCCAGGTGTTGGTACCTTTGATTAGGTTCCCAAATGATCAGTAGATTTACTATTCCCATTTGACACACCTACCTATCTATGTAGTATGTACGTACGTAGTAGAAGCCTGCAGTTACTTTGATACCTCTGTCTGATGTGGCTGGTGGGGAGAAAAGGGATCACTGAATTCTGGAAACAAAACGCCATTCTTTTCTGTAGAATGTAGTATCGTTTGTCGGTATCAAGTGGACGTACTATATACCCAAAGCAGGTCCCCCTGTTTCCAAGCAGAAGACAGGTGGTACCAAGAACCCTTTTGTACGTAAGTACAAAGTATCGACATGTTATTTCCAACCATTTTAGGACGAAGGAGAAAAGGTTGTCTATTTGTTTGTGATTTTTTGTGATCTTTGTGATTTTTTTTGCTGCAATGATAGAAGCTGTCAAGTCCAAAACTGCCCAAATCCAGAGTTTTAGGCTTTATGACTTTTAGGCCGCGACTCACGTAAAGACCCCCTCACCACCCAATCAAGTACCAAAGTGGGTCATTTCTACTTTTCTCTCCCCATGACCCTCTCACGCCTCATTGGTGTTTCCAACCCACTGTTGGGGTTGGGTTGAGATTCTCTCACTTGAAGATTAATACGAAAATATTCTTTAACTGCCTAAAAAAATTCTCACCTCTGCTCTTCGGTCCAACTTGAGAGTTTTCCCTTCCTTCTTCAGAAAGGACTGAGATCCGGAACTTTTATGAAAATAAAAAAACTGCTACATGCAATGACGCCCTCGGAGGAGGGTCTGATGAAGCAGAAAAGAAGAAGAAGAAAATTTAAAGTGAAATATTGGTGCTGAGGAAGTGGAAAAGTAGTAGAAACTAACCTTCCCTCCGCCCGCGCTAACTCGGAAACAACAGGCAGTTGCTTAGTAACTTAACTAGTTACTCCCTCTCTTAAAACTGGGGCTCTCTGATGTTCTTTGCAAGATTTTAAGATTTTGTACTGTTTTTTTTTGAAGCCCCAGCATCATTCTCAGCATCCCTGATAAAATCGTCAATATCTTCAATGCGTTTACGGGAAGATGTGACTTAATCTCGTGAGAAATTAATATGAGAATGGGATGGAGAAGGTCATGTACCAGTCACGAAAGCATTTAGGCTAGTTTTCCCCCTACATTTCCTCCTACTACAGTAAGTATGTAATGGATCATCTATACAAAAAGGGAGCTTTATCCTGCAGCTAGCGCTATCCTGAGAGAATTTAGTTACAATTACATTGGATACGCACTGTACACGTACAGTGGCGTTCCAATTTTTTTTCTTCTCCCCTTAAAAAAAACAATTCAGTAAGCCGTCCTGTTGCCCTCGTACTGTGAGACAAGAGTCTCCTTCAACCTTGATGCCACCCAAAAGTCAAACTCGCTCCTCCTCCTCCTCCTCCTCCTCCTCCTCCTCCTCCTCCTCCTCCTCCTTCTCCTCCTCCTCCTCCGTCCGGGATGACGTCTGGTACCCCAGAGCTCCGTATGGGCTTACTCGCCCCCCCGCCCTCCCCAAGGTCTGTCACCTTCCCTCTCCACCCAACCCCCCCCCCCCCCCCCCCACACACACACGGCATACGCAGTAGACTAGTAGACTCTCACACACAAAAGTCGACATCCAGAAAGCTGGGAGAGAGAGCGTTATGC
>JAAUYM010131914.1_pt1 | contig 12915 bp, 7 predicted proteins | sample 7278001 | NCBI WGS metagenome assembly JAAUYM01 (sample SAMN14350224, study PRJNA611818) | marine sediment metagenome | isolation source: surface marine sediment (1.8m) | place: French Polynesia: Moorea | collected 2018-08
CCCCCCCCCCCCGCCCCCGGCCCCCCCACCCCCCCAAAAACCCCCGGGGGCCCCAGGGGGGGGGGGCCCGCCCCCCACCGGGCCCCCCGGGGGGGGGGGGGGCGTTCCACCTTCGCCTTTCCGACCGCGTCTCAGAGACGGTCGGGATGTCTTTATTTCTATGTTAAATTCGGGAGCTTGAGACGAGGACCGAGGCAACACACGTTCAATTATGCGCTCCTCTGCCTATGCTTCTTACTCCCCCCCCCCTCCTCCTCCTCCTCCTCCTCCTCCTCCTCCTCCTCCTCCTTCTCCATCTCTTTCCCCTGTCCCAGCAGCATCACCTTCTTCGGGGTGATGCGAGTCCTCGGAGAAGAAAATTATGGCAAAAAGATCATCGACATTCCGGGGCTAGGGATACACAGATTCAAAGAAAAACGCAGTAGAGGCAAAAAAATTTCCTCAGCGGTACCAAATATGGTTTTTTTATCACAGTCTTTTTCGTACGTGTACAGTAGTAGGTATTTTACAGTATAGTACAAACAAACAACAATAACCGGAAAAAAGAGGAAAAGAAAAGTCCAAAGTTTCTGCATGAATGAGAGACAGCCTTGGCATTTCAGAGATTTATGATGTTAGCGCTAGCAGAGCTCGTCTTGAGCGATGCAAAGGCAGGTGGAGGAGGAGGAGAAGAGGCAATTATCACAGCAAGAACTTCTTCTCATCTTCCCCTCTCTCTCGGCAGTCAGTCAGTCGGGATTAATAAACGTCGTGCAAGCAGAGTGCATAAAACAATGAGCAGTCGCAAAAAAGGGGGCAAAAAAAAGAAGAAAGATTTTGCACAGCCTCTCAGGTCGTTTGCAGTTCAGTATTTCCGTCTCCGGCCGTAATTGTACAGAAATCTAAACGGGTTTGCGTACGTCGATCTGGGCGACCCCTCGTGGTGGTGCCACGAAGACGACGACGACGACGGAGTACGGCCAGCAGCAGTCGAGGAAGAGGAGAAGGAGGTGGTGGTGGTGGCGGAGGACGTCGACTCGGTCTTGGCGCCAGAGGAGGAACCTCCAGACGCGTTCCTCTGAGGGTGCGCCAGGTGCGTAGGCGACGCCGAGGCCGCCGCCGTCGCAGCCGCCGCCGCCGTCGCCGTCGCCAGTGCGGAGGAGACCATCCCTCCTCCTCCGACGTTCTGCTGAGGTCGCTTCCCCGCCATGACCTCCTGTGCCTGCCTCTCCAGCGCCACCTTGGCGTCCGGCGCCTTCTCCACCATGTTTCCCTCCTCGTCCTCCTCGTAGTACTCGTACTCGTCCAGCTCTCCCTGCAGCCGCTGCGCCAAAGTCGTCTGTTCCTGCAGCCTGGTCAGCAGATCCTCCACCTTGGCCTGGTGGTCCTCGTCGCTCTGCGCACAGTAGGCGTTCAAATCGTCGATCTCCGACTTCTGCTGCGCGATGGTCTCTCTCAGGGTCGTCTCCTGCTCCCTCGCCCTCTCCTTCTCCTCCTCTAACTTCTCCGTCAGGCCTTCGATCTCCGTCTTGTAAATGCCGCGCAGCGCCTCCATCCTTTCGGTGAACTCCGTCTCCACCTCCTCCTTCATCTGAAACATGGAGCTGAAGCGGTTGGAGTTGGCACTTTCCAGCCTCGTCTCCAGCTCCTTCATGGCGTCCCTGTGCTCCTTTTTGAGGCGCTCCGCCTGCGCCGCCGCCTCCTCCCTCATCCTCTGGCACTCCCGCTTCGTCTGCTCCCTGGCCTCCTGCAGCTTGGTTTTCTCCTCCTCTCGCACCTCCTTGGCCACTTTCTCCGCCTTCTGCGTGGCGTCGTCAAATCTCCGCTGCAGCGACCTCTTCTCCCTTTGCAGCGTGTTCCTCTCTTCCTCCCAGGACTTCTGCTGGTACCTCAGCGCCCGATCCTTCTCCAGCTGAAACTTGCCAGCTGCCACCTCCTTCTCTTGCAGCGCCTTGGCCTCCAGCGCTTGTCGCAGGTTCACTCTCTCCACCCGCATCTGGTCCTCCATCTCCCTCCGCAGTCCGATGCTCAGCCGCATGAACTCTGCGTCCTTTTTGCTCTCGTACTCTCTCCTGGCCGCTGCCGCCCTGGCCTCGAACTGTCTCTCCGCGTCCTGCGCCTTCGTCCTCCCCTCAGACTCAATCTCCCTCAGCTTCCACTCGAAGTCGTCCATCATCTTCTGCTCCGTCCTCATGGCGATGGTCCGCACGTGGTCGATCTCCTTGGCCGCCGCCTCCAGGATCTCCTGCCTCTCCGACAGCGCCTCCTCCAGCGCCCTCTCCAGCCCGCGTGCCTTTTGGTCCCCCTCCTTGGCCAGGTCGCGCTCCTTGCGCTGCGACACCTCCACCTTCAACTCCATCTCCCGCCACTTCCTCTTCAGCTCGTCGCACTCCTTCTGCACCTTCACCTTGGACTCCTCCGCCGCCACCACCGCCTCCGATGCCGACCCCAACTGTCTCCTGGCCTCCTCCTCTCTCCTCTTCCACTCGCAGACTTCTTTGTTCCTCCTCTCGCGCTCTTCGTCCCACCGCCTTCCCTCCCCCTCTCTCTCCTCCAGTCTCCGTCTGAGCGAGTCCGTCTCCGCGCGCGCGCCCGCCGCCTCACCCTCCGTCTCTTTCAGGCGATCTCGCAGCCTGGCGGCCTCCGAGGCCTCCGCCCTGGCTCTCGCAACCTCCTCCTCCCTACGGTCCCACAGGGCTCTTTGCTTCCTGGCCTCCACTTCCTGCGAGTTCTTCAGGGTCTCGATCTCCACAAACATCTTCCTCTTGTCGTCCATAAGCTGCTTGGCCTCCCTCTCGTGCTTGGCGCGCGCGTCGTCCAGCGCGGTCTGCGCCGCCACCTTCTCTCGTCGCAGGCGCAGGAGCTCCTCCTGCACCTCGATCGTGGCGCCCACCTTCTGCTTCTCCGCCGCCGCCGTGGCCGTTTGCGCCGCGAACTTGCTCATCTGCTCCTGCTGCTGCTTCATTGCCTCAAAATGCTTCCTCTGTCTCTCCTGCTGCGCCTTTGTCGCCTGGACCTCCCTAACCAAGTCTTCCCTTTCCTTGTTAAGCTTTTCCACTTGCTCCAAAAGCTCCTCCTCTCTCTTCGTGTTGTTGTTGTCGTTCATGACATGCTTGCTGTTGCTGTTGCTGTTGCTGTTGCTGTTGTTCTTCTCTTCGGCGGTGGCGGGCAGTGAGTTGGACCTGGCAAAGTTGGGCGGCGGTGCACCATCAGGAGTCTGATCGTGATACATCAGTTGCACCCTGTGATATAAAGATACGAGTATTAATGTGTAATTCTAGGGTTAAATTTCTGTCCGTTACGCACCTGGCTGCCGACAGCTGTATCTGCAAATCGCTGTTCTCCCTCGTGGCCTCCTCCGCCGCCTTCCTGAAGTGTTCCTTCTCCAGCCGGAGGTGCTCGTTCTTCACCTCTAGGTGGTCCAGCTTCCGTGTCCACTCCAATTGCTGCTTCTCCTTGGAAATCGGCCTCAACTGACAAAGACCAAAACAGGAAGAGCATGCAAAATATCTGTCGAGTTCAAAAAGGTCTTTTCAGCTATAGTCGACAGCTTGAAATGGGATGGACAGCCGGCGATAAACATTTTTCTTTCTTTAACTGTCCCCGCCTTAGAAGACTTGTCCCACTTTTCAAAGTCTTTCTAGGACTTTTTTGTCTCCTTTGTCCGCGGGGGGAGGCTGAAGAGATAGATCCTGCTGAACCGGAAGCGAGCAAGAAGAGAGAATTGTTAAAGTCTTACTGTACTACCTTTTTAAGAGGCTGGGACAACATCAAAGGAGGTTGGTGAAGACAAGATATCTGAACACATTCTGGGCATGTTGAGAAGCAAATGGCGTGAGAAAGCACAGGGCGATCGACACGGCGAGATTCGGTCGGGTGCTGCTGCCGCCGCCGGCCTTGAAGAGATATCTCACGGGTGGATTCTCGAAATTGCACATCCAAATCTCCCTCCCTTCAAGGTTCTTCTTTCTCCTCCTCCCTTCCTCTCATGTCTGTCTATGCATGCAGCAGTCATCCTTGATCAGATCGTAAAGTGCTAGTCAGGAAAATTCTTGCTTTCCTGTTAAGGCGATGTCTGCTAAAGACATTTTTCTGATTAAAATGTGCTGATTAGATAATTAGTTAATTTTTTTTTCAGTTTCACTTATGCTTTACATCTTCACCACCTTTGTTCTTCAGACTAGTGTAGCATAGCAAGCAAGGCCACGAGTGCCAAGTACTGTACCTACAGCAAGTAAATCATTGCAGAACGAGTGTGTGAAAAAAGTTATAGTAAACAACAGATTTTCCCTCCTTTTTCTCTCATGTCCTGCAAACAAGTTCAGAAAGGGAAAACAGCTCCCGGCTTTCGCCTTAGACATAATATTGTCTTTTTGTCCTCTATTTGAATCTAAAATTAAATTGCGAAGCTCTTCATCTGTGGGACAGCAAGATCTTCCTCACCTCTCTGTCTCTAGAGGACTTGTCTTCCTCCGCTGCAGTGGACGCCGCCGTCGCCTTCGCCGCCTCCTTTGCTTTTGCCTTTGCCTGCTCCTCCAGCGCCTTCCTCCTCTCCTCCTCCATTACTTTCATCTTGGATTCCAGATGGCGCATGATGTGCCTGGCCTTGCGGAGCTCCCTCCTGGTGTCGGAGTCGCTCGCCTCGGGGGTCTTGCTCCTCCTCTTCTTGCTCCCTCGGCCGTTTGCTCCTTCTCCTCCGTCTCCTCCTCCTCCTCCTTTCCGATTCCCGACTTGGTCGGCCTCCCCGTTGTCTTCAGGCTCCGACCCGTTGGAGCCGGAAATGACCGGATTGGACTTGGAGCGCCGGAGCCTCTCCTCGTAGGAGGCGCGGACCTGGCCCAGCTCCAGCTCCAGGTCGTCGTTCCGCGTGTTTAGCGAGTAGATTACCTTGGTCAGTTGCGCGATTTTCTTGGAGATCTTGAACAGCATCTCCGGACTAACCGTCGTGTGCTGCTGTTGCTGCTGCTGCTGTTGCGCGTCGCCATCGTGGTGGTGGTTGTCGGCGGCTTCGCCGTTGGGAATGTTGCCGATGTCAATGTTGCCGCTCATGTCGAAACTCGTCTCTCCTTTCTCGTCAGTTCCAGGAACGATGACGATGACAGATTTGCTTTAATCACAATCTTTTTTTCTTCCTCCCCTGCTCCCTTCCCTCCAAAAAGTCGTCTCATCGCCCGTTCGCTTTCTGACCCAAGCTTGAAGGAGGAGTGATGGGCGGAGTCCGCAGAAGGGAGGGGGGAAGGGAGGAAGGCTTGAAGAGGCGGCCATGAGCCATCCTCGTTTGAGAAGGAGGAGGAAAGAGAGGGCTGTGTCACTTCTCGCAGCCTTGGCCGTTAGAAGATCGACCTGAGTGAGGTAGAGGAGAAGAAGAAGGAGGGGAAATGGGGGCGGGGAAAGAGGGAAGAAGGAGGCTGATGTTTCGCGCAGCTTCTCCGATGCCCCAAGGGGAAGAAAGAGAAGAGGAGAGGATGTTCTAACAAGATCTTCTTCTTCGTCGTCCTCCTCCTCCTCCCGTTGCCGTTCGTTCCGTTTCTAACCCCTCCTCCTCCTCTTTCCTCGAGCAAAACCTGGCCGCGGTCCAATGAAGCTCGAAAGAGAGAAGGAGAGAGAACGTTGTCGTTTTCTGCACTGGAGGACAAAGTTCAAATCTGACGTTTTGTATATACTACTACTAGTAGGAGAGAGAGAGAGACGGGAAAAGAGAGAAAGAAAGAAAGGAAGGAAAGGAGGGCCGGAGAAAGGGGTAAAGTTGAATGAATCAATGCTGCACACTTACTTTTCCCCTGCTGCTGCACTATCTACACGCAGATTGATTTCTTGCCTTCTCGGACAATCGGATTTTGTAATGAAAAAAGACAAAAAATCAGTACGCTACGGGCACCCCTAATTTTTTTAACAATTTTTAACTGCATGGATACTTTCGTATGGCACGCATACGTAGTACTATACCGCGCCACCGCCCGGCCAAATTTTGCTCCCACCTCTCTCCCAAAAAGGTACCCCTCCCCTCTTCATTCAGACAGGTATGCACTCGTGGAATAAACCACAATCGATGTTACAACACTAATAATTTCAATTTTTTGCTGACGCTTTTAAATTCACCGAGCTAGTTTCACAAAACAGACATCTTTTTGTTGCAAGTGACAGCTCAGTGGCAACAAAATTTTACCAAACCATTGAGCTATTGAGGATCCCGTCGAACCCGAGGAGGGGGCAGTTACCTCCGTTTCATTACCGTCGATAAAAGCGATTTACATGGGTACGTAAAAGTCAAAAAATTTCTCTTATGGTTTTAAAAAGTCAACCGTTTTTTTTCTTATTATTATTAGCGTGTAACATCGAATATGGTCCATCCCTTACTCGTTCGTGGTAGTAAATGATCACTGTCTTTTTTTTTGTAATGCAGGATGAAATTATAAATAAATAATCATCTCCCTCCTCTTCAAAGGAGGTTTGCGTTTCTGGCCATATCCCTGAACACAGAGTCGGTTCTTCGCAGCAGGTGGGAGGGCGTGTCGAGCTCCACAAGGCGGCCCTCCTTGAACACCGCGATCCGGTCAGAGTCCATGATGGTGTTGAGCCTGTGCGCGATGGTGAGGATGGTGCAGTCTGCGAACTCCCTCCTGATGGTGGCCTGGATCAGATCGTCCGTCTCTAGGTCGACCGCGGCCGTGGCCTCGTCCAACACCAGGATCTTGGTCTTCCTCAGGAGGGCCCTGGCCAGGCAGATAAGCTGCCTCTGGCCGACAGAAAGGTTCTCCCCACCTTCATTAACTTCGTGATCGAGTCCGTCCGGGAGACCGGCCACGAACTCCTTGAGGTAGGCGTGCTCCAGGGAGGTCCAGAGCTCCGCGTCGCTGTGTAATCCCGTGGGGTCCAAGTTGAAGCGGAGGTCGCCCGTAAAGAGCACTGGGTCCTGCGGGATGATGGTGAGTCCGGACCTCAGCCGGTGCAGTCCGAGGGTGGAGACGTCCACCCCGTCGATCTCTATTCTCCCACCGGCCGGCTCAATGATCCTGAAGAGAGCCAGTGTCAGGCTGCTCTTGCCAGCGCCGGTTCGGCCGCACAGGCCGACCTTCTCTAGGCTCCTGACCTCCAGGTCGATGCCATTCAGCACCAGCTCCAGACCATCCCTGTACCTGGTCCGGTAGTCGTGGAACTTGACGACGCCCTTGTCCGGCCAGTCTTCATCAACCAATTTGTCGGTCTCTTTCTTCTCCCAGTCCGCTTCAGGGGAGTTGTGCGAGTACTCCACGACCCTCTCGATCGCCACGGCGTTGGTCTCCAGGTCGCAGGCCATCCTGACCATCCAATTGAGGGTGTCGATGATGCTCAGGGCATAGTTGATGGAGAGCCCGGCCAGTCCGGGGGAGAGAGTCTCCCTACCAATGACAGCGAAGAGAGACGCAAAGAGGACGATCAGGTTGCCAAGGAGCTCAACCCTGACTCCAAGCCAGCGATTGGAGGAGACGCTGAGGTAGAAGCTCTTGACATTGGCAAACACCCTATCCTCAGACTCCCCGATGAAGCGGTTGTTCTCCCTGTAGGCCCTGATGGAGGAGGCGCCTTGGACAGTCTCGGAAAAGTGTGCGAAGATGGGCGACTTACTGATAGACTCTAGTCTCTTCAGCTGCCTGGAGGTGGCGATGTAGAATTTCTGCACGAAGTAGTATATGATGAGGAGCGGGATGATGACGGTGACAAACATGGGGGTTGCCACGCTGATCATGACGAGGACGGCGATGACGTCGCAGAGACTCCAGATAAAGTCGTTGATCTGGTTGGGTATGGTCTGATCGATTGTGTTGACGTCGGCCGAGAAGCGGTTGACGATCCTCCCGTTGGGTGTGGTGTCGAAAAAAGACATGGGGCTGCGCATAACGCCGAGTAGCAGTACCACGTGGATGTGGTCGGAGGCCCTGGCGCAGTTCAGGTAGTGGATGAACTCCCGAGAAAACTCGACCACTACCTCGACGAGCCCCAACATCCCGTAGACGGAGAGGTACTTCTTGGAGTTCTCCTGCGCGTCCTCCGGGTGGGCGTCATTGTCGTCCGCCCACATGGACAACCAGTAGTTGTTGATGGCGTGGACGCTCTGCCCGACCACGTAAAGGACGACGCAGAAGACGAAGATGGGGACGCCCATGCTCTTGAAGTAGTTCCCGTAGATGGACCACCTTACCTTTCCCACCGTGGCTTTTTCCTCCTCTATGAGCGCGCCGTCTCTCTCTTCTACTGGTGCTAGAGAGTCAGGTTTGTCCCCGTCCCCAAGCGAGGCAATCCTGGCTCCTTCCATGCTGGAGAGGGTGGAATCGTACGAAGTGATGCTGAGGGACCTTTCTCTCTTTGCGGCGGGTAAAGACCCCACAGGCGACGCAGATGAGCCGGAAGGGTCAAAGGGCGGAGGCACCAATTTAAAGTCGTTTTCCTGGCCCTCCTCCTCGACGGACTCGTTTCCGTACGTCACCAGGAATTCGGCAAAGGCGCCTGCCTTCTCCATGAGGGCCTCGTACGACCCCACCTCGGCTATCTTGCCGTTTTTCATAACCATAATCTGGTCCACCTCCTTCAGGAAACTGACGCTGTGTGTGACCAGGACTCTCGTCTTGTCCCTCAGCATCCCCGTCCTGGAGCTAATGACGTTATCAAAGATGTGCTTTCCCACGTGGGCGTCGACGGCGGACAGCGGGTCGTCCATAAGGTACAGGTCGGCGTCGGAGTACACGGCCCTGGCCAGGGAGACTCTTTGCTTTTGGCCCCCGGAAAGGTTGATGCCGTTCTCCCCAATCTCGGTGTCCTCCGCGGAGGCGAGGATGTCGAGGTCGGACTCCAGCGCGCAGGCCTTAAGCACTCTCTTGAACTTGCCCTCCGTGTAGGGCTTCTCAAAGAGGACGTTGTTCTTCAGAGACATGTTTTGGATCCAGGCCTGCTGTGGGACGTAGGCGACGTTGGCCTCCCTGCTGGCGCTACCGGACACCATCTCCATCTCCCCCAGCAACGCCGACACCAGGGAGCTCTTGCCGGCTCCCACCATTCCTACCACGGCAACCAGGGATCCTTTCGGCACATTGAGAGAAAGATCCTCCAGAGAAGAAGATTCAGCGGAGATGTCGTCCCAGGAGAACGAAGCCCTGTCCAGACTGACGCTGCAGGTCGAATCTGCATCCATGTCTCTGATGCAGTCCGAGAGCTCCTCCGCGTTCAGAAACTTGTTGATCCTGTTGAAGGAAACAAAGAGCTTGATGCTCTCAATGAGGGCCCACGGGAAGAGGGTCAGCGGTATGCGCATGATGTTAAAGAGAGAAAGGCAGACGAAGATGGTGTCGGCCGTAAGGACCCGGGTGGGGTCAATGAGGACGTAAACGCCGAAGGAGGCGAGCGTGACAATGACTGGACTGATGGAGAAGGTGCTGTTGCTGACGGCCATAACTTTGGCGTTCTTGCGCAGGTTGGAGATCTCCTTGTTCCTGATGTCACTGATCCGCTTCATAAAGGGGATCTCCCAGGCGTACAGCTTCAGCACTTTGATCCCTGCCAGTATCTCGTTCATCAGCTTCATCCTGGCGTCCTTCTTCTCGAGCTGATCCTTCTGGAGCTTCAGCCCGACCTGCATGGCCCAGATGTTGACGGGGATAATGAGGAGAAGCGCTCCCAGCCCGGCAAGTGCAGCAAGATCTAACTCCAGGTATAGGAAGTAGAGCGCCAGCCCTATGGTGTACGGGGCCGTCCACACGTGGTTCATGTAGGGAAACGTCTCCACGATTCTCTGGGCGTCGATTGACATGAGGTTGGTGATCTCTCCCACGGTGAACTTGCGGCGCGCGCGGTTAGAGAGTCGCAGCGACTTGCGGTAGACCATGGAGACGACGCTGCTCCTCATCTGCAGCGACGTGATGGAGAGCTCCTGGTTGTACAGGTGGAAGGTGACGGTCCAGACGATGGAACTGCCGAATAGGACTGCGGAGTAGAAATATCCTTTCCAGTCCTCTTCGTCCAGATTGTCCACGTGGTTAACGAGGAGCTTGAGCGCATGTGGGTTGACGAAGGTGAGGGTGTAGTGCGCGATGCCCAGTAGGAAGATGCCGATAAAGTTCTTCCAGTAGGTCCTGAGCAGCACTGGCCAGACGCTCACCGTCTTCTGCCTCACGTCTCTGGAGGAGAAGTCCACGTGGAACCTCCTCTCCCGCGCGCCCCAGAACTTTAGGAAGCTCTGAACGTTATTCTGGACCACCACCTGAAAAGCAACAACATTGTGTTCTAGTACTTACCAGATAGTACCAACGTAATCAATAAGTTACCCTTTCTGGTGGATCCGGAAGTCGGTCCTGAGTAAGGGGCCTCTTGTATCCTCTGTAGATGAGCCCGTCCAACCAGGAGAAGAAGAAGGTGGAGAGCACGGAGGCCATGTACTCTGGAGGAATCTTCCTCCTCTCCTCGGATCCCTTTGGGGGCAGTGACAGCACCCGGAGGTCCGGGAAGCAGTTGGCCAGCAGCAGGAGGAAGACGACGGGGAAGAAGGTGGCGGTGAGGAGGGCGGCCTGCCAGGCGACGTCATCGTCATCGTCCATCAGGGCCTCCACCTGCACCTTGAAAGTGGGAGCGGCGCACAGCAGCAGCGTCGTCCAGTAGAGGAAGAGGGGCGGTGAGGCGTGTCGGCGCCGGCGCGACAGGGAGTCCCAGCAGAGGGACGCAAGCGCTAGCAGGTGCGAAGCCAGCAGGCAGGCCGGACCGAACCAGTCCGACGGGAACAGGTTATGCCAGCCGAGCAGTTGGCCGCGGTAGATCTACGTATGTAGTGTGCATGTGTAGCAGTGTAAGAGGATAAAAACTAACCATTCAGCACGCATGTTGAACTTTGACTTTAATGCTAGTGTAGTTACATAGGTGAAGAATGTCTCACCAATTCCGACGTCGCGTTGATCACCAATACTACATTAAGGGCGGCCTTGGTCCAGAAGAGAGGCGACAGCCTCTGCCTGATGCTCGGGATCGGGAAGAATGACCGGCTGCCTCCGTCCCTGCCCGCCGCCCTCCTGACGGTGGACTGTGCGGCGAGCGCCACGGCCAGGACGGCGGCCGGCGCGGCCGCCAGGACGGTGTCGCGCATGCAGGAGGTGAGATTCGGGTTTTCTGTCTCCCACGAGACGGACGGGTCGAAGAAGGCGTCGGGACAGAAGCCCGGGTGGCCGGACCCGTCCTGACCCTCGTACGTGGAGGAAGACATGGCGTAGGTTGCAGATGGAGGATGAGATCTTCTAGTATTAGAGAAATGGGGGAAAGACACAATGATGAACACTGTGTTGCTGCACATGAGACACGTAGACACACTACAAGATGCAAATCAAAACATTTTTAGCACACGTTGGTAAACTACTGTGTGCATAGTGTGCTACCCACTGTTTGGAGTTGCGGAAAGTGGCAGGTCCCACCAAGACCTCAACTCGGATTGCCGGAAGCAGAATCCAGAGTGCTGGCAATCAATCAATCACTGTGCCATGAGACCAGCCCACTTTCCAAATCGCGATTGCCTCCAAAACCCCTTTGTCTCAATCTACTAGTAGCAGAAACTCTCGGATCGCTGACCTCCTCTTGAAGGTGGACACGTCGTCGATAAGGAGGAGACTGACATTACGACAGGGAGGAGAGAAGCTAGTTATCTTCCTCAGTTTGAGCAGATACGACATACGTGTATGTACCGGTAGTTTGAAGTTTGTACGGTGCACTAACAGAGAAAAATGGTAGTACACTACTACCCTACATGTGTACGAATACAAAGCAGTCTGGCGAAACCTTCAGTTGTTTCTAGGAAGACTGAAACTGTTACAACTACTGTTTACCTGTTGTGTTAGTTGCTCTTCGGGTCACAAATCCATCCTCCTCTCCGTCCTCAGGGCGTTTGCGGACTGGATCTAGCACGGCGAACAGGTCTCATCTTATAAGCGTCCCCACTCCCATGTCTTTCCCCTCTGGACCATCTGCGATTGCGCCATGAAGAGGCAATTTTTTTAAATTCCCCAGAATGCAGGCGAGGGAGAGTGGATCGTTCTCTCACTCATTATTAGTAGTACTACTAGATGCCTGTAAACATCTCAAGATGTACGAGTACTAGAGTACATGTACATCTTGAGATGTGCTACTACACTACAGAACGTCTCTCAAGCACATAATAGCACATATAATTTATGATACCACATTCGAATTTTCATTCTATGTTTCCTCCTAGTTACTGAAAAAGCCCCCCCATTTCGTACAGTAACTGCTGATGCTGTATACATGAAGTAGTGCTATGAAGTTAGTAAATCTTTCGAGGCAATCTTTGGTAAAGAAGTAGAGTACGAATACTAATCGTTGTGTTATACCAGGTAGAAGTAACTGGACATGTATACAGTACCTAAGTGAATGTTATCTCGCTCTGAACAATGACAAAAATGTTGCGTCGGTCCTGCTAAACCCGACGGAACGGTTTTTTTTTTTTTTGGAAAAAACACGCCAGCCTTATCCTACCTCCCCATCCCCTACAGGTAGTGGCATGATTGATCATTTTGTGGCCCCCACTAATAACTTATAAGATTGCTGGTGGATAATTGGTATGATTGCAGGTAGGATTTTGACACCTGCAAAAATTCTGACTCTGACAGAAATAACTCCAGGAGGATTAAATAGTGACACTTTTGGGCGTGGGGTCATTTTTAAGATATACATAATGAAATCACACATGGGTGGCCCAAAAAAACCATCGGGAAGTGATGAATTCATCCTTTTTTTTAGTATTTTCTAGAGAAGGCAAATCAGGTCTAAGTAAGCAGGAAAATAATTAGTGATCTCAAAGTAATGCATAAAAATGGAGCTAAAAATGCAGAAAAATGGGCTGAAAATGCAAATAAAAATACAAATAAACCTTAAAGATTTTTTACACTTTAGATGGTTTATTAAGCCAGA
>JAAUYM010039467.1_pt1 | contig 12908 bp, 16 predicted proteins | sample 7278001 | NCBI WGS metagenome assembly JAAUYM01 (sample SAMN14350224, study PRJNA611818) | marine sediment metagenome | isolation source: surface marine sediment (1.8m) | place: French Polynesia: Moorea | collected 2018-08
AACTATGTTTGACAGACGCACAGAGGCACCAATTGCTCACTTGACACGTCATTCCATGTTTGTAGCATTGCCATTGCGCCGAAATCATCAGTTTTCCACCAATTGCGCTGACGCCGCGTGGTCTGCCCGATTGCGCTACGGCTGGCTGCAATCCTAAGCGCTTCTCAGCTGCCTCGTTGCCCGTCTTGACGAACACGAGTCACATCGCCCAGTCTTCGCAGCGCACTGACTTGAATTCTCAAAAACAACATGACCAAAACTGCATATATGCAGTTGTGCCAAAAATGTATTCCAATTTTGATGCACAAGTAGAAGCAAGGAACGAACTTGCAAGATTTCTGAGGTGAGGTTCCAATTGAATGAGAAATGAAACGTTTAAATAACACAAAATCAAAATACATGGCAGAACTTCGCCAATATAGCAATACCAAAAAAAAATTTAATTCTTATTCTTTTCTTGAATTTTTTTGTGGTAGGCTCTTGCTTCTTGCGCCTCTTCCACAGTTCGCAATGTTCGCCATTGGTAACCATTTTTTTGACGACGCTTCGCCGCCGCTTGCTTCACAAAACCCATTGCGTGTCCTTCCACATTGAACGATGAAAACTCATCCGTCGAGAATGCCGCGAATGGGTTGACATCGGCGGGCTGTTGCCGCAGAAATTTGACATTCTCCACAATTTCTTTAATTTTACCGAACACTTCTTCCTAAACGCACACCAAAGGAGGGTCTGGAAACGTCATCCAGAGACAGACAAATGAAAACAGAAAACATGCCTCGACCCATTTATCAAATGTTTTGGCGTTTGGGCCGTCGCTGCTATAAATTTTTCTCATTTCCTTTTCGCGGCTAAGTAGTATTGATCGCGCTTGTGCGGTCGTCGGCAATGCTTCAACGCCGAGATCCTGCCGAACCGCGGCTGTATTATAAACCATTGGATCACCACCATTCCTGCGTTCCAGTTCGTTTTGTTTCTCATTCGCTTTGTTATCGACTTGGGTTCGCCAATCCGCCGGCGCTTTCACTTTGCTTTCACGGGTGACGCGGTTCAAATGGAATGCCACATCTTTGGCGGCGGATGCCAGCACTACTTTCGATAAAGGCACTCCGATTGTTGCCAATAAAATCAGAATGGAATCGGGAATCTTATCCATCATTGCTTCGTCGGAATCAGCGGAGCGGCGTTTAACGTCTAACTCACACTCTTCAAATGGATACTTCCAGGCCATCTTATCCAATCCGGGCCATCCCCACACCTTGGTGAGACTACGATCCCTGCACATCGCAACAAACAACGAAAACCTACATACACACAGCACGAAAAACAGGAAAACAGAGACGAAAAAAAACTAACATAATGACCACTCCGAATTTTGCCATGATAATGGACGCATGGATGACTTCATCGGACGAAGCTTCTTTGATGCCCTCTCCCTTTGCGAGTTTATAATAGCGGCCCGACATCTCCAATAGTTTACTAATAAGATTAGACGTCGGCGAATTGGCCAATCGCTCAAATGATGGGGCAAACTCTTCCATATCGTCCTCATCAACCGATGTCGCTGCAGCTGCGCATGTCGCCGACGTTGCGGACGCCGACGTTGCGGATGTCGCCGACGAAGTCACCGACGATGTCGACAACGATGACGATAGCGGCGCCGACAGCTTCAGATCCGACACCAGCTTCTTGACCCACGTCGGTTTTTTATTCCGCGGCTGAAAGCATGGAATACGAGTTGCCGATTCCTTCAAATTAAACTTGACATCCGGCAACTTATGCGAGGATAGAAAGCCTTTGAGCGAGCACATAACCAGTTCAATGGCAGCCTCAACCACAGCCGGGTTATCGATCACCATTGGTTTCGTACGAGACCAATTAGCACTGAATCTGGCTTTGCCGCTTTGGTTTGGAAGGACTCGCATTGGGATTCGAGGGTCAGATTTGTTTTGGAGGCACTGTTCGCACGCCTCCTCCATCGCCTGAAGCACTGGAAGGATACGAACGACGCAATCGCGCATTTTGGCAGCGAAATTGTAAATTTTTATGGCATTCGGTAATAAACTATAATAAGTAGCGTATCGATATTCTTCCGTCTTTTCACAGAAAACAAAGCGAAATGCATGTGATGTTATGATTTCGTAGAGAGCGATCCAACTTAACTACAGATAAAAACTTGTGAATGATGCATTCGGCCACTGGCGATAATATTACCGTTCGATATTGATATTCCGGATCAGTGAAGAAGCGCATAAGACCGTTACGTTGGATATGCGCAAACATTTCAATAATAAACGTGCGCATCTTCAGTTCAGAGGTCCGATCTTTCCACCGTCGTCGGATGAAAATCATATCATTGTCGTACTTTTGAATTTCGTCCAAACGGAAATGCAGAAAACGCGCCACTGCGCCACACTCCATTAATGGTGCCATGACTTCGCTCCACAACGCCGGCTGTGAGGTTACGGCCACGTTAACAAATGAAAAGGGTACAATATTCGTGCACCCGGCCGATTTAAAAACGCGCGACAAACCGTCGCCGGTCCAAAATTTGAGGAATTGCATTATTCCTTCTTTGACGCCTGGCGCACAATTCTTGGTGCCAACTTGGATTTGGAACCACGAAATCAAACCGGCTAATTCATCAAAAGTCATTGATAAACAGCCCATTTGTTGGTCCAAAAGCCACGGCAGTGACGCGACCGACGTGGTGGCATCCATCGTGAAGCGACCAGAGCCGCTGTCCAATCCGATTTTAGATAGATCGTCTTTTGCCACAGCCAATATCTGTCAACACCGACGACTAGTGACATATCACGCTTAAGAGAAAAGGAAAAAAGATGGGGCGAAAGGAAGTAGGAAACGGTTCGCTGAACATACATCGTTTAGTATGCCGGTGTAATATTTCATTAATACTGTTTTATTGGAACCAGACGGTGCGATTATGGCTGCATTGATAATGTTGATATCCATAAACCCTGGACTACGAACAATTCGATGCGGCCCTAAAATAGTATTGGCCATGACAAGTAGAATTGGCAGGCTCACGACCAGCGGCACCTCTTTGCTCTGCGCGAGATATGCGTGAATCTGTTGGCTTTTCAATTTCAATACTCTTTTGAAATTCTCGGGCTTCTTATAAGCTAACCAAAACGTGCTTTTTTTATTTTCAATCGCTGTATGAATACCACGCGTAACCATAGCGTACGCTTCACCCACCGGCTTAGCATCAGCCACGAAATGCATCTCACGCGTGGACCAATTACCGCTTTCCAAATTATCCTCTACCAATCAGAACATCACAAGCCAAGCGTGATGAATGTTGCTCTTCAGAAACGAAAAAAAGTAACGAAACTGATATCTTGCATCACCTGATCTTCAGTGCCGCCGGTGGCATATGACGGGAACTGCTTTCGCAACCATGTGCGGATCTGATCATCCGCGGAATCTGGCACCGGCGTGGAATCCATATCGTGGTCGCTGTGATGTGATTCAGGACCGAATTCAAATTCATCATTACTACTATCGAGTTCTCGATCCAATTCTGGCGAGCCGAACACACCCGACACACCATCCGATGACTCTTTTTTCTCATTATCTGCTGATCCATCCGATTTCTGGCTTAAGCGAAGAGGTGGGCCCAACGCACTACGATTTAAACGTGCTCTATCTGTGCACGTGCAACAAGTCGAATATGGATACTGATTGGTGAGAAATGGAAATGTCAAACTTCGACTATGGATTGGGATTTTGGAAGGCGGCGTGAGATGCGCTTCGGGAGGTGACGCAGTTGACGCAGAACGTTTTCGCTTTTCTGCATTACCATTTCGTACAAATGCTGCTTCTTCACTCATCGCTTACAATGACCGCTTTCAAACAAGTAAAAGTACAAAGCAAGATTAGCGCAAACAACACGACTAAGTAGACTTGTGGAACAAGAATTACAAGAAAATCAAATTTAAATATCTGTTGCAAGAGAAGAAAAGAAAAAAAAAATAATGTTTAATAATTATTTTCCAAATCAAATTCCAGTTGCAAATTGTTCATCGCATAAAAAGAATGAAATTGGACCGCATCATTCAAATCACGCAAAAGACGGAATAGGCTGTTGTGCTGGTATGCAGTTGATCTGATCGCATGTGAAAGCTTCACAAAAGCCATGTTGACCTCAAAACTTAAATCATGGACGCGTTCCTACACACAAAAACACAACTAGCAATCAGGAGCCACAGTGGCAATGGAAAGAGTGCAGTATAGTGATCGTAACTGTGGAGACAACGTCTTCGTCCAGCGATTTACAAAATGTTTTGATAACTGCTAATATGGCTTCTCTGTTTGGTTTCGATACATTGTCGGCATCAAATTTCGCCATTTCTTTTAAAAACCTACTAAATTGATGGTTCATAACCGTTTCATATTGCTCCTCGTATGTCGGAAAAGATTGCTGACTGGCATGCTCTGTGCTATTCAATTGTTGTGTATCCGGATTATTTTGAATCGATGAGTCTTCTTCTTCATTCTTTTCCACCGCCGTCGCTGATTCATCCGATTTGCAATCGGCCAATTCATTCGACTCGACTAATGGAAAAAAACAACTGTTCCAAACCACAAAAACATATAAAACAAAAACACATACATTGGCGCAAACGCTTGTGCGGCGGTTCGTTGGGAGCGTCTTCTTCAGAAGAGTAGCCCAAATTTCTTTTCACTGACATAGCTCAAAGCAAGGATTTCCTCAACTATAAATGTTAGAGCAATGAAAGCACAGTAAGTGAGTACGTTTATCGTCACATGTATTCAATAATGGAATCATTTCAAAACAATAACTCTGTCGATCTGCTTGTTTTTTCATGCTTTGCGTTTGATGCAAGTACCGTAGCTGGCTAGTAGCTACATCCCTAAAAGGGTCAGACTTAGAAACCGTGACTGTCTGTGTCTTGACAAAACAAGCTAAAAACCAAAAAATCATACAATTTTGACAGATGTAAGATAAATTTTGCAATGATTGCAAAATATATTTAAATATTCGTCTCTCTCTCGAATGTGAATTTTGGCATTATGACATGTTTGGCAAATGACGAATCTGGTGCATAAAATAGAGAATGCACCACTCTGACATTGCTGAAAAGTATGATTCTGAAATAAGAAATTGGAACGCCCGAATTGTTTTAAGTCGCCGATATTCCATGTTACTTTGTTACTGCTGGTTTGGATTAACGTTTGGATTGCATTCAGTCGATTGACCGGCAACGGTAGTTGTGCAAATGAGCGCGGTGCTTCAACGAAACATTGCGGAGTTGTAACAGTAAACTGTACTTTAGACGAGCATTCAGAGTCAAAGCATGTGATTTCCATCCAACGAAGTTTATTGCACAGACTGGAATAATGGCAGATTTGTTGACGATTCCGCGAATGACTGCGTCCAATGAAAGGGCACGTAATCGATTGCACTACGCGTTTCACGACCGCAATGCCGTTGATCGTGACAGGGAACGGTGTCACATTCTTTTCAATCCCTTTTTTGGATTCTTTATTCTTTCCTTTCAGATATAGTTGCGCTGCGCCTCTGATATCTCTATGGTTCACGGTTCACATTAGTCCGACATGAACAAAGGGCAACGAGTAACTGTTGCAACAGACCTGTCCAAAAAATTCACTGCCAACTGCGACTGGAGATCGTTGTTTTGAGGCGTTATGATTGGTTTCAGTACAGACGACTTGGCGCCACAATGGTTGAATGGCAAACGAAAGTATTGCATCGATAAGTACACACCATCATCACAGCTTCTCCGCAATGATTGATACGCAAAGTTGTCCATTTTGTTTTCAAACAATGTCGTTGGCTTTGAATCATTCCACTTCCGAACGAACGCGCGAATTGAACTGAGTTGTGAGAAATTAACGTTTGGATTCACGATATGTGCGCTCAATTTTATTCTGCCGTCCGATGTATGACGTGACGCGTTCCATACCCAAAATGTGCTTTGCCATCCATTACTCGTCGATGCGCCAGTGTATCCGCGGATAAAACGCTTGAGTTCATCACAATAATTACGGAATAGTGTTTCTAAATTCAATGAAGACAGCTGCACTTCATCGCGCTTCAATTTGCAATCAATATCCAAATACAAACAGCGTTGCTCTCCGAAATTGATGCTGCAAAAGGTCTTCTCACGAAATTCAATGCAATCGAAATAATCGACAAACGCCGACGATGAATAGAAGCCGTAGTATTGATAACTGCGCTTATTACCATTGTTGTGAATCAATTGCGCTACCAACAAACGACTGGTGTCGCCTACAAAGAATTCTGTAGCTGGAATCAGTGTACCGAACACTTTCGCAAAGCGGTTGTGGAAACCAGTACAACTCTGTTTACGAGTGGGAAAAGACATGCACTCTCTAGTGGAATTCATAAAATCCTGTACTTAAATAGTGAGGAAAAAAACAAAGAAAAGGAGTGCTTATTGAGTTTTTTATTGACGTATCATTTGTAAGAGTCCGTCCTGAATTTAATATTATCGGCAAAAAAAAAAGAAAAGAGCTTGAAAACAGGTCCACCAAAAAAGAAGCAAATTACACGCGTGTTGTTAGATCCATTCATTTCTCATTAGACACCACAACCAACGGTAGTTGAGGCGGATGTCCTGCACAAAAGTTTCTTTGTTAAGTGCATTTCGGTAATAATAACGACATTGCTCTCTCACGTAGCGAACGGTATGTTGACACGGGTGGAGTGAAATAAGGTCGTCAAGAGCGCTTTTATGCTCTCTTTCACGTCCTATAACACAACGTTACACATCATCAATATTTGTCGTTGTATTGGTATACCACTAGAGAGCGAAACGTTAGGCAATCTCTCTAGCGTGAATGTATGAATGCCGTCGCAGATATCGATAAATTGCACAAATGGTGCGATCTGTCGATTGTTGGAGCATTGATTGCACGAGTGCAACTTTTAATACAAATGCAGACACTACTTAACGAAGGATCTCGTGCTGCCATAACATGTTTTCTGATTTCGATATAATGGTGGCGAATCCCTTCTCTTGCTCCCGCTGGAGTTGACATAATGCGGAACGCTGTTTTAACAAAAACGCACTGATTTCGGAATGGAAGTCTTCTGAGTCGTCAGAATGCGAGTCAGCGTTCTGGTGGCCACCTGGTGAAGGCGAATACCTTGACATGGCGAAGTCTTGTTTTCTAAAGAAAAGGAAAAGAAAACGAAAGGATGTTAAAACGTCAAACAACAAAGAATCAAATTTAAATGAACAGCAAAACTGTAATTTTTAAAAAATCGCCACATGGCGCAGGCGAATTGTCTGACATGGCTGTGCAAAGTTGAAATATGCAAATTAGAACCCAACAGAACGACCAAACCTTGCTTAAATTGCAAAAAAAAAAAAAAAAAAAACGAAAGGATGTTAAATGGTCAACAAAAGAAGAACTGATAGACACTTCAACAATGGCCCTAGAATGGGTCAAAAGAATGGAAACAAAAATAAAAAAAGATTCAATGGGTACTGTAAATACGCATTAGTCCATTAAACTATTGTTTGCTCGCTTTTTTTTGAGCTCTTTTGGCCGCTTTTTTTTTAGCTAGTTTGCTGGCTTTGCACACGTTTTTATGACTTTGCCAATCGCGCTGTTGGCAATGTTCGCTGCAGTAAGCAACATTGTAACAACGGCTACAGCTTCTCAATTTACCTTTGATTGTTTTGCATCGTTTCCAATTGCAAAATCGTAATCGCGCCATATTGCAAAGCATTTCAAATTTGCAATCGTCTTCCATTATTCGCGCCAATTTAAGACCCTCTGCATTTGGACCTGTGGTTTCGGATCGGCGATTTCGGATCCAACGCTTAATAGACGCTATGCGTTCCTGATTGGTCATCGATATGCATTGGTGTGGAACTGAACGCTGCACTACGAGTGGCAGCTTTGAACGGCATTTTTTCAGACGGGATTCCAATCCTGTGACCGCATAGAATTGACACATTTCTTTGATGTTCCCTACCGTAGCGCTATCCAGTAATTTCATATTAAAATAATCAATAGCTTTGATGTCATAGCTCTGCTTAAAAAAATTATGCGCGCTTTGAATAGAAACGTTTTGAAATGATTCGATTGTCAGTTCATATTCGACGAAAGGTTGAATCTGTTCCAAGTTCCTCGCCATCTTCCACTGGAACTTGGCCATCTTCGATCTCATTTCCTAAAAAGCAAACCATCAACACATGCAAAGAATAACACTGTGTGTGTGTGTGTCCATTGGAAAATCGAATGTTTCTCATACCTGAGACGAACACTTGTACAGATGTATACAAGAGCGGCGAAAATAAAAAGACATTATCTGCACAAGTCCGCCGAAATATTCCATCGGCTTCAATCGATGAGCAAAATTGTAGGCAAAATCGAAGGCCAAGGCTGTTTGGCCGTCCCGCGCCAACCGGTCGAGGATTCTAGCATATGAGAGGCGTCCCTCTATTCCTTTGCGAAAAATCGTACGAACCGGGACGTCCAAGTGCATACCAGCAGCGGATAGTTTGAATTGATAGAAATGCTTCTTTACAATTCGCACCAATGGTGTCATTGCGTCGCGATTGACGTTCTGATCGGCGTACATCATGCCCAGATTCGCCAACATCCATACGCCGGTTACTGGTACGTTATCAGTACCGACATGCGGTTCGATAACGTTGAAATAGCATAGCTGCATCAGACCATACTTTGATAGATGAATCAAACAGTTGTGACCACCAAAATCATTGCTGAAACAGCAAAGTTGATATAATTCGCTAATAATTAAAAGGAAAAACTTTTGTGGGCCGAACAAAGCAACGCACTGCTCTGCAAATCGACGTTGAGCAGTTGGCCTCCGCAACCAATAACATTCGTTCCGCTTCAAACACGAAAACCACGATCCGATGTTTCTGGAACCACAAAACGAAATAAAGAACTGTCGAGGATTCATCACAATTCGCGACGGATCAGTTAATTCAGCTTCCATCAACAGTAACTCTGTCTTGTCAACAACATCCATCGATAGCGATCCAGACACACTGGACTTCTCAGTACGTACTAAAAGCTAGGTTGTGAAATCAGTGAAGCTGGGTGTGAATGACTTAAATTGGACTGAAATGCATTTTGCAGTACTGACGACAATGAACGGCTCTCTCCTCTCCTCTCCTCTCGTCTTTTCTCTGCTGAATTTTATCCTCAAAAAATGAAACTTTAGGATGACCTCTCCGGACGTTTTTCATTCACACATATGAACAAAAAAAAAGGCGATTTGGAGAGAATCAAAAATAATTGCGATATGAGGTGAATAAAGAGAAAATCATAAAAACACCAAAAAAAAAACAAGATTTACTCAAGCAAAATTGTAGGATATGCTGTACGCATGCGTACAATTGCTTTTTTACATGGTACACATTCGTATTTGTGACGCGCCCAATCCAATTTTTGGTGTTTTTTCTGGCAATAGTAGACACTATTGCATCGATTACACTTTCGTAACTTGACGTTTTTTTGACGACATTTATGCAGCCGACATTGTTTTCGGGCAGCAATATTCTTCATTAAAATAAAATGCGCATCATAGTCGTAATAACGGTTAAACTGTGAAATAATGGATTGCCATTGGCTCCTATCCAAATCCTGGATATCCTTGCGCTTCTTTTGGCGCAACAAATTCCTGATGTTGTCGACTGATCGTGATGGCGTATAGTGAGGGCAGCGCATGAATTCTTTCTCATACTTGAATGCCCATTCTTCCAGATGACGTGTTCTTAACAGTGCCAATATAATGTCTTGGTATGAGCAATCGAAGTGGTTCCATTGGTTTTGGGGGTCGATTCGCGCGGCTTTTAAACAATAACGAAAGAGTTGTTTCACGTTCCATTTGTAATGCAAATAATAGGCGACCAAATCTGCTAATATTGCAGGCTTACTAATGCTAGGCGCGTGGGCATCCGAACGACGTATACGGCGCAATACACAATTGTGGACGCGCAAAATTTGCATTGAACGCGTGATGGGTGCGCCTGCTATGGATTGGGCAGTGAACACGACTGGGTGCCTCACAAACGCCAAATCATCGGAATACAAATCGATCGTTTTGGAATGGCGACCGATGAATTGTGTAAAACGATTCGCAAACTCTTGGATATCGGCCGTCATCGACAGGCCTAACAATTGGAACAGAGTTGTAGCCAAAACACGTCGATTTAAACCAAATAACAGCGATCGGTTCAGACTTGAATATTGTCGGTCTAAATAAAGCACGCCATTGTTGAATACTTCCAAATATCGTTGGCTTTTCCGACGTGAAGTGGAACAGAATAATTGCCAGTTTTGCACATACGCAATTTCGCGTTTATATTGTCCTGGAAACCATTTATCGATAAAAAATTGAATGAATTGCGACAAATTACGCATTGCTATCAGACGCTGCGGATGGTCATAAATATTGAATTGATGCAAATGAAGCAAATTATCGAGTATTACGTGCTCAAGCGTACGATTGGGAAGAAACAATGGTTGTCGTGGATCGGCATTAATGAGATGCGCGACGTAATATTGACGACTAAGGAATGATGCCCTTAATTTTGGGTCCGACAAATCGAAGAGATTCCATGCTCTTTCAACGACCAACAGCGGCTTATCGGAGCAACAATCGCATTTGTTTCCATGGCCGCCCAAAAATGCAAAACTGGCAAATAGCTGTTGATAGCAACGTGGCACGCCAGGTGGTAGCATTGGTAAATACGTCGCATTGTGACAACAACAGTCCAAATAATCAAAGAACGGGTCTCGAGCAAACTGGGCTTGATACAGCGTTCGTAACAACTTCAATTCTCTTTCTGACCAAGGCATTACTCCAGACACTCGAACACTAGACATGATTACGGCAATGAGCTGAATCGGTGACGATTTTCTAAAATTTTACTCGAAAAAGAAAACGAAAAAAAATTCGCCATTTACACTGACCGCAGAACTTTGGTTTCTTCTGTTGTTTCGAAAGAATTTTGCGTAGCGATGTAGTATTCGTGCGAGAAAAAAAAACAAAATTATTTGACGAGTTTAACCCTGCGTTTGAACAACACAGCGAGTGTAGGGTGCCAGCAATGGATCACACAATGAACGCGAGCGCGGGTGGGTGCAGATCAACGATTCGCAATCGTGACAAGAATAAAACAAATCAGATCGACAAAATTTATGCGGGCGAAGTATTGATGTCAAAATTGCTCACATTGTGCGGTTCAGACGGGGGCGGGCTATCGTCTTCCAATAGACTTGACGCCAGACTGACAAGATTTGGGTTTGGCGGTTGAATAACGGGGGGCGGTTGGTTAACGGGGGCCGGTTGGTTAACAGGAATGGCGACCAAAACGTCGTCGCTGCTATCGGAAAAAATAACATTGCTGCTGTAGAGCGATTCCGAATAAGCGAACATATCATTCTATGAGTGCACGCCAATAGCAAATATTTATTGCAAGCTGAGGTTTGGTGGTTGCCGAATGGAAGATACCAGCTGGGCGGACAACGATGAGTTGGCTACGGCCGCATTCGTGTTGGATGTTTGAACAGTGGCAGCGGCCGTAGTTGTGATTGCCACCGCACTAGCCGTCGTGGCAACAGATGTGTCAATGGGCGAACAAGACGGTGGTGCGACCAGTTCGATGTTGCGCAGCGCTGCCGACTATTGACACGCGACGCACAACATACAGTAATGGATGTGGTGTTACTGACATACCTCTTTAAATGGCACAATTGCCTTTGAACCGACTTGACGCCTGCACCAATAAATGTGCCGTAACCAATGATAATCATAGTAATTCGAATCGCACTGTGCTAAATTGTGTTGTGAATGTTGAAAGCGATTAACATGAATGCCATTGCGACAAACGTCGTAACCAGTCTTGGCGCGGGCCAATTCAGCTTTGTTGCACAGTGAATCAAACATCTCTTTGTTGTGAGAGTGCACAACAAAGACGCGACAATCGATTGATTGTATCGGCATATTATCGATGTATCCAGGAAACATGACGACTTCGTCATCGATTGTGTCGGGTGGATACCGCATATTCTATACACGATGACTGGAAAGTCAGATAATCTGCTGTTATCGAAAAACAAAAAAAGAAAACCTACGCTCTTGGCGCAGTGATCAGCGAGCGATTTGGGTACAAGGTACCATTCGATTTCGACGTACGGTTCATTGGACGCATTTGCGTACGCCCGTTTGATGCGAGCGATTTCCAATAGGTTTTCTTTCTCATCGGTACTTACTAATATACGGCAAAAATCGTTGATTTTATACTCAAAATCGCCACATTGAAAGCGATCGTACATTATCCTATTGCTTTCTCTACCATTTAATCACACAATGAAACAAAACGCTTTAAATCACGAGGGAAAAAAAACAACCCACCGTTTGCCTTCAGATAACCAAGTGAAACGATACGCGACGCGAAATTCACAGTTATAATTTAAATCCTATTCACAACTGGTCAGTGTTCTTGTGTGCTCTAGTAACGGATCCGGATAAAATTAAACTCTACAGATTTCCAATGTATCCATTTCATTTTTAGTGGAATCCAAAATGCATTGCCGATGAAATGAATGTGGGCATTTGTTGCGACAATGCACGACCGAGGAATCGACGACGCGGTTGCATATGAAGCAAAGTGTGTCATGTGTGACACAATCTTTACAGCGACATAAGTAGTCGCGCTCTGCGCAGGAGGAATGCGCGCTTGTCAGTGAATGTGCGCTGGAGAAGGAACGCGCGCTCGAGTCAGACTGTACGCTTGTCATTGGATGTGAGCTCGCGGCCGAATGTTGGCTCGCGGCGGAATGTGACGTCGCGGCGGGCTGTGCGCTCGCGGTGGGCTGTGCGCTCGCGG
>JAAUYM010061490.1_pt1 | contig 12908 bp, 9 predicted proteins | sample 7278001 | NCBI WGS metagenome assembly JAAUYM01 (sample SAMN14350224, study PRJNA611818) | marine sediment metagenome | isolation source: surface marine sediment (1.8m) | place: French Polynesia: Moorea | collected 2018-08
CCCATCATGATTTTTTATTATGGGGGCAGGCCAGGGAAATGGAGTAACTGTGCCTGGCATATTGACATCTGTGGCTCCAGGACAGGGAATGGCGGCAAATTTGCCAGTATCAGGTCCCAATCTACTGTTTCATATAGAGAACGTGGGGAGAGATTGACTTCCACTTCCCATCATGATTTTTTATTATGGGGCCAGGACAGGGAATGGTGGCAAATTTGTCAGTATCTGTTAGAGTATCAACAGATCATCATGTTAGAGTATTTTCAACAAAAAATATTAAATACCTAGTAAATTGAGAGTTTTAGATTTGTCTTAAAAAGTCTTATGTTCTAAATAAAATCATTCCAACTTTGTTTACTCATGTTCACTATGACTTTACTGTAGTAATTTTTTTGTGGTGTAATTTTGATAATGTCCATTTAATTTTAAAATCTTTGAAATATGTTGCTAAGTGCATTACACAGAAGAATTTCATATCACTGTGAAAAGTTACTAAGATGCCCAAATTTTAATTGCTCTCATTTTTGAGAGGTTTATAGTTTTCTTTCCAGGTTTGAGACGTTGGGGTCTAATATTTTCTTTCTCTTTCTTCTCTGTCCATTCTCCTCTAACAACAACGCAATGACGCAACCTCGAACCTCTCATGCTAGTGGTAAGACGAAAAGTGTCCAAGAAAGAAAAGCTGATCTGAATAAATAACGCAAATAAAAGGTAATTCTCACACGCGGCTAATGCGACACTTTAACCATTCCGTACTCTTTGTGCGGGATCGGAGAGGGGCGGGATGTGCGATGATGATCAGCACAGAGTCTTGCCCGGAGCGGGCGAGCTCGGTGAAAGCTTGTGTCCATCACTATTTCAACAATCCGCCATCTTGCCAAGTGGGAGGTAGGGATGTGTCGGGTCGGCTCGCCTTTCATGAGCTCGGGTCGCGTCGAGGGCTGGCAAGTTTGCAGTTCGGTTCCGGTCGCAGGAGTCGGGATCAGGCAGAAATTACGGAATCCGGCCATGCTGAGAAATGCCGGCTCGGGCCGGATCGTACTGCCTTATAGGTGCCTTCGGGCCTGCGAACTGCAGGCCGCGCCTGAACACATCCCTATCGAGAAGATCCGATCCGACCAGAGACAGAGAGAGAGGGGCGTCCTTCACTTCCGTGGAGAACAGGTAAGAATTGTTGGAAATGTCTTAATTACGTTAGGTGTTGGAACCCACTAATTTTGGGAGGAGAGGGGAGGGGGTACAAGTCGTGGGAGAAACTGGCCCCGATCAAGTTTTGTGGACTGCAATGAAGCCACGGGCAACGGCGACGACGACGACAACGACGACGACGACGGCAAGGAGAGACAAAGAAGCCGCTTCTACCTCACCCCCTGATTTCCTTCCCAGTCCAAGGATGGTTCGGGTGAGTGGAGACGGGCTTCGACTCCTCCCAGGCCCGATCAGCTTGCTTCACTTTTATTGTGGGGAGGGGGGAGGGGGAACCAGATCTGTTCCGGCCACCATAGGCTCTCAAGAGAACGACAGACGTCACCAACGCCTATGAGAAAAGTGCTTCCCCTAACACCCCCTTATATTTTCAGATTTCTTTAGTTTTTGCGTGAGCTAAAACGTCACAGTAGTCCTCGCTCGCTCGGCCCACTTCCTGCCCAGCCACCATGTCTGAGTCCGCGCCCAAGAAGCGCCTCAAGGAGCTGCGGGTGGCCGACCTCAAGGCTGAGCTGGACAGGAGGGGATTGCCTACCAGTGGGGTCAAGGCCATCTTGGCAGATCGACTCCAGAAGAGCCTGGAGGAGGAGGGACATGACCCGGACACATTTCTTTTTGGTGAGCCTGAAGAGACCGCTGTGAAGATGGAGTCCAAGGCTGTCCAAGAGCCTGTAGAGGTTGCTGCTCCTGCTGCTGCTACTCCTGCTGCCGCCACTGGTGAAGAAGTTTCAGAAACTTTTGCTGCTCCTGAAGGAAAAGAAGAAAAGCCGGAAACTGCTGTTGAAGATGTTCCAGAGGAAAGCACAGAGGACAATAGTGGTGAAAAGACAGAGATCGGAGTGAAGAATGTCACGGAAGAGAAGAAGCCTGTGGAGGAAAAGAAGGATGCCAGTGAGAATGGTCCCAAGTCTCAGGCACCATCAGAGTCCACTCAGCAAGATGAGGATTCCATCAACATAATGATTGGTGAGGAGGATGTCAACTTTGATGAGGAGCCTGCAGAAAAGAATGGAGCAGCAGCTTCTCCTCCCAGGCCAGAGACTGCACCTGTCATGAGACCATTTACCTCCAAGGACACCATTTCCCTTCACTCTCAAAACAAGGCTCACTCGGAGAATAGCTCCATGCTTGTCAACCCTGATGAAGAGTCTGTGGGCATGCAGGATTCTGATGATAAGAAGGGAGGTGGAGGAGCTGAGGGTGCTGAGATGCCGAAGAAGCCTCAGCAGGAGGAGAAGGAAAAAGACAAGGACAAGGACAAGGAAAAGGAAAAGGAAAAGGAAAAACCTGTCAACAATCGCAGCTTGTGGGTGAGTTGCCTGGCACCCTCTACCAGGGCAACTGATCTGAAGACCCTCTTCAGCAAACATGGAAAAGTCATTGGAGCAAAGGTTGTGACCAATGCTCGCACACCTGGAGCTCGCTGTTATGGCTTTGTGACGATGGAATCTACAGAGGAGGCCAAAAAGTGTGTGGAAGCCCTGAACAAGACTGAGTTGCAGGGGAACACCATCACTGTCGAGGGCGCAAAGACTGAAAGCCAGGCAAAGAGCACGGGAGCTAAGAAAGAGACTGAGAGAAAGAGCTCTGACAGGTCGAACAGAAGAAGGAGTGAAGATAGGCGTCGTGACAACCGCGATTCTGGAAGGGGGAACACCAACAGGCCAAGAGACAACAGAGACAATAGAAACAGGGACAGACGTCTGAACAGCAGAGAGAAGGATCATCGCAGGAGGCAGGACCATGACAGCAGCAGAAGAGTCCCCCTCTCTGGGATGGATCGAAGGGATCGAGATGACATCTCACCCCAAAGGGAGGACAAAGCCACAAGACCTGGAGTCCTCACCTTTGCCCAGATTAGAGATGAGAGGAACAGGCAGAAGGAAAGAGATGAGGATAGACGAAGGAGGGAGAGGGAACGCAGGAGGGAAGAGGAGGAGGAAAGGCGAAGAAGGGACCAGGAGAGAAGAAGACAGAATGAAGAGGAAAAGTTGCAGAGAGAGAGAGATGAGCTGAGGAGGGAAAGGGAGAAGCTGGAGAGGGAGAAAGCAGAATTGCTGAAGTTTGAGAGGGAAAGACAAAGGCTTGAAAGGGAGAGACTTCAGAGAGAAAAGGAAGAGCTGGAGAGGCTGAGAAGGCAGCAACAGAACAGAATGGAGGAGACCAGGAGAGGAACCAAAAGAAATGTTGACAGCAGGGACTCATACTACCATGACAGGAAGAGGAGCAACATGGGACAGGACTATGGAAGCAGCAGCAGCAGCAGCAGGAACAGTGGCAACATCGGAAACAGCAGTGGTCTGTATGACAGCAGGAGTCGCTACGGCGCTGGAAGCGACGGACGTGGAAACGACGGGCGCTCTTACGGCGGCGGCGGCGGCGGTGGAAGCGGCGCAGGCAGCGGCGGCGGCGGCGGCGGTGGCGGTGGCGGCGGCGGCGATCGTGGTGGCAATCGCGGTGGTGACCGAGACCGCGGCGGTGGCCGCTACGACAGCCGCAGAGACGACAGCGCGTACGGGGGAAGCAGCGGAAGGTCTGACCGCGAGCACCGCGGCGGCGGCGGCTCCCAGAGGAGCGGAGGTGGACGCTACGGAGGTGGCGCGGGCGGCGGCAGCGGCGGCGGCGGCGGCGGCGGCGGAGATCACTGGAGCAGTGGAGGATCGTCGGGGCATCTCTCTGGAGGCAGCGGCGGCGGGGGCAGCGGCGGCGGGGGAGGAGGGTCCATGGGGTCTTCGGACTGGTCGCGTGGGGGCTCCAGCATGCAGAGGTCTTCGCTTCTGGGCGGCGGCGGCGGAGGCGGCGGCATCGGCGGAGAAAGCGGCGGCGGCGGCGGCGGAGGCGGATCATCCCTTCCAGTGGTGCCACCCTTTGGAGGAGCTGGAGGCAGCATGGGAAACTTCGGATCGCAGAGTTTTAGCAGCTCTTCGGATAGATTCGATGCGTACAAGAACCCCATGATGGGAGGACAGAAAAGATACTGAAATCGTCAACCAAAAAGAAATATCCCCCTCCTCTCCCCGTCACTACCATCTACGTTTTTTTGGCACCATTATCGTGTTTTTCAGCGCATTTCCGAGCCGACTCTAAAAAAAAACCTTTTTGTAGCACTCTTTCTCCCCCTTCCCCATTCGATTGAAGCACATTCAAGAAGAAAAATTGGAACTGAAGCAGTTAAAAAAAGAGCCAATTTTTTCGCCATTTGCATTTTTCAAACACTGCTACTACCTACGTACCATGTGTCGTGTTGGAGCTGTAAATACACTTTAATTTACCCAGCAGAGTTGCTGAGCAGGAAGAAAAAAAGAGGAGTTACTTGGTACGAAAAGTGCGAAGCACAAGAAAACTTAAATGGTAAGGATGAGCAGGGGCAAGCGATTTTTTTAGGGGGGGAGAAATTGCAACATATGCAGGACCAGCAGCTACCTATGCCTAGCAAGCAGACTCCCTTCGGAAGTTCAGGGCTGTTCAGGGTCTAACGTGGCTCATATCTCATTGCAGATCCTCGTCTGACGCGAGATTTCGTCTCTTCCTTGATCTCCTCCCTCTCCGATCCGGTTGGGTGGCGTGCTTGACGATATGTTGGTGTTGGTGCGTGGTGACCCGGCCTTCACCAAGACGGAGGTTATCGGCCTCGACATCCTGGCACCCAGACACCCCAAGTTGTACTCACTGATCGTGGGACGCCTCGGCTACGAGATCAACTCCACTACCAACGTGGTGAGCAACAAGCGCGGCACGGTGGACGAGTCTTGCCAGCCAGACGCGTCCGGGAGACAGATTTGCCTCAAGCCCTTCATGTATCCCACCGATGTCGTCAACATCCTCATGGAGACGGGAGGTTTCAACATCACGGCACTCACCTGCCAGGGAAACTCCATTCTCGTCTGGTCCCTGGCAAAGTAGTCACGGCAGAAAATACTACATAACCCAAGAAGCCAAAGACATCGGCTGTGTGTTCACCTTTCCTAATCTGCTGCTCTGCATTATCTTCCTCCTGTCATGCTACTCCGCCATTCCTGTTCAAATAAAGTTACCATGGGAAGATGGTGTAATTTCTTCATTTACTTGCACACTCTACCGGGTATTTTTGAGACTACTGTTATATGCATATTTGCGTCCAACTTTCGGAATGTAAGGCACCTAGTACGTACGTTACTACAGCGGGGCCAACAACAATGATGCTTAGTTTTTTGTTGAGTTCTTGTTTTTTTTTTTTTTTTTAGTTTGCGTTTCCCCATGGTTCGTCCCAGCGTCCAAGGGTGCCCTGCTCAAGTCTTATCAGAAGTGCTGGAGGAGGGAGATAGCAGCGCCACGCTCACTAAATTTCCTGGAAGCCAGAGGTGGAGGAAGAGGAGAGCCAGGTCTTGCGGACCACGCAGTGGACGAAGAGGACGCTTTTGAAACCCAGGTCAGGGCCACAACTCCCAAGACGTTACAGAACCTGTAAGAGTCCCTGCGACTTCAAAGTTAGAGGAGGAGGAGTTGTACAGTGGTGCTTCGCCATGGCGACGGCACCACCGCCGAAGGAGCTCCTCTCGGACGAGGGCAGCTTCGAGTGCAAGGTGAGCTCGGTCCTCAACCGGAAGGTGAAGGAGTTCGGGAAGAGGCACCTCTTCGACGGCCGCGACGACACCTGCTGGAACTCTGAGCAGGGCTCCCCGCAGTGGGTGCGGCTGGCCTTTCCCCGGGCCGTCCGCGTGGCCGCCGTCCGGGTCATGTTCCAGGGCGGGTTCGCCGGGAGACACTGCTGGCTGGAGGCATCGGCGGACGGAGGGCGGACCTACCGGAGGAGCCTGGAGTTCTTCCCGGAGGACGGCAACGGGGCGCAGACGTTCCCCCTGCCGGAGGAGGAGTCCGGGGACGCGTTCAGGCTGGTCTTCGGTGAGAGCAGCGACCTCTTCGGGCGGGTGACGGTCTACCACCTGCAGTTGCTCGGTCATGACTAATTTTCTGCTCTTGTTGAAGCGGTACATACCCGACCAACCCACAGCACATAGATCCAGACATATTGTGACACTTTATTAGGACATATTCTGTGCGGTGTCAGAACATTTTCCAAACATGTGGTGACATGTTATGTGCCGATTGCTGTGCTGACAATGTTGCTGGGCTGTCGGCGGACCGCAATTGATATGTTCTAGTATATCGTGCATAATATACTATGTGATAGTATGTTCGGTCTATGTGCTGTGTCTTGAGGCGCGGCAAGCAAAGTGCGCCACTTTTACAGTGAATGCCTCCAGCGGAAGAAGGCTTCAGAGTTCGACTTGTCTGTGAGCCGAAAAACTTGTACCACACACTTGACAAACAGTCAAGACATCGCCAGACATTGTGACCATATGCTTTTAGGAATGGTGAAGGTTGCGGGCTGATTTAATGAAAAACTACTTTCCCCTGATCAGGAGGGCACCGAAATATAAAAGTGTTGACTGCATTTAATGAAAGTGGTACATTTCCAACATTGACAAGCATGGAAAATCTGGCTGGCCTTATCAGCTGTATAACAGTAGAACTCATCTGGTCAAGATTCTACTGTACGTATGTACGTACTGTATTTTCTTTCCTTTTAAACAAATGTGTTGGAACAGCGACGTGGCAAGGACAAAAAAAAACTTGGGGTGGGGAAATGAGGTTGAGATTTGCGGTTGGCGCGATTAGGGGGGGGGGAGGGGAGAGTAAGTAAGTACTACTCCGTCCTCCTCCCAACGACACGTGCGGACAATCTATTCGGTACCTACGTTGCGATGCTGCACTATCACGGCGGAAACAGGATCTTGGCCTACCAGGTCTTCCTCACCCTCGCCGGTGCGTGAGCTGAGGGAATCTGAAATAGACTTTTGTCTTCCCGACCAATATCGCTGGCATGCACTTAGTGATGGGCGTTGTTCTAACGCCAGAGCAGGTGTTAAAATAGCGAAAAAAGAGAGAAACCTTAGAGCAACCTACTGCAGCAACCCAATCACTAATTACATACCAGTAGTGGTGTAGCCGTTGGTGTGGCTCTAGTGGAACCAATTTTTGGTTGGGTTAGTAAAGAAAGAAAGTTTCCCCCCCCTCCCAAAAAAAACCCGCCGTCCTTAACTAAATCGAAGATCGACTTCGATAATTGTAGTACGTACATGATTTTAAAAAAAAACTGCTTCCAAAGTGAGCTTTGGTCTGAGCGGCGCCGGCTACTCTAACTCCTGGTCTTCGTGGTCGCTGCCCAGCCTAACGGACTGCGAGGACAACCCGCAGAAGCCAGAGGGATGCACCTTCGAACAGGCACGAGTTTTACACACACACACAAAAAAAAAAATCAGTCTTACTACATAGTACGTACCAGCGAGCCAAAAAAAAAGCCCTAAATTGAATATTACTCAATAAGGCTCGCTTTTTTTTCCAGGAGTTCACGGAGGACGAGGGCAGCTGGATCGGTTCCATGTACAACCTGGGCAAGATCTTCTCTATCCCGTTGCTGGGCGCCATCATGGCCAGGTGGGGGCGGAGGACGGCCGAGCTGTGCACCGCATTTCCCATGCTGGCCGGCTACCTCCTGCTGGCGCTGGCGGAACCGCTGGGGCTCGACCAGGTCTACTGGTTCTATGCCGGGAGGTTCCTCACGGGTACGTGTTTGTATAGTAATTACAGCGTGTCTCAGCAACGGAAAAAAGACAGTGACAACCTTGAATTTGTCATATTGTCTGTACTACTACTATGTACATGTATGGTTCTCACATTAACAATTTTGTTCGTCAGCAGCAAATGTATCGTTAATCTGATTATTGTTCATGCGAGATGTATAAAATCTCATATGAACAAATTTGGTCAGCAGCAGGAATATAATGTTAATCTGAGATTTAGTGTTAATCTGAGAATTGTTAATGTGAGATCCGACTGTGTAGGTAGTAGGTAGGTATATTTTGAAGAACGACAAGGACAGAAACTATAGTACACTTGTCAATACTTTCTTTCCCAGGCCTTGCGGCCGGCCCTATGGGCTACATCGCGGTGATCTACGTCCACGAGGTGGTCGACCCCGAGATCAGGGGTGGCCTTGGCAACGTGCCCACTCTGGTCATCGTCTTCTTCTACTTCCTCGGCAGCCTCTTCGGAGCCATGATGCCGTGGTACACCGCCACATACATCGCAATCCTATTTCCCGGTGAGTGAGGTCGCCGGTAGAGTCTAGTAGATTTTTACGAGGTTGTTAGTCAGCAAATCATAAAGCAGAGATTCTACTGTGGTCATGAGACAAGTCTCTTTCAGCAAACAATCTGAGTTAAAGCTATTACTGTAGCAACACACTATACTAATGTGTACATAAACAGTAATCTCAATTGTTTGCTATTGGAAAAAGTGTAAAATAAAAGTGCAAGACCAAACGTCAGAGGTGAGGCTGCCCAACCCATAAATTCATGACAATTATATACTTGTTCCTGTGCAGTGGGTCAAATAATCCTGTGCCTGCTGATCCCCGAGACGCCCTTCTTCCACGTGCTGAAGGACCGCCCGGAGAGCGCAGAGCGCAGCCTGAGGCGCATCCGCGGCAAGGACTTTGACGCCATCGCCGAGGTGTCCCGCCTGGAGAAGGCCCTGGACGAGGCCAAGGCCCTGGGCACCGTGGGGCCCCTACAGGTAGTGGCCGAGTCGGTCTACCGGAAGCCCCTGCTGTTGCTGCTGGCCCTGCAGTTCTTTGTCCAGTTCACCGGGCTCAACGGAATCTCGCTGTACATGACCGAGATCTTCATCAAGGCCGGCTTCGAGGAAGACAAGAGCCTATACTACTCGGCGGCGGTGGCCAGCGCGCAAGTACTGTAGTAGTATGTGATACAGTGTGGAATTTTGATCTTACAAATCTAGATCGATACTACATAGCTATATGGCTGGTTTCGGCCTTAAATTTTGCATTTCTGTGCGGACGCATCTGTAAAAAAAAAATTAATGCCAAAAAAGTCTTAGTTTTACGATAAGCCCAAATTAACACTCCTAGGGGACTTTTTAACAAGCTCTAGGGTCTGAGAATAGCAACGACAAACATTAATTCCCAAACCCGACTCTCCTCAGGTCGCAGGGACGTCCGCGTCGATCCTGGTGGTGGACCGCATGGGCAGGAAGCCGGTGCTGGTGCTGTCCAGCCTGGGAATCCTGGCCAGCATGGCCGCCCTCGGAACATACTTCTACCTGGAGGAGAACCTGGAGGTCGTTTGCGTTGCGGCGGATGAGGCTCTGGCGACAACGACGACACCTTGCGTGCCCAAAGACGGCTTCAGCCAGGCGACGCTCGACTCCCTCTCCTGGCTGCCGGTGACCACGCTCTTCCTCTTCAAGTTCGCGCACGCCTTCGGGCTGGGCCCGTTGGCCATAATGCTGCAGGGGGAGTTCTTTGCTTCCGAGGCCAAGGAGGTCTCCTCCACCGCCGCCTCCACCTTCTCCCAGCTCTGTGGCTTCCTGGTTAGCAAGTTTCAGGTGGACCTGGAGAACGCGCTGGGCACAGCTGGCCTCTACTACCTGTATGGCGGCTTCGCCGCTGTGTCCGTCATCTTCTGCGCCTTCGTCCTCCCGGAGACCAAGGGGAGGACGGCCAAGGAGATGAAGGCCATGTTCACAAAGTCTCACGAGGTCGATAAGACTGGCCGTAAAGTTTAGTGGATTTGTACTTTGGTTTTTTATTTAAGTTGTTGTTGGATATAACTAGTACTAAATGCCACTGTAATCTCGCATGCGGTAATATTAAATTTCTTGAAGCTATTTGAAGAATTAAAAAAACCTAACTTTATTCATCATATGCAATACTGTCACAACTTCTTCCTGTGCAGTGCATGTTAAAATTTGGTTCAGACAAGCAGACCTCAAGAAGACTGGTCCATGCGGATGCCCTGGTTCGTCAATTCTGACCTGGAGAGAGGGGAGTGGGAAAGATGTACGTACTTAACTAAGCCCCAGAAGAAGTTTTTTTCCGTACCCCTGCCCCTACTACAAAGTGTAATTATGTTTTATCTTGGAGCCCAAATAAGTTTTTTTTACTTATTTAGAAACTACTGTAGAAGTTCAAAACTCGCGCACAAATACAAATGCTTCTACGAGTATTTAAGCTCCTTTTCTGCCTCTTCTATTAAAAGACAAAAAATCTTTTTGGTTCCTGCTATATTTAGTACTCACTTGAGCTGCACGGAGAAGTCGTCCTCCACGTTATCGTCGTCCCAGTTGTCCTCCCACACGTTCACGTCGTCCTGATCCTCGTCCTTTGTCTCCCAATCTGTGGAAACGCGACCTCACATTGTTTCACTTCCGCAAATCTCGACTTTTAACAAATCAACCGCACACTACTGTATGTACTGTTTCGCAGATCTCGGGGTGAATTCATCATTCTCCCCGGTTGCTCCTCTGCCTCCTCCCTCCCCTTCCCTCCCACTCCACTCACTCACTCACTCACCCTCCGCAGGGAACTCCTCGAACTCGTCGTCCTCCTCTAGGAGCCCCAGTTCCGTGTTCTTGGCCACCTCCCCCTTCTTCTCCTCGCCTGCGGCCGCCGACGCCGACGTCGTCGTGTTGGAGTTGTTGGAGGAGCTCATAGTGACCGGTAAGGTGATGGACTTCACCAAGATTGCCAAAATGCTAACTCATTTGAGTCTGTTCTGCTCTGCACACACAGACAAAAAGCAGACAACAATGTTTGGCAGCTGATTCATCAGCGTTGCCACAGAAGAGTATGAACGGTAAATTTTATACCGAAGATCACCACACCGTGCAGGGCACAAGAAATACTATTTACAGTAGACCTCCGATTTAGTTAAAAAAAAGTGTTTTCTGCTGAACGAATTTTTACTACATAAAAAACTTTGATTTAGTCAAGTTGACATGACTGTTACCTTCGATCAAGTCAACATTTTTCTTTCCTGTTGTCCAAGTTATTCTCATTGTGTTGCAGGACAGAAAAAGTCTGGGTCAGAAACAACAGCAAAGTGAAGAAACACCGTCACTGTCAATATGGCCAGTATGGCTTCAGCCAAAAAATATGAAAATTTCTTTGTTGACAAAGAAGGCACAGACAATTGAAGAAACAAGAGGCTTTTCTGAAGACGTGCATGTTGCCCTATTCAAGATTGGAATGAGTGCAATATTCAGTTTGCAAAGTCAAGAAATCATAGCAAAATCACAGTTCTTTGTGTAAAAGTGAGCTTAACTGATAATTATGGTGCATAAAACAGTCTCTTTTCTATTGAAATAACCTGGTTTGTCAAATTGTAGAGCTGATAATTCAACCTTTGATATCACCTCCGATTTACAGTGTAGTTAACTTCTTGCTGCTGACAGAGAACTTGACTAAATCGGAGGTCGACTGTTAAAGTTGGACGTTTGTCTAGAGAAGCTTCTCCTTCTTCTTCCTCTGCAAGCCAGAATGGGGATTGGGAGCGAAAAAGTCTATTCTCCTCTCCAGGGCAAGTAGACCCTCGACCTCCGGCGTCGCCGGCTCTTCTTCCTCCTTGCTGGAGGAGGAGATGGTGGTCGGGGATTTCTCGGGTCTCCCGGCGGCGGAGAGGTCCTTGCGGGCCCGCACGTAGGCAAGCATGGGAGAGTCTCCGCCAACCCGCTGCTGCTGCTGATGATGATGATGATGATGACCGCCGTGCTGACATTGGGAGGGCAGCTGCTGGAGGCGACCTGCGGCCCTCAGGAGGAGGGGCACGAGGGCGGACCTGTGGACCAGGGAGGACGAGGAGGAGGAGGAGGGGGAGGAGAACCCCTTGTGTCGCTTCACGGCCGGCTTGTCTTCCGTACTGTCTTCCTCCTCCTTCTCTTCTCCTTCCTCCTCCTCCTCTTCCTCCTCGTCCTCGTCCTCGTCCTCGGAGACGTCCTCTGAGCTGGTCGTTTTCTTCTCCCTCCTTTCCTGATGGTGTGTGCTCACGTTGCCCTGCTTGCTGACGACGACAGCCTGGTGTCGGGAGGCGTCCCCCTCCTCCTCCTCCTCGTCCTCCTCAGAGAGGCGGTTGTTCTCCAGGATGGCGTCCAGGATGCCCATGCAGCCGAAGAGCTCCTCCTTCTCCTTCTCCCCCAGGGCGACTATCTCGGCCAGCAGCCTGGAGACGGTCGGCACCTGGGTGTCGTGATTGTGCAGGAGCAGGACAAACCCGCTGAACGCGAGGACCAAGGCCCTGATCTCCTCCCGCACTGAGTCTATCGCCGCGGGGATCAGGGTGCCCGGAGTGGCCTCCATGAGGAGCAGGAGGACGCAGGCCGTGAAGGCGACAAGACTGGCTATCGTCACGTTGCTCATGTTTCGAATTTTTCGTTCGGTCGGGAAAAAAAATGCGTGTTGCGGCTTGGCAAATAATATCTTCGAAAAATTGTTCCCGACAACTTGTTGCCCCCAGGCCGAATTTAGCCATCAGTCTATTATTTTACAAGGGGCCAAGCAAGAGCAGTTAAATTACAGCGGAATCACTCATTGTACCGCTAAACATACTCATACACATCCTATACACTAGATACGATGGTTGAGAAAATTGATAATAGTTTTGCCACTTTGCTCTCAGCAGAGCAATCATTGTAGGATTACTTAGTAAGTTTAAAAGTATTATTATTGGTGTTCTAAGTTGATAACTTTTCTTATGATGCAGATTTCCGATGATTATAAAAAACCTGAAGATTTGACCCTGCGCCGCGGTGGGCGGGGCGCGGGGGCCCCCGGGGGCGGGGGGCGGGGGCGCCCGGGGGGGGGG
>JAAUYM010009747.1_pt1 | contig 12907 bp, 19 predicted proteins | sample 7278001 | NCBI WGS metagenome assembly JAAUYM01 (sample SAMN14350224, study PRJNA611818) | marine sediment metagenome | isolation source: surface marine sediment (1.8m) | place: French Polynesia: Moorea | collected 2018-08
ACCAGCCGTGGCGTGCTAACGCTATATATGTGACATGTTAGTGACATGAGAACCTTAGAGCAACCCAAATGTCGACCCCATCGCTAACTACCAATAGTGTCGCCACCGAGAGTGAGTGTGCCCATAGCGATATCACTATTGGTTGGGAATACTAGTGTACATTATTGACATATTTGTCCCTCCTTCTCCCCCTCCTGCAGGATCGCACCATCTTCCGATTCTCCGCCACCCCGGCGCTCCTCCTGCTGGGGCCATTCCACTTCTTGAGGCGCCTGGCCCTACGCGTGCTGACCCACAAGCTCTTCGCCCTGCTGGTCTTCTTCACCGTCGTCACCAACTGCGTCGTCCTGTTGCTCCCAGAAAAAGAGTACTACGATCATTACTGGTTTTTTAAGTCTTTTTTTTGGGGGGGGGGGGGGACGATGTAAACCTTTTCAACACGCATGAATTTATTCCTCATAGGTACATGAGGTCCCTGGAGATCTTCTTCATCTCCGTGTACACCTCGGCGGCGGCGGTGAACTTCCTGGCGCGCGGGCTGGTCCTGGCGGAGTTCACCTACCTCCGCGACGGCTGGCGGCGCCTGGAGCTGTTCGTCGCCGCCATGGCCTACGTCAGCTTCTTCCTGCCCGACGCGGTCGGCCGGCTCTCCGCCCTCCGCTTCCTGCTCCTCTTCCCCTTGCCCGGGTTCCGGCCCGTCGCCAGCGCCATCCTCTACTCGGTCCGCAACCTGAGGGACTTGGCCCTCTTCACCGTCTTCCTCCTCGGGGGCTACGCCGTCCTGGGACTCCACGTGAGGAGAGGGAAAGGGAGGGCGGGTGGGTGGGGTGGGTGGGTGGAGGAATGACAGTGATCCAGAATTCACGTGGAAGTCTCAGGCCTGGAAAGGAAATCAGTTAAAATTTAAGCATCCTGGAAAGTTGGACAGTAATTTTATAAATTTTTCTGTGCCTTATTTTTCTTCTTCTTCTCCCTCCTGCCTCATACATGTGTGCAGCTGTACATGGGAGTCCTCACTCAGACCTGCGTCCTGAAGCGTCCCGAGCTGGACGCCACCCCCTGGGAGAGCTGGACGACCAACAGGAGCCACTGGTTCGGCACCGGCGACGAGGGCTACCCGATCTGCGGCAACGCCAGCGGGGCCGGCAACTGCCCGGGAGGATACGTTTGTCTCAAGGTAAGAAAAAAAAGGAGACTCACCAACTATTTCTTTTCCATTTTTAACTTATAATGCATGCTATTTCCTGGCGTTGCCAGTTGTGACCACAGGTACATTCTAACTTATTTCATTTCATTCCTCAAATAATTTTGTGACCGCACGTGTGACCAGGGTGTATGTTTCTTCAATTGCAAAAGGGTGTCGGCGACAACCCTGACTACGGGTACACCAGCTTCGACAACATCGGCTACGCGTACCTGAGCGCCTTCCGCCTGTGCACCCAGGACTCGTGGGAGTCCCTCTACCAGGCGACGGTGAGGGCCACTGGCCCGGCCAGCGTGCTCTTCTTCATGCTCCACATCTTCATCGGCTCCTACTACATCGTCAACCTGGCCCTGGCCATCATCGCCATGAGCTACGACGAGCTGCAGAGGCAGGCGGAGGAGATGGCCGTGAGGGAGCTTAAGGCCCTGGAGGCCATCAGGGCGGCGGAGGAGGCCGCCCTGGCGAAGGCCATGGCGGCCGTGAGCGAGCTGGAGGCCGCCTTGGACCTCGGCGGGTTCCAGGTGGAGGAGGAGGAGGAGGAGAAGGAGGACAGAAATCCCGACAGCCAAGGGTCAGTGCAGAGATAAGGCAGAGCATTATTTTTTTTTTCCACGATTCTTTCACAGAGTTTTTTTTTCCTCTCTCTCTCTCCCGACGAGACTTTTAAGCTTACAAGCGTAACAAATTTATGAGAAAAAAAATTGTGACATTTATGTGGTATTCTAATGACATGTTCCATTACATATGTTTAAAGCTGAATTTGTTACGCTCGTAAGTTTAAAAGTCCCGTCGGGCTCTCTCCTGGTCCTGTCAGGCTTTCTAGACAAAGGGACGACGAGGACGACAAGGACGACGACTACGAGGGGCCGAACTGCAGGGCCAGCCTCGCGAGCAACGCGGCCATCGTCGCCAACATCCTCTGCTTCTGGGACTGCGCCGGCCTCTGGATCCGGTTCAGCGAGCTCTGTTCCGCCGTCATCTTCGACGCCTTCACCGAGCTCTTCCTCCTCGTCTGCATCGTCCTCAACATCCTCCTGATGGCCCTGGACCACTACAAGTTGGAGTACGGGGGGATGTGAGTAGAGAGAGACAGAACCCGACAGGACTTTTGGGCCTAAAGCGCATTTTTTTTGTGTGTGTGGATCCTGACTGCTGCTTTGTGTAATTATTAATGTAGTATTGTGCCTAGTGTCACACCTGGTGTCACCTGGCATTTTAAAGTGCATTTCGCTACTCTCAAAAGGTTTATAAAACACTTACCGGTACTATTTTATGTCCAGGCATCCAGACTTTGAAGAGGCTCTTTACTATGGCAACACCTTCTTCACCATCGTCTTCGTCATAGAAGCCCTCATCAAGATAGCAGCAATGAGTCCGAGATACTACTTCGTAGTAAGGCAGAACTCAGTTTTTTTTTTTTTTTGGATACATACGGTACGTCACATGCTGCATATGACAGATGACCTGTGTCTTAGGATTTCTGGAATGTCGTTGACTTCGCTGTGGCTTTCTTGACGCTGGGAGAGCTCGTCTTTGAAGGACACGCCTTCCTCAGAGAAGTCAGGTACCCGACGGGACATTTGCTCAGTTTCCAGATACAAAAAAAAAACATGTGACATTAATGCTCTTTTTGTGCACCCATTATTTGCAGAATCGTCCGCATCCTCCGAGCCTTCAAGCTGGCGAGGTACTGGAAGGTCCTGAACACCACCCTCCGGGTGCTGTTGGTGACCCTGCAGGCCCTGACCTCCGTCATCGTCCTGCTCGTCGTCATCGTCCTCATCTTCGCCCTGGCGGGCGAGGAGATCTTCGGCCCGCTCTACCGCGAGGGCGTCTGCAACGACGAGTGGCGGTGCGAGATGCCCGTGTGGAACTTCACCGACGTCTGGCACAGGTGAGTGCAGAGAGAGAGAGAGAGAGAGAGAACCCGACGGGACTTTTTGGTCATTTTTTTCTCAGGACAAAAAAAAATGTGACGTTGATCTTTGCTAGTCTAATGACGCGCTCCATTACATGCTTCAATTAAAAAATTACAAACATGTAACGCAAAAAGAAGTTCCCCGTCGGGAAGTTTGGAAGCGCAACTCTAAGAAATTTTTATTCTACATAACTGAAACTCACCCACATGCAGCGCCCTGCTCGTCTTCCGCGCCCTGTGCGGGGAGTGGGTGGAGCCCATGTGGGAGTGCTCGGTGGTGGCCGGACCCTGGAAGTGCATCCCCTTCTTCCTCTTCATGGTCTTCGTCGGCAACTTCGTCATGCTCAACCTCTTCCTGGCCCTCGTCCTCAGCTCCTTCGGCGGACTCTACGACAATGACGGCGACGGTGAGGAAGGGGGGGAGGGGAGGGACAAAGTTTTCTTTTATATAAAAAAAATGTTAAATGTATCATTATTATGTTTAATTGCAAATCTATTGTACAGATCCTTTGTTTGATGATGGTCGCGACGAGATACAGATAATAGCCGACAGGTTTAAGAGGATACTGCGATGCTGCCTCTGCAGGAAAGCCCAGGTACGGTGGCAACTCTGTAGTTACAAGATTATCCTGATCAGCTGACGCAAAAATTGAATCCACTTACAGGTGACTGCCGTCGATGATGAAAAAGACGGCGAGGACCAAGTGGTCGATGGGGATGATGATGATCTGGATGGCGTGTCCGTTGACACGGCAAATGAGGCGGCAGCAGCAGCAGCAGCATCCTTTCCCAGTTTGAGACTGAACACGAATGGAGATGCCAAAGAGACGTTCCTCAACAATTATGGAGGTAGGTAGTATGCAGCATCCCGACCAGACAGCCGTCATGCTAAGCTTGGTAATTTCTAGTTAAGAGGTACTAGAGCGTAAGCTTATATACCGGTATACGGCTATGTCTGGACTTTCTAATGATGTTGAAGGAGATGTTAAAAATGACTTCCAGGCCCTGGAGACTTTGAACTGAAGACCTCTTCCACACCTGAAGCTTTGCCAGAACCGGACACAAAAGCTGACCACGTTGAAAAGGACAGCATCATGAACTGGAGCCTGAAGGATCTCATGGGAGAGATGGAGATGAAATCTGTCAGTGTGAAGAATGAGATGCCGAGCAGCAACAATGCAGACAGCAACGTTTGCAACCTGACGCTTGACGACATCGATGCGGAGAACTCAGGCTACCACCAACAAGTGTCAGAGAGATCCACCCTCAGGCTCAGCAGGGACAAAGAGTGGGAAGTTGATGGCGATGTCGGAGGGGCAGGCAACTGGGATGACCAAAGTCTGGAGGACAAGGAAGAAGAGCACGTCAGTCTGGATAGAGTCAGCGAGTCTGTTGTGGACGATGATCTGCCAACAATGAGTGGTGCTTTGGCAGAACCAGAAGCAAAATCTGATCAGGTTGAGGAGGACAGCACCATGAACTGGAGCCTGAAGAATCTCACGGGAGAGAAGGAGGCGGACTCCATCAGTGCGAAGAATGAGGCACTGAGCGACGACGACGCAGACGGCAACGTCAACAACATGACCCTCGACGACATCGACGCCGAGAACCCAAGCTACCGCCAACAAACGTCGGAGAGGTCCTCGCTCAGGCTCAGCAGGGACGAGGAGCGGGAAGTCGGCGGCGACGCCGGGGGCACAGGCAGCGGGGGCGAACCGAGCCTGGCGGAAGAGGGCAAAATGCGCATCAGTCTGGACAGGGTCGGCGGGTCCGAAGCAGAGGACGATCTGCCGCCAAGGTGCTGCCCAAGGCCGTTCTACAAGCGGTTCCCCTGCTGCGGAGGAGACTGGGTACTCTGGACCAGGTCAAGGGCACTCACTCGCAGGTAAAAAAAAAAAGAAGAAGAAGAAGAAGAAGAGAAACTGCGTGAGAACCACAGGGTGTTTCGTCGGGGAACTGTCCGTGAATGGGTGAGCTTAAGAAATTGGCTTAGGACAAAAAGTTGATGCGCTGTATTGATCGTGTTAAAAATAGACATGATCAGGATATACGCCCTACATAGAAAGCATAGAAACATAGAAAACATAGAAAAGCCTGTAATACTTTTGGACAGTTCCGGCGAGACACCCTGTACGACATACGCTATAATTAAATTGCCTTTATCTTGAATCCAGGCTGATAGAAAGCAAGTACTTCAAGGTCCTGATCATCCTGATCATCCTGGTCAGCACCGTGGCGCTGGCCTTCGAGGACATATGGATCGACACGAGGCCGAGGCTCAAGGAGGTCCTCTCCTACCTGGAGATCGCCTTCGCCGTCTGCTTCACGGCCGAGATGCTGCTGAAGCTGCACGCCATGGGGTTCGCGGAGTACTTCTCCAGCGGCTGGTGCCTGCTCGAGTTCTCCGTCGTGGTCGTCTCCCTGGCCACCCTCGCCTTCGAGGTGGTCAAGATCGGCGACGGCGCCTTCAGGCCGTCGAGGTCCCTGTCGGCGCTGAGGGCCCTCAGGCTCTTCCGGATCGCGGCGGAGATCGAGAGGACGAACGCCATCGTCAACGCTCTCTTCGGCAGCGCCCCCTCGGTCCTCAACGTCTTCGTCATGTGCCTGCTCCTCTGGCTGCTCTTCGCCATCGTCGGCATGAACCTGCTGATGGGCAGGTTCCACAAGTGCGTGCGGCCCTCCACCGGCCGGCGGTGGGACCACGGGGTGGTCCCCAACAGGACGGCCTGCCAGCTCGAGGCCGACGGCGGCGGCGGGGACGCCCTCTGGGAGAACTCCAAGATCAACTTTGACAACGTCTTCTCGTCGTACTGGGCGCTTTTCATGGTGAGATGTTTTCTGAGTGATGCAGTTGATGAAAAAAAACGTGTGGACCTACCTATACCCAAATGCAGCAAGTTAAAAGAAAAGTAATAATATACTTTTTTTATTTTTAGTTGGCAACATGGGAAGGGTGGCTGGAAATAATCGCAGACGGCGTGGACAGCGTCGAGCTCGGCGGGCAGCCCCACAGGGAGGCCAACCCCTTCATGTACGTCTACTTCGTGGCCTACATCTCCTTCGGGAGCTTCTTCACCCTGAACCTGATCTTGGGCGCCGTCGTCGACCTCTACTACAAGTACAAGAGCAACTACAGGGACGACGGCGACGTCGGCGCGTTCTGCACCGACGAGCAGAAGCAGTACCTCAAGGCCATGAGGAAAGGGCTGGCCAGGAGGCCCGCCAGGGTCCAGCGCAGGCCGGGGACGGGGCTGAGGGCGGCGGTCTTCAGGCTGGTCGCGCACAAGGGATCAGACCTGGTGATGACGGGAGTCATCGTCCTGAACATGGTAGGTAACAATGTTTGAACGAGACCCGACGGGACTTTGAAAGTCACGAGCGTGACAGATTCCACTATAGTGGAAGCATATGCCATTATCCACTATATACTGACATGGACTGATGTCACGTCTTTTGTCCTGTGAAAAATAACGAGAAGTCCCGTCGGGTTTCCTCACCTTCTTCTCCCTGACCCCTACCTCTACCTAGGTGGTCCTGATGTGCCACCACTACCGGCAAAGTGGAGGGTGGACCTCCGTCCTCGACGGCCTCAACTCGCTGTTCGTGGCCGTCTACGTCGTCGAGGCGGCCCTCAAGGCGTTCGCCCTGAGGGGGCGCTACCTCAGGGACCCGTGGAACGTCTTCGACCTGGTCGTCCTCCTCGCCGCCGTCGCCGACATCGCCTTCCAGGAGGTCTTCGTGGAGTATTTCGTCCCGCCCTTGCTCCTGAAGATGGTGAGTGAACACCCAACCAATTTTGCTAGCCGTGCCTTAAGGCCAGAGCAGGTGTGAAGATGTGAAGAAAAAAAAAAGAACCCCTAGAGCAACCCAAATTTTGACCCCATCTCTAATTACCACTAGTGGCGTAGCAATTGGTGTGCCTCTAGTGGCATCAACATTGGCTGGACATTATTGGGGCGCTGACGCACATCCCGACGGGACTTTCTTAAAAGCTATGAGTGCCCGACGGGACTCTGAAAGTAACGTGCGTAATGGACCGCTATTATGTTATACACTAGTATAATGTCACCTTTTCCTGGAAAATGACCGAAAGTCCCGTCGGTCACATAAGAAAATCCCCTTATAGTAAACATGCAATGGAGCCCGCCACTAGAGATTGCCAAACACGTTAATGTCACCTTTTTTTTTTTGTTCTGGAAAATGACCAAAAGTCCCGTTGGGATGCTCTCTGTCTTCAAACGCAGGTGCGCCTGGTCAGGATCGCGCAGATCCTGCGCCCGGTGAAGCCCGCCAAGGGGATCCGGGTGATGGCCTTCGCCCTGCGCGCCTCGCTGCCGGACCTGGCCAACGTGGTCCTCCTCATCTGCCTCCTGGCCGTCTTCTTCTCCCTGGTGGGGATGACTCAGTTCAAGAACGTCAGGATCGACTACGGGTTCGACGACGTCTTCAACTTCCAGACCTTCCTCAGGACCTTCATGCTCTTGTTTCAGGTGCCGGCGTGAAAACTGTCGAATCTTCTTCTTTTTTTTTTGCAATTAGTGTTTTTTAGCGCTGTTGTTGTTGTTGCTGTTACTTTTCTAGCACTTTGTGTTTTTTAATGCAGTTTCTCCATACCATACGTTAATGTCACGTTTCTTGTCCTGGACAGTGACCAAAAGTCCCGTCGGGCCTGATCAAAATCTGCCCCTTTGCTCTAAAGATCGCCACTGGCGCCAGCTGGAACGAAGTCTGGCTTGCCATCAGCAACGAGGACGGCTGCGACGAGGACAGGGGCGACTGCGGCAGAATGATCGGCAGCGTCGTCTTCATGATCCTCTACATCGTCCCCACCATGCTCATCCTCGTCAACATGTACATCGGCATCATGCTTCAGGCGTATTCCGAGGTACCACACAAGATTTTGTTTACTCTTCATACTACTTTTTTTTTTCCAATGAAATTCCACACCGTAGTACAGTAGTCTGTACCGTACAGCAGTCCCGACCAACACGCGGCGCACAGAACCGAGCACATTGTGACACTTTATTAGTCGACATATTTTGCGTTGTGCCGGAACAGTTAACAACATCTGGTGATGCGTAATGTGTTGATTGCTGTGCTGACAATGTGCTGCAACTGCTAGGCTGAGCATATTGTCTCCTATACCGTGCGTAATAATGCCCAACTATGTTCAGTCTACGTGGTACGTCAAAGCTTTCATGTGCTGTGTGTTGGTCCGGCCAACAACTTTTTTACACCACCGAAAAAAAAAAAGAACAAATTAGCCATATTTAATTCCTCTTTTTTTTTCAATATCCAAAAGGCCATTGAGCAGGTGCAAGAGGGCATCACGGAGGAGGACTACGAGTTATTCTACGAGGTCTGGCAGGAGTACGACCCGCAGGCCACGGGGTACGTCGACCTCGGGCGGCTCCCGGAGCTCCTGGAGGCGCTGGATCCGCCCCTGGCGGTCCCCGCCCCGAACAGGCTCAAGATAGTCCTGCTGGACGTGCCAATCGTAAAGTACACGAGTCCGGACACCGGGGAGGAGGTCGAGGACTGCGTCTTCTACGGGGACGTGGTGGACGCCGTCACCAGGAACTTCTTCACCAAGAAGTACGAGCTGTGGGAGGAGGAAGAGTTAAGGATAGAGGTAATGAGCACGGATGTACTATGTAACTACATGAACCGGTAGGTGGTACCACATAGACAACATTTGATGCATGTGCAACCCGCAGAAGCCCGATACCGGAGAGGGCGGCCCCGCTCACGAGCGCACCTCCAGCTCCTGGGAGAGGCAGCGGGAGGCGTACCTCGCCTCCCTCGTCCACTTCGCGCACCGGTGGTACCGGAGCAACGGCGGCGATGGCGGCGGCCACGGCGACGACAACGGCGATGGCGACGGCGACGACGGCGATGGCGTCCGCGTCCGCAAGGGCGGGGACGACCCTCTGCCTCCCATCGACCTCCTTCCTTCTCCCCCTCCTGCGCGCAGAAACTTTTCTTGACGCCACGAGGCCGAGTGAACTGATATTACACAAAATTGCTGAGCACCTTGACCAGGATGAACACTCTGCTCGCTGCCGCGCCCGACCAGACATACTACTACACCTTGCCTCGTCGCTAAACCATATCTGATATAGTAGTTCAAGCATGATAACTTGTCTCATGCTTTATAATAACTTTACTTTTTTTCTGCTATCTCACATGAGACACTAACTAAACATGCAACTACTATTATTCATGTGGGGAAATGAAAACAAAGTTTTGGTACACCTATGGCAATATCAAAACATAGTACATATGGGGCTTAGGTTATACTGTACTGTAGTAGCTTGACCAGTTGAAAACGGTAAATAATTTTTCGTGACGGCTGTCTGGTTGGGTCTTTCTGCAGTACAAACGGGACGTACAGACACACAAAAAAACATTCACGAAGCTGGTTGGCAAATGAGACTTTGTCCTCGGAGTCTGTTCAGTCTACGTGTACTATCAGTACAGCCTGTACCTAGTTAAGGTACAGGATATAGCAAATCGTCGTCACTTTAATAGGTACCCCCCCCCCGCACACTGTTGCACTTTCTTTTCTCTTTTCCTGGCAAAGGGTGGGGTCGCCCCTCTGTTGCTCTTGCCCTTCTCCACGACCTACCTTCTCCCGAGGAGGAGGAGGAGGAGGAGGAGGAGGAGGAGGAAAGGACAAATCGTGCCTTTGATGACGCCTGCTTCTAAAAACACGAGCTGGTAATGCGAGGAGGAGGACGGAGAGGGGAGGGGTGAAGACATCCGGGCCCTCCCTCGGGTCAGGCGCCTAATTGGGCTCGCAGCCTTTCCTTCTGCTTCTCCTGGAGGTCCGGGCCATATGCGGCCCGAGAGGGAGAGGGGGGGGGGGTGGGCATCACGTCGTCGCCCCCGCCTCTGTTTCAGTGATGATTGTCACGCCAACCATCAGGTAACTTCATTGGATGGACGGAAAGAGGGCGGAGGGGAGATGGAAGCAGAGGGGGGGACTGCTGCGGGCTGCGGGGTGCGGGGTGCGGGAGGAGGGGGGAAGCGTAATAAACAGACGACACTTCCTGGGAAAGTCCTCCCCCGGGGTCCCTCCCGGCGGCGGTGTGAGAGAGGGACTGAGGAGAAGTGAATGGTATCGTGTCCCTTTCCGTCGCCACCGCCAACCGCCGCCGTCGTCGTCATCCGCTGTCGCCCTCAAAAAGAAAAGAAAATGAAAATGAAGAGGGACTTTCTTTCCGCTCCTCACTTGTCCCCCTTCCTCCCCCCTCTTCTCCTTCTCCTCCTCCAATGGCAGGCCGCTGAAAGGGTTGCAAAGGAGGGGAGGGAAGAAAGGAGAATGAAAAAAAAAAAGGTCCTCCTTGGAAAATTGCTAATCCGGCCCAACTGTCATTAATGTGGGAGGGAAAAAAAATAAGGATGAGACACATGGCGGTATAAAAAAAAAGCTGAGACGTAGTGTAGCGGTCAAAGCAGTCTTATGAGCTTAGGTTATGTGTGGTAGCAATTAACAAGATTAAAATGGTAACGAATTTGCCGTGATGGCTGTCTGGTCGGGAAATGACCTGTTGCCTTATGGTGATATGAGTACCATTAGTGAAAAAGAGTCCTCTGATATACATGTAGTTACATATGTATTAATTCTAGATAGTATGTAAACGCATTGGAGCTTTCTCCATGTCATGATTTGTCGTCATAAGTGAAACTTTGTGAGTGTGGTGTACCTATCTATATAAATATACATCTAAATTTATCTAATACTCAGAATTAGTACCAGCAAACATTAAGAGGCGGTTCATAAAACGCTCTTCATTCAACTGCCCCCTCTAATGACGTCGGGGTTCCAAGAGGTGTCTGACAAGGAAAGAGAGAGAGAGGGAGGGGGGGGGAGGGGGCAAAACCGTTGTACTTTTTAGAGCACGGAAAAAGCCCAGAGAAGAAGGAGAAGAAATGCTTTTAATGCCTGGAGCCCGACGGGACTAATGGTCAGTTTCTGGAGCAGAATGTGGCACATATACTTCCACATTTGCTTGCATTCACAAATTAAGGATCAACGTCCATTATCATGCAACTGATGGTACTAGTGTAATAATCACCCATCTTGAAATAATGTTTCTTTGTCTTTTTAGGAGCACCTGTCATTACACTATCACACATAAAAGAGACGTTTTAAAGTTAAGAAACACATATATTTTTTTAAGATGTGTTTCTGAAAATATGTCCCTTATAATTCTAAAACTCTCGTCGGGAAAAGAGGAGGAGGAGGAGGAGGAGGACGAGGAGGAGGAGACCAAAACAGTTCATGATTGTGGTCGAAGAGGGTGGCAAAGACGGTCGATTAAGAAGATCCCTTCCGTCCCCACGGGGCATTTGCTTTTGAAAATCAGTGGAGAAGTGGGGGACTGACCCAATACAGTACAGACGGGGGTGCACGCGGTCATGTCGGAGGAGGCCGGGAGGAAGAGCAGCCTCCAGACGAGGGGGCGGAGCACGACGAAGGGGGCGAACTCGCTGTCGCCCATGGCCAACGGCGGATCCGCCTTCCGGCAGAGGAGGCGCTCCACCTCCTCCAAGAGGACGCCGGTGCCGGAGGAGGAGAGGCCCGAGCCCAAGAGGAGGGGCAGCCAGGGGAACGACGAGGAGCTGAGCATCGACGTGCTGACCAAGCTGGCCATGAAGGTGGAGTCCGGCAAGGAGGGCAAGCTGCCGGAAGAGGTGGCCACCGCCCTGTCGGAGGAGGAGAAGGACACCCTCACGACCATCTGCAAGTTTATCTCCGGCAGCAAGACCGGCGACGGCAAGAAGAAGACGTTCAAGGACATCGCCAGGGAGGAGATTCTGCGGGAGCCGAGCGAGCTGTCCAAGATGATCGCCAACGCGAAGGTCATCTCGGCGCACGGCAGGAGGCACTTCGAGAAGGAGGAGATCTTCCCCGAGATCTTCGAGCCCCAGGACGAGAACGAGGTGGTGCCGCTCAACGACAACGAAGAGCTGAAGTTCAAGGTCAAGGCGGCCAAGGCCAGGTACCTCACCATGTTCGAGAAGAAGGTGACAAAAGAGGAGGAGGAGCAGCAGAAGCTGGCAAAGGCAGTGCCGGACCCGAAGGCGTACGGCCTGTGGGACTCGGTCTCCAGCGTGAAGGCCCTTCCGACGCTGATGAAGGTGAAGAAGGAGTGGGTCCCCAAGGACTGGGACAAGATCATGGAGAACCTGAAAAAGGAAGGGAGGGACGTGGCATCCATAGACGCGGACCTCAAGGACATTTGCCACGGGGCGAAGGAGCTTGGGAGGAGCAAGACCGGAAAGTACCTAATGCCCGAGGACATAAAGTGGTGCCGCCAGCACGCGCGCTTCTCCGAGAAGGATCTCCTCAAGTGGTTTCGCAGGTTTCGCGAGAGGTGTCCCAAGGGAGTCATGAACGAGAAGATCTTCAAGGAGCTCTTCAAGGAGGCCTTCCCCACGGCGGACGTCGAGGTGGTCTCCGGGGTGGTCTTTGAAGTCTTTGACAACGAGAAGAAGGAGCTGGATTTCAAGGTGAGCATCTGGATTTCATGAAAATTAAATTCTCAGTGGATTTCTTAAGATATGAAGGACAATTTTCGTACAGGACACTGGAACAAATGGAAATCTTATGTGTACGTATATAATATATTCTAATCTGACAAAAAAAAGGCTTACATAAAACTGAGACTGAATTAATAATTTTTCCCCCATATCTTGCGTCGCCTTTGTGTGCTGAACAAATTCCTTCCTTCCTTCAGGACTTCCTGGTGGCCCTGGATGCCGTGAACTGCAAGGAG
>JAAUYM010079029.1_pt1 | contig 12906 bp, 6 predicted proteins | sample 7278001 | NCBI WGS metagenome assembly JAAUYM01 (sample SAMN14350224, study PRJNA611818) | marine sediment metagenome | isolation source: surface marine sediment (1.8m) | place: French Polynesia: Moorea | collected 2018-08
AACTGTATAAAGTCTTCTTGATTTGATTGTCTTGATGTGCACTCTATAAATATAAATTCTTTTTTGAACATGACAAGAGTGTACTCGTATGTGTCGAACCTCCACGATTCGCGCGAACTGAACGTGAACGTGCACTACACCGTCTACTACCTTCCTGGATGGAGCGATAGTCATGTGAAAAGCAGACCCGTCGTTATTATTTATTTTTTCTCTCTCTCTTCGCCCCCCCTCATTTCTTGTCCTCCCCGTGCTCCTCCATGTACCTGGCGAATAACTCCTTCCTGAGGATCTTCCCCGCCGCCGACTTGGGAACGGCGTCCACGAACTCGATGCCGCCCACCAGCTGCTTGTAGGAGGCGGCGTTCTCTCCCACGTACCTGTTCACCTCTTCCGCGTCCAACCCCGACCCCTCTCTCCGGACAATGTAGGCCCTCGGGGCTTCCCCGGACTTCTCGTTGGGGATTCCAATGACCGCCACATCCTGCACGTCCGGGTGTCCCCTCAGCAGGTCCTCCATCTCTGCCGGGGGAACCTGGAAGCCCTTCACCTTGATAAGCTCCTTCAGCCGGTCCACGATAAAGAAGTGCTCTTCCTCGTCGTAGATAGCGATGTCCCCAGAGTGCAGCCAACCGTCAGGAGTCAGCATGTCGTTTGTCGCCGCGGGGTTGTTGAAGTAACACTTCATGTTCTGTGTGCGGGAGAGAGAGAGAGAGAATGGTATCAAGACACTATCAGGAACATTTCATTTACTATACACGTAGGTACACATGCTCACATGTACTCCTTTGACGCAGAGCTCTCCCCTCTCGTTCGGTCCCAGGCTTTCTCCCGTGTTCAGGTCGATGACCTTGGCCTCGGCGTTCGGGGCCAGGACGCCGCAGGATCCGTTCAGCTCGTCGTCCAACGGGGTGATCATGACGAGCGGAGACGTCTCCGTCATGCCCCACCCTTCCCTGTAGACAACTCCCTTCGGGGCCTTGGCCTTGAAGGCGGCGATGAGCGAAGGGCCGGACGGTGCGGCCGCCGCCACGATGTGCTCCAAGGAGGACAGATGGTCGGCCGTCACGGAGACGTTGTTCGCCAGGAAGGAGACCAGGGGGGGCGCGAGGTGCAGGAACGTGGGCTGAGATGGGAGGAAAAAATAGATTGAGAGAGACCTTGCAGGTGAGAACGAAAAAAGGAAAAAACACCATAGGTCAACAATTACTTTGTACTTCTCCAGAGTCGAGACGAAGACTTTCGGCTCAAACTTTGGCAGCATGACCATCTTGCAGCCGCCGAAGAGCGCTGGGCCCATCGTCACGTTCATGGCGAACAAGTGATAGAGTGGCAACTGACAGATAGTCACGGACTGGTAGTCACCTGTGAGTAAGTACATGTAGTAGTATACGTATATACATTAAAGAAGTGCATGTTGCTACTCCAATTAACAATGCATTGCTGTAATGACCCAGTCCCTTTAGTACCCTTGGGTCGCCTGACGAGTTGGATTTCCTCCGGTCCCAGCATGGCCTGGCAGATGTTTCCGACGATGTTTCTGTGGGTGAGAACGACCCCCTTGGGGATCCCCGTGGTGCCGGAGGAGAAGGGGAGCACGCAGGTGTCCTCGTCTACGTCGATGTCCCTGAGGGGCAGCAGGGACTCGTCTCCCTCCGCCGTCAGCAACTCGTCCACCGAAGGATACTCGGACGTGTTTTCTGAGACCCAATAGTGAAAACTTTATAACCTTATGTTCATCATAATAACAATAATAAAGGAAAATGTGTGTCATACCTCCGACAATAAACGTTTTCATTTTGGATGAGTTTTCCACTTTGGCGGCAGCCTCTTTGAGGATTGGCAACAGCTCCTGAGTGGTGATAGCCCACTTGGCACTGGTGGCCCTCAACTGCTTCGCAATCTACCTCAGGAAGGAGAGAATAAGAAAGAAACCTTGGTGCCTGCCCTCAATGAAGCAATTGCTACACCAGGGACATTCTGGAGTATATACCTACTATAAGGACTGCTAAAAAAAAAAGAGGTGGACTACCTATTCCTCGTACTTACTAAATGCTTTGTATAATTTTTTTTATTAAGCTGGCGTGCGCACGATCTGAGTTCTGACCCTGTCACTTTCTTTCGTTCAGGCATTTAGCTATAACAGAGAGTTAGAAAGTATAAATAAAGAAAGTTATATTTGTATGTTTAAGCTTGCCCTCATCCCAACATAAGTCAAATCAATATATGTAGTGTTCAGAATATCCCTGGCTACACAATACATACCTCAGGTGGTGTGTATATGGGATTGAGGGTGGTGTTGGCGACGCCGGCCGCGTTGGCGCCCGAGAAGATGAGCGGGTACTCGACACAGTTCGGCAGGAAGATGGCCATGACGTCACCCTTCTCCGCGCCGCGCCTGCGCAGCTCGCTGCCCATGGACAGCGCCCGGGCGCGAGACTCCGCGTAGGTGAGCGACCTGCCGGTCAGTCCGTCCACCAGCGCCGTCCGGTCACCGAACTCGTGCACCCCCGACCAGACGAACTCGAAGTAGCTCTTGTCGGAGATCTCCACGTCCGCGTACTTGGACTTGACGACGCGGTGCCTCCTGCTGGACACGCTGATGCTCCGGACGCTCGTCCGGATGTGACAGGAGGAGGGGGTGTTCCTGACGAGGAACTCCCTCAGCAGGCTGCCCGTAGGCTTGATCAGGTGGACCCTCATTTTCTTTTTTGACTGAACACTTGAATGGCAAGGCACGGGAAAAAGCAGAGGTCCCTATGCCGTAGCAGCAAGTAGTGGTGGCAGCAGCCCACAAACAAGCTGTAATCCAATAACCAAGTAACGATATAAATAGCTACTACGCTCCTACTCGGAAATGTGCTCCGAAGCTGCTCTGCTCTGTTTGTATGTACTTACTGTATAAACAGAGAGGCACCACCACCTCCACCACACACACACACACACACACACCAGTGACAGCGACAGCGAGGCAGTCAGTCACCAACGACGGCGACTGCTGTGTGTTTTCAGTCCAGTTCCATCATACTACGATCTCCTTTCCTTTCCCCCATCCTACCCCCTCGTCGACTACGTTGTACTATACTACTACTCCTGTTACATCTACGTACAAGGGCAGGAGAGCTGTCTCACCCATGTAAAAAGCCAGTTCTTTCTCTCCCTCCCTCCTTCTCTGCCAAAATAACTAGGTACTCTCCCTCCGCCGCCGCCTCCCCTGCTGCTGCTGCTGCTGCTCCTCCCCTGCCTTTCCCTCCGGCCTTCCCGGATTTTTGATTTTTCATGCGCGCCTCCAGCCTGATTGATTGTCGTACTACTGTAGTAGGTATATCCTGCAACGCCTCTTGCAACTGCATGCAGCATGCACGTAGCACGCACACGTACTACTATGGTGTATGTTACATAGTACTGCACCTTTCCTTTAATGGACTAGTATGTAGTAGTAGCTGTCCCTACAACTTTTATGGCGATATATATATATATATATAAAGGACTGTTAGGCAGCTCTTAAAAGACAATAAAATTTATTTCACTTGCATATAGTGTACGTACATAAAAGATCGCCATTAATTGTTGACAACAGACCTACGACCGCGATTGTATTTTCCATCAATTACCTGTCTAGTTAGTAGCTCTCCTCCACATTCTCTGCTCCCGTTTCGTTTGGGATGGCACTTTCTTGGTTCCCCTCTTCTTCCTCTGAGAAGAGATCCTCCCTGGCGCCGTCGTCGGCGGCCGCCTCGGCCTTCCTCCTGAAGTAGTAGTTCAAGGCGAGGACGGACGCGGCGAAGAGGGAGACTACGATAAGGAAGCCTCCGCAGACCCTGAAGACGTTCCCCAGCCTGCTGAGGTCGTTGACGCTCCTCATCGCCTCCTCTGACAACTCCACCTTGGCCTCGAACCAGACCGTGGGGACGAAGAGGCGGTCCCGAAGGAAGCGGAACAGCTCGATGTCCTTGACCTTTCTCAGGAACAGGTTGACCTGGAATCTGGCCAGGACCTTGGCGGGGATCCCGGTGGCCGGCTCGACCAGGAAGCGCGTCTCGTGCCTCCCCTTGGCCGGGGAGAGGCCGGACGACACCTGGCGCAGGTAGAAGGGGTCGGCCTGGTAGAAGTGCGGCTGCGACATGAGGACGGGTGCGTCCTGCCGGCAGGGGCCGATGTCGAACACCCCGCTCGGGAGTCGGCGGTGGTTCGGGTCAAAGCACCAGTTTTCCCTGTTCTTGGACTCGTTGGCGAAGAACATGTCGGTAACGGTGTAGGCGTAGACGTCAACCTCGCGGTAGACGGCGCTGGACTCGAAGTCCAACCTCATGGGCCTGCACAGGTCGTTGGAGAAGAACTCGACGGAGGTCCTGTCACAGCCCGGAGGCAACACGTCGCCCCCTCCTCTCACCTGGCCGCAGCTGCCCTCGTAGTAGGGCAGCTTGCTCGTGTAGTTCCACCTGGCCACGAGTCCCAGCTTGGACAAGCCCGTCTCCCCGGTGAACATGTTGAAGACGCCGTCCGTCCAGTCGGACCCGTTCCTCCCATAGTAATAGGCAAACTTGTCTGGCATGTCTCGGGGCGCCGGCACCCACGGGGGCAGCTTGTCCAGCAGAGGGTCGCGGTACCCGTCAAAGAGCAGCTCCCGGACGGTCTTCCTCACGAAGAGTTCCTCCGTCAGGTTCTTCAGCAGGACGTCGATCGCCCTCCGCACGACGGGAAAGGTGTCAGCGGCTTTCTCGTTAATGGCGGCGGCCGGCACGTTGAGCGTCACCACCTCGTCCTCCAGCGAGCCCGAGGACGCCTCCGCGCGGAAGTGGTAGGTCCGCGCCTGCTGGAAGGTGACGGTCCCGTTCTCCGGGTTGAACTCGATCTTGGTCCTGTTGTGGTGCTCGTGGTACACGTAGGGCCCAAGCTCCACCAGCCGCGGCTTGGCGCCCTCGGAGGTGACGGCTGCGGCGTTGGTCACGTTGAAGACATAGATGGAGGTGACGACCGGGAAGGGGACGTTGACGAAGTCCGGGTAGACCTGGGAGCCCGGGCGGATGACGAGGGCGCTCCTTTCCACCATCCTGAACAGGATGCCGGAGCAGACAATGACCGTCACCCCGGCCAGCAAGAGGACGGCCGCAAGCGCCGCCCCCAATCGCCTCTTGACCTTCGCGGAGCAACAGGACAACGGCATTATGTCAACGCTCTGCCGCTCTTTTCAGGGTTAACCAAAAATTTCAACCGATTATATCGCTCTTGCAGTTCTTCTTTCCGCCCCTCAAAAATTATGTTTGTTGATGGAACTGGATCGGCGGATTCAGGACGACTTACCGGAGTGTCTGCGAGGGAATTATTATCCAGTATAGATCAACCTAAAGTCTCTTAATAAAACTGATCAGGCCAACGTCGGAAAAAAAAATCTCCCCCAAAACGTAGTAAGTTAGAAGGAGCATGAAAAAGTTTTAGTTAGTCCCACAAAAGTGCTGCAAGAAGCACAAAAGTTACTACTGTATAAAAATCCAGAAAATGTCCCGAGTCATGTTTTACCCATCATGCTTTCTATAGTAGGTACAGTAGTTGGTGGGATTAACTTAACCAAAACATCAATCTTTTCTCCAGGACTGGACATAGGCAAACCTGTTCCAACCCGTTGAATCCAATATTGAATCCAGAGTTAAAATCATCAAGGAAAGATGCGTCTGATGCGTCAACTTTTTTATTAAACAGAAAAATTGCGACCAAATAGTTACTCCGTGTGACGAAATCACCTGCAGGATTTTTAACTGATTGTGGGAGTGTCAGTACGTTTTAAAAAAATGATAATCAAATAATTTAGCTACTACACGGCCGGAAAAAGTCCGCACTTAAGCAGGAAATATCACACATTTGAAATTCTTTGTCCTTGCTTAAAACGTAGTACCTGGGCTGAATGACGAGACTTACCATCAAACAAGCAAGTGTACTAAAGGATAATTCAGTATCCTGAGCCGCTCGCATTCTTACACAAACAAACCTTGTACCAGGAAAAAACCCCACATTTTCAAGAATATTAATTATACTCATGCGATTTCCCTAACTTCTTTCAAAAATATTTTAAAACCTTTAAACTATTTCACACTTTGTTAGACTTGACGATCTTAAGACCACAAACCTATTTCAAGACCGTGATGCTGGAGGTAATAATGCTTGTTGATAGATATATTTGCTCATTGATATAGGGAGGGAGGGTTTCTTTTTAGCCTTAACTTTCCGGGGAGGAAAATTATCTAGCTTTCTTGCTTGTTTGTTCTTCACCTAATCTAGAAAACTCGGTACCAAGATCTTGATTGCACGATCAACTCATTTTTTCTTCTTTGCTTTCGGTGACGCTTTTGTTGGAGACTTGGAGCTTGGAGATGACTTTGGTGACTCCTTTGAGTTTGTCTTATGAGCATGTGTTGCCTTGGCGCTCGCGGCAGACTTGGATGCTGGAGACGACTTCGGGGACGGGGAAGACTTGGACGACTTTGGGGAGGTGATTGGCGGCGGAGAGGAGAATCGTTTCTGGGGGGATTTCTTCGTCTGGGGTGGCATCTCGATGCCGAGGATCTTCTTGACCACGTGGTTGACCAGCGCGAGCGTCATCTGCTCCTGGCAGCTCTGGTCGGTCGCACTCGTCTGCCTCAACCCGCCATACCCCATGAGGCAGCAGTGGGCGGTCCGCGTAAAGTCCTCCCTGCTCACGTCAATCAGAGTCAGATTTTTCATTCTGTTGTCGGTCGCACCCTTCTGCTGCTTCAGGTCGGACAGGAGCACGAAGTGGCCCTCCCTGTTCGGAAACTTGAAGTAGGGAGGCAACGAGTGGGAGGACACCTCGAACTCGAACTCGTCCAACTCGCCGTCGCCGTCGTCGCCGCCCTTCTCCTCCTTCCCTCTCCCCTCCGCCGCCGTCTCCGGCGAGTCCTCCCCGTCCAAGGTCTCCGGAGGGAGGCAGAAATCGGGAGAGTGAGAGACGCTCCACCGCTTCCCGGGCTTGCCGTGGAGGTCTGCCAGGATAGCGGTCAGGTAGTCTCTCAGACTCTCGTCGCCCTCGGTCAGGTCGATGGGCATGTTCCCCGAGTAGTCGTAGAGCAGCGGGTCCGCCCCGTGGCGCAGGAGCTGGTGGACGGCGCTGGCGTTTCCCGCCTCCAGAGCCTCGTGTAGCGGGCGGGTGCCTTTCACGTTGGTGTTCGGGTCGACGCCGTACCGCAGAAGGATCTCGACGACGTCCGCGTGCCCGCGGAAGGCAGCCTTGTGGATGGGGCCGACGCCGGCGTTGTCCTTCAGAACTGGGGGCATGCCGAGGACGTCCAGGGCGTACGCCACCACGTCCGGGTATCCCATCTTGGCCGCCCGGTGCAGGATGGTCTCTCCGGCTCCCTTGTCAATTACGAGGTCCCTGCATTCCACCTCCACGTTGTGTAAGCTGTAGGTAGAGATCCTGCGCGGCGCCTTGCCGCCGTCCCCTCCTCCGTGCGGCTCCTTCTCCGGAGTCCCGGCGCGTGAGATGTCCCGGCTCTTGGACGCCTTCTTCTTGGTGCTGAAGTCCAGACCCGACTGTCTCTTCTTGTGCTTCTTTCCCTTCTTCTTTGACTTGGGAGGGGGCGGGGCAACTACGGCCGCGCCTGGTTCGGGTTCGATCGGCTCCCAGATGACCAGGTTCTGGATCACGGCCTTGTTGGACCAGGAGAGGTTGTCGTCGAGTAGGTCAAGTGCGAACGTCTGCAAGTATCCTTGGAGCTCTTCCTCCTTCTCTGTGGGAACGTATTCCGAGTCGTCGACTTCCCCCTGGATCGGCGGTGCCACAGAGCTGGAAGAAGGCTCAGTCGGTGTTGCTGGGGTGGCTGTTGAGGGACCCGCTTCAACAGCATCTTCAGCTTTAGTCTCCGAAACAGCTCCCTTCCTCTTTTTGCCTTTTGCTCCTTTAATCTTTTTGCCAACACTGTTCTCTTCCGCCTTCTGCTCTTTCTTCTGCTCTTTCTTTTCCTTCTTGGGAGACTGGACGAGACCTTCAGCAGCCGTAACAGCAGCTACGGCCTCAGCCTCCTCCTTAGCCGCTCTTGCCGAAGGGAGGTCCAGTCCAAAGATCTCCATGTGATTCGTCGCAGTTTTCACCTCATTGTGCTGCCGCCTGGTCTTGGTCTCCAGCACCTCGGGTCTCCAGTCCAGCAACTTGGCCTTCAAGTCGGCAGAGTCGAGGCAGTCGAGGTACCGGAGCAGCGTCTGCCTCCTGAAGTTGCCGAAGTTCGTGCCCATCAGCACTTCCGTCGTGTCCTGAGTCAGCAGGGGAAGTCCCGGCGTGGGGAGCAGACCGAGGCCCTCCTCCGGCAACTTGTCGAAGGCGATGTTCTTCTTCTTGTTGGGCAACTTGTAGATGCGTCCCATCGAGTGGCGGTACCTGCGCTTCTCCAGGATGGTGTCCACGATGGACGTCAACACTTCTTCTTCCTCCTCCTCCTGAAGGTCGGCGGCCTTCTTGGACAAACCGGGCGTCGGCTCTGACATGAGATCAGGAGGAGAACGGTGCGAGTAGGGCAGGGCCGGGGCCCTCCGATCGGAGGGAGAGATCTGAGGAGCCTCGAACTTCTCTTTGACGGGAGGTGACAGCGCAGAGGAAGAGGAGGACGACGAAGGAGACTCGTAGCGAAGAATTCGCGGCTTCACCAGCATGCCTCGCATCAGCTTGTCCGGTATCCGACAGCGCACGTGGTGCTTCCTCACTCGCTGCTCCCAGTCCGGGGCGAAGTGGATGAGACCTCCAAAGGAGGGGCGCCTTCGCCGACGGACCTCCGGGGGCACGTCCAGGTACGCCTTGACTTTGCTCCCGACCACCTCCGACTTGACCTTGGACGTCGACGCGGTCACCGCGGCCGCTGCCGCCGCCGCCGCAGCAGCGGCTGCAGAGGACGACGACAAACACGACGACGTTGCGCCGACGTCCCCCTTCTTGGGATGTTTGGTTGCCCCGAAGGCTTGCCTCCATACATCGCCCAGGTCCACGTCCTTCTTGGTGGCCTTATTCGGCTTGGGCGCAGGGGGCGCCTGCAGGGGAAGGCCTTGGCCCTTCTTGTCCGGCTTCTGCGGGAGCTTCGGTACGATCGGCATTGCCCAAAGACCGCCCTTCTTAGGTTTCGTGGCATCCTCCGTCTTCGTGGAATTTACAACAGACTTGCCCCTGTCGGACTCGGAAGCGTCGTCCTGCGCCCCCGCCTCCCTCCCTTGCTTCTCCTCCGACACTGGGCTCTTTGGCTTCTTCTTTCGCCCTGGACTCTTCTTCGGCGTCGAACTGTCGCGTCCTTTGCTCTTTGCAGACGACGGTGGCCTCAGAGGTGCCTCCTCATCACTCAGGATGTCCACCGCGTCGGCGGCACTTCTGCTCTTGGAGGGGGAACGGTCGCGCCCGCTCGTGTCCACGCCGCTGCCACCTCCCTCCACATGATCGTCCTCCTCGTCTTCTTCCATCAACACGAGAGACCCGTTCTCCAGGTCTCCGTCTGCGACGGGAGGAGTCGCCAGCAGCTCCGACTTCCTCTTCCTCCCCCTGTTAGCGTTCTTCTCCCTCCTGGCCGCCAGCCTCTCCCTGTAGGTGTCCATGTTCGGGCGGAGGGAGACCGACACTGACTTGGTGTTCAGGTCCTCCAGGAACCCGTCGCAAGCCTCCACGAAAGCTCCCTCACTCCTGTCGAGCACGAGCTGGTGCGACAGCGACGACGACGACCCTGCCGCGCTGGACCCACGGGAGTCGGTGCTGCTGGTGCGGTTCTCTCGGGACAGCAGCGCGCTCTTGAACTTGTACACGGGGCCCGGCGCTGCCGCCCCGGCGGAGGCGGCAGAGCAGGAGGTCTTAAGTCCGCGTTCTTTGGCGCCAAACCGGGTGAACTCGATGGAGGCCTCTCGCTCTTCCTCCTCGAAGCTGTAGGGGTCGTCGCAGGAGTCCGTCAAGAAGGTGGGCGAAGAGGTCTCCCTCCCTTGCTCCTCGCGTAACCGCTTCAGTCTGGACTTGCTGTCCTCGCCTGACGACTTTCTCTTGTAACCGACCTTCCCTCCGTCACCCTTGTTCACTCCCAACGCCTCTGACGGTGCCGAATTCTTCTTAGGCAGGGGGTGGGCGGGGCTCGAGGTGGAGAGGGGCGCGGGGCGCAGTGGAAGGTGCGAGGCAACAACTGGCGTCGGCCTCGCCGCAGGTGACGGTGGAGGAGACGATGAAGGAGGTGGCTTGGACTTTTCGGAAGAACTGGGCGGAACTTGTTGCTGGACCTGTGCAGAGAGATCTACTAGAGGCTTCTTCCTTGCGTTGTCGGCAGCCGCTCCCTTCTCCACCCCTCTCGCGTCGATGGTGGGCCCCCTCGGCTGATGGATCAGCCTGCTGGAGGCATCGTGACGATGACTTATCGGAGCGGGAGCAGAAGCAGGAGGAGGAGGAGCCTTGTTGGCGGCGCCCTTGGGCGAGGACGGCCTGGACAGGTTGAGCCCCTGGTTCTGCCCCGCCTCCTCCTGCCTGGCCACGTCCGGGTGGATCAGGTTGGAGGGGATCTGACTGCCGCCGAAGCTGTTGAGGATCTGGGCGGCGATGGCGTCGTAGCCGTTTCCCCCCGCGCCTGAGCCCACTCCTGCGCCGGCGTTGGCGGCCGCTCCGGCTCCCGCGGAGAATGCGGCCGGAGGGGGAGGGGTCAGGTTGAAAGATGTCGGGGTGCTGCTGTTGCTCGGGTAAGCGCCGGGGTGGGAATACGAAGGGGTGGAAGAGGCACCGGACTTGGACAGCGAGGAGAACTCTTTGGGGTTCCCGTAGTGCTGAGCGAGGGAAGACGCTCCGAACGCGTGGTTGAGGTGGCCGTTTGTGAGAGATCTGGGGTCCCCGGGGGGCTTCGGGGCGTCCGACCGGATGGAGGGGGAGGAGGAGGAGGAAGAGGAGGAAGAACCGTATGCTGACGCGACAGGAGGGTTGAGGGCGTGGTAGTTGGTGGTGGGCTGGTACGGGTTACTCCGCATGTGTGCCGGAAGAGGGGTCGGTGCGGCGGCGGCGGCCGCAGCGGCCGCGGCTGCCGGCGCCGCACCGGGACGAATATGGGCCGGGAGGGGACTGTGGGCGGGCAGGGGGCGGGAGTAGCCCGCCGGTAGAGAGGGGAACCCGGCCACGGTCGCCGCCGCCGCCGCCGCCGGATGAGAAGGCGACGACGACACCTGGTGGTGCTGATGTGCGAAGGGGTCCTGCTGAGGACCCGGTGGATAGTGCGCGGCTGCGGCGGCGGCGGCCGCCGCCGCCGCTGCCGCCGCTGCCGCCGCCCTGCTGGCGTGATTGGCCTCCGGCGCCACAGGATAGTGCGAGGATGACTGGGAGAAGTGCTGCAGCTGCTGCGCGTAGGACGGAAACGACGACGCCGATGCCGCCGCCCTCGCCGACTGTGAGAAGTCGTACCCACCGTATCCCACGTTCCACGCGTGCGCCCCGGAGCCCGGAGGGGGGCCAGGAGGGTGCGGGGAGGAATATCCGCCGCGAGGATCAGACATCCTCGATGTCGTCGTGTCCTGCAGCCTGCAAGCAAAGAGAGGGGGGTGGGGAAATTAAAGACGATGGTTTGCGGCATCCTTGGTTGTGTTTCTGTTTTGAACGACGTTCTCTCCCGTTTCTTGTTTGTTTCCGACACCCGGACCTACTCCCCACTTTTTGTCACAAAGGGTCACTAGCCCATTCCCACCATCCAGGATTTGGGAGTAGCAGCTGGATTTTTTTCCTTCCAAAGCCCTATAGAAGAGTTAACAAGCAACAACTTGGCAAAGCTAGGGCACAAGTTAACTTGCGGCTCACCGATCTCAGATATACACTCCGCTGACCATGGAGCACCTAAGACCACCCATCTAAGTACTAACCGGGCTCAATGTCGCTTAACTTCAGTGATCTCACTGGAACTGGTGTTCTCTCTTTCTCCAGTGCAGTAAAAAAAAAAGCCTGGATGGCCTAGGCTGATGCGATTTAGCGTTAAAGCGAGACATTACTGTGGTGTGTGTACGGTGGCAGTCTGGTAAGGCTTACAAACAAACACGTTATACTCAGATTTCGATATATCGAGATTTCACTGTCCCGTAACGACATGCTTGCTACTTTGCGCTATTACTCCTACGTGTACCATAGACTGGGCAGAAGAAGAGGCTAGCTGACAAAAACCTGACGTTACCACAACTACCATGATAGTTATTGTTGCCTCCTTTGAGCTTTAAAAGAGGGATGCCATGCTTTTTTTCTCTCAATTCTCGAACAAGATTTAATTGAACGCCGACCCCACCCCACCCTACCCCACCCCCGGTTCCCCCCACTCCCACCACCTTTCCAGGCAGCGAAGAGGAAACCCAAATGATCAGTTTGCAGTTCGAGAAGCGGACGGACGGATGGATAGACGGATGGATGCATCATCTTTCGACTTCATTTTCATTGAGCCTTTTCCCCCCCTTCCTCCTTCCTACAATTACGCGGAAGGACTTTTTTTTTGGAATGACTTCTTTTCTTTCTATCTGACCAGTTTCCCGTGAGACGACGACAATGACTCCAGGCTGCTTCCCCCGGCGGACCCGGAGGAGGTCATCAAGGCCACTCTGCACTTCCCGAGCTCTCTTTCTTTCTTTCTTTCTTTGGTTTGTTGCCTTCTTTCTTTCTTTCTTTCTTCCTTCCGCGATCGCTTCGCCCCTCACTCTTGTTCGCTTTCCTCCTTCCCTCTCTCTCTCTCTTCTCCTCTTTCTGTGCCGACTGCGACTGCGACTGCGACTGCGAGTAGGACTGCTCTGCCTCCTTCTCTCTCTCCCTCAGTCTTCTCTTCTTTCTCCCCTTCCCGATGTCTGCTTCTTTCCCTCCTTCCTTCCTTCCTTCCTTCCTTCCCTCTCAGCAGCCCCAGTCGCTCCTGCCTTCAATGGCGGCGGCCACGGCCA
>JAAUYM010151907.1_pt1 | contig 12906 bp, 14 predicted proteins | sample 7278001 | NCBI WGS metagenome assembly JAAUYM01 (sample SAMN14350224, study PRJNA611818) | marine sediment metagenome | isolation source: surface marine sediment (1.8m) | place: French Polynesia: Moorea | collected 2018-08
ACCCTATACATGTACCTATACACTGCATGCATACCACAGTTGGTGGTTGGGAGGTTAAATATTATGTAATTGTAATGTACAGCAAAGTTGCTTCTACATCTCGGCTGGGCTGCAAAAAGTCTCTACAAAGTTCTCTTAAAGATTCATGTCAAGTGGAAAATGTTCTCCTTACCCTTACTCATCATGATCCGAGGCTTGAGGACTTTTTTTTCTATAAACTTGCATTTCTCTCTTGCGCGACAGCTGCTGACATCTGCTCATCTGACCCAGGGGGGAGGCTGCGCCGGCAGCTGACTCTGTTGCTGCTGCTGCTGCTCCGAAAATCCCTCCGCGGCCCCCATGTACGAGTCCAGGTTGCCCTCCCCTTCCTCCTTGATGAAGACGCCGCCGGCGCCGGCCCCGTTGCTGTTAAAGTTGTTGTTGCCGCCGGCCAAGTGAGCGGGGTGGTGGTGCTGCTGGTGCTGATGTTGTTGTTGGTGATGATGATGATGCGGAGGAGGAGGCGGGGGCGGAGGCGGAGGGGGCGGCGGAGGAGGAGGAGGCCAATGCTGTTGCTGCTGAAAGGCGGTCCTTGGCTCCAGGGATCCCGGACTGCCCGGTCGCATCTGCTGCTCCTGCTTGATGGTGCTGGCCAAGGCCTTTTCCAAGATGGACCCACCGCCGCCATTGTTGGAGGAGGCGGACCTAGGGAATCAGACACCAAAGATTAAAGACTGGAAGAGACTGGGTGATCTCAAAATGGATATTTAGTTTCGGAGCTGGCACGCCTCACCCTGCGCTGCTGGCCCTCGGAGAGTGTGACCCGTTCCTGGGGTTGCTTATGGCGCAGGCCGAGGGGGCGCCACCGGGGAAGAACTGCTGCTGCTGCATCTGAGGAGAGAGCAGACCGGACTCGCCGCCCGGGGCCTCGCCCGGAGTCAGCGGTTGACGCTGCTGCTGTTGCTGCTGTTGCTGCTGAGGGTCCGGAGAGGGGAAGCTCTGGTTGTTGTTGTTGTTGTTGCCGTTGCTGCTGCCGTTGTTGGACGACCTAGCGGAGGAGGAGGGGGAGGGAGAGGAGAGGTTGTTGTTGTCGCCGTTGCCGTTGGCGGAGGCGGCGGCGGCAGCGCCAGGGTGGACGGGAGACATGACCTGGAATTGGGAGCAAAATTGCGGGAAAACGACGGTGGTTCAACGGTAGCAATGAACAAGAAGCTGTCCTGTTTGCTAGTACTGTACAGTACTACTCACTTGCATCTGGGAACTTCCAAACTCCTGATGTTGCGCCATCGTGGTCGGCATCGGGCTGGTAGGCAGCTTGGCGCTGTTGGCGTTGGCGCCGTTGCCGTGTGGGATGTCGCCGGCGTTGGACGCGGCGGCGGCCGCGTCGCCGTTGGGGAAGCTGTAGTCGAAGAGGGAGTGGCGATGGTGGTGGTGGTGGTGAGAGGAGGAGGAGGAGGCGGGGGAGGTGGGTCGGAAGTCGGAGGAGGAGGAGGAGGTGGGCGGTGCGGGGGGAGCGGGCGCCACGCCCACCATCACGCCCTCCGACGGGGGCAGCGCTTGCTCCATGTAACCTCTGGGACCTGTGGGAGGAGGATTCAAGCACATTTGCCCGTGAAAGCAACGTGGTTGTTTTTGTTTTCAGGATGGTACCGTATTAGTACGGTATCACACACGATATCCAAAACCTACCAGGATAGTACCCTCCTCCTCCGCCGCCGCCGCAGTGTGGATACTCGGTGGGCGGCCACTCCTGCGCAACGGAGCCGGGGCCGCCGTAGAAGATTCCGTTGGGAGGACCGTTGTTCGGCGGAGGAGACCCCCTGCCTCCGTTCGGCCCTCCCCCTCCGGGCGCGACCATCGGGTGAAAATCGGGCCTCCGGGGCAACTCGACAAAGGGCGGGAAGGGCGGCATGGCCGGGTGGAACGGGGGACCGTTGCTCTCCCCTAGCCCGCCTCCGGGATAGACCACGTCCATCAGGCCCGGGGGCGGCGGAGGTCCCGGCGGCGGCGGCGGCGGCGGCGGCGGGGGGCCGCCGATGCCGATGCCGCCGACGCCGCCGGGTCCGCCAAGCGGAACCGCCGTGCCGGCCGCAGCGGCCGCTCTGCAAATGGAGATTTAACGGGTGTTTGAAACGATTTTGCAAATCTCAAGTTTTCATCTTGTTTTTTATACCGTGATTTGCTAAAAACATTATTACTCGTATAATTCTTTTTCGACCCTCTCACCTCGCCGCCGCCCTGAGCATGGCCGCCTGTCCCTTCTTGCTTCTCCCCCTCCTCTTCCCTCCTCCTCCGACGCCCAGATCGCCTTGTCTTCCTCCTCCTCCGGGTCCCCCACCTCCCCCGGCCCCTCCTCCGGGTCCCCCTCCGGAGGCCTCGACCGACGGCGCCCTCCTCCTCGACGACTTCCCCGAGGTCTTTGTTGCGTCCGGGTTGAGCATCCACCAGCTGGACTTGCCCGTCCCTTCGTTCTGCACCCGGATGAACCGGCTGTGCAGGGACAGGTTGTGGCGGATGGAGTTCTGGAACAGAAAAGATGCAAGGAACATTCAAATGAGATTGGTTGTGGGGAATCTTGTGAATATTTTGCTGCAGTAAAGAGACATATACTGTAGACAGAGATAAATTTAAATGCCAAATTTGCTGCAAGGAATTTTTCCATTCCCCACCCACCCCCTGTCCATCCTGCCACTTTGTTCGTACGAATATGTGGGAAGCACAAGGGTGTGTGTTCTCTCTCTCTCATCTTGGCAATTTGAGCCGCGATTTCCAGTCTCTCAGTTGAAGGGGTGTGTGGGGTGCGGCTGGGAAAAAAAAAGAACCTCTCTTTTCTCTCTCTCTCCAGACTAATACGCACACACAGTACAGTAGACTCCGATAACGTATGTGGGAAACCATAATAACTGTCCGCCAAAGCGTGGAGCAAACTGCTCGCCATTAAGTAAGAGCATTCAGTTTGGATGTCGAAAATGATCGGATTTTGGCATTTAAGACAAAATTAAGCAAATATAGTTCATATATATTCAGAGTCCACTGTACTGTAGACGCAGGGCAGAAGGGGTTAAAATGCTAGCTGTAATCTGACACCGGCTCTGACTCCAAAAGGGGAGAAGGAGGAGGGAGGAGGAGGAGAAAGAATGGGTGGCTGCGGTGGTGGAGGAGAACACAGGGTGCTTCAGAAACAAACAGAGAACATGTCACCCAGTAGAACAATGCAACGTTAGAGACTTTTTAGTGAGAAAACGCCTACTTTTGTATGAGACACCCCGTTGTGTGCTTTGGTCATTTAACTGTGAATTTCATATTTGCAGTGTGGAAGAGGGAGGAAGGGAGAGAATGAGAGAGAGAGAGAGAGAGAGAGAGAGAAAGGAAAAGAAAAATGCTCTCCATCATCGCCGTCGCCCAATTTCCCAAATATGGACGGTACAACATGCTCTTTTAAAAGCACCGTGGTAAAATCTGACAGGCAAAAAACAGTTAGATGCACTTCAAATATTTTTATGGTTTTCAGATTAAACAAATATTGGCTTTCAACTCGGCCTACACTCACAAAAAAACTTTGGTACAGTAGTAAGATCCATCTTCCATCATTTTTGGAGGGTATCCTTGGACACCAGTGGCAGCAAATTGAGTTAGTGGGCACAGAGAGAGAGCAGCAACTCCTCCTTTTTTCCCCCTCTGGCATCGGACAGCCATTCAGCATTTGCCACATACCTACACTGTGTAGTACACTACTGTGGTACCTCGATATATGAAGTGCGAACTGGTCAGTCAGCAGCGGCCAAGAGTGGTACCCGACCAGACACACCCTTCATCCCGTCGGTACATATCTGACATATTTCATGTGGAGAAGAAAAAACAATGTGGCAGTCAAAGTAGGCTTATAAGCTTAGGTTGCAGTAGCTCAATAAGGTTAAAAGAGTAACGAATTTGCCACGACGGCTGTCTGATCGGGTATGTGGGACTGTACTAAGTCACCATACTGATGCATTTAAGAACTTGTCATTAGAGGTACATTTCACGCGTGGTTTTGCTACTACCATGTATAACAGATATAGCTAATATTTTTCAAAAAAAGACGGCAAATACAGGTTTTTTATACAGTTGCGTAGTACACAGTAACAAATATGAGAGGGGGGAAAGCAAAGCAGTTCTGTTCTTCCTTCCTCCTGAAATATTGACGAGCATTATGGTTTGATGGGAGGAAGGGAGAGAGGAGGATGGCCATTTAATAGACGGCGCATTTCCCGACATCCAGTTTGTCATAGGGAAAATGTCCAGTCTTTTTTCCTTTTCTTTTTTTGGGGGGGGGGAAAGTCGTGTGGGCTTTTTCTCGGGGTTGTAGGAGAAGGAGGAGGAGGAAAGAAGTTAGTTTGGTCACGTCCTTTCCTGTCAACATCCTCCTCCTCCTCCTTCTCCCCACTCTGTGTGATCAACCTTCTTCTCAACGGGAGGCCACAGCGTCATCCTCCTCCTCCTTCCATCATAGAGAAAAAAGAGAGAATTTTTGTCAAAAGAAATGTTGGCAAGCACGTGATTTCCTATAAATTGAAAAGTTTTTGCCCACTTGACATAACAAAAAAAGTGTGCAAATACCGGTAGGTATAAGTGCTTGTTTATACGTGTGTGGGTTCATATGACACTTTTTTTCTCTTTCTTTTTCCCCAGTCCTGATGAAGTTCGGAATTGAGAAGGAGATACTATCTGCTTTGTAGAAACGTTGACGAAATAAAAGCCGCCCACAAGACGGCATCGCATTCAGAATATAAAGCGGAAGATAAAAAAAAGAGAGAAATAGTCGCTGAGGTAGGCAGCCACACACACACACACACACACACAATGAAGTGGAGGGGAAGATAAAAAAAAGTTGACCTCCCACCCCCTCCCAACTTTCTTGGCAAAAAACCGCTTTTCCAGTATAAAAAAGCTGATATATCTTGAAATATCTTCTGCAGAAACGCACCCGACCAACGTGCAGCGCATGCAGATATTGCTGCAAAACGTAGACCTGACACAACGGGGACCTAGTACTTATGCTTGGTCTACGCACGACCCAGTGGTTGGTCGGGTGTCTGATTCTTTTGGGATCAGTTTGACCTCTTGAACCCTCGTTGAACTCCCCTGACTTCTTTATAATCACGTTCCAGAAAAAAAGCTCTCCTCCCTTCCCCTCCCCTCCCCTCCTCCAAAAAGTCTTTTTAAGCTCCCAAGGGAGTGAGATAAGTAGGAGGAGGTGAGGGGGGAAATATCAGCAGAAGCCATCTAATGAGAATGAGAAATAGATTTTTTTAAATAGCTAACATAATTAATGCCGCCTAGCATTTTCAGGAAGCCACCAGAAATGTTACCAAAAAAATTATTCTCAACAATGCTCTCTCTCTCTCTCTCCTCCTTCCACATAAACAATCCTCCTCCTCCTCCCCCTACCCAATTAGATTCCAAAATTTGTTCCACTTCTCTCAATTGCCCCCGTTGTTCATCATAAATAAAGAGCTCCAATTTAGTAGCCTACGTCTCTTTCCCCTTATATATATTTATGTATTTTTTTCCTGAGGGTGCAACATGTTTGTTTGTGAGAAGGGTTCCTTATTTACCCCCGACAGAGGAGGAGGAAAAAGGTGCAACCTCCCCCTCCTCCTTCTCTTCCTCCTCCTCTTCCTCCTCTTCCCCAAATGCCATGACACTTAACGGCACTCACATACGGCAGGTATGTGTGTTACAAAAATCTACAAAAAAGTGAGTATTAGCAGAATTTCTAATCAATTTTTTGAAGTGTATGTCGATAGTAAAGTGTGGCGGTATCCTTCCAGAACGTTGCTTCGATATAGAAACCTTCTATTTAAAATTTGTTGGTAACCAACTAGTACCTTTGAGCTTTTCAGCATTTCAGTTATTTCTGCACTTCAAAACGTACTAACTTTACATAGAAAAATGCATCAAAATCGGTGCTTATCCCCCCCCCTGCAGAGAGGGAGGCAGAGGAAGAGGGTGAGGTGATTCAATATCATGGCGGTAAGAGGTAAGGCACCCCCCTCTGAGGGGAGGAAAAAGGGGAGGGGGGAGGAGGAGGGGACGGGGACGGGGTAAGAAGAAAGCCACTAAGAGACCCTCTCAGGAGGGGGTTGGGGTTGGGGTCGGCACCGCTTTTTGGTAGTAAACAGGAAATGATCTGACATGTGTGTGTGTGTGTGTGTGTTGAGCGTGGATGCTATCAAAGTGGTCTCTTCTGACTGACGCGCTTTTAAAGCTGGAACGCATGGAAGGTTTTATTTTTCTTCACAGGTGTCAAAAAGTCAACTCTTTTTCTCACACACAGATTAAAAGAGAGAGAGAGAGAGAGAGACAATAGAAATATAAACGAGGGAGAAAGAAGCAAAATATCCATTTCCATTAAAAAGAAAAAAGTCTCTTTCCTCCTTCTCCTCTTCCTCTTTCTCCTCCTCCTCCTCTTCCTCCTCCTCCTCTTCCTCCTCCTTCTTTTTTCTCCCCCAGTGGCAATCGTTCATTTCTTGAATAATTGAGCAAGCAGCCAGCCGCTTTGGATGGCCTCCTTCTCCTTTTCCAGAAGTCGAAAGTCGTGACCCCTCTTCCAACCTCTCCCCCACCCTCAATCCAACCAAGCAAAGCAAAAAAAAACGATATTGAAGCAGTTTTTTTCTGACAAAAAAAAGAAATTACGCACTTGCAAAGAAAAACCTGTGAAAAAGTCTTTTTTAGAAAGCAGTATTTTTTTGCTGCTCTTGTCGTTGAAGAAGTGAGAGAAAAAACGCGCTCCACGTAAATTCCCAAATGTGAAAGCGCGATCATCCATCTATCCAGAGTTGCCAGGGGGAGACTACTTCATAGCTATTTGGGTCTTTGTAGACTAAGTGCTAAAATGTAGTTGCATTAATAGCCCACAATTAAAAAATAGCAAGTGTGGGACCACCTCTTTCTATCTTGGCTTTGATTACGTTAGGGCCATTTTTAGGGTCCAACTGGCAACCCCTGCGATGATCGACAGGTGGTGGTGTCGTGTGTGTTGGGGGGGGGCATAATTGCTGGTTCTCGTCGTCCTCTCCTAATTCTTTTTCACTCCGTCTCTCTCCCTCTTCTTCACGTACGTAGGTCTTAGTATAATTATCTGCCAATCTAATTTTCGGTGCCAACTCCCCCTTTTTCCCGAATCTGCGTCGGAGTGGCGCTTCTGAAATGTATGAGGTAGGCGGGGGGGGAGGGGACACACAGTAGTAGCAGTACCTAATTGCCGGCCTTTTATTTGGTGGGTGGGTGAGGCTGCCCAACCAACAACGCACTCTTAATACACTTCCGACTGAGCTTCAATGCAAAAATTTTGTTAATAAGCACTGACTCATCATACAAATCGGCGCCAAACGTGCAAAAACACGTGTATGCAATGTGTACATATATGTTCCAACTGAGCTTCCATTTTGCATACCACAGTTGGGGGTTGGGTGCCTCCTGCATAAAACATCGGGAGCTGCGATAGAATCGTTGTCACAGATTTTTTTATGTGCGCAAGCTGGATGTGCTTTTTTGAAATATTTTGACACAAATCCTGGCACGGAAGGAAGAGGGTAGTGGTTTTCTTCAAGTATTTCTGTAAAAAGTATGTCAGGTTTTTGTTTTTGAGACATCCTGTAGGTATTATTAGGGTGCATGTAAGTGGAGACTAGTAGTTCAAACTTTTTCACAAAGTTTTGTAGTCTTGTGTGCCACAAGGAACAGAGGAAATGAGTCAGTTTTACGGGGGTGTGGATAAAAATTAACCAATATCCTTATCTTGATGAAAGGGAGCTTTCTCCTCCTCCTCCTCCTCCCCCTCCTCCAAATTTGTTCTATAACGTTTTGACAGCAAATTGCAGTGTTGAGGAGAGACACCCCCCTCCCCAAATCAACACCCAGGGCCAAAAACTCCTCACAAATTTCTTCGCAGCTTTTCCTAAGAAAAAAACTTAAAAGTTGTTGATCTTTTGGGAAAACGTGTGAGGAGGGAAAATCCCATAAAGTCAGTCTTATTATCGACCGTGAAGCAGTAAACAAGGATGTTCTTTTCTGAAGAGCTTCCCCTTTTTTTCTGGGCAATATCTCTCCTCAAACGACCTCACAGGAATCTCCTAAAAAAGTAATGTCGCATATTTACAAAAAAAAATTGCACTGATGTTGTCAACTCTTGGAGTTTGAAACATTTCCAAGCCTTTTTCCCCTCCTGATTACCTTCTTCAGGGTTACACAAGCAGCATTCCATCTCCCCCCAAACCTAACCTTCCCCACTCACATTCAGAACGATAGCCATATCGTACACGCACAGACAAAGAACAACTTGACGCAAAAAAATGTGATGACTTTCGATTGCAACGCCAGGTTTCAATGTTTGGTACAAAAATGTATTTTTTAAGGATTTTTGCTTGCTTGATCTATGGCTTCATAGCTCCCCCTGATCCTATCCCCAACAACCTCCTCTCCTTTTCCCCAAGAGATGCCCAATAGGTGAGAAGATCAATCTCCTTACAATAAAGCATTTTTGTATCAATTGCAATTTGGAGAAAATAAAACCCCTACCATGTCAGATCCAATTAGGCGTAATTTTACTCTTTCAAAAAAGATTTTTTTTCCAGATCTCTTTTTCCCTGCCGGACATTTTCACCCCCCCTCCCTTCCTCCTATTCCTTCCTTCCTTCTTGTAACTGTACAACTGCACCCTCTCTTTCTCTCTCTCCCCTTTTGCAGCCAGGCGCGACAGAGAGCCAGTACAGTGGAACCCAGATATGCAAACTCCACTGCTAAAGCAACCGTTGCCAGCATGAACAAACTTGTCTGGAAGTCTGGAAATGTCCTCCACCTGAATCACCTTCAACATGGACTTCTAGCTGCATACATATATCGGAGTTCAACTGTACTACTACAGTACAAGGAAAATTATTGCATTTCGCCACCGCCCGCCTCCATCCAACCCCTTCTTCCCCTTCTTCTCCTGCGCGCAGTAGCATTGGACCTACTTTTCCCTCCTCCTCCTCCTTCCTCCCGAAACACCAACCCCTGGAGCGTCGCGGGTCTTAGTAAGAGGAGGAAGGTTATTCTTGCCGTTGCTGTTGTCTGCTCATGTTCTGATCTGGGTGGGTTCTTCTCATGTACGAGTAGTAATACTACTACTTTGCTGACAGTTGCAATAACGCATGCGAGCAGGTTGAGAATTATCTTCTGGGTTCTTGTTATTTTCTTTTCTTTTCTACTACGCGACTCTCCGTTTCCCATAATTCTTCTTCTTCTTCATGCTTTTGCGCCACACAACAACATGTGGTCTGTACAGTACAAGCAAAATAAAAATGCACAGATTACTTTTTTTAAGTGGGAAAAGTTTATTTATCTTTATGCGTAAAAAAGAATGAAAGCAATATTATTTTTAATGAAAAAAATGCAACCCCCCAAAAATGTCGACAATTTTCTCTCCAGAATCGCTTGAATTGCTGCCAATTGCGTCTCGGCCCTGATGAAGAGAGCTTGGAAGAGGAGGAAGAGAAGGAAATTCCTTTTGGTGCCACAGGATGCGGGGGTGGAAGAAGAAGAAGAGGAGGAGAATGGAAGTGGCAGTGGAGGCAGGATCATAGACAACCGATTGGTTCCATTCTACTTTCTCTAAAGCTTTTCCGAAACATTGGTGTTGCTCTCCAAGTTAACATGTTTTTTTCATATTTTTTTGTATGCAAACTTTCATGACATGACTGAGAGGAGATGGAGGTGGAGCTGCTTCTCCACTTCCCAAAAGATGTCGTGACTATGTACAGTTAAATCCTCTATTTTTTCCCCCGATACGAGCAATGGAAAATTTAAGGAGTTTTTAATTTTTAACCGACTTTTCCTTCTGCTGCCCTGCGCGCTGCAGCAACCCTTTTTTTTTCTTCTTGTAACGATCACCACGAGGGGAGGAAGAAAAAATCCAACCTGACGATGGCTAATGACTGTCATTTTCAAAAAGGAAATTCTGGCTAATGGAGGCAAGGAAAGACAAGACAAGAGAGGGATGAGTTACTGGCATAAAAAATGTTCTGGAACAGAAAAAAAAAGGAGAAGAACAATTTGTGTCCCCTCCCTTGTATTTTTTTGGTGCCAAATGGTGCCAGTCACGGTCTTTGGTGTAAAATAGGATGGCACCGAACCGACCAACTATTAGCACGAAAGGTGACAACGGTCAGAGTTGCCAAGGTGGACTAGGAAAGGGCTGTGTTTGGGATCTCTTTACTGTTGGGATCTATTTAGGGTTGGGCGGGCTACTTCGAGTTTTTCCATGACCTGGCAACCCTGACAGCAATGGAGGAGGGAAAGGAGGGGCGGGGGGGAGAAATAAAAGATGAGCAAAATATTGGCGTGATCTTGCAGCGTTGGATACACAATAAAGGAGGAAGAGAAAGAAAAAGAGGCTATTTCCTGACTTTCTCATCAGAGCAATTAAAAAAAAACCAACCAACTATTTTGTGGTGCACGCTGTAGTACTAACCATTAAAGGAAAACTTTTTTCTGGCTGGTGTTGTAGTTACTAAAAGAGAATTTGTGGCCTTTTTGTGGCTCACACTGTACTGGCAACGAGAAGAAAAAGCTTTTGAGATCCACACTGCACTAGTACCGGCTATTAAAGGAAATCAACTTCTTTTATGGGGCACGCTGTACCAGCACATATTTTTTTCAACGCCACTTTAGTTTGTCACCTGATTTCTTTCCTAGAAAGAAAAACTTTTTAGTTCTTTTACACAGCATTTCCTTCTGTCCTTTCCCGGTTTTTTTTTCTTCCTTCTCCTTCTCATAAAAGTCTCCTTTCTAATTCCCACCCCGCGCGATTTAATCAATCATGTCAGAAAAAGAAAGAAAAAGTGGCCACACACACACACACATCATGACGACTGTTTCGCTCTTCCTCTCTCCTCCTCCTCCTCCTTGCAACTTTAATGAATAGGGCGACGCACGCACGCGCTTTCCCAAATGAAGAAGACTTTATTGGCGGGGGGGGGGGAGAAGAGGAGGGGGAAAAAAGGCTCACCTGGAAAAAGACTTTTTTTGGGAAAAAAGTCGGACTAATTTGATTCTTTTACGTAGAGGAGGATGGAGATGTTGAGATTGGAAACCTCTCTCCTCCTCCTTCCTCTTTTACCGGATGAGGAAAAAAAGTTTTTTGGTGGGAGGGGGAGGGGGGTACCATTTCTTCCTCTTCTTCCAGTATAGTCGCCAAATGAAGAGAAAGGTGGCCAATTTCGAAACAGAAAAGCCATTCAATGAATGGAGATTTTTCTCTGCGCAAAAAATATGTGGGAAATCCACATAGGCTTTACTTTTTCTCTCTCTCTTAATTTCACCTGTGAAGGAAAGACTTCTGTCCAGGGTCGATAAAGGGATGGAATGGGATGGTGGACAGACACCCAGAACAAAAAAAAAAAGCTAGTAGCTCTTCTAAGGCGATTTTATTACTCGGCAAAAAAAAAGATGGGGTGGAAGAAGAAGAAAGTCACTCACTTTTGGACGAAGGGAGATAACTTTTTTCTCCTCCTCTCATCAGTGGGTGGAAATAGGGGAAGAAAAACTTTTTTTCTTTTCTTTCTGGGAAAGCGAGGGTCTCTCTCAGATGCCTAATTGAATTTGTCTCTTTCTCTCTCTCTCTCTCTCTCCTTTTTCCACCACCAACTTTTCTAACCTCTCTCTCCCAAGGAGACTGTCAAAAAGATACCCCTTCTCCCTCCCCCCCCCCCAAAAAGACATTGTTCCACTTCTCTTTTTTGGCTTGGGGAGGTTGTAAAAAAAGAGAGTTTGCTGCCCTTCCCCAGATATTCAGGGGACAAAAAAAGAAGTGGGGGAGAGCGATGGACAATAAATCAAGTTTCGTCAGCTAAAATTTAGCACCATTTAGCGTCCACGCCTCCAATTCATTTAATGGCTCTGATCATGTACCTAGTACCCAGGCATTTTCGCCAATTTGACCACCTGTGCTGGTGCAAAAAAAAGAGAAGAGAGAGTACCGCCCGGTCTGTAAGTCCGTTCCTGTGAGAAACCCTTTTTAACTCTGCATAAGTCATATGATGCTTAGCCCTATGGCCTCCTTGTAGTAGTACATGCCCAACCAATCACAGTTGAATTGAACATATGTTGGTGCATTGTAGAACTTTTTTTGTGCAGTGGCATAACAGTTCCTGAACATCCCGTCATGGTTTATGTGCGTAAAACATCGGCACATGAACCGTGACGGGATGTTTGGGAATTGTTCTGCCAGCCCGCAGAATATATCCTAACTTACAACACATCACCTCATGTTCAGTTCTGCACACTAGGTGTTGGTCGGGCATGTACTACAAAAGAATCCATAGGGCAGGGACATAGGACAAGCAAGTCTCGCATGTTCCGACCACCCGGTATAAATGTTGTAAAAAAAGATCGTTAGGAGACTTGTTTTCCGATCAAAGTACCCCCTATATAGTTAGTACAAAAAAGAGACAAAACACACACACGCAGGAACTTCTTGACATGATTTAGGTCATATTTTTGTAGCTTTTCTTGGTTTGCTTTTCCTGCCATGCTTATTGGAGAAGAAGTACTCGTAGTACTACGATTTTTCCAAATTTGAAAAAGGGAAAAAAGCCAACACAACCGTTCCTTTCCCAAATAATCACCCAGTAGCGCGACTCTCCTCTTCCTCCTCCTCCATGCTTCTGCTGCTGCTGTTGCTGTTGCTGCTGCTGCTGCTGCTGCTGCTGCTGGACACTACCTGACCTTCCTTCCCCTCCTGTCCTAACCCCCCTTCCCTCCCTTGAACACAAAAGCTGTGATCACCCCCTTCCCTAGTGACGCTCCCAGGGGCCTAAAAATAGATTTTCCCCCCCCTTCTCCTCCTCCAAAATGGGTCAAGCGTGGTGGAGCGCGCGCTAAAACTTCTATTTTTTTTCCTCT
>JAAUYM010111084.1_pt1 | contig 12891 bp, 22 predicted proteins | sample 7278001 | NCBI WGS metagenome assembly JAAUYM01 (sample SAMN14350224, study PRJNA611818) | marine sediment metagenome | isolation source: surface marine sediment (1.8m) | place: French Polynesia: Moorea | collected 2018-08
ATAGAGTGTCTCCTTCACGTCAATTGCAGAAGGGCGGTCAATCTTCACTTTCACGCAGTAGCGAACCTAAAGGAACAATTTTGAAAATCATCTGGTCGACATGCAAGTGACAATCCTCATCTGAAAGCGTTGTCTTGACTCTCACCCAGCCGATCTTGCCTTCGAATGACGACGGCAAGTTCTCCGGCAGCCTGAACGTGAACGGGTAGCTGCGGTCCCCAGCTGGAATGACGGAGTGCCCGGTGCTGTTGATGTAGACACTGGTGCTGCTCTCAAAGTACTTCTCCTGTGGAAGCAGTTGGTTGTTTCACCCAACCAGGAGAGGAATCACGTCGCTCTCTGGACTGTGTCCCTTACCTCACTGTCGTAGTGGACTGTCTCCGTGCGTCGGTCTTCCCCCGTCCCCGTCGTGCGCTCCTCGGACCAGTGCACTCTCGCCTTTCCCACAAATTCATGGCTGTTGCCTTGTTTTTTTTTGGGGGGGGGGGGAGGGAAGGGGCAAAGGAAGCAGAAAATTGAGCTCCAAACCTTGAAAAACATTCCTGGACAACAGCAACTCACTCCTGGCCTTGAGTCCTTCAGGGTTCACCCTGACGAGGGCCACGCCGACCACCTCCTGCCCGGGGAAGTACACAGCCTGCGGGTTCTCCAGCTGGATGAAGACGGACGGACGCCCCATCTTGGTGGTGGTGGTGGTTGGTGGTGGTGTCGTATGGGGAAAGGGGTCTCCCCTTTGCAGTTCGGAGGGCTTAGAGGTGGGAGTATTTGCAACAAGCTTGGGATGCAGAGAGGGTGGTAGAAGGGCAGTGTGCTTGCACAACTTCCTGTGTAGTTACTACGTATCTGTTTCTAGCTTAGCACCAAATACTAGGTATTCCACCGAGTCCTAGGCAGGGCAGCAGACTGAGAGAACCAATAGCAGCAGCGCACATAGGGAGGACGCGCAGGATGAGGTGGGCCGGGGGGGGGGGGCGAAGTGGGGGGAATCCCACCCATTAAAACCGTATGAGCTACTCTCTCAAAACAAGAACGCTATGTTTTGTCCAGTGACGTGAGGCGTCAAAATTAGGCAGTGGTTTTTATTTGTTAGTTACTTACTTCGGCATATTACAGATAATGGAGATGTTCTAAAAAGAAAAAGACAAATTTTTGGCAACTTTTGTACGCTCTTTGGGTTGTGGCAACTCCAAATGAGCTAGTTGTGGCAAAGTAGCACACTAAAGTCATTCAGGGGGAATGGGGGTCCCACCTCCAAATGAGCCGTTATGCGTCACTTGACATGTCTTGGGAGTAATTTATAGTATATTGTTTCAAGAAGCAGAAGAACAAACACTCTGAGCTTCACTTGACCTTAGGTCTACCTTGTGTTGGTTTATTGGGAAGGCACGCATCATGATTTTGCAAATAGCATCAGACACACTTGTCGTACGTAGTAGAATGGAAAAAAACTGGGTTCATCTACTGTTGTTGAGACTCGTCAAGAGACTTCCAGGTGAGGTACTTGGGCCGGTAGTTCCAGTTGGCGTTGGTGTTGTCATCGTCGTCATCGTCCTTTACGTTGTCGCCACCGTCAGCCACCGCCTCTTCGTAGGCGGGTGGGGCTGTGGACGAACAGCACAAGTTAATAGACAATTGCATTAATAGGTATAAATTTTTGAAAACATGTGTCGCCAAATATCTCCAACTTACGCAAGTCCGGATATGCTCCTGAGAATGGCGGAGGTGGCGCAGTCGGCGCAAACGGCGCCGGGTGCTCAGGCTGGAGCGGCGCGGAGGGAGGCGCGGACGGAGGAGGCGGATACGGGGCGGAGAATCCAGCCTGCGGCTGCTGCCCCGGCGGCTGGGCGAAGCCGTCACCAGCTTGCGGCTGCCACCCGGGGGCGTACAGGAGCTGGAACCGCTCCCTGAACGGGATAGTGCCGATCGTCAGCGGCGTCGACAGGGTCAGGTTCAGGTGCGGACCGCTGGGCACCACCTTCAGCTGTAGGTAGTAGTAGGTGTGTATTAGTAGGTCTTGATTAAGATTACTTTGGAAGCAGGCTAGTGCTCTTCGTACCTCCAGCCAGTAATCGATGTCAATGATGGTGCAGTACTTGAGGCCGGATGGTGGCAGTGGAGGAATCTTGAGGGGATGGCCATTCCAACTGAAAGTTTCTCCTGGTGGAACCTTTGAAAAAAAAAGACAAAATTGCCTGTTGCCATGACTGCACTGCTTTGTTTTTCCTCCTCTAACCTCTCCTGTGCCACAGAGCTTGGCCAAGGTGAACGACCTGCTCTTTCTCTTCCCACAAGCATAAAAGTTCATTTTCTGCTTCACCTCAGCCTGTAATTATTAGTCATTTGCTTTAATGCAGTGAGTAGAATTAATTGCAGGAGCAGTCAAATGTAGCGTCACCTCAACACAGTCAACAGTGACATCGCTCTTGTTGTCAATTTCTGCCGTCACCCTCATGACCTCCCCGGGCGCATAGCCAGACTGGTTGAGCATCATTACTGTGGATAGTGGGCCATGCTTGCAGCAGAGACAGCAGAAGTTCTTGGAATTTTGGAGTGTGACATTTTCCTGAAGAAACAAAATATTAAGCAATGAGCTTGGATAATTGGTGAGGGCTAATTGCCTCTCGCACCTTTGTGTGTGGCATGTCGTTGAGGTCAACCACACTGATGACCGTGAAGAAAAGCTTCTCCTTGCTGTCAAATGCCCAGGGTCGATCAACCTTCACCTTGACCCAGTAGCGAACCTAAGAAACCACATGCAACAAAACACGTCAATGGCAATTTCAGACACTGACTGGTACGTGGCACAAATGACGGTGACTGACCCAGCCAATCTTTCCTTCAAACGATGACGGCAAGTTCTGGGGCAGCGTGAACCTGAACGGGTAGCTGTGGTCTCCACTGGGGAGGACCTCCTCCCCCGTGTTGTTCATGTAGACGCTCACGCTGCTCTCAAAGTACTTCTCCTGTTTCAAGACATCTATGAAAAAACTACGTGCTACAATAGTTAATGGTACTTGCACTGCACCTCGCTCGTGTAGTGCCTCGTCTCGGTGTGCCTGTTGTCCCCCGTCCCCGTGGTGTGCTGCTCGGTCCAGTGCACCCTCGCCTTCCCCTCCAGTTCCACGCTGATGTCTTATAGAAAAAAAAGACAATAAGTTTAAGTTTGCAAAGGAATGGAAGACGGATGTCAGCATACCTATACAAAGTTGGTCAGTCTGACTGTTTGCCTGAAAAAAAAATCTACAGCAACAACGACAACATTGCCATCTTTAGGCCCCGATGCTTGCTCGGCAGTGGCAGTAAAAGGAGCTGCTCCTTCTACTCACTCCTGGCCTTGAGTCCCTCCGGCTTGACCCCAACGACGGTGACGCCGGCCACCTCCTGCCCGGCAAAGTACACGGCCTGCGGGTTCTCCAGCCGGATGGAGATGGCCGGGCCGCCGGTAATGAAGTCCAGCATGGCGGAGCGAAGGGAACGCCTTGTATCCCTTTCCGAGTTTCCAGGTATGATATACCTATGTAGTCTTCCTTTGGACTCTCTTTGTCTGCAACTGCCCCTGCTAATTGCGTTGTGGTGCTGAAGTGATGAGAGGTTTTTTTTTTTAAATCAAGACGTTACAGGGCAGCAAGAAAATATGTTGACGACAATAAAAGTGGGTGTGTGCGACACGACAACGATCCAAAGCCAGCTTGTTTACACCTTCTCCTAGATCCTACCTCCTTCTCCTCCCTATGCAAGCAGCAGCAGCAGCAGCAGCAGCAGCCTCGTACCTCTTTTCATCAGACGCTGCGAGAAGGAGAACTCCCTCTCTGTGGGTCACTTGTACTGTACTATGTGCACATTGTATACCACGCACATAGTACACGTCCGGAGCAAAGGCTGTGAGAGCAAAAGCAAGACGAATAACGCCTGAAATAGGCGGGATGCCACTCCTGGCTACGTAGCCGTACGTAGGGAGTAAAAAGAGTGCTATGCAAGAAAGGAACAACAAACAAGAATTCGAGGGTTTATGCACCTGTTAGGACAGTCGACGTTTGACTTTTTTTTTATAACATGGTCCTCGTAGTGGGAGAAGAAGCAACAGGATTTAGGCAAAAATTAATTCCGGGAAGCGTCCGATCCAGTGTTCCACTTATCCTGTACGTGCATGCATCCGTACCAGACCCAAAAGGAGGGTGTGGGCAAAAAAAAGGGGGGGGGGATGAGAATGAGGATGTAATCGCTGGAAAAAGGGTGTGAACAAGTCAAAAGGTTTGCGGAACTTCATGTTCATGCTACGACCAGGTGTTCCACCCCCCTCAGAGTAATTTTTCATGGGGAAGAATGTTTGCTGTCCCCAGGTCAGTGGTGACTCGTCAACACCCGGCATGTCCATCAACTTCTACGTTCTACTATTGTTACGATTGTGTGGAATAAAGAGAGTCAAGGATCGGAGCTCCTCCTTTTCTGGAAGATTAACAGGGAGGGAGAGGCGACTGCCCTCTTTCACATATACCTATAGGTACGTATACATGTACTGTATTTTTTTTTTTTTGAGATGGTAGAACAATGTCCCAATTTTTTTTCTTTGCTGCTGCTACTGCTGCTCTTCCTCTGTTGCCAGCAAGGTGAGGTACTTGGGTCTGTAGTCCCAGTTGACGCAGGTGCCTTGGTCGTCGTCGTCGTCGCCGCTGTCGTTGCCCCTCTTCAAGTTCTTCGTGTCGTCGTCGCTGTCCCCCCCGGCGGTCGCCTCCAGGTAGGAAGGAGGAGCTAGCACAGAAAATATTGGAAAAATGTACCTCGAATATAATATAACACTTATTGATATATAATATATTCGTATAGTCTATATCCATTCTACATTTTTTTGCCATTTTTGGTGCCCTACTCGCATCAGCAAATAAAAGTTGCAATTATTTTTTTAAATCACTTATGGGACCTTGGGAGACTCTTGGGACATTTCTTTGGTCTTAAAAATGATTTTATAGGAATTTGACGTGTTTTTTTTTCAGGTACCCTTTCCAAGGAGCACCCACACGTGACCCTAATTGTTCCAGCAAAGTTGATTTGCCTACTCTAATGTACTAGTCCAACTCACGCAGGTCCGAGTACCGTCCTGCGAATGGCGGCAGCAGGACGCGTGGCTGGGAGTCCGCCGGGTCGGGCGGGGGCGGCGCGAGGAGGAGGTGAAACCGGTCCCTGAAGGGGACGGTGCCCACGGTCACAGGGGCCCTCAGGCGCAGGGACCTGTGGGCGCCCGACGGGTCGACCTTCAGCTGCAACGTGAGTGGCGAGTGAGTGCCAGTTGCAGCACAACTTGGGAGGAAGGCGTGAATTTTGATCAGAGCAACCAGTGCCAGGTTCATCTACGTATGCATCTTTTGCCTCTAGGTGGTAGTGGACGTCGATGATGGAGCAGAACTTGAGTTCTGACGGCGGCAGCGGGGGGATCTTGACAGGGTGGCCGCTCCAAGTGAAGGACTTGCCTGGGGACATCTGGAGAGAAACAGAGAGAGAGAGAGAGAGTGAAAAGTTGTCGAGGGATATACTAGCAGTCAACTTGACATGGTGAATTTCTTCTAGTACACAGTGAATCTACTAACACCTACTAAAAAATGCTTAACTACAGTGAAACTTTGATATGGCGAAGTTCTTCAGTAAATAAGGCAGCGTTATAAAGTTGAACCTCCACTTGGTGAGCCTCGCCAGGTTCTTCTCCTTGGTCTTCTTCCTCCCGCGGGCGTAGAACTTCGTCTTCTGCTTCAACTCGGCCTGAAAAATAACACACAAAATGACACGCTTTCTTTTCAAATAGAAATGCTTTTCAAAGAGAATCATTTCTTACCATCTCTTTACAAAAAAAGAAGTCTTGAGAATCAAAGAGGGTTTAGACCGAATTTTTTTTCTCTTATGGTTGCTCAGTTTGGTGATGTTTCTGTTTGTCCTGAGGACCCACCTCGACCACGTCGATGGAAACGTTGCTCTTGTTGTCCACCTCGGCAGTGACCCGCATGGTCTCCCCCGGGGCGTACCCTGACTGGTTGAGGACCAGGGTGGCAGACAGCGGGCCCTGGCGGCAGAGGAGGCAGCAGAAGTTCTTGGAGTCTTGCACCACTAACTTTTCCTGGAGGAAGAAGGTGTTTGCTCTTAATCCAGAGGGAAAGGGGTTGGAAGTCTTGCACTAGCCACCTTTGCGTGCGGGATGTCGTTGAGGTTAACCACGCTGATGACCGTGAAGAAGAGCTTCTGCTTGTCGTCAAATGCCCATGGTCTGTCCACCTTCACGTTGACCCAGTACCGAACCTGGAATGACCCATACGTCAGGCACAATTCTGTAAAAAAAATACTGCACAGCATGTCCATATTTTGGCTGCGATGCTGCACTACGTCATGTTCAGGATCGTCCAAACTGTCCTGGCTCACCCATCCGTACTTTCACTCGAAGGAGGAGGGCAGGTTGTCCGGCAAGGTGAAGCTGATCGGGTAGGCGTGGTCGCCGCCAGGAATAACGTCCTCCCCGCCGCCGCTGCTGAGGTACAGGCTCAGGCTGTGATCAAAGTACTTCTCCTGGGGGTTGGCAGAGGAGTGACAAAGAGTACATAGTCAGTCCAAAACTACTACACCACTGTAGAACGCTGTTAAGTGGATCACATTAAGTGAGTTGGTCAAGCGCTTCAGAAGACCAAATTTGCAAGAACCATTTTTGAGGTTCTCCTGTGTGAACCGTGGGCTCAGGTGGATCAATTGGCCAGGTGCCAAAGTGATCCACTTAACAGTGTTCTTCTCTCTTACCTCGCTGTGGTAGCGGATGACCTGTGTGGTCTGGCTGCTGCCGGACCCGGTGACTATCGTCTCCTTCCAGTCCACCTTGGCCTTGCCCTCAAACTCGACCTTGATGCCTGGACGGACAAGAACAGATAATGTTAACAAATCAACCCGTTTGGGTTTGAAAGCAACCCCAAAGGGAAGAACAAGACAAGACAAGACAAGACAAGAAGAAAATGGATTTCCTAGTAATGCCCTGGCGACTTCGCCAAAGACAAACTGACATGAAAGACTCACTCCTGGCCTTGAGTCCCTCTGGCTTCACCCTGACGTTGGCGGTGCCGACCACCTCCTGCCCGGTAAAGTACACGGCCTGAGGGTTCGCCAGTCGGATGGAGATGGACTCCACTCCCATGTCGGAGTACTGTACAAGGTGAGACTGGGTTGGCTTGGGGCGGTGTCGCTGCAATGGGTTGATCCCTTATCTTATGTTTGTCTATACTACAGGTGAATTCGATGACACCAGGGATTGAAAAAAGTGTGTTATCTGGGCTTGTTTTTTTCGTGAAGATAAGGGCGAGATTTTTTTTTTCCTGGCGGCCTATTTGGGGTACCTACTGTACCACTCAAGTTCCCTGATTTTTGTAGTATAAAAACAGGAAGGATGTGTTTCCTTTGTCGTCTAGCTTTTTTTTCGCACACTATTCTCAGAATTAAAACTTGGCCAATCTCGTGCTGCCTTGCTAAAAAATGTTTTATTTCTGGAAGTCCCTTTCTGCATCTGTGACACAGGTGAAGCGCGATGAACAGTGACACACACAAACGTGTCAAAGTTGGGTCCTGGGTGTGATTACTCAAAAATTCCAGGAAAAAACTTTTTATTAAAGCAGAAAAGCCCCTTTTTGAGTGTTGTATCCTCTTTGCTGCTTTTATGTATGTACCTACTAGTACGCACCATGTCTCCTTTTCAACAGCCACCACCTGTTCTGCCCAGCGTGCCTGCACCCCCCCCTCAACAAGCGCTTTACTAAAAGGCTTAAAAGGGGACCCTCGCTCTTTACTGTCAGAAATTCCCAGGTTAGTACACCTAGTGTACCAGGTTAGTGTACCTACTACATTGAGGGGGAAACACGCAGACTGTCTGACAGAAACTGGAAGAATTCACTTACTTTACAAAAAAGAGATAAAACTGTCAGAGAGAAAACTCTCCTCAACTTCTTCTACAACAGAAAGCTATCCTCTACACTTTCTGGGTTTGTACTAGTAAACTGTCAGGACCACAGAAAACTGTCAGAAGAATTGGGTTACAATACAAGTACTTTATGTTACCAAAACATGATGGCTTTTGGCATTGAAATGGCCTATGACAAATCGAGGGTTTTTACTCTTTTGTGAGAGTATAAAGTGGAAAGAAAAGTTTTTTCAGTCAGAACATTTGTACCCAACAGTTTATGTGTTCATAACGTAATTCTCCTCTTAGCATAAAAGTCACATTCTGACAGTTTGCGGCTCAGAATAAATTTTATTCATGTTCTTACAGTTTGGGTTCGGACAGTCTTTTTATCTTACCATTCCTAGGAAAGGATACTTAAAAATTGATTTGACTGTGGAGGAAATATTATCACAAGTACCTGTGCCTTCAGGTGAAAGAAAAGATGAGGTTCTTCTACCTGCTGATTCCTCTGTTCGTAGAGCTGGCGTCTGGCTGTGAGTACTAACTCCTATACAGCACAAACCAAGTTGGAACTTTTTTTTGAAAGAAAAACCACAGGCTTTTAAGATGTTTTTTTAAATACCCACCCAAGTGTTAAGGCATCAGAGCGGCTCCGCCTGCGAGTATGTAGAGGGGACCTGCAGGAAGTCGTGCAACCCGGACGAGGCGGAGCACCTCAAGTCCTCCGAGGGCTTCTCCATGTGCTGCGACGGGCCCGGGCTCAAGTGCTGCCTTCCGGACCCGTTCTGGGACATCACTCCGCCGCCACTGACGGCGTGAAGTGAGGTGAGATGAGGTGGAGTACGTAGTCCGGTGCTTCCAACTGACAACCAGTTGTTTCTCTTTTCTTTTCCAGGTGTCGGGAATTCACCATGATAAAAAAAAATCTTCTACTACTTGATACCTAAGCAACAACAACCTCCAAAAATTAAATGCGCGCATCGTTCGTACTACGCGAATAAGAATTGGAAAAAAAACACATTTTCATCTTCTACTAGTAAAGTACAATAAAGAAAGCAGCAGAGCATTTGTTGCCCTTTTTGTTCTTTGGCGATACTACCGGATGGGTACCAATAAAACAGGTTTTTTTGTAAGTCTGGATCTGAAGAAATCTTGTAGAATTTCATGGCACTCTTTTATTATTTAGCAATTTCCAACTTGTTTGTGTGCGAGGCAGGTCGAGCAATGATTGTGATGTGTGGGGGAAAAGGAAAAATTCTTCAGGGATTCTCCAGGTGGTCTCCTTCAGCTCCATGACGACGGCGATCGTCCTTGAGCGCCAGCGCCTCCAACTGGGGCAACGACGACGACACTGACGACGGCGACGACGGCGGCGACGACGACGACGAAGCGGACGAGCCGCTCCTGAACCTGAGGATCTCCTCCCTCTCCTTGCGACGGCGGAGTTCGGCGACCTGGTCGAGCAAGGGCAGTCATGAGTGAGGCGTTTGCAATCTCGACCTGCTCCCCACCGTCCACACCTGCCTCTCCACCTCCCTCCACCGCTGGAACTCCTCCTTGGTCATCTGGGTGACCGGCGGCCTCTTCCAGGCCGCGCACACCTCGCGGAAGTGGATGTCGTGGCCGTAGGGGCCGCAGGCCTCGTCTGAAATAATTGGCAGCGCATATGTTTTAATTTGTTTTTACTTGACAGGGTGCATCGTAGGATCCTGAGCTCACTCTGGACGTAGGGGAGATCAATGAGTGCCTTCTTGAACTGACATCTTTGGCCTGCGAAGCCGTCACGGCACCTGAAAAATCATTGTCAATAACAAAAAATTGACCATCTCTCTCTCTCTCTTTATGTGAATGTTCTCTCAGATCTGCCCTTCGAGGTCATTTGAGGCCGAAATCGACCTTTTTTTCGGCCTTAATTTGGTCGCGGTCAGTAAAAGCCCAAAATTATAAAATTTATCTTTTAGCTAGCGAGCGAAGCGAGTTCAGGTACGATGAGCCACACCGGGAGGCCAAAGGCCTCCAGGTGTGGCATGTGATAATTTGGTCTTTTACCATTGCAAAATCTTATCCAGAAACGCGGGTAGCTTCAGATTGGTTTGACATATTGACATATGATTCCCCCCTCCCCCGCCCGGTCCACTCACCTGCAGACGAGTTCTCCGATAAACTCGTAGTAGAGGCAGGTCCCTCCGTTCAGGCAGAAGGAGCTGATCGGGCAGTCTGAGTAGCTGGGGTCGGGGGCTGTGGACAACATTTTTTAGTAAAAACATTTACCCAGAAAAAAGGGGGAATAAAGGATAGAGAAACGGTTGCTCTATTGGCGCACCCACCTGAGTACCTGACGGAAATACTGACAAACTGACTGCTTTGGCCCAGGGCGTTGGTGGCCCTGGAATCGCAAAAGAAACGCAGTCATTAGATTTATTTATTATTTATTATAAACTAAATAATTTATTATTTTAAAAAATGATTCTAACCTGCATGAATAGTTTCCCGAGTCCCTGCCCTGCAGGTCTCTGATCCGCAGGGTGGATCGCCTCCTCTTGTTCCTGATTCTGGTCCTGAACCCGCCGATGGGGAGCCCGTCCTTGAACCAGTCCACCCTGGGGGCCGGGTTGCCCCCCACCTTGCACCTGATCTTGAGCGCGGCCCCCTCCGCCGCGCTCAGCCGCCGCGACCGCCGCGACAGCTCCGCCGTCGGCGCGCTCGCTGCAAAAAGGAGGACAGAAACAAGATCGTCCAAAAAGGCGCTTCTGAATCGCTCGCAAAAGTACGTCTTTATTTCATATTTATTGAGTTTCACCTTGAAAAACCCATTATTTTCCTGTGTGTGTCATTTCATGAGCCCAGCTTTTCTAGCTTACAACTATATTTACCCGACTGTTTACCCGAATGGTCTGAATTGCATACGTCAGTGTTAGCTAAGCTATAGGCGGGTTCCACTGTATACGTATTTTATGGAGTGAAAAAAGAGTGTAACAACGTACGCTCTCACCCGCGCTACACCCACACACGCAGCAAGATTCTCAGCATCGCACACATAGACGCGCACACACACACACACACACATGTGAAGAAGCGATTCCTCCTTTCTCTTTCCTCCTCCTCCTCCTCCTCCTCCTCCTCCATATCCGTCACTTAAAGTGCATTGCCCTCTGCTCCAGTTGGCCTAAAAAGAGTTCTGGCCAAGAAAATGTCTGACTCCCCTTCCTCCTTCTCCTCCTCCTCCTCCTCCTCCTCCTCCTCCTCCTCCTCCTCCTCCTCCTCCTCCTCCCACCCCACTTCGATTCTTTCTCCCGGACGCAGCTTTCCCGCTGTGTCCTGAGCGGAGGCACACGTGGGCAAAGGGGGGGAGGGGGTCTGATCCTCATCTCCTGAGTTTTCGGTGTTTTGCACTGTCTTCTTCAGTAAAAAATGATGCTAGGAAAAAAAAAGCAGCAAGACACTGAATTATTTTCTTATACCCCTACCTGCCTAAAAATCAGAAATCTTACCCTCCCCCTGAGAATGACCCCAGTGCCCATGTGTGCACAGGGGGGAGGGGAATGCCAGTACTTGTAGCACTACTCTGCCTGTTTCGCACTTGAATCTCTTGAAAACTAGCAAGCATCATCATCCGTGGATCAAAATATGTCAAAGCACACACGCGTCTCAAATTGTTCCTCACCGCATCCGGGACAGAGTATCTTCCGCGCGGCCCGGCGGGTGTCCTTGCTGTCCCAGGGCTCGGGCGTCGCCACCGCCACCAGCCGGGCGGCGTCCACCCGACGGACAAACAGGGCGAACTTGCGCCCGCCCGGAGAGCGACCCGGACCCGTGGAGGCCGAGAACGGGACGGGGAAGTCGCACCCCCTCCTCCTGTTCCTCCTCCTTCTCCTCCTCCGGTCCAGCGCCGACGCCGACGCCGACGCAGGGTCGTCGTCGTCGTCGTCCGGGTCCGGTCGCCGGAACACCAACCTCACGTGTCGCCGCAGCTTCCGCGGGAGGGTGCCCTGGACGAAGAGGAAAAACATCGAACGATCATTAAAAAAAAGGAGTCCGTTTAGGGGGAATCTGAGTATTTCTTGTTTGCCACCCACACTACCTTGAGGACCTTGAGGACTTTGAATGACGCGAAGTAGAGTCCGTTGTAGCTGCTGCTCCTGGAGACCAGCCTGGCCTGCAGGACCACCGGCGACAGCGCCATCTTGTCCTCCAACTTGGGCGTCGGCAGAGACGACGGCGGGGAGGAGGACGACGACGGCAGCGTCGACGGCGACGACCAGTCGGGCACGGTCAGCGCCAGGCAGGTCGTCGACAACGGGTGCTGCTGCGGCTGCGGCTGCGGCTGCGGCGCCACCGACCTGGCTGACTTCGGCGGAGGCGGCCGCGACAGCCGTATCAAGTCCGTCAGCGGGTGCAGGAAGCCCCCGCCGTCGTCTCCGCCGCCGCCGCCTTTGTCCGCAGCCGCCGCCATGCCGCCCGCCGTCCGAGGCACCGACAGCAACAGCGGCAACAGCAGCAACAACAGGAACGGCAGCTGGGGCGGCGGCCCCGGCCAGGGATGGTGACCGCCACTTACTGCGGGCTGCCTTGGCGGCATCTTCTCCCGAGATTGGTGCCAATTTCCTCTTCACCTTCTCCTTCTTCCTTCTCTTCTTCTTCCAACCGTGGATCAAGGCGGTTCCATTGGAAGAAGATCTTCCTTGGCGATCTCTTCATTATCTCCAAACTTCTTTTTTTTTTCTTCAATTCTAACAACTTTCGATATCGTTTTCTCTTCTTTTTCGTCCGTCAATTGCACAAACACTGGACGTGTGCGAACGTGTGTGTGGGCCTGCTAATGAAGAAGTGCATCACATGTGAGGGGGGGGGATGGATGTGGGCCGCGGACAGAAGTGGAGGAGGAGGTGGAGGAGGCGGGCTCGTGTCTTCTTCATCTCTTCCTCCTCACCAGCTTTGATGCGTGCTAGGAGAAGAGGAGGAGGGGGGGATTG
>JAAUYM010013995.1_pt1 | contig 12889 bp, 18 predicted proteins | sample 7278001 | NCBI WGS metagenome assembly JAAUYM01 (sample SAMN14350224, study PRJNA611818) | marine sediment metagenome | isolation source: surface marine sediment (1.8m) | place: French Polynesia: Moorea | collected 2018-08
CCCCCCAGCGCGATGTCTTCCTGCCCTCCCGTAATAGAAGGAGCGGCTCACGGCCTTTTTAAAGTTGCATCTCCTTCCATTTGCCGGGAGGAGGAGGAGAATTTTTTTTCCTTCTTTCTTCCATCTCTTTTCCCTTATCCCCTTTCCCCTCCTCCTTCCTGGGCCTTTTACTCTTCCCAATGACCATATCTCTCCCTCTCTCCCCTCTTCCCGCCAGCCTTTTAAGGCCGTTTTTGGCGGTGGCAAAGTGGAAGGAAGGAAGTAACCAGTCCTTGTTGCAGTCTGACGATGGAACCTCCTCCTCTCCTTGGCCTTGGCGCCTCAGCTTCCTTCGACTTCTGAGAGGATGACTTCTCTCCCCAACCCGGAGTGGCCAGAGGGCGAATAAACTTTTTTTCATCATATTTGCCGCCTCCTCCTCTTTATAATGGATCCGAAGGACGAGGAGGACAAGGAGGAAGAATTTATGCGTTGTCCCGATACAGAAACAGGAGATCGAGGGAGAGAGAGAGACTTAATTGAAAGTCTCAGCAGGTCCCAGAAGAAAAAGGCATCCAAGCGGGAGGAGGAGTGTGCCTCTGCCAGATGCCATTCACGGCGGAGAAGCATGGCGGCTTCCACCATTGTCGCCGGGATATTTAATCACGCGTGCGTGCACACGTCACATCATAACGGGGAAAGTAGCGACTAATTAACAACTTTTTCTGAAAAGCTGAAGGCCCGTACGTCACGACCCTGCTTGCTTCATTGACTATTAGCCAGTTGTCCATTCCACACGAGGTGGGTGCGCATGAATATCCTCAGAATGAAGAATGGAAAGCGCTAACAGGTGCAGCATTGAAAGGTGCGCTTCAATGGCTCCCGGTTAATTACATAGCTTATTCGATTAAGTGAGGTGAAAGAATCTTGAGATTCATCGTGGAAGCACTATGTACGTTCAGTACATTGCCCCTCCCTTCCCCCAAAATTCAGTTTTGCAAACTGAGCAAACAGTTTAGTACTAGAGGGAAGGAGGGTTTGCTGTCCATCCATCACCTACTACGCTACTACGCTACTAGTAGCAGTAGTAGACCACTTCTCTCAAGAGATTCGCTCAAAAGTGCCCACTCTTCCGCCTCCTCAGGGGAAAAACAAGTAACGTTTTCGAAAAAAAAAAAACCCAACCATATCGAGGTGTTGCTACGCAGCCAACAAAAATCGACTTTTCATACGAGGGAGGGAGGTAACAGAGAGAAAGAGATGCACAACTTTTTTTTTAATCTTGGTGCGCATAAAGGGATGCTCCTCTCTCGCCTCGCTCTGTTTATTGCCAATAATAACGTCAACAGCCTCCTCTTTCTGCTCCTCCTTCTTCCTGCCCTTTTTTTGCTTTTGGGGAAAGGAGAAAGAATCACGATGGTGAGATAGTACAAATCTAGCCAAGCCGCGACGGATGCCAACAATGACAACAGAGCGAGGAGAGATACGTAGATTCTATGTAAGCTTGGCAGTCAAATATATGTACGTAGTACTGCTACCAACATAAGCTGACGCATTTTTATGGCAAGAGGGTTTTTTGCCTCTCCCTAGTAGTATACTTGTGCATATTTGACGTCCTACAATTTTGACTTCAAAGGTTTTAAACATAACTCAGTCAAAGATAGAACCACTTCGCTCACCGCCACGTCACAGACGTCGAGGACAATGTTGAGCACGTTGAGGGGAAACCAGGAGAGGGCGAAGACGACGACGATGGAGACGAGGAGGGAGTGGGTGCGCGACTGCTTGCGGAGCTTCTCGCGGAGGCGGGAGTTCTGGATGCGGAGCAGCTCTTCCATAGCCGCGCCGGAGGCAGACGCAGACGCAGACGCGCGGACTCCTCTCAGCCCGTCCGGGATTTCGCTTCCGCCCCCGATGCTCATCCTCTTCCTCAGGCTGTTGAACCCGGCGCTCGTGGTGCTGTAGCCGCGTCGGCGGCCGGCGCGGAACGAAGGGACGTGCGACAGCCTGCACAAGACAAACAGACGATGTGATGAGTTTGTCTGGCATGTTTCAAGATCTTTTTTCTGAGCGGACGGACGTGTGGCCGCAGGGAAAAAGACGCATTTGATGCCAGCGCCTACCCTCGCGCCTCTCCTCATGCAGTACAAACATCTCTCCAAGGGAGGTTCCGGAAAATGATTTTGTTTTGAAGAAGAAGAGGAGAATGAATCTCTCTTCTCCTTGAAAGCATAACTTTCAAAGAAGAATGCGGCCACCACCCGAAAAAGACGTAAACCTTTCTCCTCTCCTTCAAACTCACCTCCTGATGGCAAGAGAGAATCGCCTGGAGGCGTCGGCGGAGTTCACCTCCTCCTCCTCCTGCTGCTGCTGCTTCTGTTGCTGCTTCCCCGACCGTTTGGCTTTGACCGAGTCGGCGCGCTTGGAGAACCTGATCCTAGCCTGACGCTTCTTCAACGACGTCTGCGACGATGTCGTCGTCGTCATCGTTGCCGCCGTTGGACTTGCCGTTGCCGTCGCCGCTGCCGTCGGCATTACCGTTGCAGCCGTCGCCGTGTCTTCTACCTCCTTTGCCTCCTCCGTCGTCTCCAGAAGCTGTTTGTTTTCTGGTAATTGATGGAAAGCGATTGAGCGAAGTAGGTGAAGGATCTGTTTGCTTTTCTAAGCATCCTACATTCCCAAGAGGATCATCACTAGAAAGTTTATCTTTTGCTTTCGAGGGCTAGCATCATGCGGGCTTTCAACTAGAAATTGAGTGCTCTTTCATTCAGCGCTCTGTGACATTTGTTGTAAATGACGGCATTCAGGCCTTTTGCAAACTTATAGTTGCTTGCGTACCCTGCTGTGCCATGCAGTTGCCGTTGTTGAGTGCCACTTCTTCTCTTTCTTCTCCCTTGTCCTCCCCGCTCCCCACGTCGCCGTCTACGCCGTCAGAGGTTTTCAGCGCCGCCGCCGCCATGCCGCTGTCTTGTCGGTTGCAGCTGGTGGTCCGCTCCATCAACTGCAGTTGCTGCTGCTTGGCCTTCTGCCACGACGGCAGCTTCTGCAGCTTCCTCTTGATGGCGCTGTGGGCAAAGCTGATAAGGCTGATGGGGAGCACAAACTGCACCACGAAGGTGAAGACCGAGTAGACGAGCCGGCCCGACTGGAAGGAGTCGAACCAGTGCTCCTCGCAGTAGGCGATCGTAGCGTCGTCCGTGTACGCGGACAGTGGGGACATGTCGATCACCTGGGTGGGGGAAAATGAAGATATGAATCGGATAAGTGAAAATCCCGCTAAAATGGAGCAATTTTAGAGAAACAGCTAGAGAAGCTATTCTACCGGTATATAGTTTCGTTCGGATAACTATGAATCTTGGATATAAGTGGGAAAATTTGCCTGCTCCTGACCATTTCCACTTAAGCGGGTGTAATTCAATTCGGCTGACTGATGTGTGTAGTAGTAGTACGTGGAGGAGAAGGACAGTAGAGAGACCTGTAGTAGATAGCCTTCACACGGCAAAAGGAGTTCTAAGAATTTCTTTTGCATCATACACGTAACTTCTTCAGAAAAAACTCAATGGAGCACGAAACGAACCAAAGTTTACTGTCGTCTTCTTCTCCTTCCTCTTCTACCACCTCCTTTTCCGATCATCCTCCTCCTGCCCTTTCCTGGCTTAGCTCTTGTGCTTCAACATGCCGACTTTTGAGCTTACCTGCCTTATCATCCGAGCTGAGATAAAAAGTTTTTATGAATATGGGAAAATGGAGAGGGGGAGGAGGCTGCAAATTTCTGAGAGAAAGAAGAAGGCGGCGGGAGGAGGAAGGAAAGAAAGCTCTCTCTCTACGTAAGATGAGGCGCCGCCATTGAGGCAGGAGAGGAGGATCGACTGAATAGCGTGATGAGTAAGTCGCTACACGCCAAATAGGCTCCCTCCCTCCACTAGCGAAACCGGAACACGACGGGCTTTGGGGGGAAGGGGGGGGAGATAACGGCTTTGTCGTACGCTGAACTGCGAGTAGTGTATGAACCTTCATGTCCTCCGGTTTTGCTTCCGGATATTCGAAAAACCGGAAATTCGTCCACATCTTGATCCGATTATTCGAAAACTCGGGAACCTTAATCCGGTTACCCGTGATTATTGCGCTAGTTTTACCCGGTTTGTTTAGGCCAAATTTGCTAGCATATACGTACGTACAACATGCACGAAATCTAATATTTTGGTACTACACCTTGAGATTCTTGGCAAATAGCAGCGGGAATGAGAGAAGGATGGAGATGAACCAGATGGTGACGACCGAGCAGAGAGCCGTGGTCAGCTTGGGCGACGAGTTGCGGCTGTTGGTGTTGGCCGAGTACACGATCACCTTGTACCTGGAGCGTGAGATCAAAGATATGCTAAAGTGCAAACGTCGTACAGTACAACGGACTCCGCTAATAAAAATACCGGAAGAAAGAACACTCCTCCTGGAAGAAGGGTTTCTCAATTAGAGACAAAGTAACCCTGTTGCCGGTTATCAAAACGGCTTGCTTCGGTCCCAAGGTTCTTCTTAAGCGGAGTCTACTGTACTAGGAGACAAACAAGGCGCCTCTCCAATTATCTTCTTAGGACGCAGACGACAGTGACCAAGACGATGTGTGTGTGGGTGTTGGGAAAAATACTAATGTGCCCAACAACATCTCCGACATTATTTACAAGAATAAAGACACGTTTCCTCTCTCTCTCTCCTCCACCCTTTTCCTCCTCCTCCTCCTCCTCCTCCACTGTTTATTATCATCTCTCCATCAAGGACAGGAGGAGGAAAGAAGGTAGTGGTGCCGTCAGCAGGCTCTCCTCCTCTTAACGTAAAGAACGTGTCCTATCTCAATCCAAACCTGGATCCAAGTCAACAGTTACAAGATCTCCCTCCCTCACCTTTCCCCACCCTGTGTTAGCTCTAATGTTTAAAATAGTTAAGTTCTTTTCTTTTTCGCTTTCGCCCAACTTACTTTTACTGTACATACATACGCGGGCAATGTGGGAATGAAAGTGTCGTAAACTTCAACAAAATTACAAAATTGCTGCATTTTGTAAAATTGTGGCAAAGGCTATTCTGAAAGGTTTAAAAGGTTTACTTTTTTTAGTATTTATGTGACAGAACAATAAAGCGCGGGTTTTTCACCTCCTTTGTAAAATCTTTTTTCCCCTCTTTTCTACAAAAGGACGTCAAAACCGTCACGTCTGAAAGGAAAGTCGGACTCTGAAAGAGGAAGGGAGCGTATACGTACAGTACGTAGTATATCTCTTTTTAAGCCTATTCTGATTGGGTAGCCGCGGATGTAGTGTAGCAGTACTACACTGTATACCAGACCACCTGGTACCTCACCCTTAACAGTAGTATACTGGAGACATTGAAAGAGGCCATTTCTACAACGCTCATAACAAAGAGACGCTTGCAAGACCTGTAGAAAAAAGTTGGGAACAAAGGCGAGGAATGAGAAAATTCTAACTCCTTTGAAGATTCTTTTTTTTTTTATGTAAATGTGAGTTTGCTGTGACAAGTGTCACCACGACCTCCTTCTCCTCCTCCTCCTCCCTTCCAGGTACTGCTTTTTACCTGTCGATGGCGATTCCTGTGATGGTAAGTGTGGATACGAGCGCGATGCAGACGGGTACCATTCCCGAGAGCTGGCAGGCGGCCTGCGACTGCGGGCCGGGCCACCGCTTGTACACGATCTCCGCCAGCGTCATCGGGGACACCACCGTGCACAGCAGCAGGTCGCTGACGGCCAGGTTCACGATCAGGATGTTGTTCACCTATGTGGTTCGGGAGAGACAGAGAGCGGACGAGAACAGTAGTAGATACATAGGATCGGATTTCGATGGTCTTTGTCCCTTGGGACGGATGTTACCATGACCCAGTCCTTGTACTAAAATGCTAATGAGATGGAGATGGAGATGAGGGAGGGACGGAAGGCCTTTCCCTTTCAGTACTAGAACTAAGGTAGTATGTACTAATTTTTTTTCGTCACCAAATTGATTATTCTTTCTTTTTCTTTTTGATCATACTGATGCAATTATCTGCCCGGCTCTTTCAGAATTCTCGAAAGACAAATCATGGAGAGAGTAGGAAGAAAACTTCTTTGGAACTTCTTAGGACGGGAGACTGACAAAAATCCCTTCCGGAAATGCTCTATATCTTTCGAGTCCGTTGTGGCCCCGTCTGGCCCCGTCTGGCCCCGAAACAAGGTGGAGTCCTGAAATTTTTTGGCCGGGCTTGGGCCCTGAAGGCATCGAAAATCCTTCGACTCCGTCCCCTCCCGCCTTCCAGCAAGGCGATCGAAGTTTCCACCCCTGCGAGAGAAAGTCTCATCTTAAAAATTTGTTTCTGAAAGAGAGTCTGTCGAAGGGGGAGAGAAGGGGAAAGAAGAGGACCCACTTGAGTTCGGAATAGACGGAGAAAGTGGAAACTAATTGGGGCTTCCGACAAGTCCGACCGAGCCGAATGCTACCTCAACCAAGGAAAAAAAAATCACTCAACATGTTTTGCACGATATTTTGCTTCTTATTAACTTGACTGACGATAAAGTGTGACAAGCCCACGAAAAAGGGTTTTTGTACCAAACTGACAGATTCTTCTTTTGCCAAGGCAGAAAAACAGAACTGCGTCCATAGACGGTGGCCTTCGCCGGAACCACTTTGCATTTCCTGAGGGGAGCAGCTGTCATCAAATGGCAAGCGAGGAATTCGCAAAAGGGAGCAAAAAGGAAGACCATCACAATATTGTCGATTGAAAAATGGAAGCAAAAGCTTGTGGTGCTTTCTCGGACGGACCGTTTTATTCTTTGATCAGTTATATTCCTTGGAGAAAGTAGGGAAAAACGTGGGGTCTTTTTTATTCTCAAAAGAATCTGGGTGGTTGAATGTCGTCTAAGGATTGAGAGGAGAGGGGACATCAAAGTTGACTTCTGAATGGAATCCACACTCAAATGGGAAAAACCTGAAATTTTCTTTTCTGATGTCGCCAGACCCTCATAACGTGTACTAGCATTGGCCTCAATTAGCAATGGCTTGGATTTAGACCAGACCAGTAACCATTGCGGCGTATACTTTTATCGTTTAATAAAAATTAAACAAATCTACATTTTTTATTGCAAGTTTACAAAAAAATTGTAGTAGAGACATCACACAGTCACCTAAACGTCCGACAGAAATCAAACAATATACAGTACATGTAACATCCACATTATCATCTAAAACCTCAACAACCTCGATTGCAGCTAAAAAAACCTGAGATTACTCAAAAGTGTTTGGGTTGGTGGTACATCAAACGTGTTTCGTCTGCAAAACGCCTCGAACACGCCAGCCAATTAGGCTTGTGGCCCTCCTTCTCTCTCACCCCCCTCACTCTGTAACTATGTTAGATTTCCAGTCCCTTCAGTGGGATGAAAAGATCTCTCTTAAAATTACGCCCATGCAGCAGAATCCTTTCCTCGCACCTACGTACTACTAGAGGTCGTACCACACACAAGGACTCTTCAAAGGAAGGAAGGTTTGCTCACACGGCTGATGGGCAAGAAGAGCAGATGCCGGCCCTGATGCTTACTGACCTTCAAAACTCGAAGCCTTAAAGGGACGTATACCGTATGTTTTGCAGCTGTTGATCAATGTGTTTTTTTCCAGACTGCAGAGGAGCCACACACACCATATGATATATAGGTAGTATCTTCAACCACTAGTGCAGCGTGTAGCTAGGAGATTCCAATAAATATCTGAGCAACAGTGTTGTACGTACGTACCCTACAGTATACTCGTACTATGTCCTATGTTCTTTCTCTCTCTCTCTCCGTCCCTGCGGAAATTGATTCGTGATTTGACTCTTTGCTCTCTTCCTCTCGACCTCTTTGGTTTCTCAGTTCCCTTTCCTGCCTGGATTGGATGCCTCTCCCTCCTCTTGCTTCGATATCTGTCTGTTCAATCGTGTCTGGAGTGGGAGAGAAAGGAAAACAGCGGAGTGTACTGTTGTGAGGCTTCGCTTAGTTTTTGTCGGGGGAAAGGGAGATACTGTAGAGTCCAACTGTTAAAGGGTGCCTGGCTTTCTTTGCCCCGGGGAGATCACAAATACGAGATATACACATACGTATACTGGAGAGCGAGAGAGGCACAAAGGGGAAGAGTTTTAATTAAAATAGTAGTGAGTGGGGATGGTAGGGAAAAAAGGGGGAAAGGGGAGAGAAGGGAAAGGCTTCAAGAGCAACTTTTGCCCATTGCTTCCGAAGTCCCGAAACTTCAGTCTCAAACTTTTTTTTTCTTCTCTCTCTTCCTCCGCTGAAGATTATTTATTGGGCGCCGTGTACTGTACCCTTACACACGTCAGCACTGCCTTCCTCTTCCCCCCACCCCTTACTTTCTTTCCCAGATCCGTGATCCTCAGATGAGACAAGCTGCGGAAGACGGAGCCATAAAAAACCGTCCCTAGTCCTGTCGTGTTCAAACAGTGTGCGTCTGGCTCCGCCTACTCTGTCTCTTCAAAATGCAGTACTGTTCTATTTTTCCTTTTCAATAAAAGTAACTGTCGCACGTTTAGAGAAAAGGAAAAGAGCACACACCTCCCACCTTTCTTTGCCCACTACACAAATATTATTTGCCCTCTTTTTGCTCTCCCTTCTCTCTTTCTCATTTCATGAGGGTTTTCCGGCCCATTCCCCCATCTGGGTCTTAAGGCAGAGTTGTGGCCCTAAGAGATACTGGAAAGGAAGGGGATCTGCTAACGAGGCCGGTGGTTGAGTCTCAAGTCTGGAGTTTTTCCCTACCCCGCGGGATTTTCCGAACCCGAGTACCCGGATACGCGACCATTTCTGATACTTTTTCCCGCTTGATTTCCCATATAACAAGCAAGCATAACCCCGGAAAATCCCGGGTGTTTCACAAGGTTGTGATAAATGTACTCAAATACCATAGTGTCAAGGTAATAGAGAATCCGGAAATCCCTAGCCCTAGCTGGAAACTGTAATACGCCTTCCCATTGCTTTATTAACAAAAAATGGGTTAGAAGAAGAGAAAAAGGAAGCATTTCAGTTATAAGTTCATAATCTGTCTGTGGTCCTTCATTCCTTCTGTGCTGCCAACTGCTGCTATACTATACCTAGGAAGAAGGTCACCCCCTAATTAACGACTTTGTCACTCACGCAGCTTGCAGGATGGACACATAGGGATGGGACCAGAATGAATAAGAGTAGTAGTACTACCAGCAGCAGGAGGAGGAGAGAGGAGGGCTATTTTTAGTCACACACCCACCCACACACACACACACACACAAAGAAAGACATGTGAGGGTCATGTTACAAACTGCATTTCACCCAAGGAAAAGAGCTTCGACTCTTCTTCCTGTTCTTTCCCTTTGTTGAAAAAAAATAGTCGTTATTTGGGAAATCGCGTGCGTTCGCTAATTCCGCCGTGTTGGGCGTCGGTTGGGGTGGGGGAGGGGGGTCGGTGCATGCTGGGTAGCAGGCGTCACTCATGATGAATGGGCACTCCGCACTCATTAGGCGCATCATCGAATGGGAGAGCAGACGGAGAGAGGGATGGAGAAAGGAGGAAGGAATCCCATCATTCTCCTGTCCCCATCATTTCCCCGCATTGTTGTACATTCATCCCCCTCCCCCCAAACGTCTTGCACGAGTACTAGTTACGTACGAAAGAGACACTGCACACAGCAACCATTTCTCTCCTTCCCTGGATTTGCTCACACGTACGACGAAGATCACGGAAAATTTAAAGGCCGGAAAAAAGTAGGGGTTATGCGGTTACTTCTCGCATAAATTACCGCCCATGCCCATTTTTTGCTTGCACGTGTGCGTCACGTGCATACTGCGCCTCACCTTCCTCATCTTAGGCGCCTTGAGCACGGCCGTAATGACGAGGACGTTGCCGACAACGCTGCCGAGGATGACAAGGGAGTACAGGACGGCGAAGGTGATCAGGGCGGCGTCGGACACGGCCTTGCTCTCAAGGATATCCTGTGAAAAGAAAAAAGGTGCAGAGAGAAGGTTTTCAGTTTTTGCAAAGGATAAACCCGACCGCATTTTTCCAGATTTAGCATTTAAAAAGAAGAAAATTCAGTCCATTTCTTTATCTTTACGCGATGACTCTGAGGGCTCCCTTGAGGTTTCAAAGGGCAAAGGAGAGGATGAACTACTCTCTCCTAGCTACAAGAAGAAACAGGTTTTCTCCCCTATCTCTTCTGTTACGTAGAATGCATAGTATTTGGCCCAAGGCCAGAATGTCTCCCTGAACCGCCGGTCGAAATAAGGAGAGGATGAAGTGTCGCTGTCAGCCGAAAAGTTGTTTCCAGTTTCTCTGCACAGGAAAGCACGACATATGTGTGGATGGAAGGAAGAAAGGAAGGAAGACAAAGACAGTCACACCTGTGCGCGAGAGAGAAGAGTTGAGTTGAGGTGATATATGAAGCCTTTGGGGGATTTTGAAGCAAGAACTTTCCTTTCCTTCCTTGCACTGGGGAAAGAAAAAACTTTTGAGTCCTTGAGGGATCGAGGCAGGAGACGGAGGAGAGGAGCTCAGGTCTGTTGTGACCTGATCATGTCGCCCAACTCATTTGTCAGACGGGCGGGGTGGGGTGAGAAAGAAAAGTTTAAGAAAAAAAATTGAAACTCGTTACTTTAACTGTCCGCTATAGCTAAAGCCAGTGAGGAGGAGGAAAAGGGCGGAGAAAAATCTACTTGGCAACAGGAAGAGGGTGTTGGAAGAGAGAAAGTACTAGTACGGAACTGACGTGTCGAGGAATTTTGCAAAGACATTCTAAATTTCTGCGGCAAAAATTCTTCTCACCTGAATCTCTGGAGGAAGCATATGTTTGGGGATGTTGATGAGGGGAGGCAGCGGAGGCGGAGGGGGAGGCGGTGGTGCCGCCGACACAGAGCCGTTCTCCGAAAACGCGGAGACCGACGCCGACTCCGACTGCGACGGCGACAACGGCGGTGACGGCGACGGCAAAGCCGTGGGAGAGACCGAGGAAGACATCTTGGCCTCTGTCGTGCTCACTTCGGACCTTTCAATACACGTTTTTTGCCCTTATTCACTTCCTCACTGTACTGTAGTGCGAGCGTGTACAATGTCTTCCTTCCTTTCCTGTTGTGGTCACTAGAACGTCTTTTATCTCCTCTGTTCTCTGAGCGACCTCACTTGATGGTTCAAGGGAGGGAAGGACGCTTTGGCTGCTCCTTCTCCTCCTGATCTGGGATGCAGATCAGATTCCTCCTTCTCTTCCTCTCGCATCCGTACATACAGCTTGCCACATCATCTCCTTTCTCTCTCTTGTTCCTGTCCATTTAGTCTCTAATGTCGTCGTTTCCACTTTCTGACCCGAGGGCCATGGCGGGACCGACGCGACCCCCCGTAGGTTAGACAGTAGGCCCACCACAAGGGCCGAATTTGGCCTGGCGTTTACTGAACTTTTCCCGGTTTCCGATGCCAAAAAAAGTTACTCCTCCTCCTCCTTCTTTGGAACTGGTCTCTTTTGCTCTTGCACTGATGCGCCCGGCCTCTGGATGCTTCCTCCGTAATTGGGTTACCTGAGTAAAAACAGGAGAGACGCACAAGGTTATCCTGAAGTTCTTTTTCCTTCCTTTGACGTTACTGCACATGCACTAGTACATATACAGTATGTACCTACAATAACAGATTTTTTTGGCTTTTGAAAGATTTATGAAGTGGCCGGCACATTTATGTTCTACTAGTTACAAAGTAGGAAGCAGGAAGAAATGTTATTAATTATCTAGATGGTGACTTTCTAACCAATACCTCACCCGGAAGTGGATATCGAAAAGAAAATAACTTATTCTTCTCTTTATTATTATTATTAATTACAGTATGTACCTATTATCAGCGAAACTTACTTATATTGAAAGTGAAGGATCCTTTCAACGTCCAAAAGAAACCATCCTTCATTTCTCATTATTTCTCGGCTATATAAAGAAAGGGGTTTGGGGAGGAAATCCTTCAGCAGGAGTTGCCTTCTCTTCCCCCGTCCTCCCTTGGGAAGAAAGTTGACGAGAGATAACAAGGTCGGGAGGCTGCAAGATGGATTATTTAATGGGAGGGAGATTGGACGTGACAGCAGTCGGCGAGAAAAAGTACTGGTGTCACAAGATGGAGAGGAAATAATTTACTATACCGGTATGTGTGTTCACAGTGGATGTAAAAAGGGGGGTCGCACTTTAATAATTTCCAAACTTAGGATGGCCGTGGCAGGAGACAACGGTGCCAAGGAAAGAAAGGAAAGGAAGGCCGGAATTACACGACCAATTATCTCCCACGGAGATGTAACAGGCTGTTGGGGCTAAGGTGACCTCTCATTTCCCGTAATTAGCTCCGATGTTGTCCCTATACCTCCCTTTTTCCCTCCCTCACCTTAATGACTCGACACGTTAAATTTGTTGCTAAGTTGTTTCTTCACCCTCAAAAACTTTTCTCCTTTCCTCCGATCCTCGTTTTGTTGACCAAGCACGGAATGAAGTTTAATTGAACTTTTTTTCTGTCCCTTCTGTTTTTCTTCCGTTCTCCATTTTCCCCTCTGTCCTTCTGACAAAAGTACAATAATAATAATATCTCTTTCTCCTCCCCTTCCTCCATTTCTTCTTCTTTTCAACTTCCCAACGACAGCCCTTTTCTCTCTCCCTTTTAAAGGCTTTAGTGATCCCTCCTCAATCTTTTTGATATCTCTTTCCCTCCTTCTCTCCTCTCTTGTTTCGGAAGATTGTACCACTACTACTGCCTCGGCAGAGAAAGTTTTCCATTTTTGATGCCACTGCTGTCTTGATGAGGGCGGCGGCGACGGCTGTACGCGCTGTCTCTCTCTCTCTCGCGGAAACCGTCGCCGCAGCCATAGTCGAAGCCGCCGCAGCCGCAGCCGCAGCCCGCAGCCGCAGCCG
>JAAUYM010018667.1_pt1 | contig 12881 bp, 18 predicted proteins | sample 7278001 | NCBI WGS metagenome assembly JAAUYM01 (sample SAMN14350224, study PRJNA611818) | marine sediment metagenome | isolation source: surface marine sediment (1.8m) | place: French Polynesia: Moorea | collected 2018-08
CATTTAACCTTGGACGCCAAAAGCAGTATTGCCACATGGCATCGTTTGATGCCAAACTGGTGCTACACTGTAACTCAGGCAAGACGTCTTACCTGACGATAAAAATGCTTAGCGGAATGAGATTTGGCATTCTTTCTTGGAAAATTTATCTGCTGGTGGCATCTTTTCAAGACTCGGACCGGCATCCGTCCAACCGTCAGGAAATCTGGCAACACTGGCCGCAAGCTTCAATAGGGGAGCGAGAACGCTGTGAATATCCTCGACCCAACATCATTAAAATTTAAGCAAAACTTTTGATTCGTTGAAAAATATCAGAGCAAGAAGGGAAACAAGTTACCAAAAAAAAAAATATTGACCTGACCTTGAGTAAGAATGTTATATACTATTGTTAAAGCTATCTATGAAGACCCTGAGGCTATGCAACCATGAAATGCCATGCTTGACATTTTGTAACATTAGTTGGTTGGTTAGTCTAACAAATCTCTCTTCATGTAGTCAAGATTGAAATTTTGTGTGCGTTTCCCCCTTCCCTCCCGTCACAGGTGCCCTAAAATTTGCCTAATGTAGACGTCCAGACATTATCTCTTCAAATTTCTGCTGACAATGCATGTACCGGTAGTACGTACAATGTGGAGTACAATCCCACGTCAGCTACGTAGATCACCAGGTACGGTCGTATAGGAGATAATGTGGTGCTTGAAGTAGTATACTAGTATATAATTGATCCACCCCTTATCTTGACTCTGCACATTCCACCGACAGAAAGTTGAAGGACCACTTGCCCAATGAGATTTTGCATCATTGCTTAAAAAAAAAAAAAAGATCCACGTATTTTCTTGCCAACCATACACTCACTCCTGTCTGTTGAGCAAGGAAACAGAATGGCCCTCGCCACCACCATCGTCCTGGGCGCGGTGGTGTTCCTCCTGACGTGGCTGGTGCAGCACCTGACCCGGAACCACGGGTGCCTGGAGAAGCTGGGCATCCCGGTGATGAAGCCCCGTGGGATCCTCGGCTCCGGGCCCTTCGACTTCAGCAAGCAGTTGCTGCACGAGACCTGGCTGGAGAAATTCCGCGAGTACGGGGTCGACACCTGGGGGCGCTACACTGGGGTCATCCCGACCATTGTCACCAGGGACCCGGAGATCATGGAGAACATCCTGGCAAAGGACTTTGACAACTTTGGGGAGTCCATGACGGATCATGGGGTACAACAACTGGCACTCAACAAGATCTAGAAAAAAAAAACCCTGCACGTGTACAATCTGCTCCATTCTTGTGCTTGCAGCTTGCTGACATCTACAAGACCATCAACCTTGCCAGTGGGGACGAGTGGTACGCACTCCGCAGGAACCTGAGCCCTACCTTCACCTCGGGAAAGCTGAAGGGCTGGACTGAGTCCATGTCCAAGATCGCCGACGACACCATGGACCACCTGGCCAAGATTCTGCCAAAGTCCAATGACGGGGAGATTGAAATCAGGAGGCTCTTTCAAGGTAATGCTGCAAATTTGTCTCAGTGTACAGTACTTAACGCTACAGGCATGGTAACAGCAAACTTTGATGTCAAATAGAAGAGAAAAAAATTACACTCTAAAGGAGGCACAAAACTGGATTAACTGTTAGCTTGCTTTGCTTGCTGTTCTCCCTCCCAAAAAAAGGCAATGCAATGAACACCATCCTGTGGTGCGCCCTTGGCCTCGAGGCGGACGCGCACTACAACTGGGACAACGACAACTTCATCAAGTACGGGTCGGTCCTCTTTGATGGCATCAGGAGCCACAACTGGATGGAGGACATCGGGGTCATGCTCTGGAGCCACTTTCCCGTCATCCACCCGTTCGTCCAGACGTTCCCGCCGACCTTCCTGAAGATGTTCAAGATGATGAAGGACTTGATGAACATGAGGTGAGGAAAGCCATACAATAGGTAATCTGTTGAAAGTCATTTCCAGGACTACATAGGATGGAACTATGTATTTGTACACATGTTTTCCCCCTTTGTTTCTGGCAGAACTGAGCAGGACATCAAGACGACCTTCTTCTTCGACCGCCTGATAGAGATGAGGAAGAAGCGCGCGGAGAACGACCCAACACTGAAGGTGCTCTCGGACGATACCGTGATTGCCCAGTCCATTGTCTTCTTCGTGGCTGGCTACGACACCACCACCAACACCTTCTGCACGACGTCCTACAACCTCGCCAAGCACCCAGAGATCCAGGTAGGGTGCCACATCAACCTGGCAATGTCTCGACATTGTACTGAAGTACACATACCTACTAGGTGCTATTAGTTGAGCACTGACATGTGTTCTTCCTTGACAGGAAAAACTTTACAAGGAGATCAAAGAGGTGATGGAGGAGCACGGCGGGGAGCTCACCTACGATGCGCTGATGGACATGGACTACCTGAATGCAGTGATCCACGAGGACCTCAGGATCAACGGTCCTGTGCATCAGAGGTTCAGGGTTTGCACGAAGGACACGGAGGTATGTCTCTGCTCAGAAGTCTGGTGCTCAGTTCGACAGCCTGTGGACGTCCTGCGTGTTTCAGGTCAAGCCGGGCTTCGTGGTGAAGGCCGGCTGGAGGGTGGAGATGCCCATCTACGCCTGCCACTACAATGAGGAGGTCTTCCCAGAGCCGGACAAGTTCAAGCCGGAGAGGTTCTCCAGGGAGAACATGAACAAGCTCAACCCCTTCCTCTTCAGGGCATTCGGAGGTGAGGACTCTGAAATGCATGTTAATTCAAATGGTCAAGAAACAATTAGACGTTTGTGGGTTTCTTAATTGTTGTTAAATTTCAGGGGGTCGTCGTCTGTGCATCGGCAAGCGCTTCGCCCTGCTGGAGGTGAAGGTCCTCCTGGCCAGGATGATCCTGAAGTACCGGTTCTGCCCCACCGAGAGGACCAAGCTGGAGTACAACCCCGGGGACATCTTCCTCTGCTCCTTCGACAAGATGCACATCAAGTTGGAGGACAGGACCGGCTGACGACGAGAAGAGAGCTCGTGACAAAGGATTTTTGGCAAAGATTTGTATTTTTGCTTTGTAATCTAAAGATTCCTTCTTATCACTGACTTTGCAAAAGAAAGAAAGAACATTTCTAGTACACCATTTCTAGAACGCAATCTTGGCGGGTAAAAAGGGTGAAGGGGACCTTGTCTCCTTATCAGCAGGAGGGCAATGAGCCTTTTAGTGTGTGTAGGTACAGTATAGGAGAGGGAGACAACAAATGAGGTCCATTACAGAGGGAGCCAATGACATATATACTATGTACAGCCCCCCCTCTCTCTCCCTGAATTGTTCAAAATTGTCCAGTAGTACAGTGAAACTCCCATATATCAGTACTATAAAAAAAACTGTTATACTAAAGTTTATTATTACCAAATTTACACATTCTGTGATAACCTGTGCTACTCCGAACTGGGCTTTGAACGAAGGGCTGAGCTCCTCCTGCTGAGATCACTGAGCTTGCCCCCCCCCTACCCGACGGGACTTTCGGTCGTTATATCCAGGACAGTAAAAACGTGACGTTAACACGTGGTAGTCTAAGGGCATGTTACAAAACATGTTGTCAAGCGAAATTTGTTTGTTGCTTGTAAAAGATCCGGCGTGTACTGCACGCCATGCAAAAATCAATTCCAGAGAACATTCACGCGTTCACTTGAAGCGGAAACCCGACCAGACATGCAAGATCAACGATGATGGGTATGGCAGTCCAAGTAGACATGTGAGCTTAGATTGATTATAGTACAGTAGTTTAACTAGCTCCAAACGGTAACGAACTCAGCGTGACCAATGTCTGGTAGGGAACACCGACCCCAGAGACAGTGAGCCCGCATAGCTAACTACCCTCTAGTGTCGCCACCGACCGAGAGTGTGCCCCTAGCGATACCAACATTGGTTGGGTACTAATTTGGTTCTGTTGCAGCCAACGTACATACCACCACCACTTGAAGAAAGAGATTCCCCCCATGTACCAGCAGGTGTGGGAGACCAAGGTCCTCGGCTGGAAGTTCCTGGTCCTGTCACTGGGGATTCGAGGTTAGTTAATGCAACAACGACACCAGCAGCAGCAGCAACAACAACAACAATAACAACAGCTGCAGCAGCAGCATTTGGCATGCCACCGGTTGGTGGTATTGGTGGTTGGGTCGGTGCTCCAAAGAAACTTTACACACTCGGCTATGCTGAAGATCGACTAAATGTCTCATAAAAAAAAAAAGAGTCTTTCAACCCAAACGAATATATCAGATCAACAAAAGTGCGTTTGCTCACCCAACCAATATTGGTACCACTAGAGCCACACCAACGGCTACGCCACTAGTGGTAACTAGTGATGGGGGTCAAAATTTGCGTCGCACGAGGTTGCTCCAAGGGTTCTCTTTTTCAGTACTTGAACACCTGCTCAGGCGTTGGGACAGCCCATCACTACATGCACGCTAGCGATACTGGTTGGGTTGGGCAGATGCGGTGAGAGGCCTGCACATCAGGTGTCACACATGGAGAAAAATGCGTCATATTTCTTTATTTTTTTTTTTTAATACATACCTGCGAGGAAGCCGTCAGGTCGTCTCGTACATGTAGACACGCAAAGAGGTGTTGCAATTGTTGCTGTTGCGTTCTTGTCATTTCAAGCCCCCCTGTCCTCCTCAATCCGCAGGTCTTCTTCTAACTCTTGCTCCCCCCCTCCCCCCTCTCCCTCCTAATTATGGAAGGACCTCCGTGATGGCCGCCGTCTCCAGCCTGAGGATCGTCCCGACGTCTCCGACCTCCTCCCAGCCGCCGCAGATCGAGTCGCTCTGCAACTTGCACGCCTCCAACTTCCCGGACAACCTCTCGTTGCCCTTTTTCTGGAGATGTCGGAGAGAGAGAGAGAGAGAGAGAACACATGTAATAGTGCGAGGGAAGAAAAAAAAAATATCTAAGTTCAAGAGTTGGTGTGTGCTATGTTGCCACATCAGGCCGCCCAACCAACATCGGTACCGCCAAAGCCGCGCCACTATACAGTAATGGGGTAAAAAAATTTGGGTTGCTCCACCCGGCCAGCCCCATCGCTAGAAATGCCACTTAGCACGCCCCCCAACCTGGCAATAATAGCACGTGCGCCCATGTATTAGCTTGGCTTTTTCAATCGCAACGCTAAATTGGTGATAGCAATATTTGGTTGGGAGCTCGCCTCCCCCCTCCCCTCCCCACCTGATTGCCAACTATCACCAGTGCGGGCTGACCTCCGAGGGTAGCCGCGGACAGCATGGGAGCCCTGGAGACATGAGATTCGGATGAGAGTCAGGAAGGAAAACCTCAAGGTCAGAAGTTTATCTAACTATATACATAGAGCTGCTCTGTCCAGCAGCTCTATGCACCATCTGAGCAAATAAGGACCATGCCTCACCACTTTCTCGTGAGGACGTGAGCGGACTCCCTTTCCCCCAGGGTCTCCCAGTCAAAGAAGAGCACCTTCGTGGCTTGGATCACGACCTGATTTGAAGCGGCAATGGTCTCTCCGCCCCCCACTGCCAGGTGCATCCTGCCCTCCCAGGTGAAGAAGGTGCAGTCGTGGTTGATCCGCGTCTGTGTGCAGGGAAAGCTGGCAATCACGTAGGTACCTCGTTTGCGAAAAAGGGGGGCAAGCTTACACCTGGACGTACGGGTAAGGGTACACCTGAACGCAACTAGTCACAACCTGGTCACAACCTGGTCGTGACTTGGTCGTGACCTGGTTACATCTGGTCACAACTAACCACAACCCAGTCACACCTGTCCCATGAAGACGTTACGCACTGACCAGGCTTGCCATCTCCCCCTTACAATCAGCGGGTGGACCCGGTCGGTGACGTTCCTCCCCGTCCGCGCGTCCCACAGGAGCACTCCCCGGTGCCACTCGTCCTCGTCCTTCTTGCCTCCGACGATGACCACCACGCTCCGGTTGTCTGGGTGTCGGACGGCGCACATCAGGGCCAGGCCGACCGGGAGGTGGTGGCAGTGCGGGCTGCAGCTTCCGCCGTGGCCTCCTCCACCGCCGCCGCCGCCGCCGCCGCTGTGGTGGCATACGGTCACGGCAGAGGAGATGACGACTGAGAAGAGAGAATGGAATTATCTACTATATCTCGTTGTTTTTTTGTTTTTTTTTTAAACTTTGGCACAGTTAAATTTTAGGTGCTGACAATATCGACGTTACTACGCGCCCACACCTCCTTCTTCCCCCGTTTGCTCCTTCCCCCCGACGACCAGAAAGCCGTCCTCGTACCCGACCAGCGCGAAGGTGCTGAAGATCACCGGCCGACCGATGGCCACTCTTCCCCAGGAGGAGGAGGAGGAGTCCAGGCCTGATTCACCCTGAAGACCGCTGATGCTGTTCCACAGGCAGAAGGGACTCCCGTCGTCGCACTGCTTGCAGGCCCCGCAGGCCACCAGGACTGGTGAGCTGCCGTCGGGTCGAGCCTGAAGAGAGAGAGAGTGAGACAGAGAACCCGACTAGACAGACGCGGTCGTCACCGCATATTTCGTTACCACTTTTGACGTGTCTCATACGTGTGAAACAACAAAAAAAAAGGGGTGAAGAAGTACTAATTAGTGCTTGAAATATGTCTGACGCATGTAGCGACGTAAATCTGGTCGGGGTGTGCATGGCATGGGAAGCCCCCCCCATCACCTGGAGATGAATGGCCCTCCTCGGTGGAACGTCTCGGTCGAAACTGTTTTCAGGCAGGGAGCCCAGGACTTGGAACGAGGTCAGGTTGACCAGGCGGGTCTGGTTTCCAGCGAGCACCGCCAGGACGCCACCCAATCCTGTGTGTGTGGGTGTGTGGGTGGGTCGGTGGGTGTCAGCCACCACCACCTGTGCACCATGATATGACGAAAGTATGATGACTTTTACCTCTGTTCAAGACTCCCTCAGTTGGACTCGTGTCGCCGGTGACGGTGCTCAGGTTGTTGCATTGGTCCTCTGCACAGGTTTCACATGCTAACTGGCATGCGTCTGCTCTGCACGCACCACCTCGTCGGACGAAAATGGCTTCAACACCGTCCTCCTCGCCGTCCCCCTTCAGAGTTGCCACCGGGTTCGACACAGTCGAGCATCCCCATCCCTCGCCCCCGGCCAGGAACCCAAAGCAGCTCTCTCCCAGGCTCAGGCAGCGGTAGGCGCAGAAGAAGTCGGAGCTTGGAAAAGGACGGACAAGTTTGCTAAACACCAACTAGCATTCCCGACGGGACTTTTAAGCTTACAAGCGTAACAAATTTACGAACAAAAAACTTGTGATATTCTATGTACAGTAGTCTACAGTCTTGTGGTTTTCTAATGACATGTTCCGTTACATGTTTAAAGCTGAATTTGTTACGTTCGCAAGTTTAAAAGTCTCGTCGGGTTACCAACAGCAACATGACTCTTGCTACGACGCACTGCATCTCGACAGCGTCGACCGTCGTCTGCTCCTGCTCCTGCTCCTCCTCCTCCGCCAGGTCCACCTGCCTGACGAACCTCCTGGTCCACCAGGTGTGCCGCTGACGTGACCCCCCCACAACTAACCCAACCAGCAGGGATGTCGTCACAATCTCTTGTCTCACTTTCATCCTTTTTTTTTTTTTTCGAAACAGAGTGGAGCTCTACTACCCATTGGGTCCAACCACGTTGGCAGTCCCCGTACCTGTTTAAGACTGCAGTTTTGTCCCAGTGGTCCTGTCAATCAACTCTCTTCTTTGCACAGTCATTATTGTGCAAGGAGGTATTTTGTGCAGTCCATATTGAATTTGGTTGCATTTTATCCTAATCCAAAGCAAACATGTTTCCTGGCACTCTAATTAAACCTTGCAAGATTAGTTACAATCCGTGCAACAGTGGTACATGTGAAATGCTAATGAAAAACAAACACTGTTTAGGAAGTAAATAGGTAGGTGTGGCACAAAGAAGAGCCTTTATACAGGCAAAGAAAGGACTTAATGTCGAATGAAGCTAAGTAGCACAGAATAAAATCTCTAATTCCATAAGTAAGTACAATAATGGTGTAATGGTGTAAGTACAATAATGGTGTAATGGTGTAAGTACAATAATGGTTATAGGTACAGGTAACTACATAGTACATACCTACTACTAATGATATAGCTATAGCTAAATTAGCTAATATAGCTAAAACTAGCTATAGCACTAGGTACTATGTATACTCAAATAGTGGAGCAACAATGACCTAAACTAGAGGTATAGTGTGGTAGAACTTTTTGTCTTCCAAACTTGATAAACCACAAAAAATAGGACATTTAGAGACATGCCTTTATTTCTTTTTCTTTCTTTTTCATTATTTTCTTGATTTCAGTAGTTGATGCAGTGCGGCTCCTCCAGGATTCCCTCCTCGTTGCAGAGGCAGAGGCACTGGCCGGCACAGTTCTTCCCGCCGCAGGAGCAGTGCTGACCGGGGTTGTGGCTGTCGCACCGGTCGCCCTCCTTCACTAAACAAGGTCAACAGGACAAAGTCAAACTATGATTGTTGTTGATTTTTTTTTCTCTGTAAAACTCAATTGATGTAAACAGCTGCCCAAGTTCAAATGCTGTTGAACTTTCCTGTTGTAGTGAGAAAGTGTTGAAACTTGTTAACATGTTAACGGCTTTTCTTCCTATACCTTGAAGAGTTAACTTACATGATTCTGCCATCAGCACAAGGCAGGCCATCAGGAGAAGGGAGAGGACGACACGGGTAGACTTGGGCATTTTTGTCTTCTGCTGGAGATATATTTGTATGCCTATGTTAAATATATTAAACTAGTGCAAGCGACTATCAGTCAAAATGCAACATAACAGCACCAGCAGCAGCAGCACCAGCACCAGCAGCACCACCAGCAACAACAAATAAACTTCCAGTGCTAGAACCACCAACCTGAACGGATCTGTGTAGGTTTGACTCCTTGCCCTTGTTTGTGGCTTCTGGCATCAAAACTTCCTGCCCGGGAAACTTCTTATAAAAAAAAAAGAGATCCACAAGCACTTAGAGAGATGAAACGTACTTGAAAAGCTACCCCGACCGTGAAAGCTGGTACGTGCTATCTTCACTTCAGCACACTCAATTTGCTGTCCTTGAAAAAGGTCCTCCCAAGTGTCTTTGAGACTGATATGTGTGTGTGTGTGTGTGTGTGCGGGGGGACACAGCTAGCTACTACTACTGGAATGGTGCGACCTTTGACCGCAGAAACTCAAATTCAGCACTTTTTTTTTCCTCCTCTCACTTCTCTCCCTATCTGGCAACTGACATGCCTTTGAAAAAGCCACAAAAAAAAGAACGTCCATTCCCTCGGTTTGCTTTGGGCAAAGAAGACTGACTGGAACTGAAGTAATAAGGCAGAATTAAGTCACATCCAGTCACAGACATTGGGCTATTGTACCTAGTACTACAGTACTACAAGTGAGCATGACTATAGAATCAAGAACTTTCTTTAAGAGCACTGCTCCTCACCCCTCTGTGTCTCTCACACACACAGACATGATGAGCAGAGGCGCGCGCGTTCAAATTGCTGCACGTATCTCCCCAGACACATTTCTCTCCACTCTCAATAACGGAACACAAGTTAAGTTAATTACGAGTACAGTGGAAGTTTGGCCTGCAAAAGTAGTAAACTGGGTTGGTTGTAAAGAAAAAGTTTGTTATGTTGGTGTAAACAGCACACTGGTATATTACGTCAGGTTTTGCATTTCCTGCAGGTGACGTACACAGTACTAAGCAAACAATTTGCTGTTTCGAGGTTTCACTGTACTTGTATTCATTTCTGGATTCAGTGTGATTCCCTGGCCAGCATGAAGAGTTGTCTGATCATCTTGACCTTCTTGGTCCTCCTGTTGTTCAGCTTCTGCTGCGCCTGTGAGTATAACATCAGTATCATTCAATGTCCTTGAATTGCAGTTGATGGTCTATGGCAACTCATGTTCGACGTTGGCAACCTTGTACTAGTGCATCTACTACTACTCCCACACTGCATGTATGTAGTTAGTAGTGTGTCTGCTACTAAACACAACCATCTAATTGTGGCAAATATAACTGATTGAAGCAACTTATTCGCGTTGGCCACCTCGGGCATAGCTGAAGACCGACTGACTGTGCTCACAAACATCGTCTTGACTATAGGGAGGAGCAACAGCAGGGCGGGCGGGGTCTCAGAGCCAGGATCCACCTGCGGCCGGAACGTCCTGCTGGCCGCCTGCAGCTGCGGGGACATCTACTGCACCACCAGCTGCGGCTGCATCTGCAACGAGGAGCGCGTCCTGGAGCCGCCCATGTGCATCTGACGCCTGAAAGAGACCGGGGGGGGGGGGTGAAGGGGTCATACATGTCTTGTTAAATTATAGAATAATATTCCATATAAAAATTAAGCAATCTCTGTTTAATTGTGTTCTTTAAACACATATACACTACCCGACGGGACTTTTACACTTACAAAATTGACGAAAAAAAGGTGACATTTATGTGGTATTCTAATGACATGTTTCAGTACATGTTTAAAGCTGAAGTTGTTACCCTCGTAAGTTTGAAAGTCCCGTCGGGTAGCCAGTCTCGGAACGCAACTGTGAACTTATCACTTACTATAGCTGAGCTTAGCTGAAACATGGACCACAAAATTTCTGATTGATGCAGCTGTGACAAATTTCCGAACTAAGGGCCGATCGGTATATGTACTACGTAGGATGCAAAACTTGCTCGCAGTCCTCTCAGCACAGACAGACTGACAATGAATGTTTGCGGACTTGCCCTGGTCTTTGCGCAACTCCTGTCGGCGTCCTGGGCATCCTCGGCCTCTCCGCTTCTCCCAGAGAGACCCAAACATCCTCTTCATCCTTGCGGACGACCTGGGTAGGAAAGGCCGCCCAACCAATATCGCTAGCATGAATTAATTTAGTGATGGTTGTCCTAACGCCAGCGAATAGTGGGAAAAAAACATTACTGTACAGTATATAAACCAAATTTTTACCCCCATCACTAATTACCACTAGTGGCGTAGCCGTTGGTGTGGCTCTAGTGGTACCAATATTGGTTGGGATGGGAGGTGAAAGGAGACTGTGTCGTTCGTCTGAATCAGTCAGCAACTCTCTCACTCTCTCTCTTGCTTGCTTTGATCAGGTCACGGGGACGTCTCCTGGGTGGATTCGGCGGTGGAGTCGCCCGTCCTGCAGGACCTGATGAGCAGCGGGATCAGGCTATTCGCGCAGGAGAGCTGCACTCCCTCCAGGTACCCAACCACCATCGGTGGCATGCAAAATGGAAGCTCAGTTGGAATTCATACAGTACCCATTGCATGCACGTTTTTTGCACGTTTGGCACCAATCTGTATACTCAGTCGGTGCTTATTAACAAAATTTCTGCATCGGAGCTCAGTCAAAAGTTTATTAAGAGGGCATTGTTGGTTGGGTACACGCAGTATGCAGTAGAATATAGCAGTACCTTCTGTGGTCAGCATCTAAAATTTGGATGCTTGTTTTATCTGATCTGACAACAGTTGAGTCTTACTACCTATACTGTTGTCAGTAAAGTCTAGCACCACCTCATGTGGATACAAACCGCAACAGCACAGCCCTACTAAAAAAAAATTAATAAGAGATACCTCCTTCACCTTCCCAATCCTCAATTTCACCTTTGCCACCTGTGCACGGAACCCGCGCAGGTTGTCAGGCATCCCCGGCACCTCACTTTCTCAACCTAGATGTAATATAATTCATGCCCCATTTCAGAGCAGCGCTGATGACCGGACTCTACCCCATGCGCACTGGAACTCACGTAATTGCAACGTCTACCAGTCCACCCGACGGGACTTATAAACTTATGAGCGAATAACAAATTCAGCTTTAAACATGTAGATACTGGAACATGTCATTAGAAATACCAAGTAAATGTCACAATTTTTTTCATAACTTTGCAACGCTTGTAAGTTTAAAAAGTCCCGTCGGGCAGTCGAACCCGGCCAAGTGGGGAAAAAAAGTGAGGAAATGCAGGCAGGACTTTTTACTTCTTATTTATTCCTTATTTCCGCAATTATCGGATCTGGGGAGCATCCACAGGTTTTTTTTTTTTTCGAACACTTACGAACTTACGAACAGTTGCTATCATTATTGTCCTTTCCTATGTACACCTTCACCGCAATTTTGGCATCATATCGTGTGCTCAGTTGCCACTTGTTAACAAAATTGGCACACTCCTCCCTTTTTGGAGCTCAGTTGGAAATTTATTAAGGGTCCATTTGTTAGCTGCACGGGCGCGCAATCAGAGGAGCCTTTTTTTTTCTCTCTCTCTCTCTCTCCAGGTGGCACCTGGGGTTCTGCTCCCGCGACTACCTGCCCACGAGGAGGGGATTCGACACCTTCAACGGGTTCTGCGGCGGCGCCGTCGACTACTACACCAGGAGTGAGTGCCGGCGCAGCAACAGGAAGCAAACACTGGTTGGGTTTTTTTTTTTCTTCCATCTCTGCAATCCGTCTGATTGCCGTTTCTCCCGCCACCCTGAAGTTCACGCTGAGAAGTATCAGAAGTTGTACGACTTCTGGCACAACGAGACGGTCGACAGGGACGGCACAGTTCTTTTCTTGTAGCATCTTTTTCTCTGCTGCAGTGTGAGACATATTTACTGCGAGCAAAAGTCTCAGAAGCATGTGCATAAGAACATGATTCCGAGACAGCTTAATGCGCACTATACTACCAAATGCAGGGAAGGCGACTTCAAGTACCTGGAGTACCCGACCGGACACTCGTCCCTGCTGGACCTGTCTCTCGGACCGACCTGGGAGAACGTTGAACATAAATTTCCGGAAATAAAGGTCCCCCCCCCCCCCCGCGGGGGTGGGGGCCAGTCGTGACCAAAAAGCAGTTTTTTGAACATACAAGCGCACCCCATTTTCTATAAAAAATTTGAAA
>JAAUYM010020851.1_pt1 | contig 12880 bp, 15 predicted proteins | sample 7278001 | NCBI WGS metagenome assembly JAAUYM01 (sample SAMN14350224, study PRJNA611818) | marine sediment metagenome | isolation source: surface marine sediment (1.8m) | place: French Polynesia: Moorea | collected 2018-08
GTTGGGCAATTGTCCCCCCCCCCAAAAATAGCGAGAAAATCGCAAGTAGCGAGCAAAATATTTTGTCGCGAGAGGGGGGGTCAAAATCGCCGACTTCGCGATAAATCGCGAGATCTGGTCACTTTGTATGGTACACTCTTGTACCTTTAATATTAAAGCTTCACTTTGAAAAAAAAGGGTTGCGACATAATTTTTGAACTGTGGGGTATGTGTTGGAGCTTTATACGGCTATTTTTTTATTTTTTTTTGCAAAATCTGGATTTTTGGCTGTCTCTCGTGATACTGTTTGTTAGCTTAAAAAAAAATTGCACCTTAGCGATCGATCGTACTCTGTACTTTTTACCCAGTCGGAATATTTCTCATGCCAGAAAGTCGCGTTCTTCGCAATCCTCTGCCTGCAGTTGTTCGACCTTGTACGTACGTAGGTAGGGCGTCAACTCCACCAGCTAATATAATATTTTACTAGTATTAATAGAGTACAAAATAACCTATAAAACTTAAATAAATAGAAGCTGCTCCCGATTTTTTTGTCAAATGCTTTAATAAATCGCGGTAACTACACTGAGCAGAAAAGCGCTACAAGATGTCTAATTTGCCTTGTCCCGTCCTTCCGTCATGCGTTATCCACGATCCAATCGACGAAGTAGGAGACCTGGCTGTTGACGCCTGGGTATCCCTCGAGGGCGCACTGGTTGGCCCAGGAGACCACGCCGCACAACTCCTCACCGCAGGTCAGGGGGCCGCCGGAATCCCCCTAAAAAAATAGTGGGCATTTAAAAAAAAAAGCAAAATCTGCCAGGTGAAGCGCAACAGCTCGATCATCTATCGACATCTCACGTTGCAGTGGTCGGCGCCCTCTCCCCCGGCGCACATCTGGCTCTCAAAGATGGTGGAGCCGAAGTCCGCGTAGTCTTCCTGGCACTCTGAAAATCACCAACCACTATACAGTAGGGACGTTTCTGGGGGCATGCCTTTCAGCGTTAGAACCCCGATATACCGGTAATATGCTTTACTATGGTACGTAGTACGTATTCGTAGTTTTTGCTCCCGTACCGTCGTCTGGAACGATCGGGATGGTGACGGCCATGAGCACGTCGGAGAGGTTCCCGCCCAGCGTGGTGTCGCCCCACCCGGACACAGTCGTCACGTTGGTGCCCGGTTCGGAGAACGGCTCCGGCAGGGCGACCGGCGACACGTATCTGCGTCAGCGTGTGGGTCAAACACCAGATCGCAGTTCACGGGTGTTTTTCGACTGTCTCACTCATTGAACTCTAGCGGCTCCTCCAGCTCGACCACGGCTATGTCGTTCTCCACCGTCAGGTAGTTGAAGTTCTCGTGCACCGTGTAGCGGATCACCTGCCTCCACTGCAAAAATCAGAGGATACTCGTGACACCCTACCGCCCGTGCGTCTCATGAAGTGCAGATCGATGCAGCACCCCACCTGCTCCGTGCCCTCCTCCACCGTGAGCTGGTGGTCCCCGGCCACGACGGACATTTCGAAGGGCTCGTTGTAGATGCAGCAGTGGGCGGCGGTGATGACGGTGGTCTCGTCGTAGACGGACCCCCCGCAGTAGAACCTGGGCAGCTCCTCGCCGGTGTCGTTGACGTAGATGGCCACCTGGAAGGGCCTGCTGTGCGGCTCCACCTCCTCGCCGCCGATGATGCGGTCGGACCTGCACACGAGAACGTGGTGTCAGCGTCAGCGTCGTCGTTGCTGCTCTTCTTCTTGTTGCTTTGCCTTGACGACGAGCTGAAAGCCAGGCCGACAAAACCCAGAATGAGAAGCTGTAGTACAACAAGGCGAGAGCTCCTCATTTTCTCACACCTTTGACACTCTACCTTGTAGTCTACTACCGTACTACTCAGTACAACGTACTGTAGTACGCTCGGACAAATCGTCCACTCGATTCCCTTTATCTTGCCGGAGCAATCGAAATCTTAACGTTTAACTAGTACTTTTGTACGATACCTCCCTGAACATGTCCTCGAACGCCCTATGATTGGATCCCTGCTGGGTGACTGTGCAGATAAAAAAAAGACGGTTTTTACTGCACCGCACACACTAGTACCCAACCAATACTAGGGCCAAAATTTGGGTTGCTCTAGGTTGCTCTTAGGTTTTTTTTTTCACTACTGTATTTTAATACCTGCTTTGGCGTATAGGACAATCCATCACTAAAAGCACGCTAGGTGCTTTGGTAGGTATTAATTATGTTACCATGGAAAGTTTATGCCAATTCAATTATCTATTTTTTTTTCTGTGTTGCAGAAACAGCAATTCCGTACAGCACGTTGGTGTAGTACTTCTAGGTACAGTACAACAGCACGGTATGCTCTTCAAGCGTTGTCCAAGATCCAGTCCACGTAGTACGAGACCTGCGTGTTGACCCCCGGGTACCCCGGCAGGGCGCACTCCAGCGCCCAGGAGACGATCCCGCAGATGACCAGCTGGTCGCCCTCCCCGCAGGTCAGGGGACCGCCGGAATCGCCCTGGAAGAAAAAAAAGGGACGGACCACAACATTTTTTTTGTGTGTGGCAACACTCAACAGTCTTTTTCCCCTGCTCACGAAGCAATGGTCGTGTCCGGCCTCTCCGGCGCACATGTTGCTCTCGTACACCTCGCCGATGCCGGCGTAGTCCAGTTGGCACTCTACGTAGTTGGATTTAGAAAAAGAAAATACAGACAGGAAATGGGAAACTTGACATTATGTGTTAATCTCCTTTCCCTTGTGGTGGAAAAAAGTAACTGCTACTGCTACACCGAGAGCAACTTGGGTATGCGAACGGCAAGGGTGCTGTTGCTGTTGCTGTTGCTGTTGCTGTTGCTGTTGCTGTTGCTGTTGCTGTTGCTGTTGCTGTTGTTAGTTTCCTTGCATCTAAACACACGGCTTACTACATAGTTAATACTAGGCTTAACTAGCTAATGCAATCCTGTGTTCATTAATGCATTCCGTGTGTACTGTAGGTAGTGCTCTTGATACTCTGGTTTTGCAAGACCGCGCACCTCACCCTGGTCCGAGATGATGGGTATGGTGACCTCCAGGAGCACCTCGGACACCCCGCCGGTGATGCTGGTGGTGCCCCACCCGGACACCGTGGTCACCTCCGTCTCCGGCTCGGCGAACAGCTTCGGCAGGGGGACGCCCTGGACGTACCTGCTCATTCGGAGAACACCTGTGCTTTGCCGAAATCGAGGATAAATATACATATTATATATTTCAATCTTTTTAGGCACTCGTTCATCTCCAGCGGCTCCGACAACTCGAGGAGGCAGATGTCGTCGTTCAGGTCGGACATGGAGAAGTCCTCGTGCCCGGTCACCCTCGAAACGTCTCTCCTCTGAAAAGAAAAAAGGAATAATATGGAAGAAATCAGTTTTAAAATGAGATTTAAAAAAAACCCACCAAAATCTCCCACCTGTTCCGTTCCTTCCTCCACGTATCGATCGTGGTCCCCAGCCACCACCCGGAAGGACTCGGGCGGGTTCCCATAGCAGCAGTGGCCGGCCGTGATCACTGTAGTCTACCCGGAGATGAAAGGCATTGTCGTACTCTTTATTCATCTCTTTTTTTTTTAAATATGCTCTTACCTCGTCGTAGACGGAGCCTCCGCAGGCGAAGCTCTTGAGGTCCGATGAACCGAGGTAGAGGGCGACCTGGTAGGGCCTGCTGTGCGGCACCGACTCCTCGCCCCCCACAATCCGGCCATCCTGTATCTGGAAGGCCGAGGCCAGGCCCAAGGTCAGACCGAGAAGGAGAAGAGCCCTCATGGTGACTGATCGCCCCAAGGAGTGATAACTGACGTGACGTGACGATCGTCCCCCTTGAGGGAGACTTAAAAAGTACTACAGATAAAAAGATACAGCGACTCTGCCGCCGACGCAATAACGACAACCTCGTTCAGAGTATGGATTGTTTACTAAACTGACCACGCCTTTAACGACTCACCGTGAAGGCGGCATGATTGTGACAATTAAAGCAGTCTCCAGAGTATAATTAAATGCGTGTGGGAAACACAACGTTAACAAAAAAAAGGGATTCATCACAATTCGTGCGGAATGACTTGGGATGTACTGTACTGTAGGTACTATCATAGATGGGCGTGACCCCTCTCAGGTGTCGGCAGGATAATTTCTGCCAAGGAGGGGACGGTACCCTTTAGCGCAAGAGGGAAGGGAATAAAGGTTGGCCCAAGAATGGGGGTATCTTTTCGGGCGGGTGGGGGGAGGGTTGTTGGTATGGAACACTATGTGGGCGCCCGCCTATGGTAGGTATGTTGTAGTACTGTACTACGCATAAATATCGCGAGATTTCTTCGAAAATGTCTGGAAGTTTGATGTGACATGACATGATATGATCCTTGGTTTCTTATTCCTCGTCCTCCTCCCTGAGGCCCGGCCAGAGCTTGAGTGCAAAGTCCCTCCTGGCAAAGACGGAGACGGAGCTCTGGTCCACGGCAAACTCGTCCGCCCGCACAAACTTCCCCTCCTCCTTTTCCGCCATTCTGTCCAGCAGCGTCAGCGGCGGCTCGCTCGTCTTGAGCGCGTCCGTCGTCAGCTTGGCCTGGACAAGCCGACGGTTCACGATGGACTCCAGCTGGTCCGGAGTCAGGGCGTCCGACAGCGCCGGCGGCCTTGCCGCGGCAGCGGCGGCGGCGGGGGCGGCGGCGACAGCCTCGTCCGTCCTCCCCTCTTTCCTCAGCTCGACTCCCCTGTTGTCGGCGGTCATGCACCGGTAGCACTGCCACTCCTCCTCCCCTATCCGGTTAACCCAGACGCACCCGGCTCTCTCCAGACAGGGCGTGGAGTGGTAGGCGTGGCCGCACCGGAAGACGACGGCACGGCCGCCGCGGCGAGCCAGGTGGTCGGAGCAGAGATCACAGCTGTGGGAAAGCAGGGGGAGAGGGTTGGGAGTACGAGTTTTTGCATTAGTTTAGTAGGGCTGAGGTGATGATTCCATTATCCACCACGGGCTTCCTCACCTGATCGGCTCTGACACCCTGATGCCCCTCCTCGCCTCTGCATGCCGGTCCTTCACCTGCCTGTGCAGATCGCCCTGCACCAGCTGAACCGTGGAGCGCAGTAGCGTCTCCTCGTAGTGGTACATGGCCAGGAGTTCCGCCAGGAAGGACCGGACCTCGCCGAAGCTGACCCTGTCACCCTGGTAGGCGGGGTGTCGCAGCACCCTCTCCAGCGCCGTCCGCAGAGGTACGTGCCCCAGGGTGCTGTTCACCACGTGGCGCACCCACTCCTTCAGCCGCGCCACCCCGTCCCGCGAGGTGTCCCCGCCGCCCTCTGCCGACGACGCGGACTCCTGCGCCGCCAGCAGCATGTCCAGCAGCGAGAACCACATCTCCTTCCTCTCCTCCGGAGTGGCAGACCTCGCTCGCTGCAGCAGCTGCACCAGCCCGATCACCTCGGCCTCCGCACGGGACCAGGTCAGTTCCATGTCGCCGTAGCCGCCCTCCTCCGTCTTGCCCACCTCTTCAAGCCTGCGCTTCAGCCTGGCCCGAAGCAGCTCTGAGGCCTCCTTCGCCCGCCCCTCCCTCTCGAGCAGGTGGGCCTCAGCGTCCACGTTTCCGTGGCGCCTGACCACCGCCAGCATTCTGGCGGCGTCAAAGGACGCTCCGTCGCGACTGCTCCTCAGGGTGGCCGCCACCTTCTCCGGGTCCTGCGAGCACATCAGGTCCACATACCTCTCGAAGACCTTCTCCGAGGACAGGGGATCCGCGGCTGTTGCAGGGGCGGCCGAGCAGTCGTCAGCGTCTACAGTGGCACTTTTGACAGGGGATGCCTGACTACGCAGTTCATACGCGCTCTTGAGGAAGGAGTACAGAAGGGCGTCGTCCTTGGCGTTCTCCAGCTTGGCCAGCACGAGCCTGGCGTAGGAGCGCATGTGTCCGCAGATGAGGGCCGCCGTCCTTGCTGGACTCAGCCGTGTCAGCGCCCCAACCTCCGCCACCACCGCCTTCTCCACCTTGCCCTTGGCCTCCTCGCCGGCATTCTCGGACGACAGGATCTTCTGGGCAAAAGTGAAAGCCTGCATTCGCCCTTCCTCCTCCGTGGCGTGCTCCAGGTGGCACCTGACGGCGGCGTCCTGTTCCCCGGCGTCCTCGTGCAGCTTCTCCAGGATCCTGGTGAACCCAGCCCTTCTTGCGCCTGCCAGCAGCCGCTCCCTGTCAAAGTGTTCGGCGACGCCGCGCCCATGCCCAAGCATTTCCAGCAGGGCCTGCTGCCTCTCCTCCCGGTGGGACTTGGAGGCTCCGTCGGCGGTGCTCGTCAGCACGTCCAGCACCCTGTCGAACAGGTCCCTGGACACCTGGAGCCCCTTGTCCCCCGCCGCCACCCTGCGCGCCAGGAAGGTGAAGAGGTGTCCCACCTGCGTGGCCGAGAAGTCTCCCTCCATGTCTCCTTCTCCCTGCCGCACCATGATTTGCAGTAGAATGTCGACGAGTCGTTGCTTCTGGCACTGCCCCGTCTCCGTCCTGAACTCAGGCTCCTCGAAGGCCATCTCGACGACGTTGAGAAGTCCCTGGCAGTCGAAGCGGAGGAGGGTGCGCAGGTGCGGGTACGGCGACTCGTCGTCACGGGCCTTCTTCGTGTGGAGGGCCGTCAGGCAAGTATACACGTCGTACTTTACCTGGGAAGGGGAAGGTAATCTTAAATTACTCACACACTATGGTATCTCTTTCACTTAATTCCACCACCTGTGCTATCCTTTCGCTGGGTATGTCCCCGTGAGGAAAGGCTCTACCCGCCAGGCAGCAGGAGATGTAGACGAGGATCTTGTTTCCCAGCTCCACCTGCCTCTGGGTGAGGCCGCAGTTGCCCTCCGACGCGGCGTCCAACGCTCCTGACAGCTGGGAGAGAAGCTCCTCCGCCGGGGTGACGTAATCCAGCATGCCGTTGTTGTGCACGTAGATGACGGCCTCGAACAGGCCGTGCTGCCAACACAAGCTCATCACCTAAGTATTAAATCAAACGCATGGATGCAAGTTTTTATGTAAGTTTTCACATGTACGCGTAGTAGTGAGTTTTTATGTAATAGTGTGTCGGATTCCATTCTAACCTGATGAATGTCGAGAGAAGTGACGTTGAGATGAGTGATGGATGCTTCGAGGGCCTCCAGTTTTCCAACAGCCTCATAGTGTTTTACAAACTCCTAAAATAAATACACCATACGAGTTTAGCAACCGATGCTTCGAAGCAATATGATCCTTTCTGTACTGTACCTGGCAGACACCGACGGGCATATTTCTCAGCTGATCGCTCAGCACGTAAGGCTCCAGAGCCTCAAGAAAGGCAGCACGGGCAAACGGGTCCAGCAAGAAAGTCTCCCACACCTGTGCAGACAAAGGGAGGAGGATTGCAGATCTTAAATTAAGAAATTATGTCTCATTGTCAGCTCTTCTGCCCACCTTTCCGAAGAGAATGTCCTTCTTCTTGAGGGCCAGACATGCGTCGACGGCCGGCGGGACCGCGGAGCCATAGTGCTCGGCCAGCTCCTGCATGCCACCCTCCCGGGGGAAGTTCACCGTCACGCTGGCCTCCAGGTGGTCATCCAGCAGGGAGAGTAGCTTTGACTCCAGTGCCGCCCTCCTACGCTCCCTGGGCCCTCGCAGGCCCACCAGGGCACGGCCGTGGTCCTGCATAAAGTCCCTGCACAGGTCCAGGGCGCGACCATGCTCGCCGGCCTTGGCCAGATGGTCGAGGCGCTCGTGCCAGGTGCGAATCACCAAGACGTGGAAGGACTGGCGTCCTGCGAACGAGCAAGAAAGAATCACCTTGTACGAACATACCTAGTACCACGAAAAAAAAATAACTATCTTTGCATGTTCCTGAAAATTATAATTATGAAATATATCGAATTCCCCATCTTCTTCTGCAGCCCCTTGTCTCATGGGCACATTTTTCAAGATACTGACTAAAGTTGTCAAGATAGAAATATGACCTTAGGTTATACAATAGCTTAACTAGGTGAAAACGGTGACTAATTTAGCGTGACGGCTGTCCCACCCACAACCCGACCACACATATCCTTGCTCATCCCAGACTTAAGCTCTCCACTAGCTCACCCAACACCAACAGCTGGTCGGTGAAGGTTTCAAACGACCCGTAGACCGCCCGTTCCCCCGCCCTGGCCATGGCCTTGCTGACGTTCCCGCCCGTGGCCAGGCCCTTGAAGAAGCTGGACCCGTAAACAAGGCGCACGTCCGACAGGTCAACCGTCTCCAGTTCCTCCCGGTTCTTGACGTCTTGGAGGTGAAAGACCTCTTCGGTGTCGACGACGGCTAGGCAGCGGGTGTTGAGCCAGGTCAGGCTGAGCATGTCATATCCCAGGTCCAAGCGCTGGAGTGGGACAAAGGCGGGGCGGGCGCTCAGGCTTTCGGTCACCTGGTAGAAGAAGACGGACCTCTGCCTGCCGAAGGCCAGGACGGGGTCGACCACCTTGCTCCTGGAGGAGGTCTTGACGATGACGAACTGCCACGACATGACGGGCAGGGTGTCCGGGGAGCCCGTCAGTGGGTGGGAGAACAGCACCCGCAGCGACGGCCGAAGGGAGAGAACGATCACCTGTGATGCAAATTCTAAGTTCTAAAAAAAACCACTTGTTGCTTGGGCAAAGCCTCTCTCGCCTTTGATATCGTGGCAAGTGCGACGACGTTCTGTCCAGTAAGGAAGTGGCCCGGGTGCTGGAAGAGGGAAAGCGGCTCCACCGCACACACCTCACCGCGGCTTCCGGAGAACACGCATCTGAATTATACCCGATAGACATTAAAAAAATCAATTAACGCACTTGTGTACATCTTGTATTTTCCCTCCTTCACCTTGACGTGTATCCCCGGATCCCCGGCAGCTTCCTCCTAAATGTGATTTCGAAGACGGAGCCGCCCGAGTCGGCGGCGAGGGCAACGGTGGCATCGTCCGTGAACCGGACGTGGGTCACCGCCGAGCCGATCGGGTGCGCATCGGCCAAAGTCTGGAAGGAAACGACAAGTGACGCTGTGAGACCATGATGCCACAGGGAGAGAAAGGCCTCCTCCCCCTCCTCACCTGGACGAGCTTCCCGCTGGAGGCGACGTCGAACTCTGCCAAGAGACCCTTGGCAAATCCGGCGAGCAGTCGGGACGAATCCGGGCTGAAGGAGAGAGCGCTGACCGACCCGTGCTCCTGTCCGAAGCTCCTGCCGCCGAGGGACCACCTGAGCAGCTGGGCGCTGTCAAAGACCAGGACAAACCCGTGGGCGGTGCCCACGGCGATCAGGTCGGAAGCGGCGAAGCAGGTCGGCAGGCCGGCGTCCACGCGGTCGCCGCAGGCCGAGGACATCTGGCTGGAGACGCCCCTGAGGATGACGTGCCTCATGATGGTCCCGTGGATCTCCCTCTCCTGCCTCCTCTTTCCCGCGCCGCCTCTCCTGGCCCTCCTGGACCTGGATCCGCGACTCCTGCTCCCCCCGCTGCCGCCAGAAGCGACGGAGAGCGAGTCCAGGAGGGATCCGGCGCCGGAATTGTTGAGGCTCCGGTTTATCTTGTCCCCCTCCGCCTGCACCCAGCCACTGCCTCCTCTTGTCTCCTCCTCCTCCTCCTCCTCGTCTTCGTCTTTCCCGTCACCCTGGTCCTCGTCCTCCTCCTCTTCATCCTCTCCCAATATCTCCTCCAACGTCTGCGTGTTCTCCACCGCAGGGAGAGAGTATTCGTCGTCGTCTAAGTCCTCCAGGGGCTCGAAGTCGTCCGGCAAGACCGCTGCCGGACAGTCCTCGTCCTCTCCCTCCCCCTTGAGGATGGCCTTGAGAGTGGCCGAGTTTGCCGAGAGGGACTCGGAGTTCTCCGAGGCCGCCTCGCTCATCTTCTGCTTAAGAACAAGCCAGCTGTCAGTGCTCCAGAAAGGAGGAAAAAAAACATATCTAGTACTGAGAAAATTAAGTGCTTCAGGACAGGTAAGCATTGCGTAACTTGCCTTTTCCCTTTGCTATCTGTGTAACTGTACAGGCATGTTTCGCAGGTCTTTGTAAGGACGTGGGAGAAGTCTTCGTGGAGGAGTCCACTCTGGGACTGGGAGGAGTAGTCGGAATCGGATCACCGTTTCACAAGCTGTGCACTGTGTCTGTGCCTGTGGCTGCTGCCGCCTGAGGCAGCTCTGCTTTCTTGCTGCGGGCAGCTGTTTTTTCTCTGGCTTGTTTTTATTCCGCTTCAGGTTTGCCATAAGGTTTCGGCAAAAACGGGCCATAAATTGCATATAGAGAAAGCATCCTTTGTACTCGAGAGTGAAGATACAAGAAAAATACAGCACGAGACAAGTTTAATATTTATGATGTCTTAGTATGCCACGATTTGTCGTAATCTTTGGGTTGGCGATTAAATTTGTGGTAGCTCTTTCGTTAAAAGAAAAGAAAACAATTAATTCAGTTTTCTATTCACTTTTAGTTAGTGCTTGTGTGTACCTCTTGCAGTTCCAAACCTTGGCAGCTGAGGCTGCAAAAGGTCCCGATCCTGAAGCTCATTTTTCGTCCAGAGGAGGTTTGCAGTTGCAACGTCCATTGTAGCTTTCTGGCCCGATGATGTCCAAGTCCGATTCAGAGAAGGGTAAGAAGGGGGACGAGGAGAGCTTCGACTGGGTGCAGCTCAAACGCGAGCTGGCCACGGACAAGACGGGGCAGACGCGGCCGGAGCAACAGGACAACGTCGAAAAGTTCAAGCGGAAATTCAAGGAAAATCCGTTCATACCAATCGGTAGGCACAAGAAAGAAACAAACACCATCTGATATCTAGTTAAAAATTAGAAAGTTCCAGTAAAACAACTTTGCAACAACATCACAGGTGCATGCAAAAAAAAAAAAAAAAAAAAAAGAATACGTACATTTCAGCTTGACATTCAGCCTCTCTCTATGCTGCAAGATTCTTCAGACGCGTATTCTTGGTTCCTTATTCCTTTACAGGTTGCGGCCTGACCACCGTCTGCCTCCTGATGGGCCTCCACTTCTTCGGCCGGAAGAAGTCGGACATGTCGCAGGTGATGATGCGAGGGAGGATCCTGGCGCAGGGATTCACCATCGCGGGGCTCGTGGGAGGAATCATTTACAACATACGAGGGAGAGGAGTCAAGAAGTAGTAGAAGACTGCGAGATGGTGGACAAGACATAGTCTGTCATTAAGGACTAGGAAAGTGCTATTTATTCATGCAGTTGTACTAGCGATGGTGTAAAAAAAAATAGCAACGTCTGGTGGAGCCTCCTCCGGATAATAGATGAGACGCCTCCATAGTAGTGCAGTGTGAAAAATTAAAGGTTTGAACACTGTAGCTTCAGGCATGTTACTTTCAGAAATAGTGATCTCAGGCTCTTTCTGCTCAGCTGAGATGATTGTAGGCACGTTTCGTTATAGTGGGATGAACACTTGAGAAGATTTTGAGGATATTGGAGGAGATTGTGATCCATCTGAAAGAGCTTAGTCCAGGGATGGTGCCATAAAAAAAAAGGAGAGTCGTTGCAAGGTATGGTAAAACTTTCCTGTCCAAATTCTATCGCAATGCAAGTGCACACTCTCAAAAGCCTGATAGCAAGCAACCCTTTTCTCCCCCCCCCCCCCTCTTTCGCTCTCAGAATGCGTACCTTGTATGCAGTAGGGGTTAATAATCTTTTTTGATCGCTATCTTGTAAGTTTTTTTTTCTAGTACTATTCAATCCTTCTTTCGTGAGGTCGGCGAATGACGACACCTTTTGTTCAAGTGCAGTGAATGGCCACGACCGAGACGAGTCGGAAACGGTCCGAAGGAAGAAGGCAAAGGGGCTGATTGGTGCAGGGAGAGGGACTAGACTCTCACGTCGACTCTTCAGATCGATAATCACGTGGTTGTTAAATTAGTACGAGTCTTTAAGCTTTGCTTTTTGCAAAATGACTCCTATGAATTTTGTGCTGCACGCATCGCACTTGCAGGTACGTACCTGTGACATGTATGTACGATAGCAAAGAGAAAACCAGGTGAGGGGAGGAGGGAAAGAGTAGAACAGTTCTGGTGCTGGGGTGGTTGTTGAAGCGAGTGGAGGAGGAGGAAGTCAGCCAAGCGTTTCCGCCGACGAGCGAACGGGCTGAGCAGAGCAGGTGTGTGTCACGTACGGTACGAAAAAAAAGGCTATATGCAATGCAAGAGAAAACAGACATTATCATACATACCAGAGTGGTCAGAAACGGGCTGTTATTTTTTTAGAAAAGACACCGGTGTACTACTACGTGTAGATACCTTGTGTCTCATTAGTACATAGTGTATAGTAGGTAGTTAGAACACGGATAAGTGGATTACTGGATCGAAGCAAATCAAACGCTTAAATGGATCAAATTTGCCGAATTAAGAAGTGAATAGTAATGCGCACGACTTGTCCATGTTCTACCTACTGTACAATGTCTGTGAGAGAGTTTAAAACAAACACTTTCCTTGACTCCTCGATATCTGCTAAGCCTTGATTTTTTTTTACAAACTCCTCCGGTGTTTCAATTATCTTTTTTTAAATCCTGTGCCTGCCCCCTGCCCCTCGTAAATTTGATATCGACCCCCCCCCTAGAACCTAGAATCCGTGTAGTAGACTATGTTCTACATAGTACCATTGCTGTACTACTACGTACAAAAGTAGTACCTGCGTGCACATGTGGGGGTGCTTCCAGCGCGTCGATTTTTTTTCCTTTCCTGCTGCCATGCAAAAAAAAAGGGAAATACGTGGTACACGCGCGCGCTTAGAAAAAAAAAAGATACCTGGGCGATGTTGTGGAAACTCCAGTGTAGAACAGCATGGAGGAGGAGGAGGAGGAGGAGGAGCAAGACGAGAAAGATTTCGTGAAATTCCTGGCGAGCGAGGAGAAGAACCTCATCGGAGGACTTGTGAGGTGGA
>JAAUYM010053673.1_pt1 | contig 12878 bp, 3 predicted proteins | sample 7278001 | NCBI WGS metagenome assembly JAAUYM01 (sample SAMN14350224, study PRJNA611818) | marine sediment metagenome | isolation source: surface marine sediment (1.8m) | place: French Polynesia: Moorea | collected 2018-08
CAAGTCTAATAATTCAGGAGGAGCCAAAAGAATTTGGCAGAACGGTCTTATCTGCGGCGTCTGTCAGTCGAAGGGAAAGACCATGACCAAAGCCGAGGGAACTCAGACAGACGATTTCTTCGCTTCGACGCCAGTGAATCATTCCGGTCGACCGACGTTCAACAGGAAAATCTTGGACGAAGGAGAATCCTCGAAGTCGCCCTTGATGGTCCCATCGACGCCAAGCAACCGTTCCATGCCTTCTCCCATTTCGTCGCCCTTTTCGACGCCGAAGATGAGATACTTGGCGAGGAGATATTTGAACAAGCAACAATAACCGTCACCATATTTTAATCCCCTCCACCATAGACATTATAATGAGTCATAATAATTAATAATTCAGACAATAAACATTCATTATTTAGACTAGTAAATCCGTAAATTGTCGTCCTTGTTGCAATCATTTTTAATCTTGAGGCTCGATCGGAACTAAGTTTGGGATCGCCTCTTCTTCGTCGTTCGCAGGATTCTCATCTGGAATGACGATAAAGTCACCATCTTCCTCTTCAGAGGAAACATCTTCAGCCTCTAAGTTTAATTCTTCCCGTCGTTCATAATATTGGATCATGTGATCTGCAAACCCGTCTAAACGTTGTTGCAATTGTCGAGCTTCATTAATAAGATTTTGCCCTCGGATATCGCATACAGCCGCCATAATCCGGTCTGCCCGTCCCGGTTCTTCCTCCTCCTCAACTGGAGGGGGTTGATTATGGGCCCGAGCCTCATACACATTGAAAACCTTTTGCATCAATTCATCGAGATTAACGCGGGTGATCCGATGAAGGCAGATTAAAGGAATTTCTTCAATGATTCTTGCTCTGCCATTTGTAATAGGAGATGTGTAATCAATTTGAGACTTCAGAACCCAGAGAGTTCCTTCTGTTCCTCTCTGTTCGAATCCGGAACAAGTGAATTTGAGGAAAAATGACAATTTATCCTTTAGACGACACGCGATTGAGTGATGGCCTTCGTTGTTTACTGAGTGCTCCATTTCCGCCTCAATTTGGGCAAAATGAATGGGACACCGGGGATGGGGTCCAAGTTGATGTTCTGCTTTGATGCAAGCATGAACTGGAAGGTTCTGATATGGGGGCTTCCTTAGCAAAGTAAGAGTTACTTTGCAATTCTTGAAGGAATCCTTAAAAGGCGGCTTTAACACCATAGCAATTGGTTTTTGAGCCTCAACGACGAAAATCATTCTTGGTTCGTATAATATGCATCGTCGTCTTTCCTCTCGAAGAATGCTACGGAGGGGATTTGGATGGATTCCTGGCATGGCTTCGTCGAAGGTCACTTGGACCCGACTGAGGAATTGTACTCCCTGCTTATCCATTTTATATGAACCCATCGTTTTCTGCCTTTTGGCCCTCATCGGGTATACCTTGGGGTCGTTGATATTGTGACGAGAATGTCGTGGCTGTTTTAGGCCGTGATGTAGCAATCACCTGGACGGCATAACACTGTGCCACGTCTGGCTCGGGTTTACCTGTAGTCTTAGCCCTCATGGAAGAGTTGAACAGGCTTCGAACGCGCGAGCGGGAAAGAAGGTTCTACGTCTTAGTATGCAGTAAGATTTATTCTCTTTCATACAAGTCAATTACAACGGCTTTAAGGATGGTTGTCAATTGTATTAAATCTCAATAGTATCATATGGAACATATTGGTTTACTATAGCATTTAATTCAATCGTTACGATCATATTTCTTATTGAATAATGACGCTTAAATCCTAAGATTTGTCAGAGTCACATTTTCACTTACGAATGCTCCTGAGCCGAGTCGGTTATTTCAAATCCTTCAGTATTTGACTTTTCAGGGATAGAAATGAAGAACTCTAAGAGGAAAACAACGATAATGTTTGGTGGGGAACCTTCGCACCCTTAAATGGATGACCTTCGCAGACGGTCATATGTGCAAAAAGAAGTTTTGCTGAAGTGGCTTAGACGCAGTCATGTCTAGTTCTTTTTCGTAGGTCAGAGTCGTGCATTCGCGGATCTGGCCTCGAGTAACAGAGCGGAAGTGATTCAAACAGGGTATCTCAAATGAACTTCTTTTGCTCCACCAATCATTATTGCAATTTTCATCACTACGTGTGTAAGAAAGTATAAAGGGTTGAGATGCTCAGACTTTGAGAAATATGAAAAGTTACATTTTTGAGCTAGAATTAAATCGTGATTCTACCTACTAATTAGAGATTGTTGAGTCAGTTTTGAATTCTATTTTAATTTATTTCCCTAGTTAAATGTCGAACGCGGGGGAAAGAATTTAATTTTAATTACTAAAATCTTTCCTTAAATTCGTTTCTTATGGGAAATTGTCCATATGCGGAATTTGTTACATTCTTATTCATTATTCTTGAGTCTTAAAGTATTTAAGATTCGAGTCTAAGTTTTAAAGTCGAACGAGTTTTCTAAATCCACAGAGGTACATAAAAATATTGACCTCAAATTTTAATTTTCGATTCAGATTAAAATTTCATTTCTTCAACTCTCAGGAGGTTTCAAATTGAAAGTTGAAGTTTTGAATAAAAGTCAAAAATGTTCATTTTAGAATTTCAAAATTTTAACTTTAAGTCAATCTTCATTTTCGAATTCACAAGAGAATTGAAAGATATTTTAGGCGAAGCGAGTTGAGACTTGAATTTAGTGCCAATTGAGGATTCAATTTTCGAAACTTCATTCGAAAATGTTCAAAGTCAAAAATCTTCACTTCAAACTTCAAAAATTCTCATTTTAAGTTAAGTTTTCAATTTCGAATTCACAAGAGGATTGAAAGATATTTTGGAGGAACGAGTTGAGACTTGAATTTAGTCTCGATTGAAAATTCAATTTTCGAAACTTCATTCGTTCATTGACCGTCGTCCAGTCAAGTACAACTTCAAGTTTCATCTCATTCAACTTCAACGTCACCTTTAACCTCAACGTCAACTTCGACTTCAACAGGTCCGTCCCCATGTACCACCGCAAGATGCCCTCGTCCAGCAGCAACTCGTCGAGCACCTCTTCCGAGGTCGACCAGATCGTGGTCCTTCTGCCAAAAGGAACGAGGAGGCAGCGAAGGCTCGAGGAGGACGCGGAGGTCATCACCCTGGGGTCGTCGTCCTCGTCCAACCAGGAGGAACCGAGGCAGGTGGCCCCGCCGAGGAGGACCGAGGGGACCGAGCCGCCCAGGAGGAGGAGGGAGGAGCCGGAGCCCATCGTTCTGGATTCGTCGTCTTCGTCCAGTCACGGGGAAACAAGACCAACCACTCCTCCCAGCCAATTCCCGACGCCGCGGCCGTTCCAGGCCATCTCGCCTCCTTCGCCTCCCAAGTCGACTCCTCCAAGACCGGCAAGACCGCCAAGGAGCAACGTCCCTCGAGTCGTCCCACCCAGACCAAGGATGGAGTCATCCAGTTCCAGTTCAGCCGTGCCGGAGGGACCGTCGGGAAGTCAACCGCCTGCGGGCGCGTCAACGGATCAACCTCCCCTGCGAACCGGCGGCAAGGCCAAGGACAAGACCCGGGGGTCAGAACCAGTCAAGAGGGGAGTTCCGTTCAGCTCATCGTCCGAGTCCTCAGCGCCTCAGTTCAGCGACGCCGGCTACAAGGAGTTGGAGAGCCTCAGTTCGGACGAGGAAGAGCCCCAGGAAGGGGTCGCCGGTCCAGCCCCCACCTCCGGTCCTCGATCCATTCGTGGCGAGGCCGAGGTGGAGGCCTTCCTTCAGCACGTCTACGACACTTGGGCCGACACCTACTGGGAATCCTACCAAGCGGCTGGAGTGGGAGGGATTCTGTTGGCCTTGGGGGCCACGAGCAGGATGAAGAGCTTGTTGAAAGCGGTGAAGGAGTTGGAGAGCGGCAGGGAGAAGTCGACCTTCTTGGCTCGCCCGAACAACGAGCTCGCCGACACCAATGAGGCCGTCTCTAGACTGTTGAAGGACCTGGGAAATCTGGTCTTCTTCATCGAATCAAAGCGCTGCCGCCTTCACTTCGGTCCGAACTTCTCCCATCACACCGTGAGGCATTTCATGCAGGTGTGCAGTTCCCACTTCCCTTCCTCCTACGAGTTGGAGTACCACTTGGAGAAAATGGGCTCGATCTTCGCCCCCTACTGGATGGAGGGTCACAGAGACTGCCTCTGGGAGGACGAAGTCAACCGCTACCTGGCCCATGCCCGGCAGGTGCTCTGCAATTGCGTCTCCGTGAACTCCAAGAAAGGACACTGCCCCATTTTGGTCGGAGACTCTCGCGGACTTCCCTGCCCCCTCCCTCACAGTCAGCCGGACCAGTTCATCATCTATCGTCGCTGCATGGCGGATGTCTACGGATGCGTTCGCGGCGACAACCTGGTTTACGACGCGAGAATGCCGCTTTTCGGCACTGACCCAAGACTGGAAGGACCCAGGAGGGAAGACTTCAAGAAGTTGCTGGGCAAGAGGAGGAAGAAGTCGAAGAGAGAATGAATCGACAGGCGAAGAATAATTCCGCCGCCAAACTTACAATCTTAAACTATCTAACAATGAATTCAAATCTAACATTATTCCTAACTAATTTCCTAATTTCGACTTAATTAACGATTCACCTTAAATTTGATCATGATTAAGAAAAGCGAAGAGAGAGAGAAATAAACAGATATTCGCTCATTCATACTTGAAGTTCTTTTCCCAACTTTACTTGAGAGAGTAATTTTGCTTTAATTGCATTGCTTCCAATGCAAGCGAATCTCTCGATTGAGTTCTTTTCAAGTTGGATTTAGATCGGGTTCGAGTTCCAGTAGGTTGAGCGTAGTATCTTGAAGCGGTTGGTTGAGGGTCAAGGAAAGAAGTTTCTTCGGTGGCTTGTTCAATTGTAACCGGAGTTCTTCTTAAGTCCTGAGTTTGCTTGACTCTTTCTTCCATTTCAATCTTCTCGTCGTACTTTTCTTTCGCTTTAGCCTTCGTCTTGTCGCTTTTCACCTTTCCAATTTCCAACTTGAGGATTTTGGCCGGTTTGGGCGAAGTTGGTAATTTCCTGTTAAACCATCCGAACCATCCAGTGGGCGAAAGACGGGAGAATGTCCAATCTCGACTCATATATCGAGTTGGGTTCTTTCCGGTAGCAAAATAGACTGAAGTCCAAATTGCATTATTTTCGCAGGCTAACATCCGGACTTGAAGTTGGACGATGGACAGCCAAATGATCAAAGCAGCGATTACTGCCAAGATTCCGTAGCTCATTTCCAACTGAGTTAGGAAGCCTAAATCAAACATGCGGATATGATGGAGAAGGCCAAGTAATTGTCGGGGTTCGAGATTATCGAACATGTGCCGAGTGCGTTGGATGGATTCATTAATTAAATCCTTAGCCTGTCTGGCTTCTCCTACTTCTACTGCATATTGACGACTAATTTCATCAGTTATTCCTTCTTCAATGATGCTTTGGCTTTCAGTATCGAAATCGGCAAATTGGACACTTGACATCTGTATCCGCCGATTGGGATTAGTGGTATCGGTTGTCTCGATGTTACATGTGCCAGCTGTGGGAGAAGTATCTCGTCGTCGTGGATTATCACAAGACATCGTGACCCGGTATCGGGCCCGGTCCTGATTCTCCACTGCGATCATCGTGTTTTCGAGTCCAGCTGTGGGTCTCATAACCACCGGAGTAGCGCCGTCAATGGTCGTGCTGGAGAGGAGAGAAGATTTACCACGGATGATTCCACTAACAAAGTCAATTACTCTGCTAGGGATTTGCACCGGAAGAATATTTCTCAAATTAATTCGTTGAGTTCTTTGGCCACCTTGGTTGATTGAATAGAGCCTCAGATTCTTCGTTAATTCTTTAGCAACTCGTTTGACATAATCTTCGGTTTCTTCTCCTGATCTTACTTTCGGCCATGAGGCCACAAGAGGCATAAATACTTCCATTGCGACTCCGCTAGTGGGAAGTTTATCGAATTCCTTTAAACTAGGCTTAAATAAAGAGTCTGTCTTACTCCCGGGGGCTCTAGATGCGAAATAGACACGTTGAGAATTCGCTGTTCTGCAACCCAGGAAGAGATCATGGCCAAGGGCGAAGGCTACTGAAGTCAATTTCTGATTTGCTTCTTGAAGAACGTCATTAAAATCTGCAACGACGTCGATATTATCCCATCTTCTTCCTTCCCATTTTCTAATACTACTAGTAAGTTCATTGATTCGATGCCATAGGCCGGAATTAATCCTCCCAGCTATTCGACGTTCAGTGACTTCGTCTAATAGGGCTTGACTACAAGGTTGAAGGATTTCTTGTAAGTGAGTTCGTAATGATGTGAATTCCTTGAAGTTCCGTTGGAATTGGCTCATAAGTCGGTGGGTAGTAAATTCGGCCATTGTAGTTATGACTCTGAGAAGAGGCAAGTTGCGATAATTGGGCAATCGACACAGTAAAGGATGTTTTTCATCACAAGGCCGGGGATGAATATGTATTTGGGGTTGCGGTGATCCTACTCGATCCGCCTCAAGATACATGACATTGCATAATTCTTCGCAGTAAACTGTTCCGAAATAAGGGTTTCTGATTGGAAAAGTGTTGGAAGCGGCGGTGTACCCGCGGGCGGTTCCATGGGGGAAGAATATTGTGTCGAGTGTTTGTTCCTCTTTCCCTTTATCAAATCCTTCGATAATTTTTCCGGGGGCCCATACTTGACTTTCTTCATGAGTTAATATAGCCTCAAGGACAACTGGATGTTCAGGAGCGGCAGGAATTCCGCCTAGTCGTCCGCACAGTTCGGATGCATAGGCAAGGACTTCAGAAGAAGTTAGTACGTATACATCGTCACTTTCGGGTCTGATGATGGTCTTGGTGTTCCTGGGCAAGGTGTTTAACATGGCTTGGAAGTCGGTTTCCATTGAGGTGTGCCAAAGTGTTTCTGGTGTTTCGGGATGTTTCAACTTTCGCCAAGCTTGATGGAGATTTTGGTCTATTTCTCCCAATAATAATTCAATTATCTCATTATTGTATTGCAACGCCTGGAAGAAGGTAGAGCCCCAATTCAGTATCTCGTCGGATTGGGGCCGGCGGAATAGAGGCAAGTAATCCGGGTGAATATTTTCCTTAGTGAAACGCCACGGACGATGTATATTTTTAAGTTCATTCGGTATGTCGGCGGCGTCCACGAAGACGGTGTTGATCTCGTATTCGGCCGCATTGGTTAGGGGAAGGGAACAGTTGTACTTGTCGAGGAACGCGTCGGTCGTTTCGTAACATCCGTCGTCGTCCAACATCTCTTGCTGGTAAAACTCCCATCCGGAGAGTGTGTCTTCCGAGTGAATGGGTGTACATTCGAATTGTTCCTTAATATGTCTTTTCAGACATTCCTTCATTTGGTCTTCTGCGTCATCGAGGTCACAAGGGATCGGAGTCCCTTTCCTTCTTTTTATTCCTCTCCGGCGATGAGTAATGAACTGAATGTCGCTATCGGGAGAGTCAAAGACATCCGGGGAGGCGGAGGATCCGTGAACGTGTTGAGGTTGGTTGGTGGGTGTACGGGGGACTGGTGGATCCGTAACTGTATCTCGTAGAGTCTCGTATAGATAATCCTCGTCTTGTTGATCGGTTTGATCCTCTTCATGGAATAGTGTGTGGAAGTCGTAGAGTGAGTTGAAATCATCCATTCCATCATCTTGGGCGAGATTTGTTGAGGATTGTAAGAAATAGAGCAGGAGGAACAAAATTGTTCTTAAACCCTATAAAGTGAACAACATGTCTGTATGTCCGTATGCCGAAAATGCAACGAAAAATTAGCCCAAATGAACAAGAAATGGCAAAGAGAATGGGCTGTAGTACCCCCGTTGTAAAGTTCCACTTTACAAAGATTTAATTTCTGAGTTACAGAAGGAGGAATACAGACAGAGGGCAGTGAAGTGGCGGATATACCCCCGTTAGTAGATTTGCTACTGCTGTTAAAATATTTGGTTAGAAGTACCCCCGTAATGGGAGACTAGGGATATGGACGGCGGAAAATTGTCCGTGACCATGGCCCCGACGAAGGACATCTTCGTCGTGGAGGTCGGGGAGGACAATTGCCGGTTACTGATAAGGTAGCAGGAAGTCAGAGCATGATGAGAGTTCGTATAACATATGTAGCAAAAAGTGCTAAGTTTGCAAATTCTCATTTTGCGCATTTTATAAAGGCGCGGGATATCTGTGCTGAGCAGAATTGAGCGGCTAACTATAGCGGAATTCAAATTTAAATGTCGAAGGCCACTCGCGTTAGGCCGTCAGAACAGAGATAGAGTTCATTGAGGTGAGTTTGGTATGAAGTGGACGGACTGGACAAACCCAATGACGCAGCGTCAAGTTTGACCAAGTCGAAACGCCGCATTTCATAGTCTCAGCCCATGAATCCCTGGAAGGGTCCGGGCATCATACTTAACCCAGAGCTCGTGCTCAATAAATGCACGGTTTAGCCAAATGAAGAGTCGACGAATTCGTTCTTGTTGCGACGAGGCAGAACAAGTTCGGACTTGCTACTACATAGAGGCGACTAGAGGCAACAAGGCATTAACAGGGGATCATAGCTGCGACGGAGCTGGTTGAAGTGGATCCGCGGGCTTGCACGAACTAAGACCCGACGAATTCATCCTTTGTCGCGACAAGCTGAGAATAGTTCGGACTAAACACTTAATAGCATCGACCAGAGACGACAAAGCGGCATCAGAGCATCATAACAAGGATGGAGTTCGTCGATGTGGATTCGCGGGCTTGAGCGAACAAAGAGCCGACGAGTTCGACTTTGTCGCGACAAGCCAGAGCAAGTCCGGACAAACTACTTCGTAGAGTGAGCTAGAGACGACGAGGCGATATCAGAGCAACATAACAAGGATGGAGTTCGTCAATATGGATTCGCGGGCTGGGCGGACAAAGAGTCGACGAGTTCGACTTTGTCGCGACAAGCCAGAGCAAGTCCGGACTAACTACTTCATAGAGTTAGCTAGAGACGACAAGGCGATATCAGAGCAACATAACTGCGACGGAGCTTGAGAGGGTAGATTCGCGGGCTCTCAAGACAAGTGGGCATGGCTTAGTTTGTCTCGACTCGTCGCAACGAGCCATGGAAGAACGTGGCGAATCACGTTATGTGATCATGAAGATAATGGTAGAATTTTAGGGTTGAGGTTGACCGAAAGAGGAGGAGTTAGAGTGCGAGTGCGAATTGTACGAATCTTTAGCGCGCGAGGAATATCTATTCTATACCCGTGATGCCTGCAATACGCGGGTAGATGTCCAGGTAGTTGACCTTGAAAAGTTCGGGGCGAACAGCGAAAAGAGTTAAAATGAAGTGGAAATCCACTCAAGCTTCACAATAAAATATAATCGTTTCTTAAAATGGTTGTGATTATAATGTATTTGTCAGATTTATGCAACATTACATGTGATATAGTGACAGAGGATAAAATTTAAAGTCACAAGAAATGAAGAAATATTTGAGAAACTTAACCGGTTAAGATTGCGGGAGTAAAACTGGCCGCTTTTGAAGTAAAATCTGTTTAATAGTGAGTCTTGTGTCATGAAAAAGATGACATTTCTGCAGGAAAGTCACTCATGTACGACAAAGAAGACTCTCTCAACGGACTCGCCGCCGGACACGTTTACGCCTTCGGCGTCTGCCTGATGGAGGTGAGTCGAACAATGGGTTATCTATTAATATTATAGAATTATCTGAGTCGTTTACAACATCGTCGGGTTCGACGAAATTTGGGGAATTCGTTATGATTTTGATTGCTTCGCTATTTGTACTAGGTGGGACCACCGTTGGTGGTGTTGCAGCTTTAAGTGACAAAATTCTAACTTGAGGGTCATTATCCGTATGTTCAGGAAAGTTTACTTTTAATGACTTCTGTGAAGTCTTTTCGACTTTGTCCGGCGAGTTGGACAAGGTGGACACCAACGGTGTTAAAGAGATTTGGTCTCTAATTTCGTCGCTAATTGCAAATGAGTCGTTTAAAATAATGACTTCTGGTGCACTAATCTCAGGGATTGATTGGGTTTTTATCTTGGAGGGTAATATCACCGTTTCCTCTTGAGAACACTGCGCTATTATATCTTGATCTTCCGGCTTTATCTTTTCATTTTCGTTGAGGAGATGAATTAGTTTCTCGCATTCGAACAAGGGAGGTAACTCGTTGGATTCCGCTTCCGTTTCCGTTAGTACTTTAGTGACCGGTTCGTTATGGGGGTTTTCGAGTTCCTCCTCAACACTCTGTGCGGATGCGAGTTGAATTTGGACACCCTTTTCGATAAATTTATGGTCGTTTGGTCCTGGTTCTTGCGGCGCCTGGACCACTTCGACACCGGTTTCGGGGCCGTTTGATTTTAGTGGGCCTGATGCGTGGATCACTTTCACGTCGACATCTAGACCAACCGATGTTGATGCCTGTTGGACTATTTCCGTGTCAATTTCTTGATGACCGGGTTCTTGTACTTGTTGCGCTTGAACCATTTCTACGTCGGTTTCTTGGACACCGGGCGCTCGTGCGTGTTGTGCTTGGACCACTCTGACATCCGTTTCGGGGACATCAGGCGCTTGGACTTGTTGTGCTTGGACCACTTCCACATCTGTTTCGGGGACATCAGGTGCTTGAACGGGTTGTGCTTGGACCACCCCGACGTCGGTTTCGTGGGCACCAGATGTTTGTTCCTGTAGTGCTTGGACCACTTCTGCGTCTATCTCGCGGGCACCGGGTGCTTGTACGTGTTGCGCTTGGACCGCTTCTACATCGTTTTCGTCCTGGTCTTCAAGGGATTCTTCTTCTAAAGTATGAAGCTGGACCTTCCGTGGTCGGAGTTGGCGATCAGACTGTCTAGCGTCGTCAACATGAGTGAAAATGTCGGTTTCGGTGGATGCAAAAGGGGGAATGATTTTCTGTCTTTTTCCATCCACTTCTATGTAATACCCGGAGGAGGAAATGGCGGCTCGGCCCATTTGAGACATTTCTTTTACTTCCTTCTTTAGGTCATCTTGATCAATGGGCCAGTTATCGGGAATGGAGAACCCGAGTCCGTTGGCCACGGGCTCGAAGTCCTCTATATTAAATTCATGACCGAATTGAGCCTTGAGTAAGTCGGGGAGTTTGCCGAAGGCTTCTACGGTCCGAGGATGGGCCCTTTTCAAACTCATGGCGTGAAAAACACGAATCGTTCCTAGAAAGCTCGATGCGAGGACATTTGGTCCCATTTGGGTAATTACCTTCCAAGGAAGAGCGCAAAATGTCTTGTTTTGCTTCGCTTCTTTGAGGTAAACTCTTTTGGGAAGAACGAATGTTCCTTCTTTGAACACAATTTCGATTCCGCCCTTTTTCTTATATTGTTCTTCTATCTTTTTGTCAATCTCTACCATTTTAGCCGAGATTTTATCGTGAAGACTAGCGGTATCTTGTAAACGGGCATATCGTCCGGCCACCGGTTGTGGTCGTCCAAACACACATTCATGGGGACTTAAGTCTCCAAGATAATGCCGTTTTCTGTTATTTAATGTAGCTACGACCAGAGGAAGAGCTTGGAGCCAATCGATGTCGAATTGCTCTGAGGCCATTCGTAGGCTGTCAGTTAAAATCGCATGATTTCTTTCAACACTTCCATTGCTCTGGGAGCGTCCTCTAATGGAGATGCGGAATTCCGTTCCAATGAAGTCGAGGAACCGTTTCCAAACTGTGCTTTGGGCTAAGTTCGTTCCTGCGTCGGCTTCGATCAGCAGAGGAATTCCGTATGCAGCGACAATATTTTGTTGGAAAACTTTAAGAGTCTGAGTTGCCGTCGGATTAGCTGTTAGGGGAACACAAACCCGGAACCCGGAGTAAACATCGATGAATTGAAGAATTTGGTCGTACTTCTTAATTGGCTTCAAACCCGTGACTATATCTAGTTGAATTAAGGTCATTGGGGCCAATCCAGCTAAAGGTCTATGTTTCATGACCATTTTACGCGTGTTTAACGGCTTGTGGGCTGTGCAGATTCTGCAGGCCCGGGAAAAGTCGGTAACTTTTTGTCGCATATTCTTGAAGTGGAAGAGGGGAGAAATGAAGTTGTAAATGTGATCCTGTCCACCGTGCATGGTAGATAAGTGACCAAATCCGATGGCCGGGGAATGTAACGAAGAGGGAAGTTCAACTATTTCTTCATCATCATCATGTTGGTGATTCTTCCAGCCTACTAATCCGGACTTATTTATTAAATAGAAATTTGTCATCTTCTCTCCTTCTTGAAGCTTCTTTCTAATTTCCTTCAATTCTGGATCGGCTAACTGTTCCTTCAGAATAGCATCTCTGGTCAATAAAGACCCGAGTAATTCCTCACAAGTTCCATAGCCATCTTGAGCCGACGAAGCGGAAATCATGTTCACTTTGGCCGTGACTGTGGATTCGGGGGAAGGGCTCACGACGGAGGGATCAAGGGAGACTATGTCGGAGGGGACATTTTCCTCTCCTTCTTCCACTGGGGGAGTTCGAACGTATCCTTGTAGTAATTTGACGAATTCCTCTACGTATTCCGTTACCGGAAATCCCTTCTTTATTCCGTCGTAGAGGACTTGGAGGGCGCCATAAGCATATTCACGGTTGCCGGAGAGGTATTTCAGAAAAGCTTCTCCCTGTATTGCCGGGGTCTCATTTATGGAGTCATTTTCCGGTTCCGGATCCGGATCAACGTTGTTTGCGTCAGGCACGACAGACAACTTGTTGACCTTCAACGGATTATTCTCTATTGCCCCTTCATCCCTTAATTGATCTTGAATGAGTTGTTTTGGGTCGAAGTCACTCAGTAACCGGTAGTCTGGTTTAGGGAGTTTGTTTAACTGTCTAGCTATATCCATCGATGGAATGTACATTCTTGAGCGAGGAGAA
>JAAUYM010154271.1_pt1 | contig 12872 bp, 12 predicted proteins | sample 7278001 | NCBI WGS metagenome assembly JAAUYM01 (sample SAMN14350224, study PRJNA611818) | marine sediment metagenome | isolation source: surface marine sediment (1.8m) | place: French Polynesia: Moorea | collected 2018-08
GCCGCTGGGCGCAGTGCCGGCGGCCCGAACGAGGTCGTCCATCACTTCTTGGGGGAAGGGCTCGGCGCTGAAGCGGCGCACCGAGCGGCGACCGCGCAGCTCCAGGTAGAAGTCGCGGCTGCGGCGGCGCATCTCGGACTGGAAACCGTGGATTTGATTTCCGAAATAGGTGGAGATTTTAATGTGGACCATTAAATTGGAAAAAAGCTACCTCTGAGTAATTTGGTCCCTCGAAGGGCATTTGCGTGAAGTATTCTTCTTTGGAGGCACCGTTTTGGCCCGGTGCCTCCTCTTCCTCCTCCTCCTCCTCCTCCTCCTCCACTTCCAGGGTTCGTCTTGGTTCTTGACAACTTCTGAACAATGTTGGACTTTGGCGCCTGCCGAAAAAAAAATGGTAAACTGGAGTGAGAACAATTGTGTTTTTCCCCCTCTTACTTCTTCTTTCTCTTGTCGCGAATGTCGAAGGCGATGGCCGCCACGACGGCCCCGCAGAACATGTAGAGGGCCACGTAGGCCAGGGAGAACAAGTTCACGATCATTTCGAGGTGGAGAATTGACTGAAGCAAAGATGTTTGTTTCCTTTGACTCTGTCACTAACAGTTATTTCTCCTCTCAGTCTCAACTTTGACCTCTCCCTCTTCTCCCTCTTGCGTCACCGATCGGTCGTATAAAAAACGGCTTTTTTGTACTGTAAATACTATAGCTCAAACATCTGCGGGAAGGAATAAAAACTGAAAGGAGGCCACCCGACTTCCCAAATAATCCTCTCTTTTATTTATATGTTCGCAGGCACTTCCCCGGCGAGCTCCTGAGCGTGAACCCCGGCGTGGCGTCGGCCTTCCCCGGCCTGTTCCACCTGAACGAGCGCGTCGCCTGGCTGGGAAGTTGGAGGCACGGCTTCTTCTCGCTGACGGCCGTCGGGGCCACCAACGTCGGGTCCATCCACGCTGCTTTCGACCCGGAGCTGCAGACCAACCAGGTAGGGGGGGAGAGCGACCTGTTCCGGGCCGGCGTTGTCAATGCTTTTTGAGTAAATCGCAGATTTTTGAGGTTAAAATGTAAAAACGTTGTCAAGTTGCAAACTAGTGTCTACCTACTGTTTACTTAGGGTTTTCATGTGAAATTTTAACGTTGTACTAAATAAAAACAGTGCAGTGTTAAAATCGCAAAAAAAAAAAAAATAAATAAAACGAGAGCTCAGACACACAACAAGCGAAACAATGGAATTTCATGCCATCTGGTTATATTTCTGGATTGTCTAATCAGACAACTAACTCGCTAATTTTTCTCCTAGCCCGTCTCCCTGCGGAGTGAGTGCACGGTGGTCTCCTGCTGCTCCAAGAGGAACTTCTACTTCACCGAGAAAGACTTCCAAGGGGTCGCCATGGACAGAGGCGACGAGTTCGGACACTTCAGCTTCGGATCCACCATCGTGCTTATATTCGAGGCACCAAAACAGTTCAGGCGAGTGGACTTTCTCAAAAATGACATTGAAAAAAAAGAACAATTTAATTTAGTTGACGCATGTTACTTTCCCAAATTGCATTTAAAACGCTTCAAGCTAGTTGATGCGTCTTATTTCCCCCCAAATGCTGTTTCATAATTAATCTCTTGGAGCTGGAGAGGTAGCTATTAGAGTATTGTCTTTTCTTTATTATTTCAGGTTTTCTTCGACGGAGGGCAGCAGGGTGAAGATGGGTCAGATGCTTTGAGCTTTGAAAGCATCTTCCCGACGTGGGACCAGTATTACTACTGCTAACGTACGAACATTCTGATGATGTGACAGGGCATGCTTTTTGCAATCAAGAAGCAAGAAACCATTCCGACCGCTCCGAAGAAGAAGAGCCTGCTTGTCAGAAACGTCCAATTAAAACCTATGGAAGGAAAATGGCTATGAAAAAAAGTGAAGATAAACTTGGGAACTAACACATCGGATTTTCCCAGAAAAAAAATTATCTGATTGGAGTCCTCAATCTTTTTTGTACATACTTACTAGTAAATATCCTACTGTACAGTACACAAGATAATTGTACCTGCAAAATCCACCCATTCACGATGAATCCACATTTGACATTGCGATCCAGATTTCCCACAAGTCAATCAAAACATACAGAACCAAATGTTGTGTTTCTATTGTGTGTTACTCACTCAGCTGAAAACGAGCTTTGCATGGAATAAAAGTTGTTTGAGTTCCTCTTTCTACTATATTTCAATAGCTTTCGTGTCATTGTGCAAACGTTAAGGGGGGGGATGGGGGATGGAATAGGTAAGAACAAGAACAAATCACATATCACAATCAAGCGCCTTTCCAAGCGCAACATCAAGCTACAGATACAAATAGACCCTCTTCGAGACGTCACCACTGAAGATGGCAATGATCTAACCAGAGAGAAGGCCTCATCTCATCTTCTCTTCCTCCTCCTCCTGCTCCTTGCTTGGCGCCTCCGTGGCCTCCCCCTCGTAGGTGATTGTGGGGTGAAAGCCGTTCTCGTCCGCCGTGTAGTCCACCACCTGGGTGCGCCCATCGGGGAGCTGGCGCGGAAAGAAATGGAATATGTACCAGTAGCACGTCAGTTTCTCGTGCTACTTACTACCGTATAGTTAATGGAATATGTACGTACTACTAGTAGCACGTTCCACTGTACTACAATTAGTACGCACTATTACATATGTACCTACTAGGTACAGTGAAAAACTAGCCAAAACAAATGTCTTGACACAACTTTATGTTGTGCAGCACTGGTGCAGTACTGACTGACCTGAACCTTGTACTGTCCCCTGATCTGGTCGCCCTCCCTCGACTCGATGCGGCTGTGACCGAACGAGTTGTTCTTGTTGCTCACCTGCATGTACATACACGTGACACAATGAGAAGAAGCAATCTAAAACGTGGTCTCTTACGTAACTGTACCTATACAGCAGGGGTTCCCAACCAACTTTTTTAAGTTTGCGTATCATCCATCAACTAACTGGATTTGGCGTCCATTAGGTTGAATACCGCTGTTGATGTACTAGTACGTATGTAGGTACGTGTAGTGCGTCCACCGACTGTGTGTACTGACCTCGTACATGTAGTCGTATCTGACGTTCTTGTCGTCCTCGTAGTCGCTGTCGCCGTTGAGCTTGAAGCCGGCGTAGGTGACGCCTCTTTCGCCGTTGTAGTCGTAGTCGTCCTGCTCGTCTACCTCCTCCTGGTCCATGTCCAACTCCTGGGAGACGTCGATGGCCGAGCCAGAGCTGAAGCCGTTGCCCACGAAGTCCCGCAGCGACTCGATGGGCTTGAAGTTGGTGGTGGAGAAGGGCTTGATCACCGTGGGCTCCTTCTTCTTCGTCCTCATCCTCCTTGACCTGTCCTCCTTCTTCTTCTTGTTCCTCTTCCTCTTGTCCGGCATCTCCAACGCGGCCGCCAAGCCGACCAGCTTCTGCAGCTCAGAGATCTCGTCGCTGGTCTCCGTGGAGGTGGTGGTGCTCACGCCGAACGAGGAGGGCTGGTTCTTCGTCATCACTTCCTTCTTCTTCTTTCCCCTTTCTCTCTCCATGGAAGCAGCCTTCTTCTTGCTTTTACTCTTGGTCTTCTTCTTGTCGGTGGCCCCCAAACCGCTTCCGAAGGTGAAGGACGGCCTGATGACCTTGGTGTTGCCCTTGGAGGCTCTGGACTTGACCAGGGAGGAGTAGCTACTGGAGGAGGAGGAGGTGACGCCGACGCTCCTCGGCGGCGGCAAGACTGCATGGGATAAGGGATGAGGTCTGGCGTGGTGGACAGGCCTGTGCACCAGTGTGTTTGCCGTCAGGGATGACGGATACCGGCGGAAAGAAGAGGTGGAGGAGGAGGACGCAGGAGGCAGGCTGACGCCGTAGGTCGATGGGAGGAGATGGTGGCGTTGGTGCCGGTACCCACCACGGTGGTAGGGCGCGTAGCCCACGGAGATAGTCCTGGAGGGTCGCGGCGTGACGGCGGGGGCGGGCTTGACCACCCTGTAGGGCGACACCACCACCGGCGCTTGTTTAGTGCGGGTGACGGCGATGGCCTTGGGTGCGGAGTGAGCCTTCTGCTTGACGAAGAAGGCCCTGGGCGGGGAAGAGGAGACGACGTCGCGGGGCCGGATCACCTTGTAGGAGTAGAGGCTCTTGGAGGCCAGCTTGATCCTATTCTCCGTGATGGCGTCCGCGGCCTTGCGGATGTCCCTCGTTTCCTCCTCCTTGGATTCCTCGGACTCCTTGGTCAGCTTTGCGTTGGAGGCGGCGCCCGTGCCGGCCGGAAAGCCAGTGTCGTACTGGTAGCTGGCCTCCGGGGAGTTGAACACCACCACGTCGCGCTTGCGACTCACCTACATATATGCAGCAGTGAGATAATTGAAGAAACGTCCAGTGCTGCAGAGTGTTTACGGAGAGCAAGACCGTGTAAAAAAAAACCATAAAGAGCTGCAAAAAAGCAGCCGGTGCTAAAAGCACAAAATGACAGCTAAAAAAACTCAAAACAATGGTGCTTGGAGAAACTATTCAGATATTTTTTGAAACTATGTTGCGAATTTTTACATTTTAGTGCAAAAAGAGACAAGGCAATGTTTGATCACAGCCTCTGAAAAAAGAACCATTTGTCTCCCTTTGAAACCATCTGGCAGCATTGTGCTAATAAGGCAACGGTTTCCCCAAAACATAACAATAATTTTAAAATTTAAATACGGCAGTGGTTTTTCCCACATAATTGATACAAAGAAGAAAACCAAACATTAGCGGTTGACACGACCATAAAACATGACTAATGAAAGAGTGGATCTCCAAGGACTGTAATGCTAGGACAAGTCATTTTATCTCTAATTAGCGTTCTACCATTTTCCCACATTTTCCTCACCTTTGGGTAGTAAGCGGACGGCGCAGCCACCATCCTGGCATTAGAGTAGTAGTAGGAGGGCCTCCCGTGGTAGGGGGAGGAGACGGAGGGGGAGGAAGAGTGGTAAATCCCCGGCCTGGGCCCCACGATGGCCGAGACAGGGGCCGACTGGTCCCATCTGGCCCGTGGGACACTGACGGCGCGGCTCAGGCGAAGGACGCGTCGCGACGCGTCGGAGGAGGAGGGTGAGGACAAGGACACGAGAAGCAGCGCCAGCACGAAGAAGCTGTGGATCTCCATCGCCTTCTGTCTTTCTTGGCAGATCTGAACGATGATGTACTGGTAGTAGGTGGATGGCAACACTAGCCACACGACGACAACGACCACCACGAGGAGGAGAAGGAGGAAGAGCACATTTTTTTTCTCCTCCTGGATATCCTCACCACTCTGTTTGCCGAGGCGACAATTTCTGTTCTGGCCTCCTCCTCCTACGCCTCCTTTTCCTTCCGAAAGTTTTTACCTTTTTTCCCCCTGTTGGCTACATTAACGCACACTCAAGGAGGGGGTTACTTGGTGGCCCGTAGGCCGTAGAGACCCGAGGAGGTCGTCTGCACGCCTTTCTAGTTTTTCTTTAGAGAATCGAAGTACAAAAAACAGTACCGTATATAAAATTTCAACATTTCTGAGCAAAGTGAACTGCCAAGTAATCCTCGGACGAGAAAGGGCCGTAATTTGGCCCTCAGGGCCAAAAGAGACTGCACGCTTCACTTCACCTGCCTCCCCTTGGCGCCTGCGACTATGTACCATACCTACTACAGTAGTACACAGGACGCATCTTCCTCCTCCTCCTCCTGCTCTGTGACATTGAAATCGTCGCTGCGTTTTCCCACATCTACGTACGGAAAAAAAAAACTTAGTTGGTTTGGCGGAGGAAGTAGTATGCAAGGCAGGCAGGGGCTTAACAAACCGGGAAAGTGGCCAGCGCCAACAGCAGCAGGAAGTGTGGGAAGGGGACCGGGGAGGGGAGGGGACGGAGGGACCTTCTTCCTCACACAGTTAGTACAGTCAAACTTAGTTTTGCAGCAAACATTTTTTCCCTGCTTGCAAACTTCCCTATATTAGCATTAGCCTACTTTGATTTAGTATTTACTAGTAAACGTCTTTCTCCAAAAACCACCAACTTCACGTACTACAAAAACCCCTAATTTTCTCCGTACAGTCGTTTCCCGAACGCGGACAATAATTGTCCTCGAATTGGAAGGAAGACGACAATCGAGTCGTGTAGGAAACTAATAATGACAACGCGTGTACGTGTGTACACAGGCAACAATTGAAGAAAGGAATTCGCGGATACGTGTGGAATCTGTTGGTACGGTTATTATGGCAACTGAAGGGGGGGGGCGGGGGAGAATGAGGAGGAAGAGGCCGGAAATTAAAGAGGCGATGTGTTTGACCACATGAAGAGTAGAACTCGACCATGTGTACGTACTAGTACAGCAAACTACACAAAAAAAAGTTTACGTGATTACCTGGTTAAGCTATTAAAGTTCATGAAACCTATTTTGACTGAATAATAATAATAATATGTGTCAACTTTGTTTTTTTCTCTCCACATGAATGGCAGTTGCATGTTTGTTTAATGTCTCGTACGTGGAGGAGAAGAAAACGCAAAGATATTGTACTGTATAGTATTCAACAAGTTCTTATGTTTGAAACATGTCCGATATGTGCCGACGAGATAGAGAAATGTTTGGTGGGGTTAGCTGCTCGTAGTAATGAAAGGTTTTAGCTGCTGACCATCGACTTTGCTACTACTGCAACTATGGTACAATAATTAATATCTGGGTTCTACTGTACTATTTCTTCCGCAAAAAAATCCACTTCTCTTCCTGCCTCCACCAACCACCCCCCCTTCCCTATAATCAGGCCATCCCTCTTATTTTTTCCTCTTTTTTGACAAATCAACTTTAAATGCTCCTCCACCCTCTCCCCTCCCCCCTCTTCGCAATTCCCATATAGTACTATACTATGAAGTTGCTGCAGGAAGTCAGAGGGAAGGGATAGGATAATCCCTCAAAATTGCCGACATCAGTCGCATTCGCTTAAAAAAATTGCTTTAGACAAACAAACAAAAAAATACAACGAATCTCTAGCTCTGTCTACTGAAGGCGTTTTGAGAGAAAAATGTTCTGATGTTATTACTGCGTTGTACGCTATTTTCAACTTCATGTTGCACTTTACTTCCCAATTAATAGTTATTATTCCACATTGGGTATCAATCGTGCCTAGCACAAAAATGAGAAAAATATTTTTACATTGATATTAAGTCGTCTAAATTTTGTTGAGGTATGGTTATTTTTCTTTTTTAAGATAACGTTTTGCATTCCCGCAACCTTACCGAGGGTGGTGGGTTTTCCTCAGTCCATTTCACGAGATTGAGGTACTTAAAAGAGGAGGAAGGGCTCTCTTCACCAGTTGTGTGGAAGTCTGGCGTTTGTTGTAGTACTATGTACACAAGAACGGGGGTTGCTCAGAGAGACAGAGTAACTGATGCACATGCCCCGTATGGGCATGGGTGGCTTTACATGTTACACATGGGCATGGGAAGGGAGAGTGAGTAAAAATTTGAATAGAAACCAACAAGTTACTAAATAAAGAGATTTTTACCCCCCTCCAGAGAGGATTTTCTCCAGGTTTTAGTACTTTTTGCTCCGTCCTTTAAAACAACCCTGCAAATCTTAGCCATTTTTCTTGCCAACCACCCCTTTTCCTGTAGTCCACCTTCTGACTGAGAGAAAAGCTAAAATTCCAGTACCACACATGACTACCACCAAGGCCCAAGGCTAGAGACCAAATGCTAGTCTCTCCATCCTCACCCCCGTGCCAATGTATGTATGTGTGTGCCTTCCTTCCATCCCTTTGCCTTCTTCCCTCCTTCTGCAACTTCCACCCCACCCCACCCCAAAGCAACCCTACCCTCTTCCTCCTCTCATATCGTAGCGGCAGCAAGTCGCAACCAACCATCAAAGCTTCTTTCCTTCCTTTCCCTCAACCTGCTTTCATCAGTCCTTCCTTCCTTCCTCCCTGCCTCCTTCCCTCCCTCCACTCCTTCCACTGCCTCTGTCTGCACACACAGCAGCAGCAGCAGCAGCAGCAGCAGAAAGCTCCACAGCAGCAGCCGCTGCTGCGCCGGCTTCAGAGAGTTCAGACTTGAGGTTGAGGAGACCGAGTCTCTCTCTCCCTCCTTCCCGAGCCCGACTCAGTCACTCAGTAGGTGTTGGCCGCTCACACAGAGAGGAAGGAAGGAGGCAAGAAAGGAAAACAAAACAAGAAAAGGTTTGGGAAACCGACTGGACCAAATATTAGAATTTTATGAAAAGAAGAGAAATATCAAGAACATCATCAGCTAGAAAAACTGCAGAATCAGACATAATCATCCATGATCGTACATGTGTCAGACGGAAAGAACACTGCTGCGAAAAAAAAGGCCAGACTTCAAGTCTACAACTACCTCAGTCGATCACCGAAGTACATCCCAACACAACTGGTAAGAGAACAAATGAAATAGGTGCAGCCCTGCACCCTCCGAAATAAAAGTTCTTTTTTCGTGGGAAAACGAGGGTAGCCTTATTTTTATTTTTAATTCTTTTCTTTCCGAGCGCCGACGCCCATTTCTGTATGAGTGTGTTGTGTAAGGCAGGTCCCGCCCTCAACCGCCTCCAGCTCCTCTTCCCCCTCCTCTTCCTCTTAACGATTCCCTACCTTCCTTCCTCACCTGTGATTGTTGCTGTGGCCATCCGAGCCAAGCCGGCTCCCCCCCCTCCCCCTCTCCCCTGCTGATACTTCTACCTGGATTTTTGCTACCTCCCTCCTTCCCCTGCTGCTTTGCCCGCCATCCTCTCCTCCTCGTCTCTGGTAGCTTGATGGCTGATCTGGCTCTGCTTGCTTTTTGCCTCAAGTTTTTTACGCACTGCGTCCTGTTCCCGTATTTGAAAGCACAAAAAGGGGAAAAAGGTTTGGTTTGGCAGTGATGTCTCCTTGTCTCTGTCTCTCTCTAATTTTGAATGGCTTCTTTCCTTGCCAATGTCGTCGCATGCAGAGCGGCCATCAAGACAACAGAAAGAAAGAGACCGTCGTACAGGGCATCTGTCTACTATGTACATACACAAATGTGCTTGTTCTTTCTTGCACACCCTGTCTTTTCCCACATATCCTTTCGTTTCACGCTCAAAAAATTAAACTTACCTTATATGGGAAATTGTAGTGTAGTAATGTACCACAGTTAATGCAAATGAGCTTCCCTCCCCCCCCCCTCTATCCGTCCATGTTTTGACCTTGCCTGCCTGAATTAATGGCTTCCACATCCATAATAGTACACAGTAAGTCTCTTGCTTTCCCGTAAAAGTAAATGATGTCTTGTGTGACTGGGAGCAGTTTGTTGTGTTGGGGAAGTGGGGGGGGGGGGAGAAGTCGATAGGTCGGAAATGCAGGCAGCAGATCCTCTGTTTGAGGGATCAATGATGCGAGAAAGTGGCAAGAAAGTTCTTTTTCCGCTCCTTGTTCGACCCAGTTTCTTGGTTCACCCGGAAAAAAAATAAGATGAAGAAATAGTGCTAGTACAGTGAAACTCGGTCATTTGGGAAACTTTGACTGTGGATACTAAACTAGAGGGAGAGAAGTAAGAGTGGGCGGATGGGTGGGACCCCTGGTACCGAGTCATCAGTACTGATGACTCAGTGCCAGAACACTTTGGATGGATGGAACACTTTGGAGGGAAAGTGTCAAAGTTTTGTCAGCAAACACAGAAAGTAGATGGAAGGAGGAGAAGGGCCATTGACAGAGAGAGAGACTTATTTTCTTTCTTCTGTACTGCTTCTAATCATCATCTAAGACACGAAAAAGGAGGAGGAGAAAAATTACAGTGGAACCTCGGTTAGCAGTCAAAAGTTAACTGTAGCGTAAGAGGATTAGAGAGAAAAATTGATGTTTTGCAGTCTTTATTGGGTCTTTGACTGCAGTGGAGTTCTACTGTAATGTACCGTACTTTTTTTCCCCTTTCTGTCAGTGGAAGATATTTGCGCGTTGCGTTTTGTGCTGACGTGGGAACATTTTCCCCCGTGTTAAGGAAAAAAAAACCAAAGACATGACCATGTACCTATATAATGAAATGGAACAAAAGACATAATTACAGCTTTTTTTTTCACGCCCGCACATTTCCCAAAGTCTTCTCTCTCTTTTTTTGGCGGAGCAAGATTTAGGGTGCGTGAGAAGAATTTTTACTGTCTCTCTTTGTGGCTTCTTTTATATGACCTCATCCTCCACCTCCTTCAAACCCAGATTTTTTTTAGAGGAAAAGAAGAGGGAGATTCTCTGCCTCCTCCTCCTCCTCCTCCTGCTCACAAAATATGACACGAAATTGAATTCTCCCCTCCCCCCCTCCGCGGGAAACTTATGGGCGTGATGTGGCTCGCACCGGTGAGTTTCTAATTTACGTGGAAGGAAGGAGCAATAAAATTTCCTCCTCCTCCTCTTTCCATGACGACGGCTGTAAAACGTCGATTCATTAAAGACGGAGGAGGAAAGAAAGGGGAAAATCCAAGTAAACAACAACAGCTCTGGTCTTACTTCCACTTCCACCGCCGACCTCCTCCTCCTCCTATTCTTTTTTTTTATTGTCCGAATGTGGGAAAGAGGGGGGTCGGTCGGTCGGCCGGGGTTTCTCTTCCTCCTCCTGTTCGCGCACACGCTCGGTCCATCTCCGTAATGACCTCCCACAACTCGGTCTTTTTCTCTTTTTGGTGCGTGTGAGCTTTTTTTTTTTTTTTAGCAAGAGGAGATCCACAGAAATAATATACAAAGAAAGTAGTGTTCCTTCTTTCTTGCATTGCAGCATTTTCCACCCTTTTTTGGGGGAAAAGCAATACTCGCAATACAAAAAAATGTGACATTCTTATCGAGAAAAAGGAAGGATGGAAGAAGAAAAAAGATATTTTTGGCAGGAAAGTAAGGAGGTATATTTTATTTTTGACTTAGTTTGGTTTCCTAAATAAAAAAGGAAAAAAATGGATTATTGACGCCTCCTTTTTTGGCAACCAGATGGAGTTTTTCCTTCTTTTTCTGCCTGATTTGAAAAGCCCCAAGCCCTATTTTTTTTTTATTTCTACGCGACTCGTGCTTTAGTAGAAAAGGGTGTTTCCATCTGCCCTCTTTTTTGTCTACAGTAGTAGTGAGTGAACCTGTGTACGGCTTGTTAGCCTTTAGGGTTGCCCCAATCCTCTTCTCCTTCTTCCACCCAGCTGCACTTTTACAACTCTTGCCTGTGAGTGTGGATGTGGATATGTGGAACACGAGAGAGGAGAGAGAGAGGAGAGAGACAGGAGAGAGAGAGAGAGAGAGAGAGAGAGAGAGAGAGAGAGAGAGCACTTCTGGAGATGGAGAGGAGGGGAGAGGGAGAAAAAGAGACGCTGAAACCGATCGATGATTGTAATGCAGAAGCGTGCGTCCAAAAAAGAGGTCTTGTGAGCCGCAAAAAAAAAATCGGTCGCTGTGGAAGAAATTCAAGTCGCGTAAACAATCTTGATTGATAAAAAATACCTAATTTTTTTTGGCTGTTTTAATTTTTTTTATCTTTGCGTCTCACACGTCCGTCCACAGCTGAACCTGTACTGTATTTCGCCCTTCTGTCTCCTCACCCGCTCATTCATCTCAACCCCCATGCAGACCGACCACTCTGGGTTTTCTCCCTCCCTCCCTTCCTTTCCTTCCTTGCTCCCTTCCATCCACACACATGTTGGTGGGTTGGCACAGCAGAACTCAGTTAGGTAAAGTCATGAGCTAAAAGCTTGCTATACTACCACTACAATAACAAACAAAATTGGGGGAGGAGGGGAAGTTCGAATTTGGTAATCACATCAACTTTACCTATAACCTTCTGCTGTAATTTGAAGTTGCACTGTACTGATACTAATGGCGTGGAGGACTAAATCCACTGTCGACAGCAGCAGCATCCCAAAAAAAATCATGATGGAGGAAGAGGTGGATTAGGAGAGCTTACAAGAATCCCCATTTTTAAAAAAACTTATTATGTCTCATGATTAAAAAAATTCTGACGTCGAGAAACCAATTCTTGTTCTGTAATTTCACTCTGACGGGACTTTTTAATTTTTATTTTTTTTCGCGTTTTCCCAGATATTCTTTTTTCTTTCATCACCACCTTGTAAAAGGGGCTTAGAAATTGCTCTAATGACGTCACAGGACGAAAGAGGTGAGCTTTTTTGCACAAGCAATTTTTTTTTTTTCATCTCAAGCCGTCTGCTAAGATTGGCCACTTGAAGGAAGGAGTAAACATAGGCAGGAAAAAGAGGGCGATGATGGAAAATTCGCGTGAGCCACAAGGAAGAAGAAAAAAAAGAGTTTTGGAAAAGTAGAAGCTATTTTTTTTGCTATCGCTTTTTGTGCCCTTTCTTGTTGGTGTTGCCAGGACGCGCGCGCGCAAAAAAAGGGAAACTTTTCTTATTCTTGCCAACAAAGATATGGGAGGGAAGGAAAAAAAAGTGTCGAAAAAAAGAAGGGAAATAATTTCCAGTTTATTTCCTCTCTCGCATTTTTCCGTAAAGAAAAAGATTAGGAGAAAGAATTCTCGCCCCCCCTCCTTTTTAAACAAGGCTTTTTTTTTGGTAGATTGTGAAACTGAGGTGTGTTCGCCGAAGGAAGAGGAGGAAGACGGATGAGTTTCGCTCGAGATTCAGATTGCACACAACTTCCTCCCTCTCTCTCTTTCCCCCCTTTCTTTTTTGCTGCTCCAGAGGAGATAAGAAGAAGAAGAAAAACTTGTCTGGAATTGGCGAAAGAAGAAAGGAAGAAATTAGTTTCGTATTTCTCTCTCTCCCTCCTATTCAGACGACAAAGGAATTCGAAAGTAAAAAATGTCTACATTACCCCATATATTGGAGTGGGAAATTGCATGTTGTGAAATTAACAGGAAAAAAGAATCAGCTCTGACAATGATGGAAGAAAAAAACAAAAGTCTGTGGATTCTGCC
>JAAUYM010107794.1_pt1 | contig 12870 bp, 19 predicted proteins | sample 7278001 | NCBI WGS metagenome assembly JAAUYM01 (sample SAMN14350224, study PRJNA611818) | marine sediment metagenome | isolation source: surface marine sediment (1.8m) | place: French Polynesia: Moorea | collected 2018-08
GATTTTTATATCACTTATACAGCGTTAGAACGCCAGCGCAGGTGTTAGAATAGTGGGGAAAAAACCTTATTGTAACTTATCACTAAATTCACGCTAGCGATATTGGTGGGGATGTCATAGGCAACATTTACCATGTTGTGCTTAAGACCGCAGGGCTTGCTCGTCTGTAGTGTCTGGTGCCCGTTGCTGAGACACCCTGACACTTTACTACAAACACGGAAAAAAATTTTCACCGTGTAAGCTGTCTTGCAGCTTGACAAATATTTGATGTCCTATACTCTTGATCCCCTCCTCTGCTGCTCCCTGTCCTTTCTTTCCATCGTCATTTACAGATGCTACATCTGGTGATACAGGTCTCTCCAAAGGTGGCGGGAAAGACTTGAAGCAGCATTTTCGTCACCTACAATTTTCACGGGGTCCAGTGAAAAAAACGATCAAGTACAAAGTTCTTGAGGGCGCGGTGGAATTGACCTTTAAGCAGCCGCATGCTATTAAGCGCAGTCCAAATTACTTAAAATATAAGAAGTAGTCTTGATCATTTTTACTATTAAAGACAATAAACTTGCTGGCATTAAAAAACCTGTATTTTTTAGTATGTACTCGTACTCGTATGTATATACAGCATGTTAAACAAAAAAAAACTGGGAATTTTTTTCTTATGATCAAGCAATTTTTTTAATTTTTTTTGTCAACGTGAAATTTTTAACGTTTATTTTGTTTTTTACTTTACAAAAGTCAATCATTGATCGTAGCCTTCAATACTTTTAATAGGTATACCAATTGGTGCCAATTGGTAAAACAAAGTAGCATTTCCTTTTTTTCTAATGGAGGAAGATCCACCCTTTTCCTCTCTTTCTTCCATGCGCTTTCAAGGGTGCAGAGAGATCTTGCTGCTCTCAGTCCCTTTTTCTGCGCGGTATACTACGGTACATCCAAAGAGAGGGGAAGGAGCAGCAGAGAGCGAGAGATCCTCCCTCGCTCATGGCGGCCATGGCCCGCCAGACGCCGTCGCCACTCCTGCTGCTACTGCTTACGTGTACTCCCCAGGGCTGTCGCTGCGACTGGGACGAGTGGTGGACGTACGACGGCATCTCCGGGCCCACCTACTGGGGCGTCATAAACCCGGCCTGGTCGCTCTGCAGCCACGGGCGCCACCAGTCACCCGTGGACGTGGACCCGGGAAAGCTGGTCTTCGACCGCACGCTGAGGCCGCTGTCCGTAGACAAGCGGGCGGCGTCTGGCGTGCTGGCCAACACCGGACAGTCCCTGCTCTTCAGGGTCGCCGACGGGACGGGCCTGGGCGACGCTACCCTGCTTGGCAGGGGGGTCCGAGACCCACCCGTCAACATCACTGGCGGGCCTCTTGCCTACAGGTAAGGAAGAGGTCCTGGACGCTCAAAAAAAAAAGGGGGGAGGAGAGAGATACAGCATTCTTTCCTTAACAGTTTACACTGGACAAATATGCTTCTTTCCGGCAGCAAAGTGGAGAAGGAGGAGAGGAGGGTGGGAGAAAAAGCATTTGGGGGAAGGAGGAAAAGTTTGGTTCTTCCTCGTTTTTTTGTACGTGGAAAAGAAGGGAAGGAGAAGAGTAAAAAGCAGAAGAGCAAGCAAAAAAAAAGGGATCGGGGAAGAAAAAAAAAGTTTTTCTGTCTGCCCATTCGTTCGTCCGTGTCGGCGTGAGTGCGTGCGAACCAACTTTTCCCGCAATTTAGTTATGTACTGTACTTACACACAGTCCGTCTTCTTCCGAGTGCATCCGTGCAAGATGTTTGGATGTGCAGGGTGTTTGGAACAAATTTTTGAAACCTGTACATGCATAAGTTACAGAGGACATTCATTTTTCTATTTTTCCTGCAGGTATCAGTTTGAATCCCTATACGTCCACTGGGGTGCGGGCAAGTCAAAGGGTAGAGGCGGCGGCGGCGGTGGCGGCGGCAGCCTGGACCGTCGCGATGCCGGCGGGGGATCCGAGCACAGTGTGGCAGGAAGGTTCTTTCCGGCCGAGGTCCAGCTCATGGGGTTCAACTCGGAGCTGTTTGCCAACCTGAGCGAGGCCCTGGGGCACCCTAACGGCGTCGTCGGAATAGCAGTTATGGTGCAGCAGCATCACAGAGAGGTCAACCCGGCACTCAGGACCATTGCTCAGCAACTCACGAAGGTTAAACATATACCTAGTACACAGTATTCGATTAATTAGACAAAGGACAAAGACTGTACCTATAAGTGGCAGTTTCTTTGTCTCTGCTTAACTGCTAGACTTGTTCCAGGTAACCTATCGAGGTCAGAGCTCTCTCCTGCACTCGCTGATGATTTGCGAGCTGCTCCCAGACACGGAGGGCCTCATGACCTACGAGGGCTCGTCCACCCGGCCGGGGTGCGAGGAGGGCGTCACCTGGGTCATCATGAATAGGCCCATCTACGTCAGCTCACTGGAGATGGCCCAGCTGCGGATGCTGTGGCAGGGTCAGAGGGAGCACCCAAAGAGTCCTGTGGGGTCGCCCAATGCCAGGCCCCCGCAGCAGGTCAACGGCAGGACGGTGCGCACCAACCTCTCTGTGGAGCCGTCGGGCCACCAGTCGGGTGTGGCGGGAGGGGGAACAAGGAAGGAGAGGAGGAAGAGGTGTCCGGATGTGGACAGACAAATGGCGTACAGGCCAAATGACGGTTGGGATTAAAAAATATTCTGATGTTTTGTAGTATTTCTGATCTAGTATGAGCTGAGAGACAGAACAGGACATTCTTAAACCGTGGTCGGCTCACATATTCAGGTTTTTTATGGGTTTGATAATGTACGTAGGATGCAAGCCTCGTTGTGCTTCTTGCACGTTTGTGAGACTGAGTTGGGAGAACATCCTTCCAGAGACTCTTGCCTACTTTCCCTTCCTTCCAGATTTCAAAATTCTTCTCACCCATTTCGATTTCACGCAGGGAGAGAAAAAGAAACCTTTTGCACTAAAGCCAAAGACCGTAATTGCACTTGCCCATTTGGAAACCTAAAAAAAAGTTCTTTCTTCCTTATCATAATAACATAACATACTGTACGTACGTGTATCTATTATTATAACATCGTGTTTCATATTGCCACAAAATAAACGATTTCAAGCGAACTTTTGGTGCTAAGAGAAAAAAGAAGAACCCTTTAAAACTTCCATAAAACATGAGTAACCTAAGCCCTACTGCTGTAGTTATGTCAGGTTCTTGCTTTTGACCTCTGGAGGCAGGGGAATCTCCAGGACGGACACCTCCGACTTGCTGTAAGGCCTCACCCGGGCCACGTTGGGCTCGCAGGGAGCGACGGCGGGAGGGGCCGGAGGAGGCGGAGGAGCATTCAAGGGAAGCGGAGGGAGTTGCTGTGGCGGCTCCGCCTCTCCTGACACTACCACCTTTTGTCGCTGCTGCTGCTGTCGCTGCTTCATGGAGTGGGCCCGGGTGGCCGCCACGATGGACTTCAGGTCCATCCTCTGGGGCATGACGATCTTCCTCACCTTCGCCGCCACTTCCTTCCCCTCTCCCGGCAGGGAAACCTGGGATTGGATTGAGACGTCGCTGCTCGCCAGCACCTGGACGGTAACCTTCCTGCTGGCGGCCTTCTTCTTCTTGTTCAGACAGGGCATCTTACCAATGATGGGAAGCGCCTTCCTTCCCGCGGCCGCGCTGGTCACGGTCGGGCCGACCTCTTTCTTTAAACTGTCTTCTGGTTCAGGGGAGCTCCTCTTGGCGCCACTCCTTTGCTCGTCCTCAGGGCGCGAGAACCCGTCTGCGCTCCTGCTGCAGGATTCAGCTCTGTTTCCGCCAGAGCCCTGCCTCGTGCTTGGGTCCAAATCCCCCGAACTGCAACTTTCGTGGCAAGGACTCTCTGTCTTCCTCCTCTTCTTGCATTTCATGCTGGCGCTTGGGTATCTATCTTCCGGAGGAGTGGCTTCCTTCTCGTCTGAAGGTCTGGATATTGGTGGTTCTGTGTCGATTCCGACGACGCCTGAAGAGGAAGGCCGGTGGACTAGCTCGTCCCGGACGTCTGCCTTCTCCGCCAGGAGCAGCCTCGCCTTCGCCATCATCATCTTCTTCTTCTGCCTCTGCTTCATCTTTCTCGTCTCCTCCTTCACCTCCTTCTTCCTCCTCTTCTTCCGCGTGCGCATCTTTTTCAGCCTGACCACCTGCCTCTTCAGCGCCTTGTTCTCCGCCTCCGCCTCCTGCAGCGTCTGGGCCAGGTCCCCGTTTGTCGCCCTGATCCTGGCGTACATGTCCGACAGCCTGGACAGCAGCAGCACCAGGCTGGCGTCCTCGCCCTGAGTGCTCCCTCCGGCGTGGCTGGATCTGGTCTCGTCGGACACCGCGTTCTCCTCCTGCTTCATCATCAGTTCGACTTTCAGGAGGATTGAACAAGCAAGTGGCTTCCTACCTTAGGTTTCAGTCTTTTCTTTCCCGAGATGGCAGGCTGCGATTTCAAACTCTCCAACTGTCCCTTGATGTCCAACAATTGCTCCTCCACCCTCGCTATTTCTGACTTTAACTCTTTCTGTATAATAATAATAAAAACATGACATTTTTCAAAATAAAAAAACGGCGTCGTGATTGTACGTACAGCCTCTCTGGGGCTTTTCCCATGCTGCTCACTTGTAGGAACGCGTTCTCCTTCATGATTTCGTCGTCGTGTCGCGCCCCCTTGCCCCTCAGCACCTCTCGCTGCTCCTTAAGCGCCAGCAGCTTCGACTCCAGCTCGGACTTGGCCCCCGCCCGAACTCCCAGCTCGGACTCCTTCCTCTTCATCGTGACACCTGAAGGAAAACGTTGATGACATTTTTTTTTTTGCAGCTAACTGCTCTCACTCACCCTTCTTTGCACGTGTAGTTCTTGAAGGTGCAGAAACCTTACGCCCGCACTTCATCGCAGCAAATTTATTTTCAGAGTCCGACACCTGAGACGGAAGGGAGAAAAAGAGAGAGAAAGAGAAAGTTAAAACAGGGAGGCAGAGACACGGTTGCAGTTTCTCCGCTCGCCAAAAGAATTAATACATTTTTCGTTAGTGTAACACTTATGAAATTTGAATAAACCGATGTCGTGCGTGCTGTATCGGATGAACATCAAACAGCTCACTCTGGTCTCAGACTCGGAGGCGGAGGAGCTCTCTGACGAACTTGACGACGACAGTGGGGAGGAAGACGAAGAGAAGGAGGAGGAGGAAGAAGACGTCGACGCCGATGACGACGACGACGACGACGACGAGCCTGGAGAGAGTCCGGCACGTGCAGACCTCATCCCGGCTACGCCTTCTTCCTGACTGTCTGTCTCCCTGTTGTCAAAACTTGCTCTGTCTCTTTCTCCTCTGTTAAGGAGAAATTTGCCTTCACAGGGCTCACTCTCTCTCTCTTTCTCTCCTACGGTGCCTGGCTGCTCGCATTGCAATGTGGCAAGGGGACACAAGTGTGCGAGTTTCGTGAAAGATATTAACCATGGATGGCGCAGCTTTTCCCGCAGTCACATTTGCGCTGCTATAGCAGCTCACGAACTACAGGTACTGTCATTAAGTGCATGAAGACACTCAAAATTTTTCGTTCTGTAATCTGGTCTGCTTCCATCGAGATGCCCCCTCCTTCTCTCTCTGCCTCCGCCCATTCTGGGTTTTTTCCTCCCCATGAATTATTCCGCCGCCTCTTCCTTTTCTCATCCCCACTTTCCGTCCTGTCCTTATTGGGGCGAATCTCTCCCATGGGCAATGGAAGGAGAAGCCTCTTTTTAGCATTCCATTCAATTTGCCGCACGTTCAAGTCCTTCTTCCCTCCTCCCCTCCCCCCCCTCTCTTTCGCGGCCCGCTGGTCGGTTGAACAAGAGATCCCAATTTGCTTTTGCACACCCTTAGGAAGTTCCACCCCCAAAAAAAGATCTACTAATACTACTACCAACCGTACTGAAGAAACCATATAGTAGAAAAAAAGAAAAGAGTTATAATTCACATTTTTTTACTGATTGCCCCAGTACATAAAAACAGTGATTCATCGGAGTTGGAATGGGAGAAAAATTGGCGAAAAAACCATGAAAATGCGGGAAAGGGGTTAAAAAAAAATACTGAGACCAACGCTTCCTTGATTGTGATAAAACAAAAACCACGTCAGAGGATCATCAAGTCTTGGGTTGCATCGTTCTGCTTCTCTTTCACTTCTCGTCCCCGCAGTGCTCCTTGAAGTACTTCATCTTCTCCTTGGGGTCCGGGATAATGGTGTCGGAGCCGGGCTTCCACCCGGCAGGACAGACCTAGTGTGAGCAAGAAAAGAAAAAAACCACTTGATTTCCCACATATGAAACGTCGCACCATCAATGATTTCACCTCTCCGTGCTTGTCGGTGTACTGGAAGGCCTGCACGAGCCTGAGCGTCTCGTCGACGGAGCGGCCGACGGGGAGGTCGTTCATGGTGATCTGGCGGAGGACTCCGCGCTCGTCAATGATAAACAGACCCCTGTAAAGTTAGAAAATTGTGCTCTACATAGTATGTACAACCAGTTTGCCACATTTTATTTTTTTGCCGTACCTTAGAGTGTGCCCGTTGTCCTCCAAGTAGACTCCGTAGTCCTTGGAGATGGAGTGTGTGAGATCGGACAGGAGCGGGATGTCCAGCTTGCCGAGGCCGCCCTCCTTGCGCGGGGTGTTCATCCAGGCCAGGTGGGTGAAGTGGGAGTCCACAGAGCAGGCCACCACCTAGTACCGTAGTACACAGATGGTTGGGCCATTGAGGATTCTACAAATTTAACTGAGGGTGGTGTCAAACTTATTTTCTCTCGTTACCTCGGCTCCGATCTCTCTGAACTCCGCAATCCTGTCGTTGAAGGCGAGAATCTCAGTCGGGCAGACAAAGGTGAAGTCCAGAGGGTAGAAGAAAAACACCAGGTACTTGCCTGCAAGTAAAAAAAAACACCAAACATAGTAGTACATATTAGTAAGAATTATTTCGTGTAGCCACAATTCTAAGGGATTTTCTTCCTCCAAAAAAAAACCCCACCAACTCTACCCTCTCCTCCTCTTACCCCTGTAGTCGGAAATCTTGAGCTCCTTCATCTCTCCGTTGACGACCGCGGTGCCCTCCCAGTGCGGGGCCGGCTTGGAGATCAGTGCCTTGGTCCACTGCAGGCTGTGCCCGGACGCCTTGTTGTCCGTGTGCATGGCGCCGCCTGAAAGACGTCCGTACAAAACATTGCATCTATTACCACCATGTTAGATAATCGCTTATAACACTTTTCAAAGTAATGAGGAAGAACCCTAGTAAAACTTACAGAAATCGCTTTTATGACCTCAACACATTTCTAGATACTTACGCAGGTATTACAGAGCATAATCGCATCACGCAGATCATATCGAGTATGAAAACAACACCCAATTCATGCATGTCAGGGGGGGGGAATCCAATCACTTCAACTTCAACCAGAATAAAAAAACAAAAAATAAAAAATAAATAATAGTATGCAAAACAGACGCATTGAAACCACAAAAACTTTTAACAGTCAATTTAATGTCAAAGCGGCTATTGTTGACGGCAAGCTCGAAAAAAAAGTCACACAAGTGGTGAAGTGCTACTTACTATCGCAGGGATCATTCGCTAAAAAAATATATGCAATGTCAGCAGAATTAACTCAAGCAAGGCTGAGTTTATGCGAAACCAATTATATTTTTATGGTGTGTTTTACAAGCGGCAGGTTTTTTTTTTCGCACTAATCCTTAAGTAAGCTTGTCTTTTTACCCGGCGCATCCTGGCACGACTGCGGCGCGACGACGGCCACCAGCAGGCACAGCAGGAGCGACAGGAGCAGCGGCTGGCGGGACAGCATCATGGAGATCGGGAAGGGATTTTTTTTTCCACTCTATACAACGATCAAAAATCAAAGGGGGAGGAAAGGGGGAGAGAAAGGAGAGCCAACTCAGCGTTCGTCGGGTCGCTCGTACAACGTGTCCTAGCTCCTAGCGCCGGGTGCTTGCTAGAAAGAGAAAAGAGAGTGTGGACTCCAAATCGACTCACTCGCTCACTCAGCTGCTCACTCAAGCCTCCCCAGTTCCTGCCGGCAAATCATTCCTGTCCCCTTCTCTCTCTCTCTCTCTCTTCCCCCTCCTCCTTCCCCCCCACGCTTAGTGTGTGTTGCCGCCGCATACCCGTACTTTCTTCTCTCTCCCCCCCCCCCTTTGCCTGCTAGAGACCCTCTCCCCATGAAAGCGGCGGCGTGGGACTTGGAACTGGCTCCTCTTCTTCTCCCGCTGCTGCCACGAAGACGACTCCAAGCACATGCACAGGCAACAACAACAGCACAAAAGAGAGAGGGGGGGGGAGGGAGAGTGCAGGAGTGCTACTAAGCCGGGACCCGGGAGGTGTTTTGTGTGCTGAGATAACCTGTACGGTGCAGAGACGAACAGTACTACAGCTACAAGATGAGCCATGCCCATGTCTTAGGATGCTGTGCGATCGAAATACCCCTTGCTTTGCAGGATCTGTGACACGCGTTTAGTTTGGTGCGTGATATGTCCGCATCGAGAGAATAAGGTTGTCAGAGCCAGAAAAAAAATGTTGATCTGCTTTAGTGTACGTATAGGTACATTATGTTCTCATGTTTAAGACAACACAGTGTTTGCCAAATTTCCTGGTGTGTTACGCGCAGGGCTGCCAGGTCGGCAAGACGAAAAAAGCCATAAAGTAAACAATCTCAGAAAAAAACAAATAATCCTATTTCTGTTTTTTTTTTAATATTACTGCATTTTTATTAACAAATTTTAATCCAATTTTTTTTATAAATTCAAATCGGACTTTAAAAAGCCAAAAAGGCACCCTCAGGGTACATTGTACAGTACACTAATTTATTGTACTACCACTAGTACCACTGGTGCATGTTTTATAACTGCATAGCATGCATCTCTTTGCATCGCTAGATGTCGTTCCTACAAAGGTCGAGTGTAAAAAAAAAAAAAAGATTTCTACCTGCGTGACGGTCGCTCCATCTGTCAGGCTGGGCTGCGCGTCCGCTCTCCGCTATTATTTGATCGATACAGTGCTCCACTGCGGAGGATTCGGCGAAAAAATTCACTTCCACCAGCTTGGGGAAAAGCGGCTTTCATCGAGGGAAGGTTTCCCCTCCCTTCCTCCCTCACTCACAGGAAGGCAAGGAGGGAGAGCCTCCCCGCTACATAATAAAGCAACCTCATACCTGAAGTGGAAAAAAGAGGGAGGGGGAAGAAGAGGGGAGAGGGGGGGACGAACACTGCCCAGTCACGGCCAGAAGAGAAGGATGTCGGAAGAAAAAAGACACGGGAGAGAGAGGCGAGAAAGCAGTAACAGTAGAAAGAGGGAGCCGTGCCTGTTGTGTAAACTGAAAAAAACAACGAAATGAATAAAGAACAACTTGACCAAGAAAGCAAACACAACCGTCAGTGGTGAAAACCTGGCGTAAATTTATGCGAAACTGCAGCGCGTCGAGTTCCTTGCCCTCTCCACCCCCTCCCGCATGAACCTCCGCCGCTGAGACGCAGGCGCGGAGGGAGGTGGAAGGAGGAAGAAGATAGGAAGATTACCCCCACCCCACCCCCCGGTGCCGCCAGTGAAAGCGTGCGATTCCCGACCTCCGCGAAACAAAAAAAAGCATGTGCGATCCGGAAGGAGGAGGAGGAGGATGTGACAGCCATGTCGGCGTCGAACAAGACGGCCTCCTCGTCCCTCACCTCCGCCTCAGCCTCAGTCGCTGACGGGCTCGACTCGGTGGGAAACAGCGCCAGCCACAGCTTCAGCAACAACAACAACAACAACAACAATCCCAACAGCCTCTCCTCCTCCTCCTCCGGCTACCTCAGCAGCGGGAGGTTGGTGGTCGTCTGCAAGGAGGTCTTTGACGACAAGAGCAAAGAGCCGACGGAGGAAGGCAAGGACGTTCAATGTTGTGACTCATCTAGTATTACAAAATTTGATGTACTACTAGGTACATAGTCTCCCCTCCCCCCTCATGCGACGGGGGGTAATAAAGTGCCAGCAAACCGCCTTAATCATTCCGAGAAAGCAATTTTCTGGCTGTGCTGACTCTCTGTCTCTCTCTTTCTGTGTCTCCTTCCAGAGATTAGGGAATATGCGGGCAAGCTAGGGATCGACCCCGCGAGCGAGCCGCACCTGCTCCACCTGGCCAGGGAGGGGCTGCTGGAGGAGCTTCCCAGCAACTGGAAGCCATGGTACGTACGTGCAAGTAATGGCCAACTTTCACGTGGGGCTGACAAAATTTCTCCCCCATGGTAGGTCCGTTAGAAAATTATTCGTGCTAGTACGTACGTACCTACAAGAATTTTCAGGAAAGATGCTTGCATGATTGTTGCTTTTTTTTTTTGGCACACACACAGTCACTCACACACACGTGCCCCCGGTTGCATGATGCCAAAAACCTTTGCATGTCCAGTTCGTATCTCATGCAGATATCTCATTCGCTGCTCTTTTCCGATGAATTACTGAAGGGGGGAAGGGAGGGGGGGGGATGGAGGAGAAAGAGACGAGAAGACACACCACTCACTGCCTGTATAATCAGTCCAGAGAATTGACTGATGCGCGGAGGATGACATTACCGTCCGTTGCAAATTGCAGGGAGAATTATTGCCTTTTTTCTTCTTTCTCTTTCTCTACGTACACAGGTCACATTAATTATTTGGACCTCATTGCAATAGATACGTGTCGTGTCCATCAATTTGATGATCGACCTTTCTTTCTCTCCTCCGTTGGCTTCGCATTTTCTTCTTCCTCATCCCATCGTAGTGGTTAACGTTCGGTTTATGCAATTTTTATAAAATTAAATTTGGGAACTTTTTTGTTTCCCATAAGTACAAGCAGGAAAATCTATTCGCTTTACGTTGCTAAAGCTTATTAGCACCTTGCAAAATTTTGCAAAATGTGCGAAATTCAATGCCTCAGAATTCAGAATTTATTTTGGGCCTCTTGCGCCTTGCATTTTCTTGCGAATTTTGAGACTGGTCATTTATTGCTACATATAAGTTACAAATTTTGACCATTTTCAAAGATGGTGAGGGATTTTTTCTCTGGTAAATTCGCGAATTTTGCGACTTAATCAAAGCTTTGCTAAATTTTAAGCTTACTCTGTGGTGACACTGAAAGACATCCAGGATGCTCCTAGCCAATGCTGTTGGTTTTTGGTTGTTTTTTTTTCCTCCAAGGTATTACTTATTAAACTTCGTACAAGTACTGTAGTAATGTACTACCTACCTACCTAGGTACATGTTAAGAAAAAGAAAGCTACGTTCTTGACCAGCACACGCACGCAAGTGAAACAGCACTACAGACCTTTCCTTCTCTCCCTCTCTCTCCCTCCCCTTTTCAGCTGGGACGAGAGTGTGGGGGACTACTACTACTTCGACTCCGCCAGCGGCCGCAGCCAATGGGGCCACCCGCTCGACGACGCCTACAGGAGCAAGGTGAAGGAGGCGCGGGCGCTGGGGAGCCGCCGGGATAAGGAGGGGGACGCCGCCGCCGGCGGGCAGACCGACATGGAGGTCAGGCCCTTGTCCGGGAAGCTGGTGAGTGAGCGTAGCTATAGCCAAATTGCACTTCTTCCACTGGTATCAAGGATCTGCTTTTTTTGTGTGTGTGTTTTAAGGCCCCGCTCCCTCCCCTGAGCAAGATCGGGGCGAGGGGAGGGGGGTCCGCGGGCAAGAAGGCGCTGCCGCCTCTCAGGAAGCCCCCGCCTGTGGGGATCGGCGGACAACAGGACGTAGAGAGGAAGCACGAATCTCACGACACAGGTATGCAACTTAAAAAAAAAAAAGAGAGAATTAAAGTGCTTACGACAAGACCACTGCTCCACTTTCTCTTCCACACAGATAATGACGACAAACGCGAAGAGGCTAGGAGGCGACCCGAGGAGATCAAGGGGATCTTGAAGCTGAACCCGAACCGGGATGCCTCGCCGGCAAGGTTCCTGCAGGCGTCGCCCAAGCCGGTGAACTACCTGATCTCGAGCTGACCAGCACACGCGGTGAGGGGGAGGCATGATCGTCTTTTTTTTCTTTCAGTCTCCTTCTCGCCAGTCGCTGCGCGACAAGCAGAGGAAGATTCAGTTCGAGGTGGACTCGGACTCCGAGACAGAGAGGAGGGGTACCAAGGTGGTGGACGCCACGGAGGAGCTGGCCAAGCTCAGGGGGAAAGTCGACGAGGTAAGCAGCACTGCACTCAAGTGGTGTTGTATGTACGTACAATATACCTTGTTTTAAGCTGGCAAGCTCTTGGAACTCGTCTGTAACTCTTGCCCCTGCCTCTCGAGCAGTCGGACACGTCCCCCTCGGTGTCGGGGCAGGGATCTCCCCCGGCGCGAGTGAAACCCGGGAGGCTGAAGCCGCAGAGGACAATCCCGCCGCAGCAGTCGGACTCCATCGAGGAGGACTCAAACCAGGAAGACTTCATGGGTGCGAAACTGTTGTGGACTTTTTTTTTTTTTAATCTCTCTCTTCTTCACTTTGCAATGGGGCACGATTTTTTTGGTGCTAGCTGTGGCATTTCTCTTTCGCAAGGACTTTTTGTTGCTGTTTCACCCCGTGGCAACTGATGCTGGCTCTCCTTGAAATACTACAAGTGCAACAACTCCTTCCCCCTTTTTTTGGCACTTGAAGAATCTGATTGTGCATGGTGTTTCATTGATCTTGCACACGTTCAGCCCGCCACGGGTTGTTTCTGGATCCCGAGGACCTCATCGTGGACGATGCCACCCTGGGAGAGCTTGACCACATGTTGAAGACGGTCGGAAGCGAAGGTAAAGGGAAGAGTCGTTTTGGAAATTGTCTTTCAAATGGCACTAGCTTTGTAACTTTGATGTCCTCCTTCCCAAGTCTCAACTTAATTGCATTGCAGAGACACGTAC
>JAAUYM010065481.1_pt1 | contig 12869 bp, 14 predicted proteins | sample 7278001 | NCBI WGS metagenome assembly JAAUYM01 (sample SAMN14350224, study PRJNA611818) | marine sediment metagenome | isolation source: surface marine sediment (1.8m) | place: French Polynesia: Moorea | collected 2018-08
CTTTGGGCAGAGGTCCCTTCTTGGCCCTCTTGGCCTGAGGGGGCAGGAGCGCGCCTTCCATTGCCTGCCTCTTGCCTCCCTTCCCAAGGAACCCACCCCCAGGAACGAGCCCGAGCCCTCCCGGTGGAATGCCACCAGCACCGGGCACTTCGTCAACCACCTCGTCCAAGATCATGTTCTTGTTGATCTTGAACGGGTTTCCGAACATGTGCTGTCTGACCGGCTGGGACTCTATCTCCCTCAGCGGCGTGGGCATCTTCTTGAGGTAGTCCTGGTAGTTACCCATCTGGCTGATCGGCAGCGAGTGCGTGGAGTCGTCCTCCACCAGGCGGGTGGCGGACAGGCAAGGCTGAAGGAAGTTGGAGCGCATCCGGACCAGCTGATCAAGCAGCATGTGTCTCGGGATGTCGAACGGGTTCCGAAGCCTGTTCGGCTTCAAGGCACTGTCGCGGATGCCCAGCAGGAAGCCCGGGAAGTCAGTCAGCTGATCCTTGAGCAGACCGAACCGATCCTTCAGGAGGTGGTTGCCCAGAATCTCCTTCTTAAAGGGGCTGATCGGGACGACCTTGATCCCATCAGGTCCTGCGCGCTGCCTGGACACAGGAGTGGTGTTGAGGGTCTTGTCGTACTCCATCTTGGCCTGGTTCTTCTGGCGCTTCAAGTAGTTGAGCACGGTGTAGCTGAGGCAACTGTCCATGGTCTCTGGGATGAGTGAGGTGGCAAGGTTGCCAGCGCCCATTCGAGTAAGAGCTCTCCGCAACGGCCCGGCATAGTACGCAGGCATTGTCCTGAGGTAGTTGTGGAACTGTGCCCTCCACTCGTTCGTAGGTTTTAATCGATGGACCTAGAAACCGTAGGTAGGTAGGACATCGTTTTAAGAACCGGGTACAGTAGGTACAACAGAGAAAAGTTACCTACCTTGAAGAGTTCGTCTAGTAGGGGTAAAAGGACGGGATAGTTGTACGGAAGGACAAACAGGTTGACGGTGAGAAGGTTCGTACTGGCCTTCAGGTAGCCAAAGGGGTGGCCAGACTCTGTGCTCTTGGAGCTTCCCTGAATGTACACCTGTCGAAAAAATTTGATTTTATTAAATTTTTTTCTCTCATCACTACAAGATCACAAGAGTCAGAGTTGATTACCTGCCAGCATATCTTTGGTTGCTTCCGAGCCAGGATGTAGAGCGTCAGTGGGGACCCCTCCAGTTCGTACTTGTCGAACGGCAGGTTGTCGATGATCATCGGCTCCTGCGTTTTGACCAAAGAAAAAACGGGTGCCCTCACGTACGTCACGCACACCAGCGGGAGACACAAAATGCCCACTTACCTGGTTCAAGCAGGTGAAATTGACTTTGGGATGTGCCGACCTCTGTGGCAATGAAGGAGCGTTGACGTCGGGCCAAAAGGCTTCAGGGAGAGGCCAAAAGCCAACAGCGAAACCTGGTATGTATACATTCATATATGTAGTCTACCGTAAGAAGAGGACCCACCCCAACCAATATCGCTAGCGTAAATTTAGTGGTGGGTTGTCCTAACGCCATATCAGGTGTTTCTTTAAATAGTGGGAAAAAAAAACATTTAGCAACCCATATTTTCACCCCATCACTAATTACCACTAGTGGCGTAGCCGTTGGTGTGGCTCTAGTAGTACCAATATTGGTTGGGATCCCATTCCTCCCGATACTGTCAGTACAGCACTAGTTTTTTTTTTCCTTTCGCACCTTTCTGTGCAGATCTGGTGACGTAGATGAGTCTCCTGCAGCTGTGCCAGGCAGTGTTGCTGGAGGAGAGGATAGGGTTGGGCGTGTGGGGCCTCGAGTTGTTGCTCCCCACGTCGCCCGCCTTGTTGAAGTTAAGCCCCTTGGCGTTGAGCGCCTCCACGTCGTCCAGGGGAACCGTGTCCGCGCGAGACAGCAGCGAGACCTCGTCGTCGTCCCCGTTCTTACCTTCCGAGTTGGCCCCGGACGCCCCTCCGCCGCCGGTGACGGGCGGCGGGTCCGCCCCGATCTTCTCGAAGTGGATGACCACCCCGGACTGCAGCTTCTGCACCAGGCTGTCGATGCACTGGTGCAGCACCCGCTGAGAGGTGACGGCGTAGGACCTGCCCCCGGTGACCTCGCACATGGCGTCGATCGGGCTCCCGTCGCTGGCCACGTGCCCGGTCTCCTGGCTGAGCGGCGGGGTGCCGGCCATCCTCAGCACCAGCGCGTACAGGCGCTGGTCCCAGCGGAACGGCTCCCGGGTCAACTCCGACCCGGGCACAGAGCTGTGCATCGGGAGGTTCAGCTCGGACTGAACGGAACCCTGCCACGAGAAACAGGAAAAGGAAAAAAAAAAAAAAACAGTCGTGACAAAAAAAACCACTTAGGTGATCTATGCTGTACTACCATAAATATACCGGTACAGTGCAAACTGACCTGCGTGGTGAGCTTTCCCCCGTCCGAGATGACGATGATGACGGCCGGCTCCAGGTAGAACGGGTACCTGCCCTGTCCGTACATGTCGATGCCGGTCTGCATCCGGTTGATGTTGAGCGTGTCGAACACCTGCTTGAGAGCCGAGCCCATGGTGGTCATCCCGGAGGCCTCCAGGTTCTTCAGCTCGTTCATGAACGTCTGCAGGTTCTCCTTCCACCCGGCCTTAATGTTGCGCGGGAACTCCTCAAAGGTCAGCAGCATGTAGCGGTCGCCGCGGGACTCTGAAAAGAAACGATGGGGAAGAGGGTCAAAGGTCAAGGTCAAGGTCAATCCTTTCTTTCTTCTTGCTGGCCTGCCTACCTGGCGACTTCTGCCTCATCTTGACGAAGAACTCTACTGCCCCCTTGGCCACGTCCAGTAGCGTGGATCGCCCGGAGACGAAGGCGCGCTGCTGCATGGACGCCGACGTGTCCACCAGGAACACGATGATGGTCATCTTGCGCGGGTCACTGGGCGGATTCGGGAAGTGGGTGGAAAGAAAAAAGACGCCAACGCAGGCCGACCAGTGCGTGGCCCTGAACACCAAGTCTCTCTCTTTCTCTCTCTCTCTCTCTCTGACTGTGGCCACCACTGCTGCTGGCCAAGCTAACCAACTTCGGCACAGCTGACTGAACTCAGCCCCAGCCCACAGCCACCCCACAACTCCAGCCCCAGCCTGAGGAAAGAGAGGAGCCGAGCCATTTTCACATGACCCGATCTGGTCACAAACTCTGATCAGGAGCAACAGGAAGAAGAAAAAGACGGAGACGACACAAACAAAGAGAGCTAAAAAAATCAGCTGATCACCATTTTTACATTTGCAGCGCCATCTGCGCGTTTCGTAATTTTTCTTTATAATGGACTGCAAAAATAAGCACTTTTTCTTGTTAATTGGCTCTGGCTTGTTAGATGTTGAGCTGTCTGAAATGCAGGCGAAAGCAATATGTGTTTGTATTCATGCATCACTGTAGGGAAATTATAAATATGCTAGTTGGATGCACCTACCGGTAGGTGGCGCTGTCATAACAAGGAAACTATCGGGTTGCTTAGCAACCTCTCTATTTCTCCTTCCTCCATGTCCTTCCTCTCTGAAGAAGGAAATGACAGGGTAGACAGGTGGACTATTTAAAAAAAAAAGCATTTGTCCTAAACGGCAACTTTTGGTCTTTTGTAGGCCCAAAGGATATGTCAATAGAAAAATTGATTCTTAAAAGTTATTAGATTTTTTTTCTTTATTTTTATTATATAGTGTCAGGTCTGGTTTTAAATTGGTTGGCTGATTTCAGATTTTTAAGATCTGGCAACTCTAGATAAAAGAAGACGAAAAGAAATCCGGCATTGAAAAAAGAAAACACGTCCACACCAGGTCCACACCACCACGGACGGCTTGACCTCACAAATCCTTCAAGTGCCATTTTTTGCCCTCCCCAACAACTGCTGCTTTGCATTGAAGGCGCGCTGATTAATTATTAATCAATCAATTATCAAGGTAATTAATTTGTCTTTAGGATAGTTACATTGTTGCATGCTTGTAGAAATCATCTGAGGAGCAGCTGTAGCAGCAAAATCCTGTAGTGAATCGTCTTCAGTACTGTACGGTGCTAACGTTATGTTGATTGCACTTTTTTTTTTCCAGCGCACCGGACCTTGTACTGTACAAGAAGGCTATAGTAGTAGGTAGAAACCATGTTCAAGAAGTTCGACGAGAAGGAGTCGGTGTCCGGGATGACCCAGCTGAAGTCGTCGGTGCAGAAGGCCATCCGGAACAAGATCCTGGACACCTACCCGCAGATCGCCGACTACGTGGACGACTTCCTGCCCAAGAAGGACGCCTTCCGGGTGGTCAAGTGCCACGACCACCTGGAGCTGCTGGCCAACTCGTCCGGCCAGCTGCTCTTCTTCCGCCACCGCGACGGCCAGTGGTGCCCCACGCTCAGGCTGCTGCACAGGTACCCGTTCCTCCTGCCCCACCAGACGGTGGACAAGGGCGCCATCCGCTTCGTCCTGTCCGGGGCCAACGTCATGTGCCCCGGGCTGACGCACCCCAACGCCAGGATGACGCCGGCGGAGAAGGGCGCCGTGGTGGCAGTCATGGCGGAGGGGAAGGATCACGCGCTGGCCGTCGGATGCACGGCAATGTCCACCGAGGAGATCGCGCAGAAGAACAAGGGAGTCGGAGTGGAGAACTACCACTACTTGAACGACGGGCTGTGGAACATGAAGCCCGTCAAGATCTGAAGGAGAAGAGAGAGAGAGAGAGACTGCGTGCGGTGAGAGGGTTATTTATGCTGCCTGGTTCATCCTTCGTCGGGGGCCAATGGAGGACATTTACCAATAAAAAAGCACCTTTTGTGGATCATTCGGATTAATCGTGATTGTGATAAGCATTTCCGGAGAACATGGTGAAAGAGCGATGCCCCCACCCCCATCCTCCGATTCTGTACCAGCCTCTAGTATACGGTATACCGACCTCTGCTTGCAGGTTGATATCTTCAAAGAATACTACCTAGAGAGATAGATAAATGGGCCGTTGCTCTCGTGAGAGGAACCGTCGGCGCCGGCGTCTCCCCTTGGAGGGCCGCGCCAGGTGCCTGGATCACCTTCCCACGGCGGTGAAGCTCCTGTCGTGGCTGCGGTCCCGCGGTTGGGTGCCGGAGAAGGCTCTGCGGCTGGCAGAGTTCCCCCGGACCGGGCGAGGCCTCATGTGCGCAGAGGCGGTTGCCGCCGGCGACGTGGTCGCCAGCCTGCCGCTCGAGGCCATGATCACCAGGGAGAAAGTGCTGGAGAGCGGAGTGGCGAGCTTGTTCAGGGGCGACTGCCTACCCAGGGCGGACCACTTGTCGTCCCAGGAGCTGCTGAGCGTCTTCCTCCTGCGGGAGAGGCGCAGGGGCCAGAGCTCCCCGTGGCGGCCCTACCTCGACACGTTGCCGGAGACCCACCAGGTCCTCTACTTCTGCACCCCCGCGGAGGTGGAGTGCCTCCCGCCTCACCTGAGAGAGGAGGTGCGGGAGCAGCGGCGCCAGATCGGCCAGGTGCACTCGAGGCTGCAGCGCGCGTGCCGCGGGGACTTCCCCTTCACCCGAGGCGAGCTGGAGTGGGCCTGGTTCGCGGTGAACACGCGCTCGGTCTACTTCTCGGGCGAAGAGGGGAAGGGGGAGGGCGAGAGCGGGGAAGCCCCGAGGGAGGGCGACCGGCTCGCCCTGGCGCCCCTCCTCGACATGTTCAACCACTCCCCGCTGGCGTCCGTGACGGCGGGGGTCGACCTGAGGGGGGCCGGCGGCGGCAGGTCGGTGTACCAGATCGTCGTGAACGCGCCGGTCTCGCGGCACCGAGAGGTCTTCATCAACTACGGCCCACACGACAACGTCAGGCTGGCGCTGGAGTACGGCTTCGCGGTGCCCGGCAACCCGCACGACTCCGTGCCGCTCACCCTGCAGGAGCTGTCGGGCCGCACGAAGGCGCCGCCGGCCGCGGCCGCCCTGGACGTCGTGGAGCGGGCCGGGCTCGCGGAGAAGATGGGCGTGACGTCGGCGGGCCTTTCCTGGAGCGCCCTGGCCTGCCTGCACGTCCTCCTACTGGAGGACGGGCAGCTGTCCAAGTGGCACGAGGTTTACGGGTGTGAGGACCTGGAAGACGGGCACTCGTCCCTGGCGCGCGCGGTGATTGCGGACAAGCTCTCTGAGCTGGACCGGAGCCTGACTGAGCTGAACGACTTGCCCTCCCGCTCGGACAGCGGCAGAGTCGCCCTGGACCTTATGGCCATCCACGTGGAGACGCTGGAGGCGGCTCTGCGGGCGACGTCCCTCCGCGAGGAGTGCAAGACATGAAATGGCAAGGGAGACCGCGTGACATGACGTGGTGGTTTTTTTTTCTGCATTTCACCTTGATTGTCTTGGAGTTGATGTGCGCCACCTCAGGCAGAAGCCGGCGGAGATGCTGCCGACGGCGAAGCCGAGGACGGCGACGGAGACCATCAGCGTCTTGAAGTCCTCCTCGGACAACCTGATGTTGACGCTGTGGGCGAAGTCCATCCTCACGGCCGTCTCGGGCTTGGCGCCAGCGTCCTGCGCCGACAAGTCGTGGCTGAGCAGGTGCGCCACCCTCCTCTTGACCACGGCGAGGCACGACTCGTACAGGGCGTTGTGGGTGACGTTCCCGAGCTTGGCCGTCACGTGGGACAGGACGTTGCCCGCTCCGATGGCAAGCACGGAGACGGGAAGGCGAAGGACTGAAAACATTTTTGAAATTTTTCTAGAAAAAGACTTTTTTGATGCTTCTTAGCACTGACCGAAAAGTAAAAATTTGGGACCAAAATTTACCGCACAACACACGATTTCCCGTATGTGTACGGTATATTTTTTATTCCCGTGTACAATTGTTGATATAGCCATGGAATTCTCAGACTGGAAACGAAGTTTTTGTAGAAGGAATGTTATGTAAAAAAAAAATGGTGATAATTATACCGGAGGTATCTACTACAGGTAAAACTCGGGGATATGCTGTGCAGCTGTAGTAGTAACCACAAGATTGACACAAGTAGTGTCAATACTTTGTATACTGTATAACATTTTATGGAGTTGGCATGCACCTAAACTGAGTTCTGTTACAGTCGACTTCAGATTAGCGGGATTTTCGGATTAGGGGGATACTTTCTATGAAACAATGTATTAATAACCTAGAGAAATAGTAACTTCGGTTTAGCGGGATTTCGGATTAGAGGTACGGCGATTACTCACTTAAATCCAAATGGACCTTAGTACGTAAGTATTTTTCTCCTTTCCACTCCAGTGACAGTCAAACCCATTTAAGTGCAAATTATGAGAATACCACTTAAATGAAATACATAATTTACCATCAACCTTCTTTCTTTTTTTTCTCTCAGAAAACAAGAAATGTAACTAGGGACAAGATGAGAAATGTCCACCTTTATAAAATAAATATTTCAGAGGTGAATGTTGTAGCCTTTGCCTTTTTGTCATATTTCGTCTGTTATAAATTGACTTAAATTAAAGTTTGGGATTTATGTGTTGGCTGCAAAGATATAGTACTTTAATGCTCAGCATTTTTTTTATAGATCACCTCTGTTACAATTATATACCTATGCATAATAAAAGCTTTAAAAACATTAATTTAGCAGAATCTGGATAACTTCCCGCCCCCCCCCCCAAAATGGGTAGGAGCTACCCATATCCCATATCTTCAGAATGTCCCTGAATATGTGTGCATGTATGTACGAGAGCGTATGTACGCGTACTGCTGCGCGAAGCACCACCAACCCAAGTAATGTTAGATTTTTTTTAATATAAAAAAACAAGTGTGGGAAATAGCTGAAGCTCAATTATTTTAGGAGGAGAATAATTTAGGCTCGCGCACTTGTTACATTCTTCCCTCCCCGCCGAGGGATGCAGAGAAAGAAGCTCCCTTTCATTCGCGTTGGTCCTTTTGTGACGTGTACCCCGTGCGGTGCATGCGAGAAGGAAGCGCCATTCGACCGAGACGGCAACAATTTTTTTTTCTTACCTACACGGCCAGCAGCTACCTGAGTTGAAAGCAGGTGGGATCTTCAAACAACGTGGGTACTACGTAGCATGATCGGAACTTTTAATATTAGTAGAATGTTGAAAATAATGTATGGCATGATTTTTACGATTATTTTTTTCAGGTCTTCTGCTTGAGAAAGGGGTTAGGTGAAGCGCTTCCAACTCTCGAGCCATACGCTCCAACTGCAAGTGCCAGCCAGGCAACACAAGTCGTGGGTGAGGAGGGAAGGGAAGAGGAGTGGCGGCACCGGCAGGGGTGGAGAAGAAGACCATAACTCTTCACTCAGCAACTTTTCTTCCTGTGCCGTCGTGGAAGTAGTGGGGAGAGGGACGAGGAAATATTAACGCATCCACCAGATATTCAAAGACTGTGATAAGAGAAAATAAAAAAGGAGTGTTGACGCACAGTAAAACATATCACCCAAGATGAGACTTCCTTCATCGCCTGCCATCTCTCTGGCCCTCGTAGCAGTGGCATGTGCTTCAGCAGCAGCACAGGTAAAGTTCCAAGAGATTTTATAGGCACACTAAACACCGACCATACACCTAGTATCTCTGATTGTTCCTCAGGAGATCGAGAAGGACGAGGGCATCTACGTGCTGAACAGCAAGAACTACGAGAAGGCGACGGGGGAGGGGAGGAGCTTCAAGCACCTCCTAGTGTACTTCTACGCGCCGTGGTGCGGACACTGCAAGGCCTTCACCCCGGAGTACGTCAAGGCGGCGCAGATACTCAGGGAAAAGGACTCCGAGATCAAGCTGGCCAAGGTGGAGGGGCCGGAGGAGGAGGACCTGCTCAAGAAGATGCACGTGGAGGGATACCCCACCCTCTTCTACTACCGGGAAGGGCTGGAGGAGCCCCTGAAGTACACCGGCGGGCGGATGGCAAACGAGATCGTCGGCTGGGTGGAGAAGAAGGTGGGCCCGCCGGCGACGCCGCTGGAGGACGCCGCCGCCGTCAAGGACTTTATCGCGGACGCCGAGGTGGCCGTCGTTGCCTTCTTCAAGGACCGCGAGTCGGACAACGCCCGGAGGTACCTGGACGCCGTCAGGGACTTTGAGGATTACCCGTGCGGGATCACCTCGGACGAGGAGGCGTTCAAGGCGCAGGAGGCCAAGGACGGACAGGTGGTCCTCTTCAAGAAGTTCGACGAGAGGAGGGCCGTGCTGGAGGGCGGGATCGCCAAGACCAACCTCCTGGTGAGGGGGGAGGGGGAAACATCACAAAGAGTGAAGGTCTTGCGCTAACAGCGAAGCTCTTTTTTGACGACAGGAATTCATTCACCGGTATGCCGTGCCCCTCGTCACCGATTTCAACCACGACACCGCGCAGAAGATCTTCAAGGGACTCGTCAAGTCGCACATCCTCTTCTTCATCAGCAAGACCAGGTTTGTTTGGGCCGGATAAAAGAAAAAAATGGTTTCCTCCCAGGATATGTCCTAATATTTTTTTTTCCACCTGTCCTCTTACAGCGAGGGGTACGAAGAGAAGTGGAAGATGCTCCACGGACTGGCGGAACCACACCGTAACGAGGTGATTGATAGGAGTACTAGTTTGAAGTACCGTACGTACTACCAGCAACCTCTCTCCCGCAGGTGATGTTCGTAATCGTCGATCTGGACGAGGACGACAACCGCAGGGTGATCGAGTTCCTGGGCCTGAAGGGCGAGACGTTCCCCGCCATGAGGATCATCCAGATGAAGGAGAACGACATCGTCAAGTACAAGCCGGAGAAGCCGGGCATCGACGAGGAGGGCGTCGGGAGCTTCGTGCGGGACTACCTGGACGACAAGGTGCCGATCCACTACCTTACCGAGAAGCTGTCGGAGGACTGGGACAAGAAGCCGGTGAAGGTGCTGACGGGCTCCAACTTCGACGAGGTGGCCTTCGACAAGTCGAAGAACGTGCTGGTGGAGTTCTACGCGCCGTGGTGCGGGCACTGCAAGCAGCTGGCCCCGGTGTGGGACAAGCTGGCGGAGTCGATGGAGGCCGAGGACAAGGAGGTGGTGGTGGCCAAGATTGACGCCACCGCCAACGAGCTGCCGCACACCCGCGTCAGGAGCTTCCCCACCATCAAGCTGTACATGAAGGACACCAACGAGGCCCACGAGTACAACGGAGAAAGTGAGACGGACATGCAAAAAAAGGGAGAGAGACGATTTGGCAAATTGCTTCATTTGTACGTTTGCATTCGCAGGGACCCTGGAGGGCATTAAGAAGTTCCTGGAGACGAACGGGGAGTACGGGAAGGCCGCTCCGGACCACGACGAGCTCTGACGAGGAAAAGGAAGATCTTCACCCAGTTTTTGTTGCACACGTTCGCGCATTGTTCCACACACCAACGTCAACCAATCTCCATTATTAAGCTCAATAAAAGAGAAGAATGCTGTAAATCCTATAGCAGGTTGGAGGACATCAAGTTCTCTTTAAAACGGTATGTTGAAGGGGAAGTGCTTGTGCGCCTTGTCCCTGAAGGTGCCGTCCGTGGCCCTAGGGCACACGACGCGGCCGGCGTCACCCTTGTCGAAGGCCTCCAGGGTCGACATCTCGTCCGGGGTCAGCTCGAAGTCGAACAGGGCAAGGTTCTGCTCGATGCGCGAAGGTGTGACGGATTTGGGGACGACGCAGACGCCGCGCTGGACCTGGGAGAAACAGAGGGACGGAAAAGGGGAAGACTGGCAGCGCAATTGGCAACATCTTTCTCTCTCTCACCATCCACCTGAGCACGACCTGTGCCGGCGTCTTGCCGTGCTTGCTGGCGATCCCCTTCAGCCCAGGGTCCTCCAGGAGGACCGGCTCGTCCGGGAGCGCCCAGGGACGGTCCGGCGAGCCCAGCGGGCTGTACGCGGTCATCACCACGCCGTGCTCCCTCATGAAGGCTAGCAGGCGGGACTGGTTGAAGTACGGGTGGCACTCCACCTGGTTGGTGGCCGGTCTGACCTTGCACCTGGCCAGGACGTCGGAGATCTGCTCCGAGTTAAAGTTGGACAGCCCGATGTCCCTCACCAGGCCCTTCTCCACCAGCTTTTCCATGACCAGGTAGGTCTCGGTCGGCCCCAGGTCGCTGTCGTACTTAAGGGGGAAGGACGAAGGGGAAGAATCAGGAATCGTCATTTTTTCTGGCACTCTTCCATTTCACACCTTGATTGTCCCGTCGTCGTTCTTCGGGAAGTTGCCCTCGCCTCTCTTGAAGGCCATGGGCCAGTGGATGAGGTAGAGGTCCAGGTAGGAGAGACCCAGGTCGGACAGCGTCTTCCTCAGCACCGCCTCCACGTCATCTGGGTGATGGAACACGTTCCACAACTTGCTGCAATTGACACAAATACACTTACTGCGAGCTCTTGCAAAAATTAGTTGGTTGTGGTATGGGTAATACCACAACCAACTAATTATAATAAAATAACCAAATAAACCAAATAATTTTTAACAAAGAATAATACCTAGACTTTTTTTTACAGTACCAGTACCACGTGCTGTACACAAACTGTGACGCTCACCCTGAATACAAAATTTGCAATTTTTTGTGTAAACAGCTATTTTTCTTAATCTATAGTGTATACGCGCTTAGTAAACTTTTATTTTATTTTACCGACTTTACTACTATACTAGTACCTGGTGACGAAGACGTCCTCCCTCTTGATGCCCATCTCCTCCGCGTCCCTGATCCCCTGTCCCACCTCGGACTCGTTGCCGTAGACGTAGGCGCAGTCCAGGTGGCGGTAGCCGGCCTTGAGGGCGTGCCTCACCGCCGCCGACACCTCCCCTGAGGAACGAGACGGATCTGTCGCTGCTTCTACTGTCAACATCGGTGCTTCTCTCTCTCTCTCTCTCTCTCACCTGGCTTGGACTTCCAGGTGCCCAGGCCCACCACGGGAAAGTCGGCGCCGCTCGGGAGCTTCACCGTCGGGACGGACATCGTATCGTGTGACACGGAAGGCTAAGCTGATCCGAACCGTTGCTGCGACGTCGACGTTGCTGATAAGTGCAATTCCTCCTCCGCAAATAATAAAAATAAAGTTAGCCACTATGAACAGCACATGCACAGCGTTGGGTTTCTTCAGCTGTTGTTGGTCATCTTCATTCAGGTGGGAGGACCCCGCGGGGAAAAAAATAGAGGAGAAAATGTGCCCTTTGGAAGGAAGTCGAGTTTCCTGTGAGGCACCAGCAAGGCGCTACTCATTACTACAAAGTATTGACTGGAGAACCTTTTAGTACTTCGTATTTATTATGGAGGCGAACGATCCTTTCACAGTATCCGAACGATATTTTAAAGAAACTGACAAATTGCTGCGCAGTTATTGGACTCGTTAAAACAGGTACATTTTAATACGTTTCAGGGTGATAGCGATACCTAAAATAACGGTATTTTAACGGAAGTTTAGCCTAAGCACAGTTTTCAATGGTTCAAAAACCCAGTAATTTATCGGCAGCAGTTCTTATTATTCACGGAAGTCTCGGACCTGGACATGACACCTCAAAAAATGAATTATTCAAAATTTGGGCATCTTAGAAACTTGACAGTAATATAAATTATTCTTGACAATAAAAAATTCAAATGTACAAAATCAAAATTACAGCACATATAAATTTACTACTGTACAGTCATTGAAGTAAATCTGAAGAGTTGGCCTCTTTTTGTATAGTACATAAGATTTTTCAATATATCTTTGAGATCATGCACTTTACAGCCATGAGTTATAAATAATTTTTGCTATAAATTTATTGCTCTCAATTTATTATTTAATAACTTTTCTTGCTGAGCACACTTTTTAAGCCACACAAAGTTCATACGAAGAGGGAAAATAGGTTTCCATTCCAGACCGAGACTTCCGTGCATTATTAAAGTACACCTAACCCAACAATGCACTCTTAATAA
>JAAUYM010090281.1_pt1 | contig 12867 bp, 9 predicted proteins | sample 7278001 | NCBI WGS metagenome assembly JAAUYM01 (sample SAMN14350224, study PRJNA611818) | marine sediment metagenome | isolation source: surface marine sediment (1.8m) | place: French Polynesia: Moorea | collected 2018-08
AGCAACTTCCGAATTTGCTCGGGAGCGTCAGTGTCTTTGAAGGCGAAGTTTTAAAACAATGACTTCTCTGGGCTTTGGGGGGTGGGGGGTGGGCGGAACAACAACATAAAAATGGTCAGTCGAGTATGCATCGTCCTGGAGGAGGACCCATCTGCCTCATCTCCTCTTCTTGCGCACGTGCCCATTCCGTGTGCATGCATGTGCTGTGCGTGCGTCAAAAAAAAAAACCTTTCGTGGAAATGGGAAAAGTGTAGGAATGCCTATGGATTATCGATTGCGGCGGCATCACCCACACACGCTCTAGCTCTCTCCATCCTTCCCCCCTCCCCCATCCGACAACATCGGCGTTGGAGGCTCTCAAAGTGGCTAGGCACGTTTGGTGGAGAAGGAGGAGGTCATAAATAACGCAGCTCGCCCACCCCCCCACCCCCATCGCATCCCCTGCCTCCACCTTCTCCTCTCGCCCATATGACACCGAGACCTAGACCATGTTGCAAAACGTGGAAAAAGGAAACCATATAAGTTTACAAGTAGTAGTGCCTCCTCCTCCCTTCGTTTCTTCTTCTTCATCTTCATTTTTTGGACTTTTTCTTCCCATTCCTCCCCCCTCACCACTCTCCATTTCCCCAAACTTTCTCGAGAGAGATCAGAAAGAAGTGGGAAGTTCCAACCACTTCTCTTTCCCCTGCTACTTCCTCCATCAGCGAACACGCGGCTAATCCGACTCTAACGAAGCGAAGAGCGGGGGAGAAGGAGGAGGAAAAAAAAGAACAAAGCAGCAGGCGAAGACTCGTCACGTGTGTGGAGACTGAAGAACAAGATGCTGGGATGCTGAAAAGGCGCCGAAACTCTGAGAAAAGGTGCAGCGCAGTCATCATTAAGTGTCGGAACTCAAGAAAACGGCGCGATTGGTGATGGACAATTTCATGCAGAGGACAAGGATTGCCAAACCGAAAACTTTGTTTTTGGACCGACACTCTCGCGCCAAGGATGCTAAGACGGAGATGAGGAAGAAGAAAGAAGTAGCCCCCCCAGCCAACGATATTTTATGCCGTAGACGTTGGCGTTAGGTCCTTTAGCTCTCCTGTCATTAACTTAACAAACGGTAGTACGTACAAATCTCCGGAGCAATTTTAAGTGTCTCAGTGCTCCCACCCTTTGTTTGTTAGCATCTCTCTCAGCCTTCTGTCCTGGTTGGTCGTAGGGAGCCTTAATGAGGTTTTTAGCCTTCATACCATGCCTCCATTCCATGCCTAATTCTCTCTCTTGCTCCATCAGGGCAAATTAGGAGGCAAAAGGAATGCATGATAAACTTTTCTGCTAGTACGATGACTCCTGTTGCTTTACTGTATAGAGCTTCAGTGTGTCCTACAAGACGCCTTTCCGCACATAGTATGGTTTCAAATGTGGAGTAGGTATGAGGATGGAGAATGGCGCCTTCATCTTCCAATCCGTCGCTCCGAGAAATTGGACTTTTGACCTTTCTTACCCCGCTCCTTGAAAGAGGGGGAAGGGAAAAAGCCACGAAAATTGGATGGGTTGGAAGACCACAAAAAGGAATTTTCAGAGTGCCATGTGGCTTCCTACTCCTACACACCTCAAAAGGCAGGTTTTGAAGTGGTTTTTCCGAGGCAGTTCTCGGACCCTTCTCTGGTTGGATGAACTTTAGTGGTGCAGATACCCGCAAAATAGCACTTGCAGCTCGAAATTCCTACTACTACCACCACCATGCCACGCGTCATGATCAAAGGCAAGCGTCTAATGGACCTTTCCTGCCTTCTCCTCCTACCCCCCCTCCCCACTAGCTTCGGCCGCTAACTTATTGGACTCAAGGCGGCCTCGCATTGGGGAACAGTTTCCAGAAGAAGTGGCATTGCGTGTGTGTGTGAGAGAGAGAGAGTTTATTGACAGACGGCTTGTCAGGAGGCCCCGTCAACGGATATACCTAGTACAGTACAGTCGAACCCGCTTACGTGGAAATCGGAAAATTGAGAATACAGCTTAAATGGAGCAATTTTATAGAAACAGTTGGAGAAGCTGTACAGTACTACAGTACTACCATTTTGTTCGGATAAGTGGAACATTGGCATGCTCTCGACCATTTCCAGTTAAGTGGGTTCGACTGTACTGAACGTGTGTGTGTCAGTGTGCTTAGGAGGAGAGGAGACCGTGGATGTGGGGCACAGCCGGGGGATTGGGGCAGACAGGCCTTTAGGGACAGGAAAAGGTCCGTCTGCTCCCCACCCCCCTTCTTCTTCCAGTACCTACGTTTGGAGTCCCCTCACTCTCACATGATCAACGTCAATAGGCGAAAAAATACAACCTTTAAATACTGTAAGCGCTTTATTTCGTGAAGTCGCTTCTCCGTTCTCCTATTTCAATCCTCCCAAAGGTGCAACTCTCCGTAGGGCAACAAGTCAACACACAATTCTCCCGCGAATGCAAAATGCATACAAAAAAATCGTTCGGGTGAACGAAAAGGGCAGCAAAGCATGTACTAGTACGTATTTGTACGTAAGGAGAAATATCGAGAAAACTAATGTGTCAAAAATTAACTGGTTAACATGAGCATAGTGAGAAGGCACGGTTAGTTACTAAATAAATTAATTTTGACCCTGCCTTCTCATGGAGCAAGTTTTCCAGGTTTGAAAGAAATTTTTTTGCAAAATTTGGTAAAGAAAAAGGCTTACGGACTCTGCAGGGAAAGGTAACTCCCTCCTCATTCCTGCAGCACACCTTCAGACCCTTTCGTTCAGACAAAATTTCAGTACTCCCTAGAACTTAAAAGGTACCATCCAACGTTTCAAGTCCATGTACATACCTACAATAAAACAAATGTTGACTTCAAACTCACCGACAAAGCTGCGTGTGCGGGAGTACCCCATGGGCGTCTCCCCAGCCAGCTGGAAGGGCAGCGTCCGCCTCGCCGTCAGTTTGTGGGTGTACGTGGAGGACCTCCTGGAGAGAGGGGAAAGAGAGAGGGAGAGGATACACCTACGTACATACAAATATACACATGTAGTACAACAGTACAGTATATTGCTCTAAGAGATCCCCCGGGGTCTAGTAAAAAAGGCCCACGATGGCAGTATAGGTGAGTACGACTGTAAAGGATGTCCCGATAAAAACTGACACCCGATTTTCCCTGAGTATATACCTACATTATTAATATATTGAATCAAATGCATAAGGATCAAAAGCATGTCGTGTTTTTTTCCGGGACATTGTGTACAATGGTTCTTGTCTTCCGCCAGTACCGTAGTACCTACACTTGAACTTTCATCCCGTCCGGCAAGAAAGAGAATGTTTCTCGGGGAAAAGTATCAACTCACACACAGATAGGAAATTAAATAAGTTTTTGTAAGAGTAGGACACGTTCCCCTGTCTTTGCGTCACAGTTTGAAAGGCTTACCTGCCGCAGAGATACATCGGGGGAGAGAGGGGAGGGAGGAAGGGGAAGGAAGAGATTGAAATCGACTTTTTTTCATTCAACGAAGAATTCCACCTGCTCCAACTTGTTTTCACTTTTACGTACGTAGAAGCTCCCTCTGCAAAATTGTCTGATCTGCTTGATCAAGAAGTCTCCAGTTCTGCATTGCGATTTTACGTAAGTGACCTCATTCATTGCGCCCTCTTTTTTTTGGGTGGGTACGTGGGTAGAGGTCCGCAATAATAACACAATTTGACTTCCTCTTCTTCCCCTTCATTACGGCCCAAAGTAAGTGCACCATGGACAGCCTCCAGTTAGCAGAGGAGCCCTCTTCTTTCTTCCTTCCTCCTCCCTTAAGCTAGAGGTCAACAAAGCTCCCTTTTTCCTCCGGGCAAGTCAAACAGGGGAGCATGAAGGACGGCAGTACTAGTATGACAAGCAGGGCCGAACGGATTCGAAACTGCCGCGGGCCCACGGGCCGAATTCGGGCCCTGGCGGGCAAATTTTAGTTATAAGACGTGATAGGGACTCTTTTCCTCTTTGAATAAAAACCCTGTCGCTTGATACGGTTGCGTGTGATCCTGATAAAGGGTTCTTTTGCTAAAGGGATCCTCCAAAGTAAACATTGTGACCAAAATCAAACGAGCCGTGTGCAAATATCCGAGAGAGACAGTGATTTCTACTTTGCTTTGATAGCTAGCTTTGGCGATTTTTTTCTTTCCTTACAATCCCCCCCTATCCACCCACAGGCAATGTCTGGATAAAGGTTCAATTCATTTTGGTGTCTTGTTGAACGGGTATGGCTGAATCTCACAAAGCTTTTCCCCCATAAACAACCACAGCAAGCAAGCTCCAGGGAAGCTGCCTTCCATTCTGTTTCGCCTGAAGGTGCTTTTAAAATGATTTCAATCCGAACAAAAGGCACAACGGCAATTTGCTAATAAAGCCATAAATGCTTCCTGTCTATAGGTATGTACGTACCAATATGCGCAATATTACCTATTCTTCTTCGCAAATTCTACCATACAGTACAGTGCTGTGTCTGATAAAAGAGATCCAGATTGAGGAGCTTTGTTCTTATACCGGTATGTAAATTACGTACGTACCTACGAGTGGACCTCGGGACAAGTCAGCAGATATGGCACAATATGGTAAATTTCTGTTAACCCTATAGAAAACTTCCACTCACCTGGTGTTTGGAGACTTGAAGTAGGAGAGTCCCGACCTCCTGAGCGGGTGGTGGAACCCTGCGCTGCCGACGCCGCGGCGGACGCGGCTCAGCGCCGCCAGCTCGCCGTCGACGTCTGAAAAGAGTTTTTGGAATTCGTTGTCAGCTCGGTATATAAAATGAATTATTTCGAAGACTGCTGGTGCCATACTGGTAGTAAGAGTACAAACTTTCTCCTGTGTGAGAAGCTTTTTTTCCGAAAACATCAGTGGAAGAGTACGCGAAATATTTCATCACCAAAGAGAGAGAGAGTGCATGATTGAGAGGATTGGTGAATACGACGGCAAGCCAAAAATTCTCTGTATCTTTCCTCTTTCCCAGATATTTTTTTTCGAGACGAAAGCAAGAAATAAAGATATGGAGAGGAGAACAGGAAAGGAGGAAAAGTAGAAAGGAGAAAAGGATGAAATATTCAAGCCTTTTCCTTATGCCCATTGGAGCGTGTCTTTGGAAAAGCGCAATTGGAACCTGGTGGGGTCGGAAGAGAGGAGCTTCAGCATTATAGGCAGTCCCCGCTGATGACGCAAGCTGCGAAAGGCATTCAGGATATTTCTTTTTTTCCGTCTAAACTCTCATCCTAAATTTAAATTTAAGAGAAAACTTTTTATTTGGTCGTAGGAACCCACGTCTTGCGAGGAAAATGTTGCTTTTTTTGCATCGGAGCGTCAGAATGTGCACTAAACATAGCGAATCAAGGGTTTCTCAGAACAAAAAAAATGCTATACCTGCATCATACGGTATTATCTCCAAAAAAAAACTTGTTTAGGCAACGCCTCCTTGCCCATGCCTGAATGCGCATAGGATCCTCTCCTTTTTCTTAACCCCATCCCATATCCCGAGAAAAGGAGCCCTGAAGAGGCCTCCTCTTCTTACCTCGCGATGGATGGATGCCATGCCCAGATGACCTCACAAGAGGTGCTCTTTGTCTCTAATGGTTCTCTTTTTCCTCCCCTATCTTTCTCGCGCCCTCAGCTCAGATTTTGGGTGGTGCGGAAATATTGGAGGATAGATCCTCTTCCTTTCCCTTCCCTTCCCCCCCCAGGAGAGAACGAAGGATAAGGGTAGGGGGATGAGAAGGGCCTCGGAATACTGCACCGTATGCAAGGCGTTGAGAAAGAAATCCTTTGAGGCCAAAGTGGTCTTCTTGACTCATCTCAGAGCATTGAGAGGCCTTGCTTAATTTTCAGGTGTGGTTTCTTTGAACCTTTGCTGCAGTTTTTAAAACACCTGATAAATTAATGACTTTCAAAACGTATTTCTGTGGGGAGGGAGGAATATGCTGTTTGGAGTTTTCTCATTTTCCCCTCCCTAATGAAGTTTGACGTGTGCTCATTTAGTAAGCAAACAAAACAAAGCAAAAATGAGGAGAAAGGCGGGGGAAGGGAAATTAATGCGTTTTGGCAAGGCCTCTCCAGAAGCCTCTTTCGTACCGTTCTTGAGTTCTGCCTCCTCTTCGTTGGCTGCGACGTCAGCGGGCATGGCCCTGGCGCAGCAGGAGAGCAGCAGCAGCGTCGCCCCCAACAGCAGCAGGGACGAGGAAGAGGAGGAGGAGGAAGTCATGCACATCCGCATCGTTCAGGTGAGGCTTCCTTCAACTGTGCGTAATACGTGTCAGCCGACACTTTTTCCGTCTCTGCTATTCTCTCACACCACCACTGTCTCTCTTTTCCCGTCTCTCTCTCTCTGTCTCCTCCGCCCTACGGACGAAAATTTCCCTGGCGGATATTCCGTGGGGAACGCGCGGTTTTATATGCGGTCGAGAGAGAGGGAGAGAGAGAGAAGAAGGCTTCTCTTTTTTTTCTCCCCTCTCCCTCCCTTGCTGGCCTGGGGAGCAGAAATGGCCTGTTTCTTTAGCTTCATTCCTCTTACTCCCCCTTCTTTTTCCATTCCCTTTCTCCCCAACGGAGAAAAAAAAATAGAAACACTACCAAGATGAATGTCTTTTCTACTTTGGAGAGTCTTTATGTTTGCAACTTTATGTCCTAATTACCAAAGTACTTATGTGTTATGTCAGATCGTTGACTCGAAAGAAATGTCGTCAGTTTCATTGCAGCGGGATGGTGTTAATATGGTTTCTGTAAGCCACAATGAGACAAATTGTCTCATTTAAGCAGGATTCCCATCTAAGTGGATCAACTGTATTCACTTTTATTGGAATCATTCGTCTGTGGTATTGTACGTACCGTGTACTGTGCATCTGGCGCCTATGCTAGAGGCTATTTTTTAGTCGTACCAGGCACGTTATGACCCACGTGTTGAGCACTTGATGAGACCCCCTTTCCTCCTCCCTGCTCAGGGTCAGGAAGTGCCAGATTATCGTGAGAGAGGAGAGAGAGAGAGAGAGAGAGAGAAAAGGGTCGTTGAAGGGATCAGCTCCGGAATCCTTCACCACCTCCTCCAGCTCTGTTTTATTCTCAAAAGTTCCTCCACTTGAGCAGACGTGGGTGTGGAGGACATGAGGCCAATTATCCAAGAAAAATAATGGGATTCATTTTTCGTACCTAGACTCTTTTTCCCATTTTTGAAGTCGTGGGAGCTGGACGCAAATAAACAAAAATTAAATATCGATGTGCAGCCACATTCGTGCTTATTAAAAGATGCTGAAAGACGAATTTCAGAATTCTTTTTCCTGGAAGAAAAAGAAATCTTGCTGTCGTCATCAGCTCTTGATGCGGCATCCAAGTAGTGGTTGCAACAGTGTCTCCCCCCAGCTTCTTCTTCGGAAAGAACTTTGGCCTAATTTACACCCTTTCATCTCCTCCTCTCCCTTGAGGCATCATATAACAAGAAGTCTCCATCGACAATCCATCGATCGGAACCGCGAACTTTTTTAATATAATTTCCCCTTGTTCTTCTTACATTATTATCAGGGCTTTCTTGGTTTAATGGACGTATCCCCAGGTATTTAAGGAAAAGCTCAACTCCATCACAATGACAAAAGAAATACTCCGTGCGGTACCTTAAAGTAATTTTATCCACTCAAACGTTGTCGCACTACTTGGCATTTAGCCAAAATTAGTATTCAATAGAAGTTCCCTGATGTCCTAGTACTAGATTTGGTTCCTCGAGTCATTCATCATGTACGTATGTACAACGTACCTAATCAGCGAGGAGAAAGGAGGAAGGAAACTTCAGTAGTAGTGCTAACTTGATTGGCGCACTGTAGAATCCCTGGGGTCCCTTTGGAATCGACGGTACTGAGGAAAATTGCACTTTTAATACTACTACAGTTTACTGTCAACTTTCTACACAAACTTGACGCAGTGACGCAGTAACGGAATGAGAGGGATCCCCCTTCCACTACTACTGATTTTTGGCGCAAAAAAAGTAAGTTTGCGCATGCTAAGTGCAGACTTGACTGGCGCAAACCTGCAATAATACCACCACGTGAGAGCACGCAAGCACTTTGCTTAATTCTGTAAGCAGAATGCGAAGGAGGAGGAGGAGGAGGAGCAAACACTGAACAGTGAACACTCTCCCCTCCTCCTTCTCCACCCCGGCCATCCATCTTTGTCTCCTCTTCCTCCTCTTCCTGCTTAACAGACTGACTGTGGAAACTAAGCAAACAAATCCCCCCCTCCTGTACTAGTAGTAGTATAGTAGTACAGTAGAACTCCGATATAGTAAACCAAAACCACCATAGTAGAATTTACAATATCGGAGTTCTACCTCCTCTATATGTAGTATAGTATAGTAACAACGACCGCTCTGATGATCAAATCTACATATATTTTCTTTGTAACCACCTCTACTAGTAGAAAATTCTGCTATTGTAAACTCTTAACTGCCGACCACCGACTCTATTACAATTTCGGAAGTCTAGTTACAGTACAGCATATGTGTACTACTCGTACATACCAACCAATATCAATCTGGTGTTCAAAGCACTCTGGGGGAAAATTAATGATAACCTTGTATCTCTGTAGTCTATGTGCTGTACTAAGGCACTACGTACATACTACTTAAAGTTGATGCCACAGCAAACGGAAACCCCAGTTGATTTGATAAACTCTCTCCTCCTCGTTTGACAATCTCTTCGAAAAAAAAATGTTTTCTTTCCCCTAAGCTCGCAAATCACTCTCATCTTCTCAGCTCCGCTATCTGAAATCCCCAAGCAAATCTGCAGTTTGACATTCGGAGGGTGTCTTAAGCCCCGGCTTCTTCCCCCGTCACCCCCCACCCCCCACCCCGACCTTCAATTTCGTCTGGGAAACTTAATCATACCTACGACAGAACTACAGGAAAGAGCATCCCATCATCAAATTCATCATTAGCGGAGGAATGACGACGACGACAACGGCGACATCAGGTGCGATCCGGCGCGCCTGGCACTTCCGCGGGGTGGTCCTGCCGGCCAGGGGCCTCCTGGCGCTGGCGGGTGGCGCCCTCTTGCTCGTAGCCATCTCCGTCGACTTCTCATACTGTGAGCTAAGACATAAACATCAATTGATAAACTGGTACAGTACAGTGGGACATTTAGTACGGTACATACTACGGTAGTACGTATATGCCTTTCACCCGATTGAAAAATTAAACTCCGCAGCCAACCTGAACACATACGTGATCTCCTATCTGCGCGAGCGCGACCCGGACGCGTCGGACCTGAGCTACGCCGAGTGGCAGTTCGTGGGCACGGCCAAGAACGTGGTGGCCGGGCTGATGATGCCGGTGGGCGGGGAGTTCTCCAGGAGGGTCGGCGTCCGCTGGTCGGTGGCCATCGGATCCGTTGTGTACACGTGAGCCAGGGTGGGGTGGGATGGGGGCGTTGACAGATACCAAACTGGCAGCACTGGTTTGCATGTTTTCGCTACGTACAGTATATAGGGATGCTATATACGAGTAGATACGACAAAAAAAAAATAAGTGGACTCATGACTGAATATCATAATTTTCTCCATAAACTTTAAGAAAGACGTGATTTTCTACTCACCACGACTAAAGGACGAGTAATTTAACCAAGTAATACTACGTGAATACTGATCGACTAATTAGTCGGCTAACCTTAATCGGTTAACATCCTTAGTTGTTCATGCCACGCCGTAGTAGTACGTACGTACATATGTGCGTGTGGCACGTGCCTTTGCATGACGCATAGCCACCCACCCACGTAGAATTGCGTGGGAGGCAAGAGGACATTCATCCACCGTCATGAAAAAAAAAGATGTCTGATCGGCTATATTGGTCAGCAACAGGAGCTTTCCAAAGGTGACGTAAATGACCGAATAAGGGGAGAGATGGACCTAATACATTAATGTACTGTACAGTAGATCTTCGAATGATAGTAAACATGGATTTAGTAAAGAACCTTGATTTAGTAAAGATATCTTCTTATAACATTGGCATTAGCCTAGAGTGGTCTTCCATTTAGTAAAGGACCTCTGTTTAGCAAACTTTTCTTTTAAAATCGCCGACTTCACTAAACCGGAGTTCCACTGCACCTACTGTAATTGGCTTCCGAGAAACAAAGAGGCCATGGCTGTTTCTTTCAATTCGGTGGGCAAAGCAGCAGATAATTACATTTCCATTTTCTGGATCCGGCACAGCTGCAATTCGGAACAATGAATCCGACAATACATTAAAATGTCCGTTTTTTGGGTTAAAGGCTCGTCTGTTTGGTGGTATTGTAATACATTTCTTTTTTGAGGCGGATATAGAGTGTAAGTAACAGTGGTGGGATTGTCTAAATCCCTTTCTTCCTCTCCTCTTCCCACCGGTGGCAACCACGCAATTACCGTTTTCCCAGCACGTACAGCAACAACAACATAAAAATGGTTCGACTTACTTTGGACGTACAGACACATGCCTGAAAAAAAAACCCAAATAGTCAATATGATGTACTGTAGTTGTAGACTACTACATCTTGGTAGTCTAACTTGCGGTCGGTTGCCCTTCCCAATGTCAACCACTATCCCACACACTGAGAACCAAGAAAGAAAATCAGGGAAAGGGAAAGACGAGGGGAGGGGGAGGAATGCTGAGCAGAGACAACCCACATGGGGAGAAAGAAGATTGGTTTGAGATGCAAGACCCGTGTTGCCAGATACCAGTGTTATACACCAAGCCCAACTTAAAATACTAGCAGTGAATGAATTGAAAATGAAAATGAAACCAAGATGATACCAAGTTACTTTTTATTATGTATTAGCCAGTGCTTAGCCTAAATTCTACCAGTGTGGCATCAAACAATGCCATCTGGTAACGCTGTACAAGACCACTAGAGGAGGAGAAGGGGGGTAAATGTTGTTGGAGTGGATGTCTCTTCCTGCCCTCCTCCCTTCTCACACTTTCTCTCACGGTCTTTTTTTTCCTAATGAAAGGAAGTGTCTCTCTGTCCGTTTTCTGCTTCTTCTTTCTCCGCTGTCAAGGGAGTCTCGTGGGAAGAAGGAGACCCTTTTTGTGCTAAGGAAGTCGCAGTCGCAGAACTGCCAGTGTGTTTGGTACACAGTACACACGTACAGCTTTTTCTTTACTCCTGAGCAACATGACGCATTCCCACATCATTTATATATATATAAAGAGTTTTTTGAAGTGTGCTTATAAAATGCAAACATACTGTACCCTTACATAGGTACATTATTCGCAATTTTTTTCCTGTGCCACCGTCTTTCCACACAGTTCCTTTTTCTCTGTTTCCTCTCCCGTGAATGGTGCGGCCAAATTGCGATAAAAGTCGCATTTTTTGCGATTTTTTGTCTCTCAAGTGAGGTCAAATTTTCTTGTTCCAACATATCACAAAACAAGTAAAAAAGGCAAAGCCACACTGCATCAAGATAAATTCAGAAAATTAATAAAAAGGGCATACGCCCAGAACTTAGCTCACTTTTGGAAATTTCTAATTCTCATTGCCAGGAAGCTTTGCGACTCTCCAAGACTCTTGGTCACAGTGCCCCCTGAATGCGTTGCGACGTCAGAATGAGTGGAAGAGGTGTGTTTTTTCTCTTCCCGTCTCGCCTCCAACTTTTTCTCCCTCGATCTCCACTCCTCCCACCCTTGTCCCAAGACACGCGAGCTCTCCCGAAGGCATCCATCCATCCCACCCCGCAAACACTTTCTTATATACCGTACACACACACAGGCTAGTCCAGACTACGTCACACTCACACAGTTCTGGAGGGAAAAGAAAGGACCCGTGGGAGGCGCCGCGGGGCCGGCAGCGATGCCAGTTGGGCTTTTTCAAATGATAAAATTAAAACTAATGTTTTTTTTTTGCGACCCAGATTGCCAAACAAATCGGAGCTTTTGCCTTTTATGTACAACGAGTACATTGTCTTATTTTGTTGCTTTTTTAACCATTGTTTGGGTGATCATTTGATCTGGCCCGCGGAGAGAGCATAGTACAGTACTGAATACGTTCTTTTGATATAAATACTACGGTAATAGAGAAGTGATCAAATTCGTCTTCCTAGGGAGGCTCTTAGAAGCTTGGCAGAGCAAAATGACTCTTTGTAGACTGCGCGGGGCGGAATAAACGATTCATGAATGCTGCTCTTTTGAGAGAAAGAGGGGATGGATGACTCAACTATCCCGACACAAGCTTTCTACTACTACGCAGGAAGACAAGTCTTTTTTTAGACTTTGGTTGGGTAAAGAGAAAGGCGTCTCTCTCTCTCTATCGAAAGACTGACAAAGAATTTCCTGGGAAAAAAGGTGGTTGTGGGGAGGATGCGCCTACTGCAGCGCGAGAAAAAAAAGACTCACCTCCCCCTCATGTGATGGTGGGGTGATGACCTCAGTCATCTTAATTTAGGAGGGACCCCTTCTTCTGGGAAATAGAGGGAAAAAAGCAAAAAAGGGCGTTTAGGATTAGGAAAGAGGCAAGAAGGGGTAGATATGCCAATCAAGTTTTTCAATATGGCTGCTTTGATGGTCTGATGTGCTTCCCTTAGATTGGACTCAGTGCTGCCAAATCGTCCGAGTGAATAAAGGAACCAACATCTCTTCAGAAACATAAGCAAAGGAAAAAGTGACCGAACAGGTCACTTTTATTCCTTTTTCAAATAAAAAATAAATAAATTCTGGTCTCGAAGAAAGCCATATGGCAGCACTGATCAAACATGGTAAAAAAGGTGGTCGTGCAGTGCTAATCAGAAATCTGTCACTTCCCCACGTCACACAATCGCTCCAGCGGGTTTGCCTGGCACGTGGATCGATCGATCAGCCCTGGCATTTTTTAAAAAGAAGTTTCCATCATAGCTTAGCACACCTACCC
>JAAUYM010057611.1_pt1 | contig 12866 bp, 14 predicted proteins | sample 7278001 | NCBI WGS metagenome assembly JAAUYM01 (sample SAMN14350224, study PRJNA611818) | marine sediment metagenome | isolation source: surface marine sediment (1.8m) | place: French Polynesia: Moorea | collected 2018-08
CCTAAATCAGGATGCACTTTTGTTCCAAGATTAACGCCTTCCTGGACTTTTTGGCTTCGGTCATTATTATGAACCAAAACCGCAAACAAGATTATTTGTTTTGAATAAAAACTGACTGGAAACTTAACTATATCGAAGTTGTCATTAACCCATACATGATTATAACGGGACTTTTATTAAGTAAAAAATTGGTAAGCAGTCCAAACTTGACTATATCGAGATTCTTGACTATATTGAGGGTGTATAGCGAAGTTCGACTGTACTAATGGAATTCTCATACTGGAAGGGAAACGGGGGAGACGGGAATAAATTGGTTAATTCAAATTTGAGACATCTTCTGGAAATCTGACAGTGGCGTAAATTTTGCTGTATAATATATTTGACAACATATTGAAGAGTTATTCATATCCGAGTAAGATTGTCAGAGATAGAAGGCTCTAAACTTTACTACAGTCATATTGAAGTACATCCGAGAAAATTTGGCCTGATTTTGTACAGTAGTACTTAAAATTTTTTGTGACATTTTAAGAGTCACGCATTCTGGATTCTCAATTGTAAACTTAAGAATCTGGTTTTTAAGTCTTGCATTCTTGAAGTGTAAACAACATTAGCATCAAAACAGAGGTCATACAAAACTCGGCAACTTCTCATTTTCTTTCCAGGTCCAAGACTTTCGTGTACTAGTGCTACAGTACGTACATGCATTTGCATATGATGCAGGTTGGAGAAGACTGTACTAGTACAAGCTAGCCTTATTAGTATATCTGGACTTTCTACTCAGACCAATCAAGAGCATCTGTTGTGGCAGTACCCGTAATGGGATTTTCTTCCTTCTAAATGATGGCAATAAATTCTTTAATGGAAAACTATTAGTGGGGGCACGCTTAAAAAGGGCTAAATGTTGCCCTCCCAGCTGTTTCTCGCCTTGCAAATTTGCCAGTGTTTCAGTTCCTTCTTATCTTAGCATCACAGCAGATTATGTAACCTTTTTATGGGATCTCGGCTCTCGCCCTCCTCCTTCCTTTTTTCCCCACACTGCGGAGCAGTTTAGGCATAGATGGGCAGCTTGCCTAGTTTAAATAGGAACACCCCCCCCAAGCATGGAAAATCATGCTTGCTACACCGTAATTTTTGACCTATTTTAATTCACGTGATTAAAAAAAATTGGTCAAAATTTGGCCATTCCGTCAAAAGTTGGTTAAAAAAAAGCCATAAACTGATGACGATGAGCTCAATTTTTGTTTCAAAAAGTTGCTGCCCACCTATGAGTTTAGGCCTCCGAGCTCAGTGCGAAAAAAGGAAAGAAGAAACGAGTGTGTTTGCGCTCCCCGCGTCACCAACACTTGGCGATCCATCCATCCATCCTTCCATCTGCGAGGTTTACGTAGCCCCGTGGTAGAGAGTGAGACGAGTGCCAGCCAGCCAGACCCATTCCCCCACCTTTGTGTCCTATGGCCGCTGTGGACGGGAGACGATTTGATCGCATCCTTTACTAGTTATCAGGAAGTTGGCGGCCTCTCTCCATTCCCTCCTCGACCGCCATCCCTTCCTTCCTGGAAGTCCTCCCGCTTCTTTCTTCCCTTGAGGGAGAAAGGCAGGGACAGCGAGTTGTGAGTCCTGCTCCTCCCACCTCCCGCCTTCCAGTGCTGCCAGGTATGGCGCAATTGTGCGAATTTGGCGCATTTTCTTGCACCTTGATCGCGCTTTTTTTTTGCTCCTCGGGCATATTCACAAAACATGTGAAAAAGTGGCGCATTTTTATGTCTCGCACACATGTACTAAATAAAAACAGTCAACTTTTGTACCTTTGAAAGTTTTAACCCAAGTTAAAAGCCACTGCCGTAAAGCGTGCGAAAAAATGTAATAAAACGGCTGGCTATTTGCGCATTATTGCGCAAAACGCTCTCGCATTTTTACCCAGTCTGGCAGCACTGCCGGCATCATCATCGGTCAACCCGTGCAGGCAGACACAACGGGGATAGCCACCCGACCAGAGAAGGAGAAATAACCCAGGCAAGAGAGAAGGACAGAAATATTTAATAATAAGCAATTGCACCATTTACCTAGCACTAGGTACAAGAAATCCGGCAAATTGTTTTATTTTCCCGGGGATAATTTGTGACTGTTGCCTCAGTTTATCCTGACTTTGCGGTTGCGGTTACGACCCTTCTTTAAGGATCGAGCAAAGGTTGTCACACTCACTTCGCGGAAGAGAGAGAGAGGCACCTCGACCCCTTCATTCATTTATCCGCCCCTTTTCTTTAAGTGACGTCGTGCGACCCCTTTTTCATTGCTCATTTCTCCCCCGTCCTTCTCTTGTTACTTCCTTCTCTCCCTTTTTTCCGCCCCCCCACAGAAGGCCCCCCCTCCTGCCCCTCCCGATCCGAATCGCAGTCGTAGTGTGGCAGGCGGCAACAAGAAGAAAGAAGGCCTCTTCTTATGGTCCCTCCTTTCTTTCCTTCTCTCTTCTTTTTCCTCTCTCTCTCTCTCTCTCTCTCTCTCTCTCTCTCCCCTGCAACAGTCCTTCCCTCTTTCCTTCAGCAACCACCACAGCCTCTATTTGCCTCCCTTAGTGGCAGAGGCAGAGGCAGAGGTAGAGGCAGTGGGGCACCCAAAAGGGCGGCGCGCGCGCGCAGATAGGACAGAGAGAGAAAGAGGGAGAAAAGAGAAGAGAAGGCTAAGGCACAAGGACGGGGGAGGGGGAGGAGAGGAGAAGAGAGGAGAGGCCATTATTGAGGCGGAGAGGAAGGAGAGCGCTTTTGCTCGCTTCCTTCTCCTCCTTCTGCGAGGAGAGGCGAGGCGAGGCGAGGAGAGGCGAGGAGAGGAGAGGAGAGGCGAGGCGAGCGACTGACTTGGAAAAAAACCCGACTCCGTTTCAATAGGGAGAAGGGGGAAGTAAGGACCGGACTCGGAAGGAATGACATGGTCTGCCAGTATTCCGAATGGGGCGGAAATGCTAATCCTTTGTCTTGTCCACCTTTCTAATTATACTGCTAATCAGAACCGTTGAAAAGCTGTACTTGTAACGGCCGGCAGCCGTTCAGGTACAACACCGTTACTTTAGGTTCCGTTTTCTAACCTCCTCCCTTGTCCTCATCCTATTCCTAAATTAAACGTTGGATCAATTGCGAGGGGCGGAGGGAGGCTTCTCAACATTGTGTGTGTTTCTTGCATGGTAGTTTTGAGCTTGACTGTAAATGCTAAAACGTTTTTCAACCCGGCTTGTACGCGAGGAAACCTCTCCTGGTCTTAGCCCTACACTTTTCTCTCGTGCGCACAGCTCTCCCTCCCACCAAATACATTTCCCCTCTTCCTCCTTCCTCTTTTTTTTTCTCGCGCATGCACAGGACAGAAAGAAGGAACAAATCCCTCTCCCCCCCTTCAAGTCCTCCTCCTCCTCCTCTCTTCGAAGAGGTCGCCGGAGTCCAAGAGCGAGCGAGCGACGGAGGGAAAGAGGGAAAGAGGCTGCTGCGACTGCGACTGCGTCCGTCCACACCACCCCACACTCACTCTGTGGAGGCCTCTCGGAGGGGAAACAACAGGGGAGAAAGGGAGGGGAGGGAGGACCGGAGGACTGTCGCGCTCCCCTCGGTGCCGCCGAGATGACGCTGGTCGAGGCCGCATCGTCGTCGTCGGCCGCTGCGGCGGGCGACGCCAACGGCGGCGGCGGCGGCGGCGACGGAGGCGGCACCGGCAGGTCGCAGCTCAGGGCCAGGGTCAGGAAGGGCGCGCTCAAGAAGAAGAACATCAGCGAGATCAAGAACCACAAGTTCATCCCGAGGTTCTTCAAGCACCCCACCTTCTGCTGCCACTGCAAGGACTTCATCTGGTGAGTGAACAGCAACAACAACAACAATAAACAAAAGACAGACCCTGAATTTTTTTTTCCATTGAGGATTACTATACTAGGACTCTTATTTTTTTTTATCTGTGTTTCTCCGTCATTCTCCGTCCCTCTCCTTTCTGCCCTTCTACTTCGGTACTTCTTATCTATGTTCGTTTCTGCACGGGTCCCTCTCCCTCCCTTCCTCCCTCCCTGCCTTCCTCGCACCAACGCGAATCTAATCTTGACGAATAAATGTCCGCGCGCTGTTTTTTTTCCGGATCCCTGAAAGAGACATTCTTTCTGGGTAGATGAAGGGTGGAGGCAGCCCAGAGAATGTAATAGTAGTACAACACAAACATTTCTCCTTTTTTAGCGAGAAAAAGTACTCGATTAACCCGGATGTATGTACCTATGTAGGTAGTGGGTACAGTAACACGACTCAGGATCTTTTCTTTTCCTCCTTAGTATATTCCGGTGTGACGTCACCGGCCGCCCACAGGAACGTCCTGTGGCTCATAAAAATGCGTTTACGTGAGCCCCCGCGGCGACAGAGCCCCCCCCCCTCCTCCTCCACGGTCGGAGGAGGAGGAGGTTTCAAATGGCCGTCATATTCTACCTAGTTTCCTGTTGTTGTTGCTGCTTATTGACTTAGCTTCCCCCCCCTTCTCCTCGCCTCCCTCCTCTTGGTTTTATATTACGGAGATGAGAACGTAGAAGGAGGGAACAAGATGAAGGGAAGACGACGCTCTTGTCCTCCTCCTCCTCTTCTGCCCTCTTCGTCACGGAAGGAAGGACGAACAAGAAGCGGCGGATGAGAGGGGATGAGATGAGAGGGAAGTAGAGGAGGATGCCTTCTCCTCCTCCTTCCTTTGCTTTCATTGTTGGTTTTGGGTAAGCCAGCACGTACAGTACGGGGGCGATATACAAGTACCTTATACTATTTATTTCCAGAGGCCAAATCAGAAACCGGTTGTGTATGCACTTGAACCTCACTTAGTACTTATTTGTGCGGGTACGTAGTAAATAGAGTAGACCACAATGCCGGATTTGGCCCAAGGCCTGGCAGGCCTCCTTTGCCTGCAATAGTCTTAAGCCCGCAGTCAGAACGAGCGCGAGCGGGAGGGTAAGCAACCGGAGAAACGGGGAACTCCACCCTCTGGCTGGCTTGGCCCTCTTTGAGAAAGGGAGGCATTTCTTCTTTCTGGTCTCTCGCCGTCCATCCTAGGGCGGTATTAAAAAAGCCCAACACTTGTTGGCTCCCATTATACCCCATGCTCCCAATTCACCAACCAAACAAGCAGAAAAAAACAACCTGTTCGGGAAATTACACGTTGCCCCCTGCCCCACCCACGGAGCAGAACTCAAAATGACTGTAAAGCTGGCTTCTTCTCAGCTTGCGTCTACTTTGTCCTTCTCTGGTAAAAAGGTGAATTGTTTGTGCAAGTGGAGAAGAAAGCAGATAATGCTCCACCTCAATTTGTCTGCCTCGTCTCCTTCTCCTTCCCAAGCTCGTTAAAATGATGTCCCTCTCTTCGTGTGTGGGCAGTTTCTTTTTTTAAAGACATGATTCGGCAATGCCAACGTCCTTTGAGAATACTAGTAGTAGTACAGTGAAATCTCGACATTGCGATTGATCTCGGTATGACCATGTTGGTGTGCTCACCAAAATTATGCTGTACAGTATGTAGGTACAGTGTAGATATAACGGTGAACCTCGCCATAGCCACATTTTTCCTGCTGACGAACAACATTGTTACATCGAGGTTCCACTGTAGTGCACAGGGCAAACACTCGATCAGAGGTAGAGAAACACCGCCCGTAATTAAGTTGAGAAAGGGATCTGCGGCAAAGAAGCCGAGAAGAAGGAGGAGGAGGAGGAGAGAAACTGGTATAGGCGTAAGAAGACCGCGGAAGACTTTATTTGGTTGGTAGAAGAAAGATGGGATGATATGACTAAGCAGTCTGCTTTGAAAAAGTGGCTGCTGACGTCCCCTAAACACCATCATCTCTGCAGTGCAGTGCAGATCAACTCCTCCTACGCAGCAGGTGAGGGCTTATCACTAATTTTTTTTTTGGTTTCCCGGGCAAACTTTGACGTCGCACTTGTTCCCTTTCCACTATTATTACGTGGGCAGTTCTCAGTCATCATTCCTGGCTCAGTCGCAGCCCAGCGAGGGCCTTATCAACTCAGCAGTCCCCACTGACAATGAGAGAAACGCATCAGGCACCCATCGCACTGTCTCCCCTTCTTGTGTTGGTGTCTCCGACGGTTGTTGTCATGGTGGCCGCGGACTCTTTTCTCAAACCACAAAGGTGTATAACACATTCCTTCTCATTTCTTCCTAGCGACCCCTCCCCCCCCCCAACCAACTGGGAGCATTACTATAGTACAGTATGTATGTAGGTACATAGCCTGTTCCGGGTAAGGGGGAGTCAGTCTACTTGGGTAGTTAGTACATTCTCCAGACGAGGCACGTACACGGTACATACCACCAACCAGTAGTAGTACTATAGGTAGACCGCAGCTTGAAAGCTACCTCCTTGTTAACAAGTACAGAAAAGAACCCGCGAACTTGACTCTCTCCTCATCCATGGAAGCAGAGAACTTTTATGGCTTCAGTCTCTCTTTCTCTATCTCTTTTTGCTCAGCCCTCCTCCGCTTCTTTTGCGTTCGACTGCTGGGTTTTCCCGACTGCTTTCTGGAAAGTAAAAGCTTTGTTGGCCGGTTTCCTCCTTGGGCATTTGTCGGGGCTGTTCTCGCCATTCGCTCTCATTAGTATCTTTCTCTCCTCGTTCTCCCGTGGGAACCTGCACACCAGGGAAATGGAATGGAGGGAGACGGAGGGAGAGGCAAAGAGGCGAGAAAAACGGCTGCACGAAAGAAGCAGCTTCACTTTATGTTTCATAACCTCCTCTCTTTGCTGCTACTACAGCATGCACTTTCTAAAGTAATGCAAAAACTTTTACGTTGGCAAAAAATGTTTGATTGGGAAAGGTGAGGAGTATTCAGGGTTTTTTTTAATAGGCATGCTGTAGTACTACGTGTCCTTGGCGTTGCAGAATGAAGCAATCACGTACTACTAATACTACGCTGTGCTTCACACGATGCACACGCAAAGCCCCCCCCCCTTCCTCCTTCGTCGCCGTTCATAACTTGTCGTCCACGTACCTCCAAGTCTGTTTCCGCTTGGGTGCTCCTCCACCCAGAAGTGGAAAGTGAGGCTCATTAAACGCTCACAGCCGGATTGCGCCTGCTGGGATCGAGGGACTACCTCTAGGTCTCTAATATAGTAATCCTACGGTACTGCTACACCAAGATGCACTTGGGTGGCGTGCACCCAGATTCATGTCATTCCCAGTCGTCGTCGTTTTTTTGCTTCCTCCCCCCCCCTCCAAAAAAATGTGGTGGCTCTTTTTACTTTTTATGGTTGCACTAGTAGTAGTACCTAGGTATACCCAAGGTGACTCCGCAGGCAAGAGGGAGAGAAAGAGAGAGAAAGGGATAGACAAAGATAGAGTTCATTGTGAGTTTCTGATTGCGTGTTAAATTTGTGACGACCAACTGAGAAGAAAGGAACGGAAGGACGAAGAGAGAAAGGACGACCATCTTTCTGTCCATCCCAACGTGGTCGGATGAACTTGAGATTCTGAAAAGCGAGGGGAAACTTGTCTGGCTTCTTATCTCCTCCTAGGTAGTTGTGTAGTAGGTATAACTTCGCTCTTCTCACCCTACCTACTTGATACTGAGGCTAATTGAAAGAGCTCTTTGCACTTCCATCGCGAGCAGAAAATGACGGATGATGAGATCAGAACGAAGAGATAGATAGACGGTGGGTGGTGTAGTAAAGGCCCTGCTATCGAACTAGTACGACGCTTCTCAGAAGGAGCCGCTTAAGCTTTGTATTTGGGAAAAAGCCAACTGATCTCTTCGACTATAGAGCGTTGGAGAATCGAGAGAAGAGGAAGAGGAGGACCTGTCTCCCGGGCTTCCTCGGAACGAAACGAAATTCTTCGTACTGCGCTTAATGATGTTTCCCGGAAAAAGTTTTGGAACATTAGTAGTAGGAGTAAGGGGAGAAGTAGGGATCGGGAGGAGGAGGAGGAGGAGGAGGTGGAGGAGAAAAGAAGAAGAAGAAGAAGAAGAAGAAGAAAGGGCTCTGTAAAAAGGCGAAAGGAAGGAAAAGAAAGTTTTTCCTCTGTTTCTTGACAACTGCACGAAAATTAATTGTCGCCTTGTTCTTCGTCTTCCTTCAGTCCCTGCTTTACACCAGACTGAGGAAACATAAAGTAGTTGGAGAAAAGAAAGCAGTTTCTGTAGCGCTACGTGACGGTCACATCTTTTTATTCGCAATTAGTTAGCTTGTTTGCCTTTTACTGTAAAAGAGAAAAAAACTTTTTGGTGAATGCAACTTAAAATTTCTTTTGCCACATTCATTTCCATCTTCTGTTAGCGGCCGATGAGGGGGGCGAGAGAAAGTTGCTAATTAAGTCCATTAATGATGGTAGTAAAAAAAAGTACGTTTGCACCTGTTTGTAGTAGTTCTTGTTCCAAAGTGGATGTGTATTTGGAGTGCTTCTACTAGGCTTGCAAGGATTTTTCCTCTTACTTAGAGCGAGAGGCTCACTCAAGGTTTTTGCAGGGTCTGATGGATGTCGAGAATCCTTTCCCTCTCTCTCCTTCCCCCGCTTAAATCTCGGAGAGGAATGGAAATGGAAAAAAAAGAGGAGAGAATGGAATCTGCGAGAGGCCTCTTCACTTTTCACTATATTTGTGCTAGAAGCAGGCCTATTCTTCTTCGCAGATCGTCGGGTTGGACCCACTTGGGAGTCCAAAGAGTGCTCCTTTCCAACCGTCTTATTTGGTCTTGTGAGGGAAGAACTTCTCTGGCGGAAGAAGAAAAAGGGGGGGGGGGAAGAAGAACGGAAGGGTTTTTTTTCTTTTTAACTTGCCCACCCAGCCTGTTGGCGGATAGAACGTGGATAGATCTATATTCCTACAGTGAATATGCATTTCCCACCCCTGCCCCCTAATTTCTTTATGGTGGCGTCGCTATTCGTCTTCGCCGCAAGATTATGTGGTTCCTCTTCCTTCCTTTCCTCCTTCTTAACCTCGTCTGTGTCAGCAGCCCTGTCCTGTCTCTGTCACTCCCAGCGCCACCCGCTGTTTGAAGAGACGTATTAATTAGTTGCTTTGATACACAGTTGGGAGGGAAGAAACCGAGTGCCATCCAGCACTTCTCTTTTCCCTGGAGAGGGAAGAGAGGGGAAAGAGAGGAGGGTGAGAAAGGCTTTATGAAAATTGCATCAGCGAAATACGTAGTAGTTTTCCCTCGGGAGAAAAGTAGTAGCAGTGCCTCTCTCTCTCCGTGTAGGTACACGTATGTACAGTACTACAGCATGCATTCTTCATCCATTCCATCTTTGAAGAGTGGGGGGAAGGGGCGGGGGCGTCCGTAAGTGTAATGGCGCATCAACGGCCTGCCTGTCTGCCTGCCTGCCTTCGTTGCTCCTGTGCTGGTGGGATGGGGAGACTACAAAGTGGATGGAGAGAGGCCTTCTGGGATCGAGGGGAAAGGGAAGGGAAAGGAGGAAGGGAGGAAGAGGGCGCGTTTTTCCACCCATCTTGTGTCATTATGTCGTTCCGCCAAGAGAGCACACATCATCTTCGTACGTATGCTACACAGTAGTACATACATCACGCGCCTTGAAGGAAACAGAGACACCTTTTTATTTTTCCTCTCCCGCAACAAGAGGCGACGCGAGTACTTCTAGCAGTACGACAAGGGATGGATGCTGGAAGATGATGCACTGTGTCACACGCAGTTTCTTCCAGCTCCCAAGTTGATCTTTGCTTGGCGGCGCCGTCGCCCCATGGTCCACGGTGGATAAGTGAGCTAATAAACGTCTCGTAAAGAGCCATTGTTGCCTTGTTAACTCGCCAGAGGATCTGGGAGGAGGAGCAGGGCAAAGACGAAGACGAAGATCTCATTGCATTGGTCGACAGACAGGCTTGGACACTTCTTTTTCCTCTATGTGGCTTCAACAACAAAACATACTCAGCACACGTCTGCAATTTATAGTACATAGATGCACGTATGCATACGTGAGCATGTCTGTTAGAAACTAAATGCTTCTTTCCTCTCCCAATTAAAAATATGTTTATTTGAATATTTCTTGTCAATATAAAAGTTTTGCATTTTTAAATACTCTTGAAGTTTATAATGCACTCTAAGCAGTTGATTATTTTGCCATACTATAAACACTTTGTTAAGCATACCATGGTATTATATAATGAGGTATTCAGTTTTTTAGTGGACGTGCCGCAGTTGGTGGTAGACAAAAGTCCTAATTGCGTTTGCCCGTCTTTGCCTTGGGTGCGCCTCAGAGACCCAAAAAGTATGCAAACTTTTGTTGTTTGCTTTTTCTTTCCTCTACTGCCTACCTATGAGTAGTACGAGTAGTAGTACTAATGGTACGTCCGTGCTCGCTTCAGTGGCGACGACGACGATGACGTAAGAAGAAAAGGGAGTCGAGCGACAAGGAGAAGGGAGGGAGGGAGGGAGGGAGAGAGAGACGGAGCTGGGGTTGTATCTAGTACTAGTTAGACGGTGGTGGCGCGCGCTTTCTGCCTCATCCTCTTCTTCCAAGACGGAAGTTTAAAGCGACGTGGGAGGAGGGAGGAGGGAGGTGGATGGGTGTGTGCATGCGGCAAAGAAGAGGAGGAGGAGGAAGAGCTCATGCTGCCTGAGATAGCAGTGAGGAGGAGCCGGGAAAGGAGAAGAGGAGAGAACATCATAAGCTCAGTTTTGCCCCTGATCTCAAGCACTGATGCCACATAACATAGTGTAGAGTGCGCATGAGAGTGAGTGTTCTTCCTCCCTCCTCCCCTGTGGTGGCGATCTACTACTCGTCCGTCTCGCCTTGCTGCTCTCACTTTGTTTTGCCTTTGTGCCCATTTGAGTGTTGACAGCGCCTTCTCTCCTCTCCTCTGCCTAGAGACGAGAGTGGGAAGATATCCAAAGGAGGGAAACTTGAGGATTTCCCTTCCAGTCCCGTCTCCGGTGAAACTGGCGAAGAAGGAAGGAGAAAATCCGCTCTTTCTTTCTCACGTTGTACCCCACGCCAGGGATGCAGCTGAGAATGAGAAAGGCAGGAGGCAAAGTGGAGTAAGTGAGCAAGTGGCAAAAGAAGTGAAGGAAGCCAGAGAAGAACATCAGGGGAAAGAACGCAGGGGGAGGGGAAAAGCATCAGTCGGCAAAAAATAGCCAGCCAAGAAGGCTTCTCAAAAGTTGGTTAATTAATGTGTGCCAACTCAATCACTTTTTTTTCTTCAAAAAAGCAAATAAGAGCACTGAAAGGGAAAGAGAGAGAGGCAGAGAGAAGGCTCGTTCAACCCCGCCCTGCTCAAGTGTGCGTAAAAGACAACTCTGGCTCCTCTCCCTTTCCTCCTCCTCGCAGTTCTTGCTCAGGAGGCTCGGATTTCTCTCCCTTGTCCTCCACCCCACCCCCCGCCGCCTCCGCCGCCGCGGCTGCCGCAGCCCCCTCCTTCCTTCCTCCCTCCTCCATCCAACGCGATACAGAAGGAAGAGAAAGAGGAGAGACTAAGTGAGGGAAGCGGAGGGAGGATCCGACTTCGCATCTGTGCCTTTGCTCTTCATGCTTGCGTGCGTGTGTGTAGATGGGTGGGTGTGAGCGCGGGAGTGAGGGAGGACCGTTCCGACACACCCACATTTGTCATTTGGCTTTCGATCAGAGCTGAACTTCACTCAGCACGGATTTAGCAGGGCAGAACTCCCAACTCGGGCCAAGAGAGAGTCTCGCTATTCACGATCCCTCGACTGTAAAGCTGTCCGAAATTGAGCGTGACTATTATAACTTACGTATCGAACTCGGAACTTCGTACAGGTGTTTACTGCAGCGACTACCACTACAGCACTATCATCGGAGCTTGCGTCATATAATCGGGAAGCAAAAGCTGCGAAGCAAGCGTGAGACTTCGAAAATAAAAAAGGAAGGACTAACTAACCGTGCAAAGGAAGGGAGAACATTATCATCATCATCATCATGTCTCTGCAAGACAAGGTCTACCAGAAGGCACCTGGCGACGGCGCCGTCGTCGTACGGAGCAAGAGCGTCGTCGACGGCAGCGGCGGCGGCGGCGGCAACCCGCCCGCCACGTCGACGTCCGTGCTCTCTAGCCCCGGCGGCGCCACCGACGCAGCGCCGCAGCAGTTCTCCTCCCCTTGGCGTCGGCGCCCGGACGTGGCGCGCGCCGGCGCCTTTAAGCGCAAGACCGTCCGGGCGGTTCAGGGCCACCAGTTCATCAAGCGCTTCTTCAAGCAGCCGGTCTTCTGCGGACATTGCAAGGACTTCATATGGTGGGTGTGTTTTCTGACAAGGGAGTTCCGACTGAGAGCGTCTGATAAGAGGGGGAGGGGGACAAAAAGTTTTTTTTTGCGACTGTGTGTGGACTTCGTTTGGGGAAGTACTGTAGCAGGGGGGGGATATATGTAGGGACACGAAGTTCTCCCCTTCCCCCACTCTCCAAAAAAGTTTTATCTCCGACTTTTAAAGCAGAACAGAACAGAAGAGCGGCGGTAATGACGCGCCATTCTTCTTTTCGACCATACTGCAGAGAGAGAGAGAGAGAACCACCATGGAAGTAAGGAGCCTTTTTCTCCCTCCTTCCAACGGCAAGAGTCAAGTGTAAATCTTGTATTGAAAAAAAGAGACCGCTGCAGATGGTATAATGCCACAAAAAATGGGATACATTTTTATACTACATTCTGAGTGTTTATTTGAGGGGAAAGTGGGAAATACTAGACAAACTTGAAGTTAAAATTCAGAGTGGGAGGAGTTGTTTATCTTACAAAAGGAGGAAAGGCATAGTTTTTTAAAGTCATGGTGACAGAAAAATTCTTCCATCTTTGTGTTCTTGTTTCACTAAAGGTGTGGAGATGGCAAAAAAAAATCATTAATTCAACCCTTTCTTCCACTATTTGGCGTCCATTTTCGGTTAGCCTTGGCAAAAAAATCTTCC
>JAAUYM010156805.1_pt1 | contig 12864 bp, 9 predicted proteins | sample 7278001 | NCBI WGS metagenome assembly JAAUYM01 (sample SAMN14350224, study PRJNA611818) | marine sediment metagenome | isolation source: surface marine sediment (1.8m) | place: French Polynesia: Moorea | collected 2018-08
AAAATTAGCCGAAAAACGAAATACTGTAAGCAATACAGAAAACTCTGGAAAAAATAAGAATAATGTTTTACATTATTCTGAATAGTTAGTAATTTTTCTTATTAACGTTTGACTATTAAATTTGTAAAATAAAAAATAACAGAGGTAAATAATGCTCATTCATATGATTGGTCATGCTTCTATCTTCGTAGAAACTGAAGACTGTAAGATTTTGATGGACCCTGTACTATTCGATCCCCATGCTGAGGGGATCGAAGATATATGTCCCAAGCGAGAAGTAATTTTTGATTCCCTGCCAAAATTTGATTTGTTAGTTATTTCCCATCGGCATTTAGATCATTTTGATATTCGGTCCCTTGCTTCTCTTCCTAAAAATGTTGATGTTCTAATTCCTAACGATCTACTTTTAAAAAACTGTCTCAGCCAATTAGGATACTCTAATATCTATTGTTTAAAAGACGAAAGTGAAGTTAAGATTGGTTCTACCTATTTAATCGCAACCCGCTCTGAAAACCGCGTTCCTGAATATGGAATGGTTTTTGCTGACTCTTCAGGAGTATTCTGGAATCAAGTTGACTCAGATATTAGCCTCAAAACAATCCAATTTGTCAAATCACGCTATCCCCAAGTTGATTTTTTATTGGCAAGCTGGCAGCCCATGTTAGAAGCTAATTTTCAAGATAACAAAAGTTTATCTTTTCCTTACTCTTCGTACAACCAACAACTAGAGAAAGTTGCTTTAATTAAACCAAAAGCAATTTCACCAGGAGCCAATGGCTTTAAATTCGTTGGTGGTTCCGAATGGCTGAATCAGGTTGTTTTCCCTGTAACAAGAGAGCAATACTGTAGAGATGTCCAAATAATTTGTCCGGATCTTAAAAATAATGTCTTTGCTTTAGATCCTGGAGATGTTATCGCTTTCCAAAACGGTGATTTTAACTATATGCCAGGAAGCTCTGAATTTGTTAAAAAGCTGGCAGATGATAGAGATGAATTATATTTTTCACCAGTGAATGTCAACAATAATCTCATTGAAGATAATCCTGATAATTACAATCTTGATGAAGTGAGGAAAACAATTGAAGAAGAAGTGTGTTTAAATTTTCCTAAGTTCATTCTAGAAAATAAAGATTCCTTATTTATTGAGCATTATCGTTGGCAGGTTATTTATCAGCTAGAAGTAGCTTTTAGTGATGGTATTGGCCAATGGTACTTTGATTTTACAGAAGAAACTATTCAAGCTAGACCTGGGAGACATCCTTTAGCCAATTTTTTTACTACTATCACAGCTTCAAGTTTATATGGTTTCATCAAGGGAATAAAAGGATGGGACTATGCTCATATGGGTGGTTACTATCGCAGTTTCAAAAAAATATATGTACCAACGACTCATGGAATTATCAAACCTCAGGAAGAGCAAATAGAAGAGCCTTTAGATTTGAGATTTCCCTATAAAGATGTTTTTGAAAAAGTTTGTCATCATCAAGTAGAAAAATGGGTTTCAACAGGCAGTTATCATGCTATACCAAATCAAAGCAAAACTATGATGATTAAGATTGGTAATACTCTGGTTAGAATGACTAAGAGTTCTAATCAAGAGAGCAAAGAGACTGTTGATAATCAAGCTTTAACAATATCTAATGTTTAGAAATTTTACTCTTCAAGCAAACTTATGAGAAGAGTGGGCAATACTCACTCTTCTGTTTCTAACTAGCTTTCTAATCCTATTTATCGAGAGCTTCCCGTTTTTGTAAAAACATCAACCAATATAACAAAACGCCAAGGGGGTAAAATTCTGTTAGAAAAGCTAAAATCCACAATTATAATGATACCTATTAGTCTGTAAATTCTGAAAAATCATGTCAATAATTCTGAATCAATATTACTCCCTCAAATCAAAAGCTTTCTCCCTTGATTATCTCAAATCTTTAGAAAAGGAAATTTTATCTTGTCCATATTTGGGAGAAAGTCAGTTAAGCGAAAGCTTTGCTGGAACTCAAGGTTTTTCCATAGTCTTTAAACGCTCGGCCATCACTCAGGTGAATAATCATTTTCCTTTTTTAGAGCCATATTTAGAGACAGCTTTAAACTCTAAGTGTAATGCGTTTTATCTGAATCCTTTATTAATAGGAAAAGGGAATCTTGTCGAATCTCATATTGACAGTAGCATTTCTTCTTTTACTAAAAAAACAACTGTTCCTGCCATTGTAAGTGTTCTTTATGTCAAAGTACCCTCTGATTTAATAGGAGGGGAATTATTACTTCAAAAAAATGAACAGCAAATCGATAAGATTAAACCTCAAGCTAATAGCTTACTATATTTTTCCGGAAAATTAGAGCATTCGGTTAGTAAGGTTGAGAGTTCAGGTCTTCGTATTAGCTTAGTCTGCGAACAATATAATTTAGGTGAAAACTTGCTGTCTCTAATTCCTGAATTTAAAGTTCAAACCAAAGCTTCTTTTTAGCTTATACCGAACAGTATTGGGAGGTAATTATCCATTGTCCATTATTTTGGTTATGGGATTTAATTAGTAATGGTAACTTTCCTACTTATTCTCCCTAATGTTTGAAGGGTTTATTGAGCAACAGTCTCTAAAGCCCAAGTTTCTTAATTTTATTTTTATAAACAGTTCCCTGAAAATAAATACTGTAATTCATACAGAAAAGTATTGAACATATTTGATTGATTTAGTAATATTAGTAGTGTCAACAAAAAGGAAGTAATAAAAATAGCGTTTACCAGATATATGACGTACACTATACGAGGTTCAAACCCATTACCTATAAGGGTTTTACTTCTGACTTCTACTTCAAACTTCTGACTTGTGCTATATCTTGCTTACTTCCTGATTAGAATCAATCTTTTGATGTTATTTAGAGGTTAATTAAATCATGTCTATCCAATCAGTAAAAGATTTTTACGAATTACTCCAAAGTGACGAAAACTTGCAAGAACGTGTCAAAGCTGCTGATGATTCAGCTACTGTAGTTCAAATTGCCTCTGAAATGGGTTATGAATTCACAGAACAAGAGCTAGACAGAGCAATGCAAGAAGCTCTTGTTGAAGGAGAATTATCCGAACAAGAATTAGAAGCTGTAGCAGGAGCTGGTAAATCTAAAACCAAAGTCAAAGTTAGATAAGAAAAAGGTAGTAAACTCTTAATCCGGGTTAGCAACAGGCTAATACTGTTCGGTTAAGCTAAATTATCTGTTGAGATAAGCTGGGAGAGCAGAGAGAGGAAATTGTACACTTTTTCTGTTTCTTCCGCTCAAGCAAGCATCCTTTAAGAATTGATTGATGTACACATTAAAACGCCTCAATAAATTCGGAACAGCATTTTTTTATGCTCCATTTACGTTTCCTCAGTTTCGTTGTCAATTGCGAAATTTAGAGGCGGATGGAAACACCATAGCGATTGGAGTATCTAATTTAGATGAGCCTATTGGTCTCGCTATGGCAGAGATATATCCAGAGGATAACTCCGCTGAAATACTGTCAATTTTTGTAGCACCAGCCTATCGTCGTCAGAAAATAGGTACGGCTTTACTCACCCGTTTAGAAGAAGAACTGTATAAGCGAGGTTGTACAAAAGCTAAATTGTTTTGTCAAATTGGGGAACCAAGGTGGTTACCTCTAGAACGTCTAATTCAAAGGTGCAATTGGTCTTTTCCTCAACCATGGGATATAGTCTGTGAGTCTGATTTGGATACAATATCAAAAGCCCCTTGGCTTCAAAGGAAGTTTCATCTTCCTCGTGATATGATGATTTTTCCTTGGGTTGAAATTACTGATCAAGAACGCACTATCATCCAAAAAACCTATGAATTGGAACCTTGGTTTGAAGATGGATCAAATCCTTTTGAAAACGAAAAAAATTTTGAACCATTAAATAGTTTGGGGCTACGTTATCAAGGGAAAGTAGTTGGATGGATGTTAACCGAACGAGTTGCATCAGACAGTATTTATTACAAATGTATGTTTGTCAGAAAAGATTTACAAAGATTGGGTCGAGGTATTGCTTTATTTGTTAATGCAATAAAAATTCAAGATGAAGCAAAAATCGCTAAAGGAATATGGCGTGTTAAACTTGACAATCCACCTATGCTTCGTTTTGTAAAGAAGCATATGATGCCTTACTTAACTTCTTTTGAAGAAGTTCTTTATTCTTCTAAACAATTAATTAATCCTTGAAGAAACTAATTAAATTATTGAATTTAATTAGTTAATTATCCATTGATAAATAATATTTATTAGAGGTCAACTATGTTTTATGATGTAATAGAGTTTGATTTTACTCAAGAATTTGAAAAAAATTGGCGTGCTATTCGCCAAGAATATTTCAACCTTGATAAAAAAATACTTAACTTCCATCGAGATAGTCTTCCTTATGAAGAATATGCTGATAAATTATTGGCTAACAATGGCTGGACATATTCTTGGCAGATTAATTCTCAAGAGCCAAATTATAATTGGCTTACATATGGTTTATGTTATCAGGGTTTATTCCCACAAGAAGCTCAGCATAAGTTTCCCAAAATAGCCAACTTACTGTCTCAGTTTAACGGGATTAGAATGTGCGGTTTTTCTTTAATGAAACCGTTTTCTGTTATTGAACCTCATTCCCATGCAGACGTTGAAGAAAATATACTGTCTTACCATTTAGGAATAGATGTTGTTACCAGAAAAAATCATCTTTGGGTAAACGGTAATTTTGAGGAGGAAAGTAATGGTAAATCTATTATTTTTCATGCTTCAAATGAGCATTTTGCTTTGAATATGTCCCCTTATAATAGAGTAATTCTTTATATGGAATTTGACAAAACTAAAATATCATTAAAATCATCTAAAAAAGAAAATATCAACCGTTTTGAGTTATTAAGCAACAAATAAATAGGTAAATTGATCTCAAATAAAGGGGTCGAGAAAAAAGCTATCCATCGGGTACATACCCCAACCCTTATACAAATGGAAGCAGTCGAGTGTGGTGCAGTTAGCTTAGGAATTATTCTAGGCTACTACAATCGTTTTGTCTCCTTAACCGAACTGCGTCAAAAATGTGGCATTTCACGGGATGGTAGTAAAGCCTCTAATATTATTAAAGCCGCCCGTAAATATGGCTTGAACGCCAAAGGATTTAAAAAATCCCAGGAAAATCTTAAAAATCTAACCCCTCCTTATATAGTATTTTGGGAATTCGATCACTTTCTTGTTGTTGAAGGGTTCGGAAAAAACTGCGTCTATCTTAACGATCCCGCTACAGGACCGAGAACAGTATCCCTAATTGAATTTGACAAAGCTTACACTGGCATTGTCTTGGTGATGGAACCAAGTCCAGAATTTAAACAGGGAGGGAAACAAAGAAGCATGGTTTCTGCCTTAGCTTCGCGCCTCACTAGCTCTCGGCAGACCCTACTATTTTGTTTATTAACTGGATTATTTTTGACCTTCCCTCGTCTTACCGTACCAGCCTTTACCCAAGTTTTTGTAGATCGCATTTTGGTCGAAAACTATCAAGACTGGTTGCGTCCCATGTTACTAGGGATGATGATTACTGCGGTTATTCAAGGTTTGTTAATGCGAATACAGCTTCAAGCCTTGCGCAAACTGCTCATCAAACTTTCCATTGCTATGTCAGGAAAGTTTTTTTGGCATATTCTGCGCTTACCTGTGGGATTTTATTCTCAACGGTTTTCGGGGGAAATTAGCAGTCGGATTGAACTTAATGATAAAGTTGCTCAAGTCCTTTCTGGTCGCCTGGCAACGACTATTATAGATACGATTATGATGGGTTTTTATGCCCTACTGATGCTCACCTATGATGGCCTTTTAACTACTATAACTATCTTATTTGCTGTCTTCAATTTTGTTGCTCTTCAGACTCTTTCCCGTAGTCGTATTGATGCTAATATCAGTCTCGCTCAGGAATATGGTAAGGTAGCGGGTGTTGCCATTGACGGCATTCAATCTATTGAAACCGTGAAAGCTTCAGGATTAGAATCGGATTTATTTACTAAATTTGCAGGTTACTATACTAAAGCTCTTAATTCCCAACAAAAATTAGGGTTACAAACTCAAATCCTCACCGTACTACCAACTTTACTCACAGCATTGGCTACCGCTTCAATTCTAGTTATTGGTGGATTTAGAGTAATCAATGGTAGTCTCACTATTGGAATGCTGGTGGCTTACCAACTACTGGTCACTAGCTTTCTCAAACCCATCAACAATTTAATTAACTTTGGCAGTACCCTACAAGAATTAGAAGCTGACTTAAACCGTCTTGATGATGTTCTTCAAAATCCTGTTGATCAGTTTAATATAAGTCGTGCTAGAGAAACAGAAAACAGTAATACCCCAGAGTCCTTTCGACTCCAAGGCACTCTAGAACTACAAGAGCTAACTTTTGGCTACAGTAACTTAGAAGCCCCTCTGATTGAAAATTTTAATGTAACGGTAAAACCAGGACAAAGAATCGCTTTAGTTGGGGGTAGTGGTTCTGGCAAATCGACTATTGCTAAACTCATTTGCGGACTATATCCATTGTGGTCAGGAGATATCCTCTTTGACGGTATTTCCCGTCCCCAAATTCCCCGTTCAGTCCTGGCTAACTCTCTGGCTATGGTAGAACAGGATATATTTCTCTTTGCGGGTACAATTCGAGATAATCTAACTCTTTGGGATTCGACTATTCCAGAAAGCGATTTAGTCAAAGCTTGTCAAGACGCTGCCATTCACGAAGCCATTCTGTTTCAACCAGGGGGATATGATGGTCAACTGAGTGAAGGAGGAATGAATCTTAGTGGCGGCCAACGCCAACGTCTAGAAATTGCCCGCGCCTTAGTCAGAAATCCTAGTATCCTCGTTTTAGATGAAGCCACCAGTGCTTTAGATGCAGAAACAGAACAAATTATAGATCGCAATCTAAGAAGGCGCGGTTGTTCTTGTATCGTCGTTGCACACCGTCTCAGCACTATACGCGATTGTGATGAAATTCTTGTTCTTGAACAAGGCAAAGTTGTTCAAAGAGGAACTCATGAGGAATTAAAACATGAAGTTGGAACTTATCTGCGCTTAATTGGGGGTAATTAACATGGTTTTTCAAGAAAATTTGTCTTCTCAAGTTTATAACCTTAAAAGCAATCAGCCCTTTCTGCTGAATAAACCCCAAGAGGTTTGGTTGGTCATCTCTGGAGAACTATCAGTCTTTGCAACCATTGTTGAGAATAATTTGCCCCTCGGTGAACGTCACTATCTCTTTAGTATTAATCCAGGGGAATTATTATGGGGTGTAACAATCACAGAACAGTTGGGTCTTTTAGCTGTTCCCTTAGAAGATGTAGAACTTCAGCAAGTTCATCTCTCTGATTTTACCAGACAAATTGCCCAAGGAAATCCCCAAGACATCGCACGTTTGGAAGGTTGGTTACAACATTTAGCAGGAACCTTAACCCGAGAATGTTCACAAGAAGTCCACCCTCAAGAAAAGACTTCCCTTTCTCCCTGTTCTCGAATCACCCCCTATTCTCTGGAAACCCATCAATTAATTCAACCCCCTCCTAACCAAATTGTCTGGGTTAAAGTCAGTCGAGGCAAAATTGCTTGGCGGGATTTTTCCGAATTACCCTTAGACCAAGATTGTCCCTGGTTTCCTCTAGTTAAGGGAATGTGGTTAACAGCCTTTTGCCCCACAGAAATTAATATTATTCCTACAGTTGAGTATAGGAATGGAGAAGGACTAAGGGCTAGTTTAGCCATTTTTCACAACTACTTCTGCTATGCTTTAAATTTTTTCATAAAACAGAGAAAAGAAACTGAATTTCAACGCTTTCAAGCCAGAGAACAATTAAATCAACAATTAACCGCTTCCGGCTTAGATAAATTAGCCTCTGTCTTACAGCCTCAATCAATCACTGTAGATCGAGCCGAAACCCCTCTGTTAATGGCAGCAGGAGCAGTCGGACGCATACAAAAGATTAACATTAAGCCCCCTGCCGCCTCAGAAGACCTAAGCTTACTGCAAAACCCGACTGAAGCGATCGCCCGTGCTTCTCAATGTCGTATCCGTCGGGTTCAACTTCTGGGTTCTTGGTGGGAGAAGGAACATGGACCGATTTTGGCATACACGAAGGAAAGCCATTCTCCTCTGGCCCTATTACCATCTACTGAAAAGGATCAACGTTATCTTTTATTTGACCCTGTTGAAAACATTCGCGTCCCCGTAACTCCAAAAGTGGCTCAAACCATTGGGACTGATGCTTACATTTTCTACCGTCCTTTACCTTTGGTTGTCCATCAAATAGTGCAACTTTTTCAGTTTGGCATTGAAGGTTATGAAAAAGATATTCTCCTCATGCTTCTCGTTGGCACAGTGGCAACCATTCTAGGGATGGTGGTGCCTCAAATGACAGGGATGTTGATCGATCAAGTTATTCCCGATAGCGATCGCCTTCTCCTTTGGCAGATTGGTGTAGCTTTATTGGCTGCCGCTTTAGGTAAATCAGTCTTTCAACTATCGCAAGGAATTATTACCCTACGGGTTGAAAATGCAACCGATGCTAATTTACAGTTGGCGGTTTGGGATCGATTGTTAAAAATAACCCCGACTTTTTTCCGTCGCTACACTTCTGGAGATTGGGTGAATCGTCTCATGGCAATTCGTCAAATCCGCACTGAACTCAGTGGTGCTACTCAGCGTACCTTACTCAGTGGTATGTTCTCCCTGCTCAACTTAGGACTAATGTTTATCTATAGCGTGAAACTGGCCTTAATTGGTTTGGGAATCTCCCTCTTAGCAATTATTGTTACTATTACGTCTGGCATCGTTTTAGTCTACAAAGAACGGCAACAAGAAAAGCTGGATGGGGAAATAGATGGACTCACGGTACAACTAATCGGTGGCGTGGCCAAACTAAGGGTAGCAGCAGCCGAGGAACGAGCCTTTGCGGCTTGGGCTGAGAAATATAGCCAAAAAACGAAGTTAACCTTAAGTATTCAACAAATTAATGACGCTGTCTCTACCTTTAATGAAGCATTACCCTTAATTAGTTCCGTATTGCTTTTTTGTTTTGCTATTTTGTTTATGGAAATGGCTAAGGCTAAAGGAAACCCCAGTGGTTTTACGTCGGGGACATTTCTCGCTTTTAATGTTGCTTTTGGGACGTTTATTAGCGGGGTTACTAATTTGAGTAATACCTTAACAGATATTTTAGGTATTGTTCCTCTGTGGGAAAGAGCCAAATCTATTGTTCAAGCACCAACCGAATACGATCCCAATCGAATCGACTCTGGACGTTTAACCGGTCGTATCGTGTTAGATCGTATCACTTTTCGCTATAGAAATGATGGGGTATCCATTCTCGATAATGTATCAATGGAAGCTAATCCAGGGGAATTTATAGCTATCGTGGGGCCTAGTGGTAGTGGGAAATCAACGTTATTTAGGCTGTTATTGGGCTTTGAGATGCCTCAAAGTGGCACCGTTTATTACGATGAGCAAGATTTAGCTGGTCTAGATGTGATTTCAGTGCGACGGCAGTTAGGAGTCGTCCTTCAAAATGGTCGTGTTCAACAAAGTTCAATTTTTGACAATATCGCTTGTGGGGCATTAATCACCCTCAAGGACGCTTGGAAAGCAGCCTCCATGGCTGGTTTAGCAGAAGATATTGAACAAATGCCCATGGGGATGCACACGATTGTTAGCGAAGGAGGCAGTAATTTATCAGGAGGACAACGACAAAGATTACTCATTGCTCGCGCCTTAATTGGAAAACCTAAAATCATTCTCATGGACGAGGCCACGAGTGCTTTAGATAACCACACTCAAGCTGTAGTGACTCAAAGTTTAGAAACCCTAAATATCACTCGTATTGTCATTGCTCATCGTCTTAGCACCATTCGCCATGCAGATCGCATTTATGTACTCGAAGCTGGTCGAGTAGTTCAAGTCGGTTCCTTTTCTCAATTAATCGAGCAACAAGGTCTTTTTGCTCGACTCATTGCTCGACAATTGACTTAATTGCTTTTTCCTTTTAGTAAATCGGGTAACCACAGGAGAATTAATATCAATAAACAAATAACAACTAAACCAATAGAATAATTGATATTTTTGCTAATATTATTCACATTTTGTTGTAGTAAAACAGGATTGATTGTTAAATTATGGTCTGTCATTGTTTCCACTTTTTTAGATTGAATTGTTACTATTTTAAAACTAATTATTATGAATAATCGAGAAAAAAACAAAATCTTTAGAGAAGAATCCTTAGAACGTTTATCCTCTCCAGAAAGACTAGATCAATTGATGCAAATCATTGGTCGCCAAGACTGGCTACCTTTATCAACTTTAGGTGCATTAGTAGTTGTAGGGATTGTTTGGAGTCTTTTTGGCAAAATCCCTGTTAATGTTACCAGTAAAGGGGTTCTGATTATTCCCCGTCGGGTAGTCAATATTCAATCGCCAGTAGAAGGTCAATTAAAACAATTTCTAGTACAGCCTGGAGATTGTGTTGAAAAAGATCAAGTTATCGCCACCATAGATCCCTTCGAGGTTCGCCAAAAACTTCAGCTTGAAAAAGAAAAATTAGCACAATTACAAGGGCAAGAAGAACAAGCGGATACTCTTCAAGTTCAACGCACTAAGCTAGAAATTAAAGCAACCCAACAAGAACAAGTTAGTAAAAAACAACGCCTTGAAGATGCTTTGAAGTTAAGTCCCATTCTCAAAGACCGAGAAATTACAGCAATTAAACTTGAAAGAGCCAGTGTAAAACAGCAACTTGTCGATATTCAAAGGTTAAACCCAATCCTTCGCGATAAATCTCTTAAAGCCCTTGACGAACAACAGATTACTGTAGAGCAACAACTTCAAGATGCTCAATCCCTATCTCCTCTCTTAAAAGAAAGAACTGAAAAACGTCGAGATTTATTGGAAGAAGGGGCAATTTCTTCAGATCGTGTTTTAGAAGCAGAACAAGAATATACAAAAAATCGTCAAAACATCTCCAAGTTAAACACGGAGTTAAAACAGTTAGAGACTAAAAAGACAGAAGTTGAACAAAAATATTTAGATAACCTTGATTTTATTGCTAAATATCAAGCTAAGTTAAGAGAACTAGACATCAAAGAAACTGAAACGCAACAAAAATACTTAGACAACTTAAGCACAGTCTCTCAGTTAAAAGCTGAGTTACAACAACTCGATACCAAAATAAAAATTCTAGAACAAAAAAATTTAGAAGCTTCAGCCCAACGGAAAAATCAGATTCAAGAAGTCAAACACAACATTGCCAAATTCCAAAAACAAGTTGAATACAATCAGGAAATTAAAAGTCCTTATAGTGGATGTATCCTCGAACTTACTAAGACTAATAGTTCAGTCCTTGCTCCAGGGGCTGATCTCGGTTCCATTAGAGTGAATGATAGCTCAGAAGAGATATCCAGCGTGGCTTATTTCCCAGTTGGAGATGGCAAAAAGATTAAATCGGGAATGAAGATTTATATTACTCCCGATACAGTCCGTCGCGAACGATTTGGAGGCATGGTCGGTAGGGTGAATAACGTCTCACCTTTTCCTATTACAAAGCAAGGAGCGACTAGTATTATTGGGAACCCAGAAGTGGTAGAAGAGCTTATCTCTAAAGTAGGGCCAGTAATAGCCGTACAAGCACAGTTACAAATTGATTCTTCTACACCTAGTGGTTATAAGTGGTCGTCTTCAACCGGACCTGAAAATTTACAAATAACGTCCGGAACCACGACGATTGCTCGTGTCACCATTGAGAAACAAACTCCAATTACTCTAATTTTACCGATTCTTCGAGAATGGAGTGGTATCTATCGTTTAGATTAACAGTTTTTCTAGGAGAATGACAGATAAAGAAGTCAAAGCGGAACCTTGACCCCCAACCTTAAGGCCGGATTATTGCGCCACCGGTCAGCTACATGAGCATACAAAGCCGTTGTCCTGGGATCAGCATGGCCTAACAAATCCTGCACCTGCCTTAAATCCGACCCGGCCCTGATGGCCAATGTCCCTGCTGTATGCCTCAGAGAATGTGCGCTCAACTGTCGCTGTGGTTGTTGAAACTTAGTGGACGTAGATGAAGACTCTTTTGAAGGACGTTGTTTTTCCCCGTTCGACGGTTGATGATCCTGATTTTGCCCTAAAAACGATTGTTTTATCTCCCCATTCCCCATAGACTGTTGATGAGACTTATTTGATGCCCGTTTTTGATTTTTTGCTTTCGTTTGCTGCTCCTTTAACCCTGCGGCCCGTAAATACTTATCAATCACTCGCTGAATGGAACGACGACTTAACCGCCCTCTATAGGTCCTTTTATCTAAGGCAATAAACAAAGGCGTATCCCCTAACAATACCTCTCCTGATCGCTTCCTAGCATTCAGATACTTATTCAGCAGCTTCGCCAAATCAGGCGTTAACGGCACAATGCGCCTTGAACGCTTCCCCGATACCCTGATCCCAATATCACCCCCTCTTTTAACAATATCCCCAATAGAAGCACGGTGCATTTCTACGGTTCTGCATCCCTCCAAAACCATCACCGCCACCAAAAACAGATCGCGTAACCCCCCAATGGTATTCTCAGTGGGTAAACTCGCCAATAACCCTGTCACTTCCGGTTCTTCAAGGTAATTAATGCGTTCGGCTGGATCAATGTTTTCTCTGGGGGGTTTAATGCCTAACGCAGGATTAGCCAAGATTAGACCCCGTTCTACCGCCCCTGCATAAAAGCGACGCACCACCGTCAACTTCAGAGCGATGGTGGCACATTTATAATCCTGGATTTCCACCAACCAACGACGGTATTCCTTGATATCATCCCGTGTGGCATCGAGGGGATGAA
>JAAUYM010178848.1_pt1 | contig 12856 bp, 13 predicted proteins | sample 7278001 | NCBI WGS metagenome assembly JAAUYM01 (sample SAMN14350224, study PRJNA611818) | marine sediment metagenome | isolation source: surface marine sediment (1.8m) | place: French Polynesia: Moorea | collected 2018-08
AGCTTACAGTTAGCTGAATTTCTATAGTTGACTTCATGACACAAAAAATCTCAGGCAAAGCAGGCAGTGTCAGCTGATCAGCCCTACCTCTATATATTTTACCTCGTTGGGTCGGCCTGACCTGGCCAGAGCTCTGCCTTCCCCTCCTCCCCTTCCGTCGACTCGTGACCAAGTTGGGTGGAAAGACGCGACCTTGGATGATTGCTGTTCCATAAAGTCACTTTTTCTTTTAACTTTTTTAAATTACTTGCATCATTACTTTGTTTGTCTGTCTTATTATTAGGCAAGATTCGCTTTTATGTTGTTTTGCTTGGAAAAAGGACGAGTCATTGCATATTTCGGATGTTTTGAAACAAAATTTAATCGACATTTTTGAAAAAGAAACTGGCAAGCGTGTTCCAGTTTTTAAAAAGCAGCAGAGGAAGGAAGGCGGGGCACTCTTTTCACTCTCCTCCCTTCCCCTTCCTCTCCTCTCCTCTCTCCTCTTGTTTCCTTCCTCACCCCATCTTCATCTTGATTTCCTCCTCTGAGGAAAAGTCGAAAGAGGAGGAGGATAAACAAGGAGAAACTAACCACATCTTTGTGCTGACCGAGGACGATAAGGAGAGGTGGAGGAAAACTAGCAGTTTGACGGCGCTCGCGTCGTCGTCGTCGTTGATGGTGCAGCTGGAGAAGAATAGGGTCGCCAGAGACCCTGCCACAATCGGACAGTCAGACGAGGAGGAGAAGGAGGACGACGACGGGCAGGACCACCAGGGGCACAACATGAACCTGGAGGAGATCGCGCAGACGTACCCGGGTAAGTCTCATTCTGGAAAGAGCGATCATGACCGTCAGCATGAACTTCTGATGCTACAGATCTGACGGAGGAGGAGCAGAAGATGCTGCTGAGCATCCGGAAGCGGAAGCTGGAGATCCTGCAGGAGATCTCGCAGCTCAAGGACGAGTTGGGCGACGTTAACGCGGAGATCGACGCAATGGACACGGAAGAAGGGTGAGACAGAGAGAGAGAGAGAGAGCCATTCGAACTTTCTCCTGAAATATCCTTTACTTTTTTTTTGCTCCGACGACAGTGCTAAGATGAAGAACCTTCAGATGGGCAAGAAGAAGTTCAACATGGACCCGAAGAAGGGAATCGAGTTCCTCGTCTCCCACGGGCTCCTCCGGGAGACCCCGGAGGAGGTGGCCCAGTTCCTGTACAAGGGCGAGGGGCTGAACAAGACTGCCATCGGGGACTACCTCGGGGAGAGGAGCGACTACAACGAGGCCGTCCTCAAGGCCTTTGTGGAGCTGCATGACTTCACAGATCTCATCCTGGTGCAGGCGCTCAGGTTAGAAGACATCCAGGGTTAATGGATATATCAGAGGGAGGTGGGGAGAGAAAAGAATTTTTTTTTTATTACATTTTTTTAAAGACAATTTCTGTGGAGCTTCCGTCTGCCCGGCGAGGCCCAGAAGATCGACCGGATGATGGAGAGTTTCGCGCAGCGCTACTGTCAGCTCAACCCGGACATCTTCACCAACTCCGACACCTGCTACGTCCTCTCCTTCGCCATCATCATGCTCAACACCAGCCTGCACAACCCGAGCGTCAAGGAGAAGCCGGACGTGGAGCAATTCATCAGCTTGAACAGAGGCATCAACGACGGTGGCGACCTCCCCAGGGAGCTGCTGGTCAGCCTCTACGAGAGCATCAAGACGGAGCCATTTAAGATTCCAGAGGACGACGGCAACGACCTGATGCACACCTTCTTCAACCCGGACAGAGAGGGATGGCTGTGGAAGCAGGGAGGGCGGTACAAGAGTTGGAAGCGGCGGTGGTTCATCCTCAACGACAACTGCCTGTACTACTTTGAGTTCACGACCGACAAGGAGCCACGAGGGATCATCCCGCTGGAGAACATTAGGGTGAGGGATGCGTCCGACAGGAACAAGCCGCACTGCTTCGAGCTGTTCTCTGCCGGCAACGAGGTCATCAAGGCATGCAAGACAGACTCGGAGGGGAAGGTGGTCGAAGGTGAGTGAGGAGGAAGAAAGAAAAATTGCACTCCCTCTTAACAAGATAAAGAGACCAAGTTTCACTTCTTAGGCAAGCACACCGTCTACAGGATGTCTGCGTCCACAGAGGAGGAGAAGGACGAGTGGGTCAAGTGCATCCAGTGAGTAGTTGGACATTATTCCGGTAAAAAAAATGCATTTGTGCAATAAAAGGAGCAACCGTCAAACTTAAAACGAACGTAGAGGGAGCAACCTCCAGCCAGCAAGCCAAGTCCAGCCGCGGCGCCACCGCCCCTCGCCTGTGGGAGGAGAGTTTGCCAACGTCGGCCTCCTGCTGACCAGAATTAGAGAGCTCTTGAGCGGGAGTAGGGGCGCCGGGGCTGCCGCACCCATGGCGGGTCTCAGCCAGTGAGGAGCTTCTGGTAGTGGTAGTTTGGGTGGCTACTAATGGATGTTAACAGAGTGCTACTCCCTGTACATTTTTGCCAAGAGCGAGGTTGAATATCTGTTTGCTTCTCGTGCACCAACTAACGTGTACTATTTTTTAAATTTTTTTTGACGTAATAAGATTTATCGGCTGCTGACCTAAACTGATTTTCCACTTTTTTTTTTTCAGACAGAGCATCAGTCATAACCCCTTCTACGACATGCTGGCAGCAAGAAAGAAGAAGGCTCAGAAGAACACCACAAGACAATAGGATCAACTAATTGTGCTTTGCTTGGAAAGCAAAAGTATATAGTCCAGTTATCGTGGTATAGCTTGCGTTGAGCTTCGTGCTTTCTCATGAAATATAGTGTGTAAAAATAACAAAAACTTAAACTTCAATTACAAGTTTGTTACGTTCCTGGAGATGGACGAGTAGCCCGTACATGCAGCATACGTATAGTTGAGGGTCATTTCCTGTTGATTTGTTTTTCAGGGTTGCCCAAAGCACACGTACTGTAGTGCCAGATTTATTGGGCCCAAGGTATCTGTCAAAACCAGCTTTGATTTCATGCTGCCATGCTGCATGCCAGCAGCATGATCCCAAGATAATCCCGGACGGGAGGCTGTAAATCAACTTCACAGCCTTCTAGAGCATTGTCATCTACCTCCTGCTGGACGAAGGCGAGCAGGCCCGTGCCAATCCCATCGAGACTTGTTGAGGGACTCGTCAAGAAGAGATGAGGGGAAAAAAATGCAGCAGGAGCAAAAACATATACAGTGCTCCACGCTTAATTGTGCCACGGTTAATAGTGCAACTCGTTTAATTGTGCAATATTTTGGAGTCCCATTTTGAGATTTTACTTCATAAATCTCCTCGCTTTATTGTGCAATTTTTCCCTGACTATTAACCGTGGACTACTGTACAATAGTTTCTACTGTAGCATTCGCCTGTTTGGTGCTTCGGATTGCAATTATGCTATTACACAATTTTGAAACAAAATACTGCAAGCTGTCATTTTTTTTTGTCACTTTTGTCACCGACCATTAATGCGTACATACCAGTACTCAATGCAACGTAGGTAACCTAAGTGAAAGAGGTTTAAAAAAAAATCTTGGGTCACCGGTTGAGCGGCTTCCTCGTCTTCTCTCTCGCTGCCCGCTCCAACTCGAACCGCCTCAGGTCGGCCCTCTCCATAAACTCTTGCTTTTCCACGAATCTGTTTTTTAGAAAGAGCAACAAGACTCTCTATCTAGGCAGTAGTAGAAAAAAAAGCTGAATAAGATAGCTAAAAAATTCGCCCTCTCACCCGTCCTTTCCCTTGTTGTGAGTCTTTAACTCCTCTCCGATGCCTTCCTCCTGCACAAACTTGTCCCAGTCCAGCTTGGACTTGTCCAGGCACCCCATCTTAGGCTTTTTGCCCGAGATTATGCCCATGATTCCGGCCAGTCCTCCCCTCCCTCCGCTCTTCTGGGCACTGGACCCCGACGCACTGGAGGTCGCTTTCTCCTGTTGCTTCAAGAACTTCTTAGCTTCGGAGGAGTCCTTGTCCACCTCCTTCGTAACTCTAGAAGGGAGGGGGAAAAAAACAGCATATTTAAACAGAATGGGGCAAACACACGGTGAAAAAAAAGGGAGTCGATTACCTGACATTCTCTCCCGCAAAGTCGAATACACGGGTGATGGTCATCTTGCTGGGGTCGGCCGAGGCCTCCGGTTCGTCTCTCTTGTCGCCCTCCTCTTCCTTCCGGACGTCCTCCTCCTCCTGCTCCCCTACGGAGTCAAATATGGAACTCATGATGCTTCTGGGTTTCTGCTGTGAGGCGGAGGAGGAGGCGGAGGCGGTCTTGGCGCTCTTCTTCATCCCCAAACTCCCAAGTCCTGACCCGCCCGTCCTTTTCGGCTTCTCCTTCGCCTTGACGTCCTTCTTGAAGTCTGGAAAGAGATCAGAATTTAGCAACAAACAGCCTGAGTTGAGTTACAGTGTGTGAAGCGGAGACAGCCCACCTGCCCACAGGTCCTCCAACTTCTCCTTCTCCCTCAGTTCCTTCTTCTCCTCCTTCTCCTTCTCGAACTCCTCCTTCCTCTTCTTGTTCTCCTCCCGAGCCTCCTGGTCCAGGTCGAGGGCTGCTCCAGCGCCCCTGGCTGTTGGAGCAGCGCTCTTTCTCTTCCGGCTCTTTCCCTTTTTTGCCCTTCCTCCGAGTCCGCCTTCTTCCTCGTCTCCGCTGCCCTCCTCTTCGCTGAGCCTCTTGGCCGCCCTCTCGTCCTCCTCGGGCCTGTAGTCCTCGTCGTCCGTGTCTGAGCCCAGGTCGGTGCAATGGAGCATCATGTCGGCGCCCGACATGATGAGTCGCGAGGAGGAGCGAGGAGATGGAGTGCAACACTAAGCAACAGTGAAAGACGTTTTCAGAAACTGCAAAGAAGTAGTAAACAGACTGTCAGAGTTGCCAGATATAAAGCTTAACAGTGACTTAAACAATACTAAAAAAAAGGTGACGCCCATACTTCTTTTTTGGGGGATTACTGCAGTTTATATCGCATTTTTTTACGTAGCAAAAATTTTGAAAAATAGATTTTTCTTTCTGGCTTAGAAAGGGACAAACTGGCATCTCTGGTGCCGCTTCCTCCTTTGTTCTGCGCGCGCAGCTTTTTGTAGGCTGTTTGGGCGTGCGTGTGGCTGCGCTGCGCTACGCGGAGAGGGAGGGACGGATAAAAGTAGAAGAATCAGAATTCAAAACACAAGAGTAGAAAGAAACTGAAAGTCCCTCTCCTGCGTTCCTGCTTTCTAATCTACCTACTACGTACCTAGTACGGGCACATACGTGTAAAATTATTCCATCTGGCTGCGCGACGACTGGTTCCCGGCTGGCAAGTTCTCATCTCTTCATCCGATCAAGGTGCCAAGATGACCCTGTCCTTCACCAGCTCCGACGTCCGCCGCCACCTGGAAGAGCTCGGCTACAGGGACGTGAGCGAGGAACAGCTGGAGGAGTTCATCAGGGACCTCAGGAGGCTCATCAAGTATGAGGAGAAGCAGAGGAGGAAGAGGGAGCAGCTGGCGGCCATCACCACCACGGCTGCAACGAGGAGGAGGAGACCTTCGTCGTCGTCGCCGCCGAAGACGCCCCGGAGGAGGGTAAGGGGGACCACGGAAAGGTCCTTCTCCCCGTCGGAGTCTTCCTCGGCCTACGGCAGCAGCGAGAGCCTGAGACAAGGCGAGTCTGACAGAGACGCGTCCCCGAGGAGAAGGAGGAGGAGAGAGAAGGTGGTATCCAGGTCCGCCAGCGACCTGAGGGCAGCCAGGAAGGTGGCCGACTACAGGCGACGGAGAGAAGAGAAGGTGGAAGAGTCCAGCGGGTCGACGGAGGCGGAGTTGCTGCTCAGGGTGTTCGCGAAGACGGAAGAGGAGAGAGACGGGGGAAGGGAGCCACCCAAGAACCGTTTCTCCGGCTCCAGGCCGACCACCTCCTTCATCCGTCCCCCCGCGACGGTGGACTCGGGCGGGGGCGTCCGGAGGGACCTGAGGATGGACCCGGTGCGGCTCCACCAGTTCTACCAGCGGTTGTGGAGCCGCACCCACTTCCCCGGCGACGACTCCAGCAAGGGAATGAGATGGGCCGTCAGGGAGTGGATGATGGGATGAGTGGGTGTCCTTTTTTAAGAATTTGTGACGATGCTAGGTGCAATTTGTACTATTTTCTATATTTGTTCATAGTGAAAAATAGCAAGTGTGTTTGTTTGTATAGGTATTATTCCGATAAATTAGACATGAACTAAACTCGTCTTGCGTCTAGGAAATACGCTGAGCGGAGTCTTCCTTTATTGCAAGGTGGCGCAATTTAATCATAACCACCATTTAAAACTTTTTGCGTAATGGTCAATGGTTTTTTTTCTCTCCACGGAATAATGCTGCTGCTTATGCTTTTCTCGTATTTTCGTTGCGCTGCTAATTTTGCTTCCCCTCAGTCCTCATCTCTGGCGCGCACGTCGAGTATGAGGTCGTCCTCCTCGTCGAACAGGCTGACGAACACCCGGTTGTCGCCCTTGACAGCCTGCTTCTGGCTGCCCCTCTGCGGGCACCCGAACCACCAGGGCCCGGTGTCCCTCGGGAAGGGCGGCTCCCCGCGGTCCACGGTGAACCTGCGGTCGTTGAACCGGTAGTACTCGTCGCGGGTGAAGAAGTACGTGTACCCGTTGGACCACTGCATGGCCGCCCGCACGTCGCTGGGCAGGTCCCAGTTCTTCATGGGCCTCGGGTACACCGAGCGGACCGGGGGCTTCCTGGACGGGTCGAACTTCCAGTACTCCCCGTTCTTGAAGAAGTACATCTTGCCGTTCCCGCCCCAGACGAAGGCGGCGTCCACGTTGTCCGGGACGCCGGTGAAGCCGTCCCTGATCTGCTTCGGGTAGCCGGGCTCCGGATCCATGTTGTCAAACTTCCAGTATCTTGACCCCTTGAAGAAGTAGGTCTTTCTGTTGTCGGTCCAGGTGAGGGCGGCGTCGATGTTGTTGGGCAGTCCCTCCCAGTCGTCGCTAATCTTCCTCGGGTAGCCCTCGGCCACCGAGTCCTCCGTCAGGCGCCAGTAGTTGGAGCCCTTGAAGACGTAGTAGTTGCCGTCGGCGGTGCTGAACATGGTGTCCACAGAAGGGTTGGCGCACAGGTCGCGGTTGTCAACGTTGCCGCCGCCACCACCACCACCAGTGTTTGGCCTACGGGAAGGCAACATTTTACATTGAGATCGAACTATTATTAGCCAGTCTGCTTTTTCTTCCAACTCACGGCGTCTTGTTGTTATCGTCGTCGTCTTCATCGTCATCCTCGTCCTTGCTGCTCTTCTTCCCGTAGAGCGCCTGTATGGCCTGCACATCGTCGCTGTGCAGCTTGAGGTTCGGCTCCCACCCTCGGTAGAAGGGGGCCATCAGGGCGGAGCGGACGTCGGAGTGCGACAGACCCAGCGAGTGCCCGAACTCGTGCGCCGCCGTCTGGAGGAGGTTCGTCCCGCGAAACTGCGAAAAGGACGATTTTTTTTTTCAGAAAAAAGTAAGGCACTTCCATGCAGGTGCCACTGTGTAGTATACCTCTCTGATTGTCCAGTACTCCTGGTCGTCAAAGTGGGCGTCCCCTCCGAACTGTGGGAAGTAGGCGTGCGCCAGGGTGCCGCCGGGGCCGTCAAACGGGTCGCCGTCGCCGTGCTCGCGCTTCTCGAACCTGGGAGGAAAATGGGACAAAAACAGTAACCAAAGGCGTGAGTTGCATTACCTCCAGGTACATTTCTTTAACCAAAAAGAAAGGTATTAAATTCGCAGAACTGCATCAGTAACGCCATTGACGGTTGGAGCACCAGTGACCAGAAACTTCCTTTTTATAAAATTTTATGTACCTGATCTCGATGTGCACACTTCCGCTGCTCTTCCGCTGGAACTTGAGGTTGGTCTCTTTCTCCCACAGCGTGAACGCCTCCTTGACCTGCCCGTCCACCTCGGACTTGCTCAGCCTGGAGGTGCTCGGGTACTTGGTCACCCGGTAGGTGAGGGTCTTAGTCCTCCACCGGCTGCCCTGCAGGGCGTATCGCTTCTTGCGCCTGGCGTCGCTGCCGGCGCCGACGATGTCCGGCACTCCGCATCTCGGGGTGTTCATCAGCTCCACCGTCTCCGGGTCCAGGTCCCCGGTCTGGTCCAGCCCGGCGAAGGCCTGGAAGTGCTTGATGGCCTCCCGCAGCCCCTTGGAGGAGAGCAGCTGGGCCGTGTCACTGTTCTCATCCTTCTTGACGTAGCCGTGCTTGAGCAGGTAGACGAGGGCGCTGGTGTCAGAGTCCTTGGACACCGGAACGATGGAGGCCGACATGGCCAGGGAGGACAGAAACAGGCAAGGGAGGAACAGCCGCAGCAACATCTTCAGCAATTTGCCTCGTTGAGCTTGTGTCTACTTATACAAACTTTATTATTGTAAATAACATTTGCGTTAACTTCTCTCCTGCAAGTACTATTATAGCTGTACTTGGATTTTAGCACAGAATTCGAAGGAAGTTTTTCGATAACAAGTCTTCTTGTCTTGTCTTGTTGGTGCTAAAGCTTCTGCTTTCTGACTGGCGTTCGGGTTCCTTCTGCGCGAGGTCTTTTCTACAGCGATACATTTTCCCAGTGTGTTTCCAGGAAGAGGCGACGTTCTGGCTCGGCCATTGGGAGGCGGAGAAGGAGGAGGAGGAGGATGGAGTCTTTCCTCCAAACTCTCCGTCACTCCTACTCAGTCAGGCAGTCGAGCGAGAAACGGACGTACACAAAGCCCACCTATGAAAATCAACATTGATGGAATATAGTGGTATATACTGTATGTATAATCGCAGGGCCCAACTTTATGCCAGTCCAGGAGTTAACTGCAGACCTGATGGAGCACACTTTTTTTCTAATCCCTGCATGAAATACTGAAGACTGCATGGGACACTGAAGACTGCACTGAAGACTCAGTACACCAGTAAAAGTATGCTAATTCGGCCCACAGGTTTAATATGGTTTTTTTTTCGTTGGTCCCTGTGTGACAAAACCTATTCCTAGACGAGAGGCACGATGACGGGAAGTGGAGGAGGAGGGGGGCAAAGGAAGGAAGGAAGGAAGGAGGAGGAGGAGGGCTTTGGTGGTTGATGGTAAGTGTGTGTTGTAGGCATTTTTTTTTTATCGCACACACGGTTGACTGCAGTTTCGGTAGGCCCTGTGGGCGGCCAGGGGGAGGAGAAGGAGGAGAAGAAAGTCGAAAAGGAGGTGCCAGATTCTTCCACAGAAGATCCGACTGTGGTGCGCAGTTAAGAGGAGGGGGGGAAAGGGATTGGTGGACGGTCACTAAGTTCTGAGATCATCATTCCCGAAGAATATTGAAACAAGCGCTCTAACCAGAAGGGAAAAATAGTCGTAAACTTGATCATGACGCGTCCAAAACCAAAGTTCCTGCCCATATACATACCTAGGTACGAGCTCTTTTGACTATCGCCACTTCCTCTCCCTTAAAGGAGCGAAAAGACTCGACGACGTATGCATCATCCGCGCAGCATCCTTATTTCTGGATAAGTTTTTTTCTTTTTTCCTTCTTTCCTGCAAATTCCTCCTCTGTTCGGGTTTTACCGCGTGCCTTCTTGGTAAGGGGCCTTGTGAAAAGGAGGTCAGTGGCCTGAGGAAGAGAAAGATGTAAACGTAGTAGACAAACGCTGAAGCTAACACGAAGTGTCTCATCCTCTCTGTTTCCAACTATGGGGGCCGTGTTCTCCCCCCCTCACCTTGCAAAGCGGCGAACCGTGAATGCATTATTGTTCGTACACATGAATCCCTTCCCCCCCCTCCCCCTCCTCTCTGGCCGCCCGCACAGGCATGGCTGCATATTAGGCACCAGCCCCGGTGGTTACAGGGAATTCGCGGGAAAAAAGTGGTCCTCACCGCTCTCCCCCCTCTCTCTCTCCCTCGATCAGAGTCGTTAAAAACATGTAGTACGTGTATACTGTACGTACCTACGTGCTGCCTCTTCAGGAGAATTTATAAAATCCCCCCCCACCCACCCATTGATCCAATCCCGAGTTGGGTCACCGTGTGAAATGAAAAATTCTCTGACAGCAATGTGATAATTGCCAAGAAAGCTGCTCCATCAGAGAGGCGAAAAGAGAGAGGGGGATGAACCAACAACACTCACTCCTCTCCTCTCCTCTGCCTCCCCCGTTCACCCGTGCAGGAAAGAAAGAATGGAGGAGGAGGAGGAAAACTGGTCTCACTCTCTTTGGTTTTCCCGCAATGCACTGGAAGAGAGTGGTTGGAATCTTCGCGGGAACGTGCGTTTTTCAAGTAATGTCCTCCACCACCACCCTGTCAAATGCCACGACTCTAAGCATGTTCAGGGAAATGAGAAAGTGTACATACGTGCTACATTAACAAACGTGATTATTTGTCGAAAAAGATGAACAGTTTTTTTTTTTGTGTGTCGTGGCAGTTATTTTAGCTTTGCAATGTACATACATGATACCTTTGTACTACACAGTCCGTAATTGTACTACACAATACTACTTGAGTACTCTCATTCTTCGTTTGCCAGTAGCGAGACCTTGTACTCGGATAGACACTCCTTCAGACTTCTCCCCCTCTTCTTCCTCTGCTGCCTTGATCGGCGGCACTCCAGACCCAGGAGGATCGCCTTGCCGCCCCCGTCCTTCTCCTCCTCTTCCTCCCCCTCATTGTCGTCAACCAGGCAGCAAAGTAGGTCGGCAGCACCCTCGCTCAGGATCTGTTGGGGGGGTGGGGGGGGGAAAGGAATGGTCCTGCCGACTTTCCTGGTCTGGTAGCCAACTCTTCCAAACAACCTACCTCCATCCAACCGGCCTCCTCCAGCGCCAATCTCAGCACCCTGGCCTCCTCCCTCTCCCCTTCCTCCTTGGCCGTCGTGACGGGCACGAAGCCCAACTCCTGTCCCAGCCTGCCCCACGCCAGCATGCCGAGCATCAACAGCGCCAGCACCATCGCCTTCTTAGCCGCCAGGTAGACGATGGGGTCGCCCCCGAACAACTCGAAGGCGGCCGACACCCAGTTCTCCAGCAGGGTCGGCTGCACGTAGGGACCGATCGGGAACAGGCGGTCGATCTGCATCACAATAAATTCGCGAAAAGGAAGTGGGGAAATCGCAGGTTGGATTAATTAGTGTTCTAACCAGAGACATTCTGGAGTATAAGTAGCTGGAAAGCTTGAGATTCACCATGAGAAGATTACAGCGGTGCCGTGTGGAAGGAAAGGGGGTGCGTATTAAGGCAGGTAATCAATCGTTTTTTGGTCTACCTAAATAGTATTTCCATTACTGAGTATTTCGTAAGAAATATCAATGCGCAAGTTATATCTACGTACTGATCAAGAATGTACTCGTATCAGTACATTTTTAATCAGCAAATATAAGAGTGATTGAATCGCAATGTGCTCAGAAAATCTATCCAGCGACATTCTGGAGTATAAGGACGGGAAGGCTCAGGGTTTTTTTCTATATAAAAGGACATACATCATTACTTACTAAGAAGCCATTACTAGGACTAGTGTCAATCTTTATTCAAATTTTCTAAAGCGGAGTTATAAACAGTAACTTCTTAACTTAGGCATGATAGAAAATAAAAATGAAGAAAGTGATATTTGAATGTTTATGCTTGCTTTCATTCTTACATAATCTGCTTGATATCAATCTTCTTACGTACAATATCTCCTTCTACTGTATTCTAGAAAAATAATTACAAGATAAGAAATTTCCACATCTGAAAGGTAAAGGTAACAGGTAAAGCTTTTAAACTTTGTCATTTTATCATTCTTCATTCATCAGTATTGAAGAAGACCAAAGTTAAAGCTTATACTCGTATTTTTGAGTGTAAGATATTATCTGTAGATCACCTGAATTGCAATCATGTACCTTAAAAAATATTAATTTGACATAGCCTGGTTAAGGTGTAATGATATTGTACCTATAAAAATTGGTGTGTTGATTATTGGCATTATTTACCAACAATCTTTATTGAGAAAGTTACATTCCATCTCATTCTCTCATATGGGTAAAAGCCTTCCAGTCCATGTATCTTCCTGTCTTAACCTACGGGTCGACCTTTCCTGTGAGGGTGAACATTCCGTACCTGTTGCTCTGCACAGCATGGGTGGCGGGAGGCGACCGAGGGGTCGTCGCAGTCGAACAGGCACCCGTAGGGCACCCACTTCCTCTTGGTCACGGCCACAGACTGTTGCTGTTGCTGCTGTTGCTGCTGCTGCTGCTGCGGTGGCGAGCTCAGCGGGATGCCAAACAAGGGGTCGAAGTAGGTGGAGGCACTGCTCCTCCTCTTCCTCCTAGGCCCGTGACCCATCCTCGGCCTGGATGACATGTCCAAGATCCTCCTCCTTCCCTTGTTCGCGCCGTCCACGACGGCGGCGATGTCTGAACTGTCCTGCATGTCCGTCCAGGCCTCTCCGGGGCTGTCGCGATCGTAGGGAGACATAAAGGAGGAGGTGGTGGGGAGGTTGGCGTAGTAGGACCAGAAGAGGTCGGGAAAGGTGCCGGCCTCGTTGTCCACGCTGCTGAAGTCCCAGTGCGGTTCGGGAGGGGCGAGGTTCCTGGTGACGACGTTGGCAGCGGGCGACGCAGACGTGGGGAGGGCCGCGAGGAGGACCGAGATCAGGCTTAGCGGGGCCATGTCGGTCAGCCAGTGAGAAAACATCTGCTGTTTGAGCCGAGGTCAGCTTGGAGCGCGCTACTTACCGTGTACTGCAGCCGGGTCAGCTCAGGAAAGTGAGAGCAGGAGGAGAAATGTGGGTCAGCAGAGCGGGGAAGGACGAGTTCTATTTTTTTTTCTACCTGGAATTCTGGGCGGGAGTGATAGAATGGAGAAGGACAACTCGAAAATCATCTTAAGGACAGTGCGCCTCACAAGGCTTTCTTAATG
>JAAUYM010171275.1_pt1 | contig 12849 bp, 12 predicted proteins | sample 7278001 | NCBI WGS metagenome assembly JAAUYM01 (sample SAMN14350224, study PRJNA611818) | marine sediment metagenome | isolation source: surface marine sediment (1.8m) | place: French Polynesia: Moorea | collected 2018-08
CCTCCCACGGCGGAGATGGTCCTACGGGAAGGAAGAAGATGACTCAGTCTCTTATTCTGTACCGTGCGCCTAAATATACCATACCATACCATACCATACCGAAAAAAAAAAAATTTGTTTATTGTCGGGGCAAGTCGGAAACAAAGCCCCTTTTAAAAAAAATGTTTTTAATGACGACAGTGATCCCAACTTTTTTTGTCCACTGCTTTTTTTCCTCACAAAAAATGGGGTGGGTGGGTGACCCCTCCTCCCCCCCTTCCAAAAAAATCCCCCTGTCCCTCCCTCTCCCCTGAGATTCCTCCAGGAATTTAATGTCAAATTTATGAGAATTGTCAATGGGCCGAAAAATTGTCTTCTCACCTCTACTGTACACAGAAGAAGCAGGAGAAGAGGGAAATTCTTTTCCGATTTTTTTCCCCCTGAAAAAAGACAAAATTGAGGCAAGAAGTTGTAAGGGAGGAGGAGTGAGTTTGTTCACTGGCTGCCAGCTCTAAAAAGGAAGGAAGATGGTGAAGGCGAAGGGGTTACTAGCGAGAAAAGCGGGGGGGGTGGGGGTGGGGGAGAAGGGCAGGGTTGCCAGTTGGGGAAAAAAGCCCAAACAGTAGTGCAAGAAAAGTGTGACAGTAAACCAGACAATCAAAAAAAAAAGAAACTTTTGTTGCCAATTTTTGGAGCAAAGATGTTGAAAAAAAGGCATTTTTTTCTCTTAAAAAACATGGCTCTAAAAATGCCAACCTGGCAGCCCTGGAGAGGAGAAGGTCTGTGACACAGGAGGGAGGCGAAGAGCAGAAAAGTCTCAGGGGAGAGAAGGAGGAGCTGCTTGATATGGGAAAGGGAAGAGAAGGAAAGGAAAGAAAAAGGGGAGGGAGAGGATGCATAAAATATTCCTATCCTTCATCTGATGGGAGGAGGAGGAGGAGGAAGAGGAGCAAGAGTAAGAGGAGGAGGAGGAGTATGCGATGGCGTCGTAGTAATAGTGCTTCCCTCCCCTGTGTGTAGATGGATGGATGGATGGATGGATTGATGCACTTGATTCCGCGTACGTACATCACTTTGTACCAGGCAGACGGCTGCTTTTTTAAAAAGCCTTCCTGCACAAGAAAAAAAAGAGGCAGCAACTTCTTCTTTAACCTGGATGGGGGGGGAAAAGCAAAGAAAAAAAGTTAAAAGGAGGAAAAAAAACTTTTTTCCCCTACAGAAGAAAATGGGGAAAAGGAGGAAACGTTTTGAAAGGAGGAAGAGAAGAAGAGCCTTTCTCTCTTTTTCTTCCTTTTGCTGGATGGTGATTTTTCAACTCCTTGAACCATACATGGGCACCCAACCAGTATTGCTGGGGTGCATTTAGTCATGGGTTGTCCCCAATGCCAGAGCAAGTGCTAAAATAGTGCAAGTAAAAGAACCCTTAGAGCAACCTAGAGCAACCAAATTTCAACCCCCGTCACTAATTGCCACTGGTGCGGATCCAGTGATACCAATATTGGTTGGGGAGTCTTTGTGCTTATATTCTCGACCAACCCACAGCACATAGAACCGGACATACCGCGAAGCTTTACCAGGACAAATTCTTACGCGGTGCCGGAAGTTTTCCCTAACATCTGGTGACGCATCACATGGCAACTCTCGTGCTCCCAATGTGTCGGACTGCTGGACCGCACATAACGTGTTGCATGCCATGGCATGGCATGTCAAGCTATGTTCAATCTCGACTTATGCGCATGTCACGTCCTTGACTTATTGCGCGGCGTACCATGCGCATCGAATTTGCTACGTGCTCCCGGTGTGTCAGGTACCAAGGACAGTCCCATGTCTGGCCTGGTCTGCACTGGCACATCTTGAGGAGGAGGAAGAGGTGGCCTGAGGTGACAAAAACTTTCCTGGCCCTCCTCTCCTCTCCTCTTCTTCTTCTTCTTCTTCAGTGCCATTACATCCATTCTGCTACTTTCATACAAGGAAGATTTATTAAATAAAAAGGAAGGGAAGAAAGGAAGAAGTCTCATTCATTCCTGTTTTCCCTTTTCCCCCCTTTTTGGTGCCAGAAGTCACTTTTTGTGTGTCCATGTTTGTCCTTGAAGGAGAAGCATTTTTTTTTGGGAAGTATGTACTTGAATGAACATAACCAAAAGAAGAAAGTCAGAGATGTGTTACACCTAGGTAGTCACACCTGGTCACGCCTGGCCACGCCTGATTATACCTGGTCACAACTAATCACATTTAATTCCAACTGGACACAATCATGATAATGCCTCTGTACCACACACTGTACTACTATAGGCACATCTAGGTGAATGGGCACCAGTTGGATGGATGGTTGGATTGCCTCTGGTTGTTGACCTATCTTGTCTTCTTTCCCTTCCTTTTGTTTGGTGGCAACACAAGTACAAATGTTCAGTGGACCGATGCAACCTCAGGGGGGAGGTTTTTTTTACCCTACCCAACCAATATCGCCAGCGTGCATTTTATTGATCGGTTTGCCCTGCCGCCAGAGCGAGAGTTAAAACGGTGAAAGAGAGAACCTTTAGAGAGACCCAAATTTTGACCTCCGCCAACATTGGTTGGGTAGTGTACCCCAAGGAAAAAGATGCTTGGAGCTCTCCTATTTCTCTCCTACACTTGATTTTCTTCAGTGCTTCTTTTTCTTCTTCTTTTTCTTCCCAAGGTCGCCTGTGAAAAGATCAACATTTCTCTCTCGTCTCATCTCATCTCAGCTGATGATGCTGTGCATGAAGATTAAAATTTGGCAAAACACCTTCCTTTCTTTCTTTCTTTCCTCTCTTCCTCTCTCTCTCCTTCCTTTAATGAGTTGCAAAGTGTGAACGGAAGAGGAGACGAAAAAAAGCAGATTTACAGGGTGGAGGAAGGAAGGAAACAAAGAGAGAGAGAGAGAGAGAGAGAGAGAGAGAGAGAGAGAGAGAGAGAGAGAGAGCTCGCTGCTTGATGGTCCACGGGGGAATCCAAGGGAAAGAGAGAAAGAAAGATTTGTTTTCTTCTTCCTCCTCTCAAGAGGGGGAGAAGAGAAACTATCATCATTTCTTGGAAGAAGAAGTGTTCCAAATCGTGAGTGAGTATAGGAAGGGGCATTTTTTAAGCTCCCCCTCCCCTCCCTCTTGGTAATTTCTCTTCCCACTGGGGAAATCAAGAGGAGGGAAGGGGAAGGAAGGCTCCTCCGTCCTCAGAAAAGAAAAGGAGGCAAACGGGTCAGAAAGAGGAAGATTTCCTCTCCGGCATCCAGCAAATCTGAGCTGGATGCTAATGAAGCATGAAGGAAGGGAGAAAGAGGAGGAGCAGTAGTGAGTGGTGGCGCTGTTCTCATCTACCTACTGTACTGTACTGTACATGTACAGTACCCTACATACCTATCTCATCTTGCTTTCTCCCTCGTTAGCCTGGAGGGGATGACTACAGTACACATTCTTACTTCCAAGAGGAGAGAGAGAGAGAGAGAGAGAGAGAGCAATTCGCAACAGGAGGAGGATTGGGACGGTATTTCTCGTCTCACTAATGGAGTTTTGGCGCAGAAAAAAAACAAAAAAAATCTTTGGTTGTTTTTGATCAGGACCAGAAGAGTCTGGACAGGTTGACATTGTTGGTGGACAAACCTTCTTCTTCTTTCTCTTTTTTTTTGGTCCAGCACCCTGTAGTGTACAGTACTATCGCTGGAGGTGATGGATATGATGACTGTCTGACAAGAGGAGAGAGGAGCTAATTAATTATCTCTGCAGCTGCAAAATGCTGCATTAGATCTGGGCGGGGTCCAACCTTTTTGCCTGCTGGAAAAAAACAGGGGTTCCCGCACATTTTCATGAGAATGTCCACTTGTGTGCCACAACAAAGTTGTGACTTTTTTTTGGCATAGACAATGTTTCTCATTAAAAAGCTTTCTCATTAAAAACCTTTGTTCATAGTTTTGTAGTTATGAATTCGTAAAAATCGTGCCTTTGCAGATCAGGTTTGCCACCTCCAAGAGGTCAAAAGTGGCCAAAATGCTAACTCTGTAGCCAAGCATAGTGCACCCAAAAAACGTGGCCAAAAGTTGCCTCTTTTTCAATATTTATTTTTGGCCACGTCAAGTGAGTGTTGGGGCTATGAATAATTTCTCAGATGTGGCAAACCTGACCCACAAAGCTACAAAGTTTACAAATTTGTAGCTGCAAATCTACAAGCAAAAGTTTTATAAAAAACATTGCTTATGCTAAACAACTTTGCGACATCGGGCCCCTGGTGGAAGCTGAAAGAGGTTGGGAACCCCTGGGGTTCTACCAGTAGTATGTAGACTAGATGCCAAAATAACTCTGGGTCACCCTGTACTGTAGTAGTACCGGTACGTAGTCCAAGTTTGGAAGCGCTTTTCATGCCAGCCAATACATGTGTTATTTTCTACAAAAGTTGGAGGATGTTATAGACTCTCAATTTTATCCTGATCCCGACCAACCGAGAGCACGTTGCAAAGTTGCTGCGCAACATGCGCCACGCAATAAGTCAAGGACATGACATGCGCATAAGACTAGACCTAACATAGCAGGAAGTACTATGCCACGGTATAGAACATGCTATGTGTTGTTCAGCCAGTCCGGCACGTCGGAAGCACAGCGGGTGCCACATGACGCGTCAACAGATGTTTCGGAAAGCGTTTCCGGCACCACCCAGAACGTGTCCTTGATAAAGTGACCTTCTAACGTGCTGTGCGTTGGTCGGGATGCAGGTGGGTCTCATCTTAGCGCCGCAGAAGAGGATTGAAGCATCAAACTACCATTTAAACAAAGAGGAGGAGAAGAAGAAGAAAAGTGAGGAGGAGAAGAAAGCAGGTTAAGGTTCTTTCTTTTGATTAATCTTCTCTTTTTTTTATTTTTTTATTCTATTTAGAACCGACTACAAGTATTAGCTTTTTTTTATCATGGGTTTGTTTGTGTCTGTGTTTGTGTGGAGGGGGAAGGTGGTCTAATAATAATAATAATAATAGGTTGGGAGGGAGGATTGATGGATGCTGTGATGATGATGATGAGTGCAGCCAAGGCCTCATTTACAGGTGATTTCAGAAGGGAGGAGAGGAGGGAGGGTGGGAGGGAAGAGTTGCCACACTTGGACTTAGAGTCAACACTCATTATTTTTGGGGTAAGCCAGACAAATAAACAAAAAAAAAAAAACAGGTTTTAAAAAGTAAAAGTCTTTTTTTTTGGGATGTGAGAAATGGCGTGCGGAGTTGTACTACACCAACAAATCTTTAATTTAAAGAAGAAGGAGAAGACACTTAAAAAGGTCTGTCTGCTCAGCAGCAGCAGCAGCAACAGCAGCAGCAGCAGCAGCAACATTTTCTTTTCTGTATTTACACACATGGAAGAAGATAAAGTCCAGTTCAAGGGGCGGGGTGAGAAGGAGGGTGAGAGACCCTTTTTAACCTGCGGCGAAGCCGACAGGTCATGGAATGCAATGAGTTGTTGTTCTTCTTCTTCTTCTCCTTGTTTGCATAGACAAAATTTTGACTCAACCAAGTCAAAGTTTGAGGTCATGTTCAGAGTCGAGCAGATTTCAGTTTGACGTCCCTGGTGGCCCTCCGCTTTGGAGGTGGGTGCTGCCAATTAAACCTCGTTCGAGATCATCGTCCCCAATTCTCATTGGAAGCCCCTGTCCTTACACCATGGGCCTCTGAACAGAGTCTGTTCTTGTTTCTTTGTTTTTATATATAATATTACTTTAAATCTAGGTAGTAGTAGTATTAAGATTATATTCTTGGTATCTTGGAGGGATTTTTCTCTGAGGCTGATGTCATCAGGAGGAAGGAGGAAGGAGGAAAAAGAGGATTTGGTTTTTTTTTCATGTGTGAAGGTTTTTTTTATCACGTGTGATCAAGAAGGGAAAAAATGGGTGTTTGGAGAAAAACAAAAACAATAAAAGACACAGATTTTTTTCTCTCTTATTCCGTCATCTTTTTCACAACATCATCTCTTTTTCATCATCTTCTTCTTCTTCTCTGTCTTCTTCAATAGACAATTCTCTTCTTTTTTTTCTTAGTTTTTTGATTCTTTTGTTTTCCTTCCTCCTCCTTCTCTAAACAAACTGGTTGAGGAGAGATTTGAAGACAGACAAGACAAAAGACCCCACACATTTTTCCTCCTTGTTTGTCTCTCTTTTTCTCTTGATCTCTCTTCTATTTTCTTGTTGCAGCTCTGTCCAAATTCTCATCTTTCTTTCTATGCCAGGCTCTTCCAACAAGGGGATGGAGTGGAGGGATGGAGGGATATGTGTGTTGATCTTGCAGATTGGAAGAGGAGGAGGAGGAGGAGAAGCTGCTCTTGTTCTTGTTCTTGTTTTTGTTCTAGGTTGGCCTGATGTAGGGTAAAGCCTGCTGCCTGAACTTGGCCCTGTTGTCTTGGGCCACCGAGGGGGCCTTTAGGGCCTGGGCGGCGGCCTGGGCCTGAGCCTGAGCCTGAGCCTGGGCCTGTGCCTGTGCCTGGGCCTGTGCGGCGGAAGAGGCCTGGTGGGAGGACCACGCGTCCTCGTACTGGGGACTGGAAGAAAAAAGAAAGAAGAGACAGATGCAGAGTTGCCACTTTTAATCATCTTTCTTTTGGTACCAGAACTGCAAGAAACTTTTGTGGAAGGTTTTGTGGAAAGAGAATGGAGTGACAGATGCAGAGTTGCCACTTTAATCATCATCTCTTTTTTTGGGTACTACCGTACATCCAAGAAACTCTTTTGGAAAGAGAAGGGAGTGACAGATGCAGGGTTGCCACTTTCAATCATCAGATCAATCATCTTTTTTTGGGTACCACGGTACATATAAGAAGAAACTTTTTTGGAAGTGTGACAATTAGAAGAGGAGGGTGAAGAAGGGAGTGGAAGTGTGCTTCCATCCATCCATCCATCCATCCATCCATCCATCCATCCATCCATCCATCCATCCATCCATCCATCCATATCCATCAATTATGAGAGGGGTGAGTGCAATGTCGTGTGCGGAAGGAGGATCGTGCTTCCCTCTTTGGGCTTACAATCTTACTATCACACAAATGTTCTTTGTTGTGGTAAGGAAATGTGTTCACTTTAGGCAACAAACTAAATTCATAGGCAATTTTTTTTTTCGTCTTGACTTTGCGGATCCGGACGTCGGCGCGCCTCTTTTCCTCACCCGGTCTTGGACAAAAGTGGCGTTCGTTCAAGACGTATCACTTTGATTGCGTGCAAGTGCGCGTGAGTGAAAAAGAGGAGGGTCGGGAGCAGAAATGACTTCTTCATTTTCTTTGAGACCCTGATGATGAGACACATGAATGAAAGGAAAGGGAGTGAAAGAGGACAGACTTGGTTACCAAGCTGCATTCATTGATGCTCTGTACTGGGTTTTTTTCTTCGTCCTGTTGAGTCAGAGAAAGCAAGGAAGAGAACACCAAACTCATGATTCAAGTTGTATGTACGGTACTAACGTGTGTGTCGGTCATTTTTGTCTTTTTTGGGGGGGGGGAGAACGGAAATGGGAGAGAGATTGCCACAAAGGGTTTTCCTTTGCTTTGTTGCACTTTATAAATAAAATTTACAATGCCACTTTACTAAGCATACCAAGATACTATAAATAGGGTATTCGTTTTTCACTGTATTTACGCGCATGAATGGCAGGCTCGCTGAATGATGTAGCAAACTAAAAAAAAAAACGCACCTGTCCTGTCCCGGACAACTTTGTTGCCTGCAGCGGGCGGCATCCACTTCTCCCCTCCCTTCTCTTTATAATGAGGAGGGAGGGGGGGGAGAGGAAGCCCCTAGAAATTCTCTCTCTATCCCTCTCCCTCTCTTGCTCTCTCTCTCCCTCTCTTTACTCTTTTCCTCCTCCTCTTTCCTCTCCTTGTACCAGTCGTCACTCGGTCCGGAGGCCCTTCGGAGAGAGGACGGAGAGAGAGAGAGAGAGAGAGAGCGAAGTCAGTTGCTGGGCACTTCTTTAGTTCCTCGGACGTTGGGGAAAGAAAAAGAAAAACTAAACACCAAGTTTCTGGCGGAAAGTTCACACACCCACGCAGGCAGGTAGGAGGAGAATCAGGGAGGTTTCTTTGGGTCAGTCTTGGGTTTCTACATACTACATCCGGGTCCATTAGGAAATTCCAAACCCTAGGAAAGACCCTTTTTGAAGTTTGGCGTTTTATGCAGGAGAGGTTCGAATTCATTTGCTTCATAAAGTGGGGGGTGCACAAGTTCAAAAGTTTCTTTTAAAATTGGCCCTTTGTGGCAGGAGAAGAGTTCAAAAGAAGCATTTTGCATTTGTAGCAGTACCTTCCAGTGCGTTTGACACTTGGAAATCTTCCTAGTTTGTGAGTTGGGAGCCATTATTTTTTCAGTACTCTTTGTACCTAACCCGCGTGCATGAAAGCAGCTCTACCACCCCCCATCCCCACCACCAGCACAAACACAAAAACAAGTGTGACGCGTCTGACTGACATGAGTGAGGGGTCCGAGTTGTCAGAAGGGATTCTTAACGATGTCGTTAGAGAAAAGCAAATGCAGCTTCACACAAGAAACCATACTAATGGAAAAAAATAATGGTCTGATCCTCAAGTGGATGGGAGGGTGAAAGCAGGGAACGTCTATCTTCTTCCTCCCGTGTCATTATGAGGTGAAAGAGACCTTGTGGGAAATTTCCTGTTCCCGCATCAGTACTTGCCGTGGAGAAAGCAACAATGCGCCATCGGAAATGAACTTCTTTTCCTCCCTCATCACCACCCCACACCTGCCAGTCAGGAAGACGACGGAGAGCTCGCTTGACTCCGTATGAGGGCGGGGAGAAGAAAAAGAAAAGTTTTCTTCGAACCCCTCCCCTTAATAGCTGCTACAGTAGAAGTTGGATGATCGGAAGGGGTCAGGTGGGAGATGGCCCAATTTTTCGAGTGTCAATGGTTTACGGAGTGGCTTCCTGTACTAAGAGCAAGAAATTTCCCTAAAAAAAACTTTATCCGATTGATCCTCTGTTAGCCGAGATCGACTGTACTATGCCGTCCTTGGACCCAAACCTAAGTATCTAACCCGACCAATGCTGCCGTCCTTAGCAATAGATCTGAGGTATCTATGAGGGATTTGAGGCGAAATTGTTACTCTAGTCTCAATTATGTCTGATCCTTACCTCAGCGTTTTACTTTACCAAGGGAAAAAGAGGACAGATACTTGGATGGTATCTCGATACCTTAGCAATACTGATCGGGTATCTAGTACATACCTAAAGTGCATATGCGGAGGACTTATTTAATTATACCGTAGTGCACGCGTGCACTACAGTATCATTGTTTTTGTGCTTTCGTGATAGGGGTATAGGGTGAATACTGCATACCATTACACAAAAAGCCCCGTGGAAGCGTTTTTTTAGGCATTTTGACACATATTTTTGTGGGTCCTTTTTGCACCGTTTTATCTGTCACTCGCAGCGCCAACTCTTTTTCTTGACGTTCAAAATTAGGACCTACCATTACGCTCTCTCCATTTTGACTAAAGCGTTTGAAAAAAAAAAAGAAACTATTACGTAGGTCCATTTTCCTGCCACCCCAATCTTACTTCCATATTTTATTGAGAGGATTCACTAGTGCGTAGAACAGGAGCAGGAACCACTTAGGGGAGAACAGAATCGTCAACATGCGTGAAAAAAAAAACCATACTCGTACGGACATTAGAAATTGCTGGCTTTATAATCCTTTTCTCCTTCCTTCTCTCTAGGGCGGCGCAACTGCTTTTTTTTCAATAAGAAAGCCCCAGAGCGACAGAGGAAAGGAAGAGACGAAGAAAAAAACCATCGGTCAGGCAGGATTGTCAGTGCAAGAGGAGGAGAAAGGGACGAAGGACACACATTGACCACTCAGACATTATTTCTCTTACTGCACTACTTACTACTAGCTGCTTTTTTTTCCAATATTGTACACCCAAAGCGAGTACAAAGTGGAGGAGCGAGGAAACATATGGGGGAGAAGGAGAGAGGTGTCGACTAGGGGTGGTTGGAGACAGACCCAGTGCGTGCGTGAGGCCTGCGTGCACACAGCCCTGAGGGTGTCCCGCTCCACTCCCCCCCCCCCTTCCTCCCGGCGTCCCTGTGACGACGACGGAAGCAAAGACGTCATCGTCATCCCGACGTAATTAGCCATCTCGGAGTGCGTGCGTACAGGCTAGTATGGCGGGCGGAGGAGGAGAGCAGGAAAGAGGAAAAGAGGAAGGAGGAGGAAAGGGAGGAATAAGAAATCTCTTCCTGTGTTGAGACATTGTCTGTCGCTGGCCGCCTTGGTAGGTAGTGTACATACCTACCTACCTAGTAGAACAGACACAAGCGCACAAAGGGAAGAAGCACTTGAAGGAAGGAAGTGGTGGTTAGGAGAACTCTCCAAATGCAACACTTTCTTCTTCGACGTAGTGGAGAAGAACGAAGATAAAGTGGGAGGAAGAAGAGGAAAAAATCCCTAGTGGCAATCGCCCAACTAAGAAGAAGATATCGCAGAAATACACTGCGTCCCCTCCTGGGGAGATTCGAAGACCATCCCCCATCCCACTTCCAGTCCCCTCTTCTCCCCCCCCCCCGGGACGCCTTCCATAGGAAGAAAAAGGATGACTTCTGAGGTAAGTGTTATTTAAGTTTTGTGTGCGTGGTACAGTTGATTTTCGATTTTGACATTGTCGTCCATCAAGAATAAAAATAAGTTACCTAAATCGAATTTGTTGCCTATTAAGTTTCCATAATGAGAGAGTGTCAAGTCCAAAGGGTTGCCAAGAATTAATAACTTTGCCTAAACCGGACGTGCCTAAATCGAACTTCGACTGTACAACGTACCATGCGCGCACAGTGTACAGTATATGTGTTCCGGAGTACAGTAAGCCTCCGCTATACGTACTAAGCTTTAAGTGCACTAGTCAAAAAACTTTTTCTATGGTAAAGATTGGTATGATTGCCAAGTTTGTATTGCCTTATTTCATTATTTACTACGAGTACTTAGTGAAAATATCTGCCACAGTATACCTAGTCTTACTTACAGCTAGTCCATGTTGAACGAAGACTTGGCCATGTCGGAGTACTACTGTACTAGTGGCACCAGGCTTTTTTTCATAACAATCGCTTGAGTTGAGCCATTTGGTGCCGAAAGAACTACTAGTACAACTTTTGTCAAGCTGACCAGAGTCGGTAATTAAAACGGGACTCGTTCAAGGTTAATGATGAGTCTCCAATGGCTTTACTTTAATGAGATAGAAGTACTTTCCAGTGGTTAAGCGGGGAAACAGAGGAGAGAGTGGTAGGTGGAGGTAGCCACTGTCGGGTGCGACCACCAACCGCTAATTGAGCACGGCAGTGGCCAGACTTGGGCCGCTCGAAAGGCTTGTGCCCAAGGTACATGGATTTAACAGAGGTAGCACAGGCAACTTTCCACACTTATTTGACTGCAGTAAAAAACTTTCAACATCGTGAAGATTTTTCTGACGTTCTCTTTCAACATGGTGCAACTTTCGATACAACAAAGATATTTTTTTATGCTGACAGCAAGCTTCACTAGTGGCACCATATCGAAAGCTAACTGGTTTTCTCCTCTGGAAACTGCTTGTGCACACAAGACTCGTTTTCTGGAGACTCCCAGACGGGGTGGGGGTCTGCACTACACTATAGTACATTAAAGCCCCCCCCCCTCACAGCGAAACATGATCTCTGGGAGTCCCCTTCAGAAAGAGAGAGAGAGTACTAATTGACGTGCGTCTGTACAAATACGGTCACCCAAGAGGGAATGCTGCTGTGTGTTCGTACCTACAAACCACACATTGGTTGCCACACACAAAACTTATCTCTGTTGCCAGAGGCGCAAAGCCAGACAACACTTACTTTGTTGTACTGTACTACTGTTGTACTTTGTTGTACTGTACTACCACCTGTACGTGCTCGTACAGTGAGATCTTAATCTCTGCAACAAGTCTCTGTTTATACAGCGATCTGTTCTGCTTACCCAACTACTACTACTACTACCACAGTACTAAGCACTATAAGCACTAAGTACTACGATTAATTTTCTCCGACGGCCAACAACAACGAGATTCTAGTGTGCACTGTCTCGTACTAGGAGCCCAACGAGACGCTTTTGCCGCCTTCGCCCTCCTCTGACGTCGGTGCCGCGCCGTTGGACTGCGGCGACCTTGACCTCGACGACTTCCACACCGTCCACTCGTGCTCCTTCTGGGTGGAGGGCGTCTGCATGGCCATCCTCGGCGCCGTCGCCATCGTCACCAACGTGCTCAGCATCTACGTCTTCACCAGGTGAGGAGATCCGGCGATGCAATGATGCACTTTCTACCCACCTAGGTTTGCAAGTCGCAACTGGAAGGATTACCATGCTGCAGCCTTTACCGTCCTCTTGGCTGCCTTTTTCCGTGGCGCAAATATAATGTACGTACGTACAGATGACGTGAATGCAAACTTTTTTTTAAAGTCCCCTTGGCATACGCAGGAAGGAAGCAAGCAAGATAGTACACATCCTAATGGAGAAACTTTTCTTTCCTGCGCGCTAACTTTCCTACTCCATCATCATTCCTAGTATTTTTACCCCCTTTTCAATCCGATTTGTGCTAGCATGGTAAGGTACTGGCTTTCCCTGCAGTAGGGGGTCAGGATATCATGTAGTACAAAAAAGTTGCTTGGCTTGCAAGATCTTTGAAAAAAATGAGATAAGAAAAGAAACCGCTCACTGAACAACGTTTCTGATGAGAATTTTCCTTCCCTCGGGTTCCCAAGCACTCGACCATTTTTTTTTGGTACATTTTACCCTGTTTTTGGGTAATAAGGCAGGCCACCTCCACCTCCCCAGAAAACTCGGACATTTCCCGAAGTTTTCAGTCATATTTTGATAGTAGTATTACTTAGAATAC
>JAAUYM010073022.1_pt1 | contig 12847 bp, 13 predicted proteins | sample 7278001 | NCBI WGS metagenome assembly JAAUYM01 (sample SAMN14350224, study PRJNA611818) | marine sediment metagenome | isolation source: surface marine sediment (1.8m) | place: French Polynesia: Moorea | collected 2018-08
GGAGAAAATGCTCCATAAGTTAGGTTCCTTTGCGGCCAACACTCATGCGGAGACCACGGTCTCGGTACCACCCCTTTTGCATAGATGACCTGTATTATAATGGCCAAGCAAATTTTATGGGAATAAAACGAACAATTTCACCGATCTAAAGAGGAAAAATCGAGTGTCTCTTACCCCTCTTAGATGGGCCCTGAAGAGTTTTATTTTGGAGATAAACTACCTCGATGCGAGCATACGAGGTATCAAATTGAGTTTGCTACGCAAACGTCATGATCCCCGACCCATGGGTCGGGGAGTTAGACCCGGTCTTCTCGTCCTCCAAATCCCGCAGCTTTGGGAAGAGTAAGATCAATATGGTAAGTAAGGTCTGGTCTAGAAAGACCTGGGGAGGATCCATTGACCATATTACTGTAGTCATAATCCCTAGTTTTTTATTGAAGGAACTACATGTTTTTTCATAAATAGATTCTTTTTTGCACAAAAAGATATCACATACTATCTGTACAATAGAATTCTTTACTATATTTGAACGAAAATAGCCCTAGATCTCCTGCAATACTTTACAGCCAAGCTTTGGGGCATTGGGTTTTCTCTATATATTTAGGGACCGTTAACCTTATATGTATCATTAAAACCCTTTTAAAATGAAAAGAGGAATCGCAATCCTTCTCCTTGCCATCTTTGCTGTGGTAGGAGTGGTATCGTGCACCAATACAAGTGTCAATGAAGAACTCGAGCAATTCGAAAAGCTTAATGAAAAGAGGAAGAACGAGGCCAGAAGACCTGGTGGCAACAGTTAATGTGAATGCCAGCAGCATAATAGGGTCACTCCTGGTCATTCTTTCAGGGGTGATCCTCTATGCGGATTACCTTATCTCTCTTTTCGGGATAACAATAGATTATGAGTTCAAGTATTATTCAAGTCTAGAGACAGCGGTATGGTTGCTTAGCAATACGATTTCTCCTTTACTGATAGTTTTGGCCATACCTTTTAAGCCAAGAACGTGGTCTTACGTACTTCCTGTAACAGCATTTACCATTCAAGGAATGTTTATACTTAACGACGAAATGTTAGCAGATAAAAGCTATTTTTGGCTTTACACAATTATTCTGGTAGTCGCTCTATCAGTTTCGCTTTTCTTCCTTAAAAGGCTCGCTGGCATGATCAACCGAAGAGTGGCTAAACTTACTGCTGTAATACAACAATTGGTAGGCTACATAGCCATACATATTAGGGACAACTATGTTGCAGAAGAGGACAGAACCAAGTACCTTCAGGACAATCTAGAGACTTTCGACGACATCAACAACAAGCTATGAAAGATAAAAAGGATGCAAAAAAGATAATAAAGAGCCTTAGGGACAAGGACCTGATCTCGTCTGAGGACGAAAAAGATGTATTAGCTGAAATAGAAAAGAGGATAGCAGAAAGTGAGCGCGAGATAAGAGAGCTTGCCAAGGAGTACTTTGGTGGAGACGTTATTGCGTTGTATCGGTGTGCTGTCCAAAATTGGGACGCTGTCCCTTGATCGCCTCTATCACCCGCTCCAAGGAATAGGACTTGATCTTCTCCCGGAACAGGGGGATGGTCATGAACGTCTCGAAGTTCGCCTCCACAAAGTCCGCTATCCTTCTGCTGGGGATCTTCATCCCCCCAAACTCCATAAAGAGAATGTCGGGGCCGTGCTCTTCCATGTGACTCCGTATCACCGCCTCGTTGGCCTTCCCTATTTGTCTGGACCCTTGTTCCCAGGCCTGTACCGTTGACCTGCCAACACCCAGTATCTCGGCAAATTCCCCCTGGTTCATCTTCAACCTCTTCCTAATTCTCTTTATTTCATCTCCCGATAATGGCATAATATCTCTATAAAATTTGTTTAATGAATAAAAGTGGTTATATTTGTAGTCAAATAAGTCAATAAATAACTTAAAAAGTTACCTATGTGTATTAAATGGCAAAGAATCAAACACCTTCGCCATTTTATCTTATAAAGTAGTAGTGTTTGCGGGTATTGTGGTAATCAAAGCAAATATATGAAATGATGGGGACATTACCTTAGGCCGCAAGGGAATACGCAGGTAGGTCTATACGTAAGAAATGGAGGGCAGGACACATATTGAAACGGAACTAAGGATTCCCAGTGATATAAAGGAAATTGAGCGAGAGTTGTTCCTTTTAAATATGGAGTATCTCTCATTGAAGGACCGGGAACAACGGCAATTAAGGCTAGATTCCTTGGTGTTCTTTATGGTGATATGCATGCTCGCCCTAGGCCTCGGCCTGCTGATTCTTATAGTGCTCATGCCAGACAAATGCGTCCTCGATCGAAATATGCTAAGAACGATCCACAATGTGGGTATTTGTGGGAGTTCGCTGTGTGTAGGGCTGTATCCCCACATGATGCTTTCACCGGCGACCGGGATCGCCTCGTATGCTACGGGGCGATCCCTTTTGTCCCAGAGGATGGAAGCCCTATAATTTGGGAGTCAATTAAATGACCGCTTTGGCATTCCAATGCGAGGAGGATGCAGTTGTGCGGGCATCTATGGACACTACTTGCTTCATGTGGACGGGGAGACCTCGCATTATCTGGTCGATCAGATAGCTATTGGCGATCCGGTCAGAAAGCCAGGGTGAATGCGTATGTCCATTGACCGACACTGACCGGCCAGAGGTACGCTTTGTCTATGAAAGCACCAAAGAGTTGGCCGAGAATCACCTAGAATGGGCCCAGGACTATCCATACGACAAGAATACCAGCGAATTTATACACCGCACCTACAAGAATGGCGATGCGTAGCAACCAGCAGACTGGTTTCAGCTTTGAGAAGGGGCTTTGTCCCTGTGTTTCCAACGCCTATGTGTCCAAAAGTAGTAAGCAGGTTCTTTGCGTATCTGATGCTCCAAGGAAGACAAAAAAGCGTGCGTTATGCCGTGCTTCGGCAATTCTTTAGGAGTCTCGGTGATAAGACCGAACTTGGTAGAATAGTATCCTCTCCTTTTCTTTTCGACCTGTACATAAAGCACCACTTGATCCAGTTTTCTTGCCAAGGTCTCTGCGCCCACATGTACGGGAACTGTGACCCCCATAAAAGGAGCCCAGTGATGGGTTAGCGCCACCATTGGCGACTGGTCGCTGATAAGGGCAATGGTCGAGGGTATTCCTTCCCTATGGTCTTTGAGCATCGTGGGGATGGTCTCTGCGGTACTCACGAGTGATACCCCATATTTAGACCGTATCTTTTTTGTCCATCTGTTAAAATAGGGATTGTCTATGGGTTGATAGGTGGCGTAACCCTTGCTAAGGGTGAATCTTCCCAAGTAGATAAGCCATTCCCAGTTGGCGTAATGGCCACACATGAGGATGACACTCCTGCCCTGCTTTTCATAGGAATTGAGAAGCTCAACATTCTCAAAGGCAAAACGCTTTACCATCTCCTCTTCCGATATGGAGATGGTCTTTATCATCTCTAAGAAGACATCACATAGGTGCTTGTAGAATTTTTTGGCGATAGATTTTCTCTCTGTTTCAGATTTTTCAGGGAATACCAATCGTAGATTGTCTTGCACGGTCTTCTTTCTGTAACCCGCTATATAGTAGATAAGAAAGAAGAAAAGGTCAGATACCCCATACAAGATAGGAAACGGCAAAAGAGACATCACCCAGAGAACAGGATATACCGCGACAAAGACAAGCCATTTCACGCACAGAAAATTTGCGCAAAGATAGCTATATACTCCTGCCAAATGAAGCCCCGAATTTTTATGACCTCTCTTTGCCCTCTTGCCCCGCAAAATGCGGGGGCTACTGCCAGGAATACTTTGTTGAAATTTTGAGCCATGGCTTTGCTGTGCTTTACGGCCACTGCGCCTCCTGGCTTCTCGCTATCAAAGACCCATAAGGTGTCTTCGATGGTCGGTTCTGCCTCACCTAGAATAAAGATAGCTATCCTAAATTTCCCTCCCCAACATTCAGGATCAATTTGAAATGGAGTAGAATAGGATCTATAATTTTAGAATGCGCCGATCAATAATACCTCAGGGATCAATTGGTGGGTCGTAATTCTCTTACCTGTCTCTTCCTTACAAACGAATACAGTGCTATGAGCAACAAGCTAATTCCGAACAAAGGGAATAGTATGCCCAGGACAAGGATTACCGCAACCACCCCATATCCTGCCTTAAAAGATCTGGGAACTCTTGGAATTCCCCAGTCGCCCTTCCGCTTACGGAGGACGAAAGATGACAGACCTGCTAGGATCATCACGGTCAAAGTAACGGCGACCATAAGCATCAAGAAAAAATTCCATCCTCCCAATTGGCCTTGGTGGAATGCCATTAGCCACATTCTTGCCCGCATCGCTATCCCAACATCATTCCAATTCAATACCATCATCTGTTTACCTGAGTACTGGTCGAAATGTATTTTTTTTTGATTCTCCAAGGGAAAGGTCTCATTATGCACACTGAACACTCCTGTCTCACCCTTTGGGAAGTCCAAAGAGACCACACCTTCCAGATGGAGGTCTTTGGCGATGGCGATCATCTCATCCAAGGAAAGGGGAGACCCATCTACTTTGGACCGAAGGCCTACTCCGTGCCATTCTTTCGGAAAACCCGTGTTGGTCAATCTTTGGAATTGCTTAAAACTCTCACCAAAGACGTCTGTCCAAGGAAAGCCCCCTGCCAATGTGATCAGCAGGAGTGCAGACGCCCAAAACCCCGTGACCGCATGCAGGTCTCTGTAAAAGACCCGTTTCCCCAATCGGGTCCTTATCCTTAAGAATCCCAGCCACCCCCTCTCTGACGGCCAGAAGATGTAAATACCTGTTAAGATGAGTACCACCATCCAACTGGCGACAAGCTCCACCAATTTGGTCCCTACCTTGCCACCTAACAGTTCGCCATGTAACTTGCGTACAGTGTACATCCAAGTATCTTGTGGAGAAACTGTTCCTGCCACTCCTGCGGTGTAAGGGTTGACAAAGAGGCTGGTCTTGTGACTGAAGCGCCCAGCGACGAATTCGGTGGCACTATTCTCTGTCGTAGGCAGGACGATGGAGTTGGGCTCTTTGTGCATATTGTCCCTTGCAAGCCTCCACTGCTCTTGGTAAGATATGGGTGTTCCAACAACATCGACCATCTGTATTTTTTGTTTGTGAGGTTGTTCCACCTCATCTTTGAACAAGTAGATGCCACCCGTTATTGCCAATACCAGCACAAAGGGAAGTGAGATCATCCCAGCGATGAAATGCCATTTCCACAACCATTGATTCAATTTTTTGTTCTTTTCCATTGGGCCAAGAGTTAAGAGTGGCAACAAAGCGTTGCCACAGGTTTTTAGAAGTGATATTTTATCCCTGCGTGGAACGCTCTGGGATTGCCGATCGTGTAGGTATTCTCATTTCGGAAACGGTTATACGATGCCCTTACAGCGTATAGTTCATCGAAGATATTTAAGAAGTGTGTCCATATCTCAAATCTCTTGTACCGGTAGGACAATAGAATGTTAAAGATGTTGTGTCCGTCGTAGGTCGCCGTGCCGAAGGTGCCGTCGCCATTGTCCACCTGTCCCTCAAAGCTTGTATTGTACTTGCCGACCAGCTCATGGGTAATGATAAACGACAATCCCTGAACATAATTAGGAGTGTAGATCAATTTGGTAGTACCCAACAAGCTAGGGGCGATCTCTCTATCTGTGCCAGAATAGTCCACGCCACCTGAAAAGAACGTCTCATACCTATGCCTGGCATAACTCCCGTTGTGGCTAATTGCCAGGTCTCTGATAAATTGATAGAATACCCCGTATTCTACCCCATAGGACTCTGTTTCTCCTGCATTGGTGTTGTAGAACCTATCTTCCTCGTCCCGCAGGGTGATCAGGGTGTTTCTCCCATCCAGTTTGTAAAGGGCCACATCTAATCGTAGCCCATCTAGGGGATTGAGGTAGGTCCCCACCTCGAAGTTGTCGTACACACTGGGTCTTATGTTGCGATTCTCGTTCCGATTCCTGTACAGCGTAGAGACCTGAGGAGGTGTGAATCCGTTGGAATAATTTGCATAGAAACCCACTTTGCTACTCACGTTGTAGTTCACACCCAATTTTGGCGATACATTGTCCCAACTGTCCCTACTGTCTGGCAGTCCTGCAATGTTGTTGTCAAAATCGTATTCAAACTTGTCGTATCGCACTGCCGCCGTGACCTTTAATGCTTCTGTGGGGTTGAGCTCGTATTGAAGATAGCCTGCATAGTTTAGGATGGATGCGTCGTAGTTGAGGATGAAGTCTCCACTGTTGATGGTGAAATCTATGTTCCGTCCCGTCTCGGGATCGACGATCACGGTCGTTGTCTCGGCAACATAGTTCTGGGGGGAGTAATCTATTGTTGCACCACCTATCAATGTGGATCTCGCGAAGTCGAAGTTCAGCCGATGTTGTACCAAGGCGACGTAGCTTCTAAAGCGATTGTCGTTGACCTCGCCGCTACCAAGGCCTGTAAGTTGTCCCATGTCCCTGAACTGGCGGATGCGATACGACGGGTTCTGTGCCATCCCGTTAGATCGGAAGATGAAATTGAAAGCCGTTTTGTTGTTTGCATTCCAGATCTTGTCGAATGTGCTCCTAAATCGAAAAGCGAGGGCGTCGCGTTCGGTAAAGGTCTGGTCACTCTCGTAGTTCCCTGCGAAATAGTCTTCTTCGCTTAGCGAACCGGTCATGTCGCTCCGATAATCTATGATGTCGAACACGTTTGTCCAGTTCAAAGTGTTCGAGAGGTGGTTCACATTCTTAAAGGTCAAGGCAAACTTCTCGTAATCGCTATGTTCTACGGGGCCGTTGTTTCGCTGGCTATATTGTGTGCCTAGATAGAATCCCGTCTTTTCATTGGTATATGTGGAGAATTCCAGGCCGCCATTGAAAAATCCCATGTCGTTTCCTTGGATGACCAAGGAGCCACTGGGCCTCTTCGTGGGATTCTTGGTGATGAAGTTAAAACTGCCGCCTATCGCCTCGCTTCCATAGATACTGGAGGCTGGCCCTTTTAACACCTCGATCCTTTGGTGGGAGATGTCATTCATCTCTAAAAGAGCGTTGTGATTGAATACCGAAGTAGGCCTTATAGGCAGGCCATCCTCTAGGTATAGGAACAGGGCCATGGTAGAGATCGGCGACCGCACCGCCATAAAATGCTGCTCGTTGCTCACCGCTCTGGAGGTGGACATGAACACTCCGGGCACATCGTTGACCAGTTGGTCTATCCCAAAGGCCTTGGTCTGAGCTATCTTTTTTGAACTTACCACAGAGATCGCAGCTGGCACCTCGTCGCGTTGCTGTTGCTCACGACTTCCGGAGACGACCACTTCCTTCAACACGTTCTCATCGACAGTCAACACGACCGTGTTCATTCCAGAGGACAGGGTCACTTCCTTGGGAACATATCCCATATATCTCACCATGACCCTGTTGCCTGTGGCAAGTGCAATGCTGAAACTACCCGTATAATCGGTGACAGTTGCCTCGCTTCCCGTCCCAGCTGTCACGGTTGCCCCTGGCAATGGTACACCATCAGCGTCCTTCACCTCACCCTTGTAAGTGGTTTGTGCGTAAGCATATGTGCTTGCGACCATCATCGCAAGCATTAGAATAGAGTTCCTCATAATGTATATATTTAGGATTTTTAATGAGACGAAACAGACAAAAGATATACCTTTGGGGAGGTATTTTGGATATGGTAGTGATGTTACCCGACCCATGATTTTCTGACAGCCATCAACAAGACCCGATGTTGCATCGGTATCATAGGATAGAAGATCTCCGATCTTCTCAGAAAGTCTCGGGCAAGTCAGGATGGATCGTGCATTTTTCAATATCAGCCACTTTTTGGCCATATTCCAATTCAAAAATTCTAAGGCCAAAGAGAATACGAGTAATAAAACGGTATCAGAACTCGGGGTCTAAGGGGTCTTCGATATCCACTTGACCCTGCTGGGCCAGAAATTTTCGTTCACTCTGGTACTGGACCAAGCTCTAGAGAACCCTTAACGATCATAATTATTTTTCTTTATATGATTATAGGACTAATAGTAAATTATTAGGCGAATTGTAATCAATGAAACGCAAATATACTATCTTAAAAACAAATAGGGGTTTTTCGGTGCAAGACAAATTTCGTGGCCATCCAGCCACTTTATTAATTTGATATTAAGACGCTTACAGTATATTTTAGTCCCAATGATTCTATTGGCCTGGATTTAAAAATGCGTATTCCTCAAAAAAGCATGTGATTTTATATGAAAAGCCGGACAAACAGCTATTTCAGCAATGTCTTTTTATGATATTTTCAGTCTTTTCGGCTGGATGGTTGCCAAATTTCCGCTCTTGATGAAAGACATGATTTTTTAAAAGAGAAAGACCCAATAGAATTAGGTGTCGGGGGAAATTTGAAGATCATCGAACTATTGAATTACGGAAATTTGCCGTGTGCCCGTATAAATTGAGTGGTTCTGTTTCTGAACTTTTTTCGGATATTTACCTCACTTAATGTATCTAGCCAATGTTTGCCTCACAAAAAAGACTCTCCAGGGCCTTTAACAATGCCAAAGTATTGCCCTTTGACGATACCTCGCGCATCATTCTCTTTAGTGATGTGCATCGGGGGGACAACGGTTTTGCCGATGACTTTGCTGATAATGGTAATACCTACTATCATGCACTTAAGTATTACTTTCAGCAAGGGTTCACATACATAGAGCTAGGAGATGGGGACGAGTTGTGGGAGCAGTTACATTTTGAATCCATTTTCGAGGCCCATAAGAACGTTTTCCTATTAATGCGAAAGTTCTATCAAGAGGACAGGCTCCATTTATTATGGGGGAACCACGATATGGTGTATCGCAATCCAGACTACGCCAAGAAGCATCTCTACTCGTATTTTGAACCTAGGGTAGGAAAGAAGGTAAGGCTATTCCCAGAGGTAGAACATTATGAGGCCATTGTTCTGGAGCACACGGACACAGGGCAGCGTATCTTCCTCACACATGGTCATCAAGCCGATTTTATGAATTATGTAGGTTGGCGCATCAATCGTTTTCTGGTACGTGTTCTTTGGAAGCCCCTTCAGATCCTTGGCGTTTTCGATCCCACCAGTCCTGCCAAAAACTATAAAGAGCTTATTCGGCAAGAGCGTCGCGTAAAAAGGTGGATCGCCGCCAACAACAACCAGATGACCATCATAGGGCATACCCATCGTCCTCGTTTTCCCGAACCCGGGGAGATGCCCTTCTTCAATGACGGTTGCTGTGTGCATCCAAGGACCATAACCGGAATAGAGATAGAACATGGGCAGATAGCCCTTATAAAATGGCATATCGCTACTAGAGACGATGGCACCTTGCAAATTGTGCGCGTACTATTGGATGGCCCCGAAGACATTTCCGACTATGCCAATGACAAGTATCTCAACCTCTAGCACGGAATTTCGGTATGGATATTTCCTTGAGTCTCGATGGTCTTCTAGAGCTGTTCTTTGGGGGTGGTGCCGTTCTCTTGGGATTGGTCGTTGGCCTCCTACTCCTCATTGGGAATAAAGGACAGAGAAGAGCAGAGGTCTTTTTAGGACTGCTCATCATCGCCTATGTGCTTATGTTGCTCAACCAGTTACTGGCAGAATCGGGGGTGATGTCTAGATACCAGGATCTGTATTTTCTGCCCATCTACTATACGCTCTCCTTTGGCCCACTCACCTATTTTTTTGTGAAGAGCAAGCTATACCCAGGCTTTCGGTTTAGGCCCAGAGATTGGGTGCATTTTGTATTGCCATTGCTTCAGGCAGGGTTTTATTTTTCCATAGGATTTAGGTCTATAGCCTATAAAGGTGAGCTATGGCAAAATTTTGTCGGACCTTTCTATCAGAATTTCGAGGCAGTGGTCTATTGGATCTCTTTTAGTGCCTATCTGTGGGCGTCCTTTACCATGCTGAGGAAGTACCGACACACCAAACCCTGGCAAGAGTCACAGTTGCGATGGATGTATAAGCTACTGCGATATCTAACCATACTTTTTGCCATTACCGTGGTCTATGACCTGGCAAACTTTGTACTGTGGGAGTTCTTTCAGATCAACTTATACAACATCGATTGGTTGTCCTTCCCCAAAAATGTGGGGATGATAGCATTGGCCTATTGGCTAAGCTTCAATGGTCTTGTGCAGTTGCGACCCGAGCGGGTCCGTCTGTTGGCAGCACCGCGACCTTCCTCAAATGTTAGAGATACAGGAGAGGATGCACTGCGATTACAGAGGATGATGACCGAGAAGAGGGTGTATCTCAATCCGGATCTTAACCTGTATCTGTTGGCCGATATTATGGATATGACCCCTCATCACCTACGTGAGGTGATCCGCGACAACTTTGATAAGAACTTCAATGAGTTTATCAATTCCTATCGGGTGGAGGAAGTGAAGAGATGCATTCTAGACCCCAAGAATGCTCAGTTTACATTACTCTCCCTAGGTCTCGACTCTGGATTTAACTCAAAGTCCACCTTTAACAGAGCTTTTAAGGAGACCGAAGGAATATCACCTAATGATTTCAGGATCAAGAGTTTAAAAGGTGCCAAATAATTTGATACCTCCCAAATTGTGTTCATTGACCTTTTTGAGGCGACCCGCTTGCCCCTGTTTTAGACTTTTGTGGCATTAATGGAATCCAGGAAATTGATCACAGATCATTGACCCTTAAAAAGTATAAAGCTAAAAGCACAACATCATGAAAAAACTAAAACACCTTCTGTACCAGACCTTACAACCTAAAAAGGTGAGCGGAACGGTCTCCCATATCGTTTTTGCCATTCCACGTATTATCTGCGGACTATTGTTGACCATAGATTTTGGATCGAGCAAGTTTGGTATGCCTTGGACGGACACAGAAAAGGATCTGGGACTCTTTGAGGTGGCTGCCTGGTTCCCAGAGGACGTAGCGAACTATGGAGGTGTATTCGCCATGTTTCCCGTCCTCTTTGCTTGGATGGGTGCGGCTAGCGAGGCCATCGGTGGGGTATTCCTCGCATTGGGACTAAATACACGTATTGCGGCCTTCTTTGTTATGTGTACCATGCTGGTGGCCATCTTCTTTCAGAAATGGGGTCAGGGTACCTGGGGTATGCTGCCAGCTATGGGCTTTCTATGGGTAAGCCTCTACAGTTTGGTGCTTGGTTCTGGCAGGTTCGGGCTCGATCAACTGCTTGCTGCTTGGTTGGCCAAAAGATTGCGATAGGTTAATTTTTAGGTCGGAGAACGAGTAGGATTAACAGAGTACGAATGGTCTTCACAACAATGAGGACATGGCCCTCATTCTCTCTTACTTCTTTTACGAATTAAAAAAATGCAATAACGGGATTACTCTACTCTCTCCCAGTATTGAGTTCGCCCCATCAAAGAAAAGCCAATATAGCCTCGTAGTTTTAGCTTGTCCGGCTCTTCTAATGTAATATAGCATTTGTACTCCTTGCCGTTGTCGGGATCCAGTATCTTTCCTCCGTTGTATTCGTCGTCATCCTTGGTAAGTCCATTAATGATTACCATGCCCATTATAGGCTTGTTCTTACGATCGCCTTTACATTTTTCGCAAATGTCTTCCTTCTCTTCAGGATTTAGGATATCCACGATCTTACCGTAAACCTTACCATTCTTTTCATAGATCTCTACAATGGAAAGGGCTTCTCCTGTGTTGTCGTCCATGGTCTTCCACTTACCAAAGACATCTTGGGCGAGAAGGGATCGAATAGAAAATGATACAATAAAAACGAGTGACAAAAAAAGTTTCATGGTGTTGTAATTTGTTGATTTTTTCTTCTTAGACCGTTAAGTGTTGCATTGAGCTCAAACCCCAATATCAAAATATTGGCGTTTAGCCAAATATACAGCATGAATACCAAAAGAGCCCCAAGAGATCCATAAAATTCATTGTAGCGAGCAAAATTTTCTACATAGATGCCAAATAGATAAGAGGTAAGCATGTAGAGCAAGGTAGTGGTCAACGCACCTATGGAAAAGAACCTCGCGTGTTTGCCCTCTCGAGTGCCAAAATAGTAGAGGATGGCCGTTATAAAATAAGAGATGACCGCAAAGAAGAGAGACCGCAACATCTTAACCCAGACAAATCCTGTGCCTTCAACATGTGCAGGATCCACAGGACCATTGGCACCGTAAAAGATCTCCAAGGTATAGACCTCAAAATAGATAAACCCCAATGTGGCGATCATAAAGAACAAGGACAACAAGAGCCCTACCCCCAGTGCATACAGGTACTGTCTAAAGAAGTTTCTGGTAAGTTCTACGTGATAGGAGTTCTCAAAACAGGTAAAGATAGAATTCACACCATTGGCGATGAGGAAAATGGTGATCAAGAAAGAGGTGGACAGGATGCCCCCACGTTTCTGACCTTTAATCACCTCATACATATTGGTAAAATACTCCTCGGTCCCCTTGGGGATCAGGGTCTCTAGAAAGGCCAAAAACTCCAGGTCGAAATCGGGTACTGTGATATAAGGTCGAATGTACGGGAAAAGGCTTAACAAGAATACTAAAAAGGGGAACAGTGCTATAAAAAAACTGAAGGCGATGGCACTGGCTCGGGTAGAAACGGCCCCTTCCACAACACCGATCACATACATTTCCACAAAATCGTATAGCGTAAGCCCTTCAAAGCCAGGGAGGCGTATCTTTTTTAGGAAACGGACCACAAGCTGTACGATCGGGATCCTCTCTAAACGCTCTTCGATATCCTGCGACATGCTAGACGGCTTTTAGACTGAGGTCCATATTATAGACGGAATGTGTAAGTGCCCCAC
>JAAUYM010144351.1_pt1 | contig 12841 bp, 12 predicted proteins | sample 7278001 | NCBI WGS metagenome assembly JAAUYM01 (sample SAMN14350224, study PRJNA611818) | marine sediment metagenome | isolation source: surface marine sediment (1.8m) | place: French Polynesia: Moorea | collected 2018-08
ATTATTTCTTGGACAAAGTGATGACAAAATTTCTGGTTTTTCACCATTTTGCTCACGCACCCAGCATGTGTGGTACATTTATTTTTGCCATCACTGTAGTATACCAATCTCAAGCGTTCATATCACGTAATCCAAGTTACGATGTAGTGCCATTACCGTGCAGCAATAGACTTTTGATTTCTGACAAACAACAGCACACTGGATGACCTTCTTACTTTAGGCATGTTCGTACGCACATATAAATCATGATCAAGAATGAGTTGGTGAAAGACTTCTCTTGATTACATGGATCCACTCGGTGAAGCCAAAGGACGCTGAATCCTCCAGCCTGACCTGGTGAAGTCTGAGAGTCTGTCCCTCCTTCTCCAAGTTAAACACCACGATTTCCTACGGGACAAGATAGACGCGATTTCGCTTGATTGCTCTATAGACACCGGCGCTACTCTCATAAATTCCTGTACCACACTATACCTCGATATCCATCTTCCTGTGCTTCTCCCAGACGCTTCTCAGGGCCAGCATGGCCCCCAAGAGAGTGGCCTCGGTGTCGAAGACGAGTCCGACGGCAGACTCGACTTCCCCGTTCAGGGTGAGGCGAAGTCGACAAGGACTCTGGTCGAAGACGTCTATCTGGGTCACCTCCCTGATCATGAAGGCCTTCTTGACGTCCAGCGGCTTGGCGGCGGCCTTGGAGGAGGCGGCGTCCCACTGGAAAAAGTCCGACGTCATGACGCAGGTGGCCTGGGTGAGCACCACAGACACACGACTCGGGAGACGATCTGCAGAAAGAGGCAAAAATTATCATTTCTCCTGTAAAAAAAAACTTTAAATACCGGTAAATCTCGTAATAACAATAATAACAATAATATCCACCTTTAGCGAGGAGGTAGGCAACCGCGAAGTGGTCTATTCTCTCGTACGGCATGAGAACCTTCGGCGCTCCTCCTCTTGCCTCCTGTTGCTGCAGGTGCCTGGCCAGCTTCTGCGACTTCTCCTCCGTGCGGTCTACGCTCTGCACCGGCGCCCCCGCGCTCACGTTCTCCAGGAGAGACTGCGTGAGCTGCGCGGAGAAGGCCTCGCAGCGGTCGCGGTCGCCGAGGACCAGGAGCAGGGTCTCGGACGAGGACGAGGACGCGAACTCCACTCCGACGCCCTGTCCTCCCAGGAGGCGGTGGAGGCGCACTATGGAAGAGACGCGGTGGCAATGGGCCTCCAACCGGCACAGCCACTCTTCGGGCTCCTCACTGCGGGAGAAAGAGCACACAGGCAATTTATTAAGCACACGAACTCCCAAAGTGTGAGACGCTGTTGTCTCTCACGTCTCGGCCTTGGTGACCCTGAGCAGGTGGAGCCTCTTGTTGGAGACGACGACGACGGCGAGAAATCCCCTCCCGGTGGAGCGCACTACCACCCTCCCCTTGGCCATGAGCAAGACGCACTCATCGGGCTCGTCGCAGAGCGACAGCTCGCAGTAGAGCTTCAGGCGGTGGTCGGCGTTGGAGAAGTCCGCGAAGTCCCATTCCATGACGCTGGGCTCCAGGGCCAGTCCGTCGTCAGCATCTTCGGGCAGCTTCTCCCCCTCGGCGACGGCCTGGATGGACATGGAGAAGGAGGAAGAGCGGGAAATGGCGCTGAAGAGACTCATCGGACCCGACATCTGACGCAGTCCCGGGGGCAACATCATACGGGCGCCCTGATGCGGTTGCGCCTTTGGCGTAGAGGCGTCCGCGTCTTCGTCGTCCTCGCCGTTGTCGCCGCTGGGGGTGTTGCCCGCGACAGGCGTGTTGGAGGCGAAGGTTGTGTTCGCAGTGACAAGGTTGAGGGAGAGGTCGGACATGGCCGTGCGGTAGCTCTCGGTGTCGTCGGTGGAGACGTTGCCGTTGCTGCCGCTCTTCTGGTGAGGAAAGAAGAGCTGTTGACGAAGCCTGTTGTTTCCTGCAAGAACTCCGGGAGCACCGACGCCTGGCTCGTACTCCATGCTGCTCAGGACGTCCTCGGCTATCTCCACACTCTCGGACTTCTCACTCTCTTCTTCCTCTTCTTCTTCCTCTTGTCCCTGTTCTGCTGTAGTAGTAGTAGTAGCAGCTCCCCCTTCACCGGTTTCCGTGTTCAAGCGGTTGTCAGGTGGCACTTCCTGGGTGGTCACGACGCTGTCAGCCATGGATCCTGAAGGACAAACAGGTGAACGCACCGCATCAATATAGGAGAAAAAACTTCCTATTAAGATGTTACACAAAAGGTGTGACTCACCAGAAGAGCTGCTCTCCAACATCTTTTTCGTCAGCTGCTGCTGTTGCGCCACCTCCACGTTTGTTGGGACTTCCTCCGCCTTCAACGTGTCTGTCGTGGTCGACATGGTGGCGTTCTCGTTCAACTTGTCGCATCCCTCCTGCTCTGTCTCCTCCCCCGCCTTCTTCGGAGGGGAGGTTTTCCTCGGGAGAACCTCGATAGAGCTCTGACTGGGATTGCTCAGCACCGAGATGTCGCTCGAACTCTCGGACCGGTGGTGAGCGGCAGCCGAAGAGGCGGAGGACTCTGGTGGCGGAGTAATCGTTGAAGAAGACGGACCTGTTATAAAGATTACAAAAAAAAGCGGTAGAAAAAACCCTTAGTTTAAAAGATGCCATTTACCACATGCGTACCAGATCTGGACAGAGACTCTTCGCCCTCACGACATTCGTTAGCTTTCAAGGAGTGCTGGCGCCTGTGCCGGTAGATCAGGGACGGCTTGTCCATCCCGAACAGGCGTCTCTTGGCCGAGGCTGTCAAGGCAGGGGGAAGTTGTTAGTAGTGTTAATCAAACTCCCATTCTTCAATCATTATCGCAGCACAAGCTAAGAATATTGAGATTGGGAAAGAACCGCTATCTTTTAGCGCTCAATGCCGAGACGGAAGAAAACTTCTTCACTGCATGTCTAATTTCCCATGCCGTTGGGACGACTCAGTCCTTACTAGGTTCCTTGGAGTTCCTTGCCGTCGTCTCCTTCTGAGGGGTGCTGCAATCCTTGACGTTGATCCTAAAGGCCTCCTCGCCCAGGGACCCGCTCAAGGCCGCTGTGTCCTCTTTTGCGGTCTCAGAGGGTGGCGACAACCTCTTGGCCACCGGCATCGGCGTCGTCTCCAGGGCAATCACCATGGAACTCTTGCAGTTGGGGCAAGAATGAGCACCGTCACCTGCACGGACATCCAAACTTAGCGTGTCTAACCTAGCAGCACTAGTACTGACAAGTCTTCTTTCTTCACAGTAGCCTAGCTTGCCAGTTTGCCGTTTGGTACACACTACTACCTTACCTACATATCCATCGTGGGTGAACTCCGTCTGACATTTAACGCACTGCAAGGCCCCGAGGCGCAGCGCGTGCCTCGCCAGGGCCTCCAGGATCGGCCTGGCCACCTCCTGCAGCTTCTCCGCGGTCTCCTCGTCGGCGAAGTACAGCCTCGTGTAGCGCGCGCCCCTGCTCCTGGTGCTGTTGAACTCCAGCGAGAGGGACACCTTTCCGTCTGCACCCCTGGACCCGACCTCGCACACCTCGAGGCAGTGGAGGAACCACTGCTCCATGACTCGCCCGGAGGGCGCCAACTCCTGCACGTAGTTCCCGTCGATCTTGAGCACCAGCGGTTCCTCCCTCTCCTCTCCCCCTCCTTCAGCTCTCTTGACGCAAACTTGCAAAAGCATTGCATCTGAAAGAAAGAAAACCAGTTACGTTACTATACATATAGGAAAAAGATGGTTAGTTCGGTAGTAATATCAACTTATATTCTTTCCAATTACCATCTGCATGCTCCTCTTCTCCTCCTCCCTTCTCGTACACTTCGTTGTAGAAGCTGCCGCCCGCCTCCCCCCCGCTTTCAGCCTCCACGTCGCTGTGTCCTCTCGCCGCCTTCTGATCCAGGACACCAATAGACTCCTTGGGTTCCTCTTTTGATGCTTGACCTTGTCCCTTGCTTGATTCCTGCCGCTGCTGTTGCAAGGACGCCTCCCTCACGAACTTGGCAATGCTCTCCTCCTTACTTTTTGCCTCCGACAAACGTTGAGCAATGACCTGTAGATAGGACGTACGAGCAGTAGTTGATGGAGATAGCCGAGGACGCGACTGCCTTACCTGAGAGAAGCTCCTTTCGTCGTCCTTCTGTATGCCGAGCACCTGGTGCACCTTCTCCCCCGCCCGCCCCTGCAGCCAGTCGTCCTGTCCGAACGTGGCCCTGAGGTCCTCGATGCGCCTCTTGACCTCCAGGTGGCCCCTGTCGTCCCCCCGAGAAAGTTCGTCTTCCGCCCTCGGCCTGGCCAGCATCCTCGCCCGTTCCTCCTCGTTCGTCTCCGCCGTCGTCTCCGTCTCTCCAATGGTGGCCTCGCGCGGCCGGCGGCGGCGGCGACGCCGCCGCTTCTTGCCACTCACGCTGGACACCACGCTCACGCTCCCCTCTTCCTCCTCCTCTACCAGAGTCGCTTCTGGAGGAACGAGATCGGCCGGCAGCGCCACCTCCAACTGCTGCTGCTGCTGCTGCTGCTGTTGCTGCTCCTGCTGCAGTTGATAGTGGTGGTGGTCTGCTGCTCGCGGCACCACGTCCGGAATCTCCTGCATCAACTCCGGGGACTGCAACACCATGGCCAGTCCGGTCATCTCCAGCTCGGGCCCACTCAGCCGGCGGCCGTCCAGGGAGAAGAGGGTGGGGTCCACGTCCCTGCTCACCCAGGCCAGTGTTCTCCTTCGATGCGTCTGTTTCCTGAAAGTAAAGAGAATCGTGTTTTCACTCAACAGTCACTCAACATTATCGGGTGTGAAGATTTTCCAACTGCAATGAGTTCTTACAAGTTATGTCAAGTCCCAGTCAATCTGAGAACAATGTACTACTAGATAGTTACTGTACAGTAGATATGTAGTTAAAGACAAAGTTTGGCGGTTAGACTGAATGAACAAACTCTCTTTTTTAAAGAATCGGCCTCAGGCCAGACAAGAGGAAGAGAACCAGCAAACTTACATAAACTGGAAAAGATTTCAAATTGCGGAACATTTAGAAAGTAATCATTTTGCCATATTATAGGTACTACATGCTTTATTAAGCACACAAAAGTAGGAAATCCTTTACCTTGCACCTTGAAACCCTGTTATACTACTACGGTACTGTTGCTTATTTACTACGCGTACTTCTCACCTTCCGGCCATTGGGTTCCCCTCGGTGCGCAGCCTCCGCAGCCTGGACAAGAGCGAGACAGGGGCCAGGACGCGGTGGCCCTGAAGCAGGTTGAAGGAGACGTCCAGCTCGACCAGCCCGGAGCAAGAGGAGGCCGTGACGCCGTCCCCGAGGGACGACAGGCGGTTGCAGGAGACGCGAAGGACTCTCAGGCTGGAGGAGGCCGGCAGGGCAGGCAGCAGGCGGAGCCTGTTAAAGCTGAGGTCCAAGCTCCTCAGAGAGACCAGGTCAGACAGTCCCCCGCTGATCTCCTCAAGCAGGTTGGAAGATAAGTCCAGGAGGACGAGGTTGGGGACGGCGAAGAGGACAGCGGGGTCAAGTCTCGCCAGCCTGCATCTCCTGAGGGACAGCCTCTCCAGCCTGTCCCACACGACCGGCCTGGAGGAGGCGCCGTCGCCAGGGAGGGAGGCCAGGGAGGTCCCCGAGCAGAGGTCGGGGCAGCCGGAGATGAGGAGGCACTCCAGGCGCCGTCGGACGGTGGGCAGGCCGGACAGGCAGGACAGAGACACCCCGCGGAGCTCCAGCGACTTGAGTCCTCCCGAGCGCGACCCCAGCAGGGAGAGGTCGACCTCCGACGGGGCGTCCCGCGGAGAGAAGTCCATCCCCAGGTGCTGGACGGCGTCGACGGCGGCGCGGAGGAGCTCCAGGTCCATCAGGGCCTCCTGGTCCAGCGCCGGGGTGTCGTCGTCGTCATCGTCGGCCATCCTGTGCAGGGCGGCCAGCGCGGCCGCCAGCACCTGCGGCGCGGCGCGCAGGGCGCGGGGCAGCCCGGACATCCCGGCCTGCGCCGCGCGCCGCAGGGCCAGACAGGCCTCGGAGGAGAGGCCAAGATGCTGCTCTCCTCCCTCCATCTTGCTCTGGCTGGGTCACGAGTTGCTGATGTTGTGAGAAGGGCAAAACGAGATTTCTTAGCGCGTCTCTTCTAAAAGGAGAAGGGGGGGCGGGGGGGGGGCGTTTCCATATTAAAGAAAGTGGGAAGATTGCGAGCACGGCTACGAGGTATACTTGGTAAACTCGCGGTCCACCCACCTAAACCTATAGTTAGTCTCCGCTGGCCCCTCCTGGCTCTCTCGATTAGAGGAAGGGAAGAGGAGGAGCTCCTAGATCCTGTTTGTTGCGTCGTACCGGTTCTCAGGACGATTCTCCGTCTCCGAGACGTCGTCCCGACCCCCCGGGCCCCGACTAATGTCTTCTTCTATCAACTGCGACTATTCTGGAATCAGCTGTTTTTTTCTGGCGACCGAGTGCGTCAGTCAGACAGACCATAGAGAGACTAGCCGCGTAGCGGGCAAGGATGATGGAAAAAAAGGCATTGTTCTGCCATTAGCGACATCTACACTTAATCTTTTAATCTGCCACATGGAACTGAATTTATTTATCATCTGTTTAGTTTTATTTATTTCGGTTTTTTAAAGACTTCCTCAAACCGTGATCCGTCCCTTGTTCAGGTGCGTGCTGCCCTGCAGAGCCTGTCCATGTGCTCCTTGGAGGAGATGGGAGCGTACCTGGAGACGCCGCTCCCGTCTCCGTCCAGGTTGACGACGGGGGCCAGCATGGTGTCGTCGTCGGTGTTGGCGAAGAACCCGATGGACTGGCGGTGGGTCCTCCTCCTCGCCTCCTCCTCCGGGACGACCACCCGGTGGAAGGTGGCCGGGAAAAGCCCGTTGGTGAAGATCTCAAGCTCATCGCCAATGTTCACCTGGAAGAGGGGGAGGGGAATGAAAAATAGTTGGCTAATGATAATAATAATAAAGAAAAAAAAAAAGAAATAGCAGTTAGAACAGCAGGAGGAAAAAGAGAACAATCTGTTACAAAATTACCTTTACATGTAGCAGCAACAACAGCAGCAGCAGCAAAACATCAGAGGGATTTACGTTCCCACCAGAATGGTGTCCTTGACGGGTCTGGCCTGGATCCATCCGTGATCTGAGGACTTGACCTCCAGCCCGCCAATGTCGTCCTGGATCAGGAACGTCAGGGTCCCGTAGTCGAAGTGCTCTCCGCACCTTGTTAACCCAGGAGTCACCTCGCCTAAAAAAAAAAACCGCAAGCCTTTTTTTCCTTTACTTGGCCACATATTTCCAAATTTATGTTGACTGCTGCTACCTTCGATGGGAGGGTAGTAGAGTGACCTGATGTCCGATCTGTTTCCCTCCTTGATCATCTTCCTGTGAAAGTCGGCAAAGTAATCCTTCTCCAGACCGACCGAGAGGGCGATCGACTGCAGCATCCTAAAATAGACAGAAGTCACATTTTCCGCGAGGGTCTTATAATAAAACATGTTCCTCCTCCACCTGACCTGATCGCTAGGGGGACGAATGCGTCCCTCAGCCTCCCGAAGATCGGCCTGAGCTCCGGCGCCAGCTTGTCCGGCATCGGGACGGACCCGTCCAGCCTGGTCACGTCCAGCGCCTCCCGCGCCTCGTGGCTGGCCGGCGGCCGCCTCGCCCCCGCCCCCTCGTCGTCCCTCCTGTGCGCGTCCAGCTTCTCCGCCCCGGGCGGGGTGTACCCCCACAGGTTGGTCGGGTGGTAGGGGAAGGACGACGCCTTCTCCTCCAGGGAGTGGGACTCGAAGAAGCGCCTGGAGGCCCCGAAGACCTCGTCAGGGAGACCGCGGGGGAAGCCGTGCCCGGAGAGGTAGACGAAGCCGCACCGGGTGAAGGCGGAGTGCAGGTCGGCGCCGACCGCGCGCAAGGCCTCCTCGGAGACCTCCTCCTTGTCTATCCCAACCTTGGAGACGTCCACCACCGGGATTGAAGGAAGGATAGCCATGGCGACGAGACTACCTACTACCTACTGCACCGTCTTACGTATTTCTGTCCACAATCAGGTTTTGTGGGCTTTGGTGCGTTCTTACGTAATGTTTATTACCACGCACTACAATACAGCACTATTAGTACGCAATGCAAAATGACATAAAAAACACAGAAAAAAAACTCAAAATCATGACTCCTTCATCCATAACTCATTCTCTCATGCTGTTTTCTTCTACTTCTTGATCTTTGCGTAGGCCTCCCCCAGCAACTTGGCTGCCGCGTCCACCTCCGCCGACGCCGTGTTCCTCCCCACGCTCAGCCGCAGCGTCCCGGCCGCCGACGCAGCGGGCACGCCGCTCCGTAGGAGGATGGGGGAGCACCGACTCTCCAGGTCCTCCTGCTCTCCCCCCTGCTGAGTGTGACAGGCGGCCTGGGTGCTGGCCTGCACCCCCGTGCAGGCCCCGAGGAAGTCACGGCCGGAGACGCCGGAGAAGGAGGCGCTCAGGGTGTTGGGCAGCACGCGGGAGGGGTCCAGGTGGGAGAAGTTGTCGCTCACCGCTCCGGGGGGAAGGAGTAACTGAGAAGGAAAAAAAAATGACGTTTCCTCTTGTATGTACAAAAGCGGCTACTGCACCTTCAGCTGCTCCAGCAGTCTGTCTCTCATCCTCCTCTGTCTGGCGAAACCCTCGCTCCTGCTGACCTCGTCGCTGGCCTCCTCTGCGGCGGCGCCCAACCCGGCGGCCGCGGCCACGTTCTCGGTCCCGGCCCGCAGGCCGCGCTCCTGCCCGCCGCCCAGGAAGACGGGAAGCAGAGGGCGGCCGCGGCGGTGGTACAGGGCGCCGGTGCGGGGACCGTAAAACTAGGGTGTGTCCACTTGAGTTCTTAAACGAACGGTACTGGTTGGGGGAGTTTTTCCCTCTCAAAATAAGTACCTTGTGTCCCACGATGGATAAAAAGTCCACCTTGAGCTCCCCGACGTCCACCTTGACCTTGCCCAACACCTGCGCCGCGTCAGTGTGGAAGAGGGTCGTGAAGTCGCTCCCCGCGCTCTTCTTGGCGTTCACAGCCTCCAGAGCGGCCCCGATCTCGGCGATGGGCTAAGAGTTTGAGGGAAAAGTTACTACCTGTAAGTGGGATAACATTTTTTTAAAGCGCCCTTCTTTCCCCACCTGCATTACTCCCGTTTCGTTGTTGGCGGCCATGATGGTGACGAGGCAGGTGTTCTCCGCAGTCGCCTTCTCCGCCACTTCCTCCGCGGACACGGCCCCAGTCCTCTTATCCACCGGGATCACCACCAGCTCTGGTGGCAAAAATACAGTACAACTCTAAAATAAAAAAAAATCCATACACTATTCCTTCCCCGCCGGTTTGCCGTAATTGTTCCCACCAATTTTCCCCTCCTTCTGCAACTTGCTCAATGGCAGCTCGGTGGCCACGTGTTCCACGTTGGTCGTCACCACCCGCGGAAGGACCTTCCTCCTCTTGGTCCCGTCCTCCTGCTTCGCTTGCCATTCCTCGAAGACCCTTACGGAAGAGTGGATCACCCAGTGGTTGCACTGAAAAATAAAAAGTGCATCGTAGTACAAATAAGTAGGGTAGTATATTAGTATCAAACAACATGTGATCAAAAAGGCCAACCTCGGTTCCACCTGAAGTGAAGATGATCTCCTTCGGGCTTTCGGCCCCCACGCAGGCCGCCACCTTCCGCCGGGCGGCCTCCAACGCGGCCCTGGGCACCACAATCGAAGATTTTTTTTTTACATTTTATCATTTTTGTACAGCATGTCTATTAAAAAAAAGGAATGCCTAATTTTCTTAATGATGCTAATAGTGTTCAAGAATTTTTATTCTTGAACACTGTCATGTCAATTATGTCAATTTTACATTGACAAAAAATATTCAAATAATTCAAACAATGTTCAATTTTTCGCGTAAATGCAGCACAACAATCTTTCTTTCTTTTAATTACTTTGCGGCCTTTCCCGCAGGGGAGGCAGAGCTTGGATTCCCCCACTGCTCTCTGAGCGCCCTGGCCACCGCCTCCACCACCTTCTCCGACGGCCTCGTCGTCGCGTTGTGGTCCAGATAGATCGGCTCCGACGGCAGCGCGGACATCCTCACCGGGGGAAGGTGTAGTGCTAGCTTGCTGCATGCAATTGCCCCACGGAACAGGCGGTTAGATAAGGAAGGGGGTCATTACGGGATCTCTTTAATACTGCTTGCACATAGTACGCACAAACAGTACCGTGTATAGTACAAGAACACATGCAGTAATTCCATCATCACTCGTCTCCCTCGCTCTTCCGCCACCCGAATCGAGTCCTTCTGGCCTCGGCGGCGAGGTGTCGCGGTTCCGGCTTCTCGCAGACGAACCCGACCGGGAGGCCGGACTCCCTCAGGGCCCGCGCGGTGGACGGGCCCATCGCACCCAGCACCAGTGAGTCCGACTCAGACTCCCACAGCGGCCTGCTGTACTCCACGCACGACGGGCTGAAGAACACGAAGGCGAGCCTATCGCCGGCGCCGCCGCCGCCGCCGCGAGCAGCAGCCAGAATTGCCCGCACTTGCCCGACCAAGTCCCTCGCGGGCTGCGTGCGGTAGCAGACGACTTTCTCCACCTCCACCCCGCCTCCCCGCAGGCCCGAGACGAGCTCGTCCCGGGCGAGGTCGCCGGCGGGGAAGAGCAGGGGTCTCGAGAGGTCAAAGTTCGTCCGCTTCTGCGCCAACACGTAGTCAGCCAACTTTCCCGCGCAGCCGGCCTCCTCCCCGCCCTTCGCCTCCAGCCCCAGCGACTCCGCGCACGCCTTGGCCGTGGCCTTCCCCACCGCGAAGGCCGTCTTCTTCCTCCATTCCTCCAAGAGGTCCTCGCGTTGTTCCTTCAGCAGCACCTCTCGCACGGCGGCGACGCCTCTCCGACTCGTCAGCGCCAATCCGGAGAACCGGCCGGGCTGGCGCAACACCGCCGCGAGCGGACCCAAGTCGAAGGAGAACTCCAGCGTCCTCACCAGACTCACCTCGCACCCCACTTCCTCCAGGGCGGACGCGTACTGGCACCTGCCGACACCGTCGCTTTCGTCGGACTTGAACAAGCACACACGGAGAGGAGGAGGGGCCTTCTTCTCTTCCCCTGTCCGCCTCCCCACGCGGAAGGAGTCGAAGCGCTCGCGGTTCCTGAGGGGCCAGTTGACCAACTTGGACCTGAAGGCCTTCTTTCGTTCCGTGTGCTCACGGCTCAGCGCCTTCAACTCGCCGTACGTCACTTGCTCCTTGTCCGCCACCTTGGCCAGGCGATCCGGGAGCGACTCCCGGCCAACCGACCTGAGGTAAGACAGGAACTCCTCCGCCACCTGTCTCCTGCAGCACTTGAGCATGGCTCTGGACGTCCCAAAGTGCCTCCTGACGCAGCCTTGCCTCCTCCCGTCCACGCATACCTCAAAGTGGCCGCTCGTCGGGGTGAAGTCGGGGCTGGCGGTGTAGACAATGCTGCAGGGGGTCGGCGACAGGCCGTCCTTCTTGTGGAAGCCGAACTCGACGTCCCTCACCGTGTGGATGCCCGGGCCCGAAGGCGAGAGCCCCTCCGCCCTCCGCGCCAGCGCCCTCAGCAGGGAGTCCTCCGACGCCGACGGGGAGCACACCGTCACGGAGGACAGCCTCAGGGGCTCCTGCAGCACCGAGGCCAGCAGGGACCCCTGCAGCCCGAGGCAGCCCCAGCGGAGGATCTTGTCGCTGCAGGAGAGGGACGCCGTCGGGTCCCCCCTCCCCGGCTTCCTCCTGAGGACCCCGAGGGAGGTGTGGTAGTCGAGGCCGCCGGCGCCCAGCGCGTCGCCGGCCTCCCCGTCCGCGCACTTGGCCCCCGTCCGGTTCTGGTCCGGCCTCGACCTCTTGGACTCCGGCTCAGCCTCCTCCTTGAACGAGATGGCGGCGTCCCCGCAAGGCGGGTGGGTGGCGAAGAGGTGGAGGGAGGTCCCTTCGCGCCTCCTCCACTCCAGTCGGGAGCCGGGACCTCTCTCCAAAAGGCATCCTCCGCCAGCACTCATCTCTCGGAGGAGGAACCGCACCAGTCCCCTCCTGGCCACCACCTCCGCGTGCCCGTCTCCGACCAGGTCTCCCTCGGCGCTCAGCTCGGAAGCCCCGAGGCATTTTGACCCCGTGCCCGCGGAGAGCACCCTCAAAGGGCCGCCGTCGCCGCCACCTTGGGTCTTCACGACGATTGCGGCGAAGACGGTCCACTCCGATCCCGCCCTGGGCTTCCCCCTGGAGGGGACCGACTTGGCGAAGAAGTCCAGACAGTGGGCCGTCAACCGCCTGGCGAAGCTGACGTCCTCGTCCTCCGCCGGCATTGTCTGAAAATTTTTTGGACATAAGGACATTTCCCAAATTTACTTTTTTAATGTAAATTTTAAACTACTAGCATATGTGCACGTCAAATCTAGCTCCAGTTAAAATACTCATAAATGCTAACAAAAAAAATCACAGACAATGCTAATAGTAGCAGCACATAGATATCACATCCGAAGTGATCCGACAGCGTTCATGCCACGTTAGTCGGATCCCACGCGAACTTCATGCTCTTCTTCTCGCCCAGTGTGTCCAGCTTGTCCTTTGCCTCTTCCTTGAACTCAAAGTCCAAGATCTTGGCGTTCTGCGCGATGTGCTCCGGGCTGGTGCTCTTCGGCAGGACGCTGTGCCCTCGGTCGAGCCCCCACCTCAGCAGGACCTGCGCCGGCGTCGCGCCGCAGTCGCGCGCCGCCTCCACCACCTCGCTGCACTCCAGCAGCGGGTTGCGGTGTCCGGACGCCACCGTGGTGCCCAGGGAGCTGTACGCCGTCACGTGGATGCCCTTGCCATTACAGAAGTCCGACAGCTCCCTTTGAGGGTAGAACGGGTGCAGC
>JAAUYM010168403.1_pt1 | contig 12839 bp, 21 predicted proteins | sample 7278001 | NCBI WGS metagenome assembly JAAUYM01 (sample SAMN14350224, study PRJNA611818) | marine sediment metagenome | isolation source: surface marine sediment (1.8m) | place: French Polynesia: Moorea | collected 2018-08
GTGTTTTTTGTTTACAAAGCAAGAAATTCAGAATTGAAAGAATACAAAAATTATAAAATTAAAGAAAAAACCTCAAAAAATTACTTTTTCTTTGAAAATTCAAAAATATTTTATTGCCTCTGAAAAGGCCAAAATATGTAAAAAATATTTTTTATGTAAAAAAAATTTTTGCCGCGCCCTACTCATCACTCTACGTGTACCGTATGTGTACTACCCGACCGGACTGTTTTGCAGATCTCTTGTTGTTGACTTTCTGGCACCAGTCATGGATGTGCCATATCACCTGATCACTTACAGGCAAAGGGAACTGGCAAGAAATCCACTGCATGTTTTCAAACTGGTAGTCACAGGAACCATTTTTCAGAGCGCAAATTTGATAATTCTGGCACACCAATTCAACCAATTTCAGGCAAGCTACGCTGCCGGGGCTGCCCTAGTTGGCTTTTCTTGCATGCTTGCCTTGATAATGTATTTCCTTGGGAGATCCTGGAACACAGATGCCGGCGAAGTTTGTCTCCTGTCCATAGGGTCTTATGTTTTCCAAGGCCTTGAAACTTCGCACTTATCCAGACCGTCTACAAGAGTAAGCATTTCCATGGGTTTCATGCATTGAGCTGCGTCAATACGATTTACCTACAATGGTGTATGGATGCAGTATTTTTGTATACTTCCATCCAAATGTTCCACACGTAGGTCCTCTTCTACACTCACTTCCTATGCAGCATCATGATGCTCGCTGTGTTTTCTGCACGTCTCACGTCGACTTTAGCCGTAAAGGAGGTGATACCTGTCGTCAATTCTCTGGAAGACGTCCACGAGCTTAAAATGAACCTGTACATAAAAGGTGAGAAAGAATCCTCAGGGATGTCCATCTCTACCTGGTACATTGCACCTCATGAACTCAGGAGGTGGAAACACCGAGAGTCTGTTCAAGAACGCCCCGAGCGGCACCATCAAGAACTTGATCTGGGCAGACCAGATGGGCAGGGACGAGAGATTTCGCGGTCCGGACATCCAGGTCTTCAGGGACTTCACCCGAGACCCCGACGGCGTCATGTACACCACCATCTTCAAAATGCTGACGCACATGTCGCACCACCTGGAAACTTGCAATGTAAAAATTAAGCAGGTGACGAGATGGCGCCAATAATACTGCCAACCGTTTAGTTTCAATTTTGAAGTAAATTCTTCAATTCTTCACAGATGGAGACTAGGCCGTACAGCATGGCCGTGGGGAAGGATTTTCAATACACCAGGCTGCTCAACTATCAGCTCAGTCGACTTCGCGAGAGCGGCGTCCTCGACCAACTCTTAAGGAGACACCTGGAGCCCATTTCGAGCACAAGGGAGTACATCTGCTCCGCTGTTGAGGTGACAAAAAGCATTTAACATCACATTCTTTTGGTTTATGGTAAAAAAATCCCTTTTTTTTGTAGGAAAGTCATCTTTCCAGCATTGGCATCATCAATGTTGGCAGCTTCTTCTACTTGGTGTTGGGGGGAATCTTCGCCAGCCTGTCTCTCCTTCTCCTGGAGCATGCATCCAAGAGTGTGCTGAAGAAATAAATTGGAGCATAGAAATCAAGTCTCAGAGTGGAATTTGGCAAGAAGCATCCAAGAAACGTGGACACAACCTAGTTTTCACGCAGTTTCGACCGCACTGTAACAAAAAAAAACCACTTGAGTAAAAAGGAGGAGCCCAGAAATTTATTTATGTGGGAAAGTGCCTACCTGCTTCTTTTCCGCCCCCTGTCGTAGAGGCGCTACTCTCCCGTTAAGAAGAACTGCGCTCCTGCAGAGATTTCCTCGCACATGCAATGGTGAATCTCTTTTAGAAGAGCTGGAGCAATTGTCGCAGTGAACGCCAACAAGGATGGATTCCTCCGCCAAAATCTCTTTCTGCGTCGTCGTCTTCGTCTGCTTCCTACTGGTACTCGTCATGGTTTTTTTGTTTTGTTTTGTTTTCCGCGAAATGTTATGTTATTTTTGTCTACACAGGACCATAGGATAGAATTCCTTTTTTTCTGCTGTTGCTGTATATAGGTACCTAGTTGTACGTACCTTTGAAAGTCATGCTGTTGTTGTAGTTAGGTAGTTTTGCTTTTGAAAGTCATGCTATTGTTGTTGTACGTAGCTGTATTTTTGAAAGTTTTACTGTTGTTGCTGTAGGTAACTGTACTTTTGAAAGTCTTGCTGCTGTTGTACGTAGGTACGTACTTTTGAAAATCTCGGTGCGTCTTGATTGATTAGCAATTTTTGTTTGACCTAATTGAAACACTGTTCAGCCTATTTCGCTACTAATTCCGTCCAGATCCTCGACGGCACCCTGGTGCTGTACGCGTGCCTGCTCTGGCCCCGCGCCAAGGTGAGCTCCGGCGACCCGCTGTTCGTCGTCGGCGTCGTCACCTTCGTCGTCTGCTTCACCCTCCCGTTCGTGCTCGTCGTCGGATACGTGGTGTGTGGCATGGCATCCCATCTGAAGATTGTAAACAGTTTTCAGGCGACATGTGATTTATGATATGGCAAAATGATGTCTGTAAATGGTTTCTTTTTTAGAAAGCAAGAATTCGGGCTTTTTTTTCTTGGTAGACGTGCTGCAAATTTGTTGGAATTTTTGTATCTTTCCCTTTCAGTTCTGCACCCTTTGCTGCGAAGGCTGCTGCCGCCAGCGGCGCTGGAGCCTCCGGAAAGCCGAGGGCGACGGTCAGTGTTGCCAACTGGCACGTTTCAAAGCCAAAGAAAACACGAATCTGGCATATTTGCATTTTATGTAGCGTGCAAAGTATATAATTTTTTAAATATTTTATTTTAAAGAGGCTTGTTTCATTGCCTGGCATGCAAAATTTGACATATTTCTCTGGCTACACAGTTGGCAACACCGGTTGCGACGACGCAGGCGGCGCACCCTCCTGCCTCCCCCGCCTCCCCTGCTGCAGGTGCTGCTGCGGGTGCGGGTCCGGCCGGCAGTCCCCGACCGGGTCCGGCCCCTCCCAGTCCATGAAGAGCCTCCACCGACTGGACCTGCTCCCGCCGAGCTTCGTCAGCACGCACTTTGGCGATCTGGTGAGAGAGAGAGAGAGAGAGACTATACCTGACAGCTGCTCTTCCTCAACAAAGTTTAGCCAATAAATTCAGTTTACTCAATCATTTTCTTCTTGACCTCGTCTGACCTTTTCTTCCTCCTCCATGCAGGTCACCTTCCAGTCCTTCACGACGACCGAGGTGGTGGACTTGGCCAAGAAGGAGAGGAGGCAGAGCTGCACCAGCGAGGACCTCCTGGAGAACCACTACGCCCGGAGGAAGCCGAGGTCGAGGTCGAAGTCGAGGCGGGTTTCGGCGCTGTCCTGCGAGTCGGTGCCGCCGCTGCCCAGGGTCAACTTCATCCGGCTGGGCGACGGGAAGGAGGTGCCGGCCATCATGGACAAGGAAAAGGAGGAGGAGGAGGAGGAGGGGGCGACTGCCACCTGCTCGAGAGTGACGACGCAAGTCTGATAAGGAATAAAAAAAAATTGCCATAGCTTGCAACCACTGACACACTTTTCCCAAATTTGCCGTAGTTTATCTCTGTAAGGAGCGTCGGCGCTCATAGTCACATCCCTCAAGGATGTGATGAAGGAAAGATCGTTCTGAGTGGCTCTCTCTCTCTCTCTCTCACTCTCTCTCTCTCTGAAGAAAAGATGAAAGCTCCGGTGAGTTTCTGTCTGTTGCACCCGGATGGTTACAGAAGAGGAGGAGGAAAGGAAGTGGGACTTAAAGGAGCCTCCCCCCCTCCCTCCTTTTTTCCACCTGCTTGGAGAGTTACCAGCTCTGCCCCCTTCTTTTTATGTTTCATCAAAACATCTCAGACCACTCCACATAGCGCCGGATGGCAAGAGCTATTCTGCTGCCAGAATTGGAACTCATTACTAATTTGAGGCTGGTCGTAAAAGGGTGAGATGCACTTTTTTTGGGGTGAAGTAGTAAAATGGTAGGCACGGCACCGTGGCAAAAAAAAAAAAAAAAAGAAATACTACTAATTATATGACCCATTCCCTCCCTCCCACTCAAACAACAACAACAACAATTATATGACCCATTCCCGTAAAATATTGAGCTCTCAGTAACGAGTGATTCGGAAAAGAGAGAAATGGTGTTTTGGTGCCACTCGATGCCTGCGCGCAAATGAGGAAGAAGATGCTGATATGACGGTCACACGACCAAGACAAATGACAGTGGTGTTTTTTCCTCGACCAATTCCAAAGCACAAAATCTTGAACGCCAAGTTTTTTCCCCCACTTTTCAAGACGACCCCGCCGTCTGGGTTCGATTCAGCATGTACAGTAACTACTGACTTTAATCTCTCTCTTTGCACTCTCCGCCTCCCCCCCCCCTCCCCTCCGCCGCCGTCTCGATTCCAATCCGAGGCTTCGGACGAGGATTTCTATTTGCATAGCAAGTGGAGGGGAGCGGAGGAAGGAGAGGAGCCTCGGGAAAGGTACAATTAAATATGGAGCTGCAGCTGCAGCTGCAGCTGCAGCGGCGGCGCTTATGCAAGTCCCTAATTGGAAGAATTGCATGGAGCTTATGCTTGTCTAGTTCAAGTCCGACTTGCACCAAAAGTGCCACAGAGTGTCTCCCCCTTGACCTTCAACCTACAACGTACCCACGATCTACCCACTCTCACTTTACCGTACTAAAAATTTCATCCTCGAATCACCCCAGAATGATGAGAGCTCTTCTTCCTCCCGGGTCGAGTGGACTTGTTGTAAAATAGTTGCCCGGGATAAACTTAACGAGGCCACGCTAATTTTAGACATTTTAGACTCGAGCAGAGCCAAGACCCTCAACCAATGTAAGGACCTTTTTTGGGGGGGATCCTCTAAACGTCGTCGCGAAGGCGAAGAACGGAAAGACCTCATTTCTGCAGAGATGAAAGATACCCTCCCCCCCCCCCTCTCTCTCTTTGTGCACTCATTTGAATGACTCTTTGCTGTATATGTATACTGCGTACGTACATACCAGTACTAGGTACCACACTTGGTTTTTTTTTTCCTGTCCTTGGAAGGGTGGGTGGGTGGTGGAGGAATAAGGGAGCCATAAAGGAGGAGGACGAGCAGGAGAAGGAGAGAGAATTCTTCGTTAGACTTTGGCTCTTTTATTATATCTCGGGTTTATGAGACAGAAAATTAGCTGCATTGTCTTCCTTTCCTTCCCATTCTCTCTTCCTCCTCTCACAAGCTTGCGCGCGCTTTTAGCGTAGCATAATTTGTGCATGCATTGTTTTTTCCCTGTTTGGCCTTCTCTGAGAAATTGTCCTTTATACCAGAGGATAATAAACACAGAATTTGGAAACTCGATCTCTCTCCCACACCGCTTTCAGTGTTCTGAACATCGTCATGAAAAAATACACTTAAGTTTGTGGTGCGACGGCACGCGTGTTTTGTCTGCTCACAACGTCTCAATCGCGTGTTTTTCCCTTCTTCTCTCCCCACCACCACCATAATTGCAGTTTTGCTGGCCTCAAATGATCCTTTCCGGTCCCAGGTGAGGCTTGCTCGGGTCCTCCCCGCCGCATTCCGCACCACAGCAACAGCATTGCTGCTGCTGCTGCTGCTGTCGCTGCTGCTGCTGCTCTCCGAGGTATCTCATTTGGCTCCCCGCCCCTCTCGTGGGCGGAGGAGGAGGCGGGAGTGATGGAGGAGGCTGCTGCGGCGGCGGGGGAGGAGGAGGAGGAGGAGGGGGGAGGTGGACCATCTGGCCATGGATCTCGCATCGCGGGTTCTGGTGATGGTGGTGATGGTGGTGGTGGTTGCCGTGACGGTGGCGCAGGGAGGGATGCTGGTGTTGTTGTTCCTGATGGTGGTGCTGGTGGTGGTGGTGACCGCGACAGCATCGGCGGTGGTGTTGGCACTGGTGGTGCTGGTGCTCTGCATAGAAAGCGTCTTCACCCTCACCGTCGTCGTCTTCCTCCTCCTCCTCCTCCTTGGCGAGTCCATCCTCCGCCTCGCTGTTGGACGTTTCCCTCGCGTTCTCTCCCACGGCCTCCTCCTCTTCCTCCTCCTCCCTCCTCCTCCGCCTCTCCCTCCGCCTCTGCGAGCGCCGGGCCTTGTCCATCTTCCTCCTGAACCCCGGAAAGATGGCCGAGAAGAGCCCCGTGAAGGAGTGGAAGAGGATCTCGGCCGCGCTGATGAGGGAGAATCCCATGCAGAGTCCGAGGAGGCCTCCGCTGTTGGCGATGTACGACGTCTTGGTGATCTTCTCGTCCTTCTGGAAGCGCTTGGCGTACGGGTCCTTGATGAAGATGTTGAACATCACCAGGTTCTCGCGGGCATAGTCCAGGATGACCTCCTCGATCGGACAGCTGGAAAGATTCATAGAAATCAAGAAACATGGTTTTTTTTTCTCCCAAGTTTGTTTCACATGAAAGACTTGTATAAAGAGCAGAGAGCACCCGTCAGGGGGGAATGACTTTCGCTGGGGTACTGAGGAAGAGCTGATGAAGCGAGCCTCAACGGGTTCGTAGTGGCATTAGTTCGAGGCTGGTGGTGGTGATTGTGGCACAATCCTGATTAGGTTGGCAGTTGCCATTTAGCACAACAGAGAATTTATTTATTTTTTTGGTCTCAGTCTTGAAGTAGCAGGTACTAGGTAGCAGCTAATGAAGTCCTGAAAAGTCGTGGCTGTTGCACTTTTCCGGTCATGTATTACACGGAAGAGCATTTAGTTTTGGAAGTAGTTAATGTACGTATGGTAATCCACCAGAACGGAAATCCTTTTCCCAGGCAGTAAAGAAGACGAAAAATGTGAAATGAAACAGACACAGAAAAAGGGGGAAAACAAACAAAAAAGCAAAAAAGTTTGGCCCGCCCCTAAGTCCTCAATGTGAAGCACTCTGGGACACCAAATGACAAACAGTTCTTTTCTTGACATCATGACACGCACACGCCAACAAAACCGCGTCTAATCCATCCAGAGAAAGAAGAGGAAGAAAAAAAAATCTGTGCACAGCATCATCAACGGACAAATAATATCTTTCCTCTCTCTCATTCTTTTTTTTTTTTTTGCTGAGGCCCCCACCCACTCCCTGTTCTTAAATCCCATGTGTTTACTCAGTTGATATGGGTCGGTCGGATGCTGAGTAAGCCATGGGAGAGAACGAGAGTAATAGACAGTCCTGCTACCAAGGGCCAAATTAGCTTTTTTTAGGGGGGGAGGGGGGGAAGGGGGAGGGAGAAAGGAAGAAGATGAAGGAAAACTTAGAAGCGCTGCTGTGTTGCTGTGTTTAGTGGGCCATGAGACATAAAGAGCAAACAAACCAATAATCTGGCATGATGGTTGCTGTCCAAGGTCATGGCACAGGGAAGGGAGGTCACAGTCCCTATCAGACATCCGCTCTCTCCACTCTTTGGAAGAATTACTGAATTCCTTTGGCCTTGCGCTAGCCTTGGAAACGGCTAGGTGGAGCTTATGTGACGGTGGCAAAAAAAGATCTTAACTGGTTAGCATTTTTAGGAAAGTCATTTTTCTTTAGAGAAACCCTAGCACTCTCTCCTGCACGTAACAACCAACTCTGGCTTGACGTGGCGACTGGAATGTCTGGTCGGGATTGCTTAGTTTCCAGCCGAGGAGGGGAAGGATGCCATTTGGTACAATTTAATGATATCTTTAAGTGGTATCGTTCAGTACTACGGGTAGTCTAATGCTGTGATGTTATGTGCAAGTGATTTTACGTGTACCGGTAGTAGTATATGCATGTACCTAGGTTTTTTTAAGCGAGCTGCTGCTGTCTCCCAGCGCTTTGGACACGGGACTGGATTTGCTGACCCCCCAAAAAAAGTTCTACTTTAAATCGTGTCGGTGGGTTGTCATATGGGGCTCTAGGATACGCATACAGTATTACACAGAGGACAAATATAGCAAAATAAAACAGCATTCACAGAAGGGGTAGCTGTGAAAGAAATGTGTTTGGGTCATGGCGGGATGGGATTGCGGATGGACGAGTGAGTGAGTGCTCAGAAACGTTGGACAGGGGCACAGGGTTGCCAGTTTAGCTTTTTCTGAGCCAAAATTAAAACGTTTGACCTTTCTTCAATTTTTTAAAATTAAAGTTTGTCAATAAAAAAAATTATGACAAAAAATGGAGCGTTTGGGCTTTTTGTCGTATTTTCTATTTGACTTTTTTGGACCACCTTCTGGTTTTTTTTGCTTTGCAAACCTGGCAACCCTGCAGGGGCACTGATGCACAAGTGAGAGAGAGAGGAGAAGGCTTCGTGACACAAGAAGAGAAAGTGGGTTATTTTTCGCCTTGTCTCCCGTGGGTGGACGCAGCAAACCCAAAAAAAAGTACCTCCGATCTCCAAAGACTCCACTGCACGCACATGGGGTGGGGTGCACGGGGGGATGAGGAGGGGAAAAGAGGCGTTGTAGTGAGTGGGGGGGTGAGCGGGGAAAAAAAATGAGAGCAACAGAGTGAGTGACTGGCAAACATTTTCGTCCTAGGGGCCACATGATGTACGTAGGTAGTAGTGCGAAGCGGCACACGGCAAGGGAGCTTTCGAAAACATCTTGGGTGCTGGTGTGGCCTATTCTCTAAGTTGAGGGGCGGTGGAGGGTGGGGGAAATGTGGCCTCCGGACCCGAAGCTTGCCGCGGAACAGAAAAAAAAATGTCGTAGCTGGCTGCACCGAACTAGTAATAGGCCGCGTGTTTGTTGTGAAAAGACGGCGAAACGAACTAAGACGAGAAAGGCAAGTCAAGTCGATGTGCCAGTGTTGCCAAGTGGGAATTTCTACAGCCAAGAAAGGCAGATATGGCATATCTGTTCCGCTTGACTTGCACAAGGTTACTGTATGTGTGCCGCAGTATGTGCGTGCATAAATAAAATCCGCTAATCCAGCAGCACACATTGCTGGAAAATCCGGCATATAACGCAAGTGTTGGCAACACTGGCACATCTTCTTGTTTGAAATCTTTCAATTGATGAACTTTTCGAACACATCTTTCTGTCTCTCTCTGTCTCTCTCTCTCTCTGGCAGGACTCACTGCTTGCTGTCGCAGTTTGGGATGGTGTGCCGGCGAATGTCCCAGTTGTTGTCCTCGCAGAAGACGTGCAGCTCCAGCGGCTCCAGCAGCGAGCACACCTCGGGGTACTCCCTGCGTGGGAGGAGAGAGGGCGGGGGGGGGGGGAAACAAGAGCGGGGGCGAATGACGCGGTTCAGAGCGCCTCGCACACAGAAAGATAACCACAAGAGAACTTTCTAGTTTTGAGATGTGAAAAGCTAAAGAAAGGGGGGTTTTTTCCTTATTTGAAGTGTCAGAAACAATACATTTTTTTTCTACCTCTCCAGCGGCTTCCTCTTGGGTCCGCGACACTTCTCCACGAGTCTCTTGGCCAGGATGCAGAACTCCTCCCTGTAGACCAGCGTCTTGCGGTTCGGGTACGAGGACGTCGTCACGAACAGCGAGTTGATCTGCAGGGGGAAGAAAAGATCCACACACAAAAAAAAAATTGAAGAAAGATTCTTGCTGAAAGTGCGCGCCACGCGCCTGCTACCGCCACGGCTTTTGGAGCTGCTTGTCTCGCTCCTAGAGTTTGGAAACTTTTTGGGGGAGGGAAGGCTTAACAAGAGCTTGTCATAGTCAGCCTCGTGTGTGCTTGTGTGCTACAGTTAACTTTCAATAAACAGTAGTAGCAAAGTAAAAAAAAAACCGAAAGTTTGAAAGTTTTGCTATACTGAAAGTGTTTTACTGTGTGTAGTATGCATAAATATGGGCTGTCAGAAAGAAGTCTTCACTAAACTGAAAGTTTTTTTTTACCGAAAGTTGACTGTAGTATTTTCTTTTCAACCAAAGCAACCAGCCAAGTCGGAAGACAGAATTGACTCGTCTCGGTCTTGGCAAACTTTTGCCAAGAGTTTCGCGACTACAACGCACGTCCCACACATCCCGGGTGTGCTACGTACATACGTATAAGAATCAGTTTTCTGAAAAATGTAGTACAGTCGAACGCCTGCATAAGGGGAAAAGGTGGGGAAGCATGATTTTTTTCTTATTTCTCTGGGATTTCGACTTGTCCAAAGTCTTGTCTACAAGTGTTTCTCAAAGAGGGACGATCTCATTTGAGTGGGTTCGACTGTAGTACTACTACTGTACATAAACGTGCCCACCCAACCACCAAGGGTGGTATGCAAACTGAAAGCTTAGGTGGAATATCTAAACATTGCATACGCATTTTTGCACGTTTGTCGCTCACTTGTAGTATGCTCAGTCGGTGCTTATTAACAAAATTTCTACATCGGAGCTCAGGCGGAACTTTATTAAGAGTGCGTTGTTGGTTGGGCAGTAGTTCCCCCCCTCACCTGATCCTCGCAGGACGACCTGCACTTGACCTGCTTCCCGTTGTAGTCCACGTGGTCGTACTGCCCCATCCTGTTGAGCATGTCGTTCATGCAGGTGAGGTTGGGCCCGATGCACACGTCGTAGTGCTCCATCGCGTGCTCGCCCCCCATCGTGTGGAAACCTGGAGGAAGAAAGAGGAGATGATTTTAAAAAAAGGTGACCTTTTAGAGGTACAGTCAAATCTCGTTATGAGTGACATTTGTCCTTATACACATGTACAGTCAAATCTTACAAATGTAGCGATGTCTGTCTGCTTACAGTACGGTATGGATGGATACATGGTATAGACGCACAACAGCATTGGCATTCCCGGAGGTGTCAACGTTCACAGCTCTGAGCACCAAGACCGCCCTCGCCACAGTAAACAGAACTCTTCAACAGTCCTCTAGCAGCCAAACCAAACAGACTAGGAGGGAGTGCTGGAGAGAGAGAGAGAGAGATACCCAACCAGCTGCTGATCAAGTGTCTCCCACCTCCCCTAGGAATTAATCAGTCCCCCCTCCAAAACTGAGAAAGAGGAGGAGGGTCCTTTCAAGCAAAAAAAAAGTCCCTTCGGGCTGATGGTGCTGGTCTTTGCCTCCGAAGAGAGATCTCTCCTCCATTTCCCACGCTTCCTCCCTCCCTTCCCATTCCCACAAGGAGAAAGAGAGACCCTTTTCAATGAGAATCGTTCCCCTCCCCCTCCCCCCCAAGTTCCCTCGAGGGAGGAAGGAGGAGGAAGGAGGCGATGAATAAAAGGATCCGTCTAAATACTGGCTGGGGAGAAGGAGGAGGAGGAAAAGGAAAGATTAGTAGGCCGTGGAAGCATCGTCTAGTGTACAGTAGAAGAGTCCCTTTCAAATACTAAGATGCCTGGATGCCTTCACCCCACACTCTTTTTCCCGCAAGCATCGCGGTCCACATCCGGCTTTTGTTCTTGCTGTCGGTTTCCTACAACTACGTCTTGGCACCTTTTCTCTTTGCCAACAAGAACAAGCGAACGCCTGGGTCAGAGTCTCATCAGGTTTGCGTCCCTGTTTCGTTCCCAGTATGAAATGCTGGCACATAATGTCATATTAAATAGCTGCCTTGAAGCTGCCTTGAACAGGGACCACTTGCTGACTTATTTAATAGTCAATCTGAGAGTTGCACTCCCCACAAAAGCGCCGTAAGCACGGAGAGTTTGAGGGGGAGGGGGGGGGGAAGGGAGGAGTGGGGAGAGAAAGAGCACAAACTGGCTTTCTCTACGTAAAGTTATCTTCCTCTCCTTCACTCGTGAAGTTTGAACGCTTGAGAAAAGATTTTTTTTTTGCCGAAAGGGAAAAAAAGCGGAGTAAAAAAAACCTAAAGGATCGAGAGAGTCAGAAAAAGAAAAATGTCAGGAATCTACCTAAAAAATGTTGGAGAGAGAGGAAAAAAATAGAAGAGGCCTTTTTTTGATGATGGTGTGGAAGGGAGAAGAAGAATCGTGAGCAGAATTCCAGGGAGAGAAAAGGGGAACCATTAGAACCCTGACAGAAGACACTCGTTTTGCCAAAAAAAAAGGCGACAGACGACGCGTATGCTAAATGGTGCAATTTCTTCCTCCTCCTCCTCCTCCTCCTCTTCTTTTTTGACGCAAGCAGCTCGTGTGACGCACTCAAAATCCCTCATCCTCCCCCTCTCCCCTCACCCTGCCTTAAGTGCTTATTTGTAGAGTGACAGAGTGGAGGGGGGGAGGGGATTTGGGACCCCACTTAAGAGGCCAGTTTATTTTTCCCACATGTATGTGGTTACGTGCATCATCAACGTGGTGGAGGAGGGAAAGAGATATAAGAGAAGGTCTGTGTACCGTAGGGAAAAACTTTCAAGATGGTGAAGATTTTTGTCTCACAGCCATTTTTTTTTCTCACTCATGCTACAATAAAACTTTTTTGGCATAGCAAAGTTTTTTTTAATGACGTTCCAACTCCACTACGTACTATGTATTATCGCAGGATGATGCTATGTAGCAACAAGATAAAAATATCCACGCTTTTATGGTCTCTGGAAATCAAGAAATTAGTCTTGAGAGGCCGCTTTCTCCAATCTCCTCCTTCCTCTTCTTCCTTCTCCTTCCTCCAACAAGCGTTCCGCATCCTTAGAAGGTCGTTTGTCACATGATTGATGGGCCAACCCTCAGAGAATCAGCCTCTCTCTTCTTCTCCCTCCTCCTTCCTCTTTCTTTCCTCCGCATGAGATCTCAAGTTACGCATTGGAAGTTTTCTTCCCGCAAAGGGCGCTTCTAGGAAAGGCAACAGCTCGTCGGGAACCCTTTTTTGAGAGCCTAGATTTCAGAAAAACAGGTTCCGGCGATCCCATATGAGCTCGCCGGAACCTGTATTGCTACAAGTAGAGCAATTACGAATTTACCATTCACATTTTACTACTGTTAAGCAGCAGCTGGAAGAAGAGAGTTAGGATTGCCAAATATTTGTGTAGTTAGTGCCTTCATGTGCACTTAATA